>Ga0180220_1001932_pt1 | contig 14238 bp, 7 predicted proteins | sample eDN5th37CBELigBY_FD_151335 | JGI IMG/M metagenome (GOLD analysis project Ga0180220, IMG submission 151335) | Enriched backyard soil microbial communities from Emeryville, California, USA - eDNA 5th pass 37_C BE-Lig BY (version 2) (version 2) | ecosystem: Environmental > Terrestrial > Soil >... | reverse complement strand
GAAGGAGCAGAGCAGAGTGCAAAACTTATACATAAACTGCGGCATTCATGATTTTAGTGGTTTTTCCTGCAGGAACTATAAACTATTAAAGCTCCGTTCGGTTTAAAAAAGAAAGCTGTATAATTCTAGCTTGTAGGATAGTGACAATAGGATAATGGTCAGACTGGCTGATTAGATATGACGATATGAAAAAAACACTGGTTCTTGGAGCAACACCTAATCCCGGACGTTATGCAAATCTTGCTTCCACACGTTTGATAAGCCATGGTCATCCGGTTGTTAATGTTGGATTGAAAAAAGGCGAGGCCGCAGGAGTGCCGATTGAAAAACCTGAAATTATTCATCCTGATATACACACCATAACAATGTATGTCGGCCCTCAAAATCAGCCGCCTTTATATGATTATATTTTAAAGACAAATCCTAAAAGAATTATTTTTAATCCCGGTGCTGAAAATCCTGAACTGGAAGCAATGGCTCAGGAAAGAGGTATCGAAACTATCGAAGCCTGTACGCTTGTGATGCTTTCTATCGGTAATTACTAAAAAGTTATAATAAGTTTTAATTTTAAGTAGCAGATTCACAGTATAGTATAAAAACAGAACCGCTTTTCACAAAATATTTCCCCAAATCCTTTTGCATGTATTCAAAATCTTATTACTTTTGCATCCGCTTTCGCGATGAAGGCGTTTGATCTGAGAGTGTTTGCGGGGGGATAATGCGGGATAGATTTTAGTTTTAACATCTCAGAAAAAAATAAAAAAAATAATTTTGCAGGTAAGAAAAAGATTTCTACCTTTGCAGTCCCAAACGGAACGGGGCCTTGAGGGTTCCGGGAAGGAAAGGGGGAGCTTGAGCAGGCGCAATGCCTGCGGAAGTGAAACAGCAAGCAGTTTAGGTCCGCTCCGGCGGTCAGAAGCATAAGCCGATCCGTGAGGTGAGGCGTGAAAGTTCTTTAAGAAAACATCATGCAGCGTAACGAGTAGTTTGAAAACGAAAGTTAGAGATACTGGAAAGTATCTCGGTGTACCGGTCCCGTTTACGGGATCATGCATAAAAACAAATCAAGTCAATTTCAAACCAAGACCGTCTCTACAGAATAGTATAAAGATTCTATTTGAGAGAATAGAGTCAAGAACAAACTTAACATTACAATGGAGAGTTTGATCCTGGCTCAGGATGAACGCTAGCGGCAGGCCTAATACATGCAAGTCGAACGAGAACCTTCCCTTCGGGGGAGGGGACAGTGGCGTACGGGTGCGTAACGCGTATGCAATCTGCCTTTATCTGGGGAATAACCCGGCGAAAGCCGGACTAATACCGCATAACATAATTGGGTGGCATCATTCAATTATCAAACATTTATGGGATAAAGATGAGCATGCGTGACATTAGCTTGTTGGCGGGGTAACGGCCCACCAAGGCGACGATGTCTAGGGGATCTGAGAGGATGACCCCCCACACTGGTACTGAGACACGGACCAGACTCCTACGGGAGGCAGCAGTAAGGAATATTGGTCAATGGAGGCAACTCTGAACCAGCCATGCCGCGTGCAGGAAGACGGCCCTACGGGTTGTAAACTGCTTTTATACGGGAATAAACCCTCCGACGTGTCGGGGGCTGAATGTACTGTAAGAATAAGGATCGGCTAACTCCGTGCCAGCAGCCGCGGTAATACGGAGGATCCAAGCGTTATCCGGATTTATTGGGTTTAAAGGGTGCGTAGGCGGCTTTTTAAGTCAGGGGTGAAAGACGGCAGCTCAACTGTCGCAGTGCCTTTGATACTGAAGAGCTTGATTACACATGAGGCAGGCGGAATGTGACAAGTAGCGGTGAAATGCATAGATATGTCACAGAACCCCGATTGCGAAGGCAGCTTACTAAAGTGTAAATGACGCTGAGGCACGAAAGCGTGGGGATCAAACAGGATTAGATACCCTGGTAGTCCACGCCCTAAACGATGAATACTCGATGTTGGCGATATACAGTCAGCGTCCAAGCGAAAGCGTTAAGTATTCCACCTGGGGAGTACGTCCGCAAGGATGAAACTCAAAGGAATTGACGGGGGCCCGCACAAGCGGAGGAGCATGTGGTTTAATTCGATGATACGCGAGGAACCTTACCCGGGCTTGAAAGTTAGTGAAGTATCCAGAGATGGGTACGCCCTTCGGGGCACGAAACTAGGTGCTGCATGGCTGTCGTCAGCTCGTGCCGTGAGGTGTTGGGTTAAGTCCCGCAACGAGCGCAACCCCTGTGAATAGTTGCCAGCATGTAAAGGTGGGGACTCTATTCAGACTGCCTGTGCAAACAGCGAGGAAGGCGGGGACGACGTCAAGTCATCATGGCCCTTACGTCCGGGGCTACACACGTGCTACAATGGGCAGTACAGAGGGCAGCGACACAGCAATGTGAAGCCAATCTCAAAAAGCTGTTCACAGTTCGGATTGAGGTCTGCAACTCGACCTCATGAAGTTGGATTCGCTAGTAATCGCGTATCAGCAATGACGCGGTGAATACGTTCCCGGGCCTTGTACACACCGCCCGTCAAGCCATGAAAGCTGGGGGTACCTGAAGTATGTAACCGCAAGGAGCGTCCTAGGGTAAAACCGGTAATTGGGGCTAAGTCGTAACAAGGTAGCCGTACCGGAAGGTGCGGCTGGAATACCTCCTTTCTAGAGTGTACAGACGGCACTCGTTATGCTGCAGATATTTTCTTTAAAACATTAAAATTCAAAAGTAAAAAGTCAGAAAGTGTACCAGTAAGGCACCGTACTTATCAGGTAAGACTTCAGACTTTCCGCTTTTGAGAGAACCCGGAAAGATAAGCCAGTCACTGGGAGTGCTTTACAGGGCACGAGACAGTCAGTTTTGGCAGTTCACAGTAGGCAGAAAGCAGTTCAGCGGTTTGGCAGCAAACAAGCTGGCCGGCACTGCACACTTAAACTGCAGGCTGGAAACAGTCCCGTAGCTCAGTTGGTTAGAGCACTACACTGATAATGTAGGGGTCAGCAGTTCAAGTCTGCTCGGGACTACTACAGAGGAGTTTTAAGCCGTAAGTATTACGTAATAAGAACACAGCGCAGCGCAGAAAAACTTATCACGTATAACTTAAAACTTACCACTTTATCTTGCGGGGAATTAGCTCAGCTGGCTAGAGCACCTGCCTTGCACGCAGGGGGTCAACGGTTCGAATCCGTTATTCTCCACGTTCTTGAGTATCAAGTTATAAGTAATACGTTTTACGTACGACTTACAGCTTAAAACGTACGACGTACGGCTCAGAAAAGTTCTTTGACATATTGGAAGAAGTAATTGAAAGAGAAGACAACAGTAGAGAGTTGTAAGTGATACGTATTAAGTGGTAAGCTGCAAGGCTTAAGACTTAGGACGTAAAACTTAAAGCTCAAAAAAAAGCATACCATGCCGAGCAAAAGCGGCATGCGTAGAAGAAAGTAAGAAAGGGCACACGGAGGATGCCTAGGCTCTCAGAGGCGATGAAGGACGTGATAAGCTGCGATAAGCTGCGGGGATTGGCAAATACGAATTGATCCGCAGATTTCCGAATGGGGAAACCTATACCGATGAAGTCGGTATGCAATAGCGCGAACCCGCTGAACTGAAACATCTAAGTAGGCGGAGGAAGAGAAAACAATAGTGATTTCCTGAGTAGTGGCGAGCGAAAGGGAAGAAGCCCAAACCGTTTATGTTACGGCATAACCGGGGTTGTAGGACTGCAAGACGAATACTAACGTTAACTGGAACGGGATGGGAAGCCCGGCCATAGAGCATGACAGCTGCGTACAGGCAGGCAATAGTATTCCAGCAGTATCCTGAGTACCGCGGGGTCGGAGACGCCCTGCGGGAATCTGCCAGCACCATCTGGTAAGGCTAAATACTCCTGAGAGACCGATAGTGAACCAGTACCGTGAGGGAAAGGTGAAAAGAACCCCGAACAGGGGAGTGAAATAGAACCTGAAACCGTGTGCTTACAAGCGGTCGGAGTCTCGTCTAAGACGAGATGACGGCGTGCCTTTTGCATAATGAGCCTACGAGTTACTCTTCCCTGGCAAGGTTAAGCGGTTAAGCCGCGAAGCCGAAGCGAAAGCGAGTCTGAACAGGGCGCATAGTCAGGGGAGGTAGACGCGAAACCTTGTGATCTACCCTTGAGCAGGTTGAAGGTGCCGTAACAGGTACTGGAGGACCGAACCGATAAGCGTTGAAAAGCTTCCGGATGACTTGAGGGTAGGGGTGAAAGGCCAATCAAACTGGGAAATAGCTCGTACTCCCCGAAATGTTTTTAGGAACAGCGTGGCGGTTAGAGTTTCACAGAGGTAGAGCTACCGATTGGGTGCGGGGGAGTCACATCCTACCAAATCCAGACGAACTCCGAATGCTGTGAAATATACGCTGCAGTGAGGCGCAGGGTGCTAAGGTCCTGTGCCGAGAGGGAAAGAACCCAGACCACCAGCTAAGGTCCCCAAGTATATGCTAAGTTGAACTAACGAGGTCCGGCTGCACAGACAGCTAGGATGTTGGCTTGGAAGCAGCCATTCATTTAAAGAGTGCGTAACAGCTCACTAGTCGAGCGGCCGGGCATGGATAATAAACGGGCATCAAGCATATCACCGAAGCTGTGGCCTCGTCTCAGACGAGGGGTAGGGGAGCATTCCAGCGGGGGCGAAGGTAAGACGCGAGTCTTGCTGGACTTTCTGGAAAAGCAAATGTAGGCATAAGTAACGATAAGGCAGGTGAGAAACCTGCCCGCCGAAAGACTAAGGTTTCCTGATCAACGCTAATCGGATCAGGGTTAGTCGGGGCCTAAGGTGTACCCGAAGGGGGAATCCGATGGACAACTGGTTAATATTCCAGTACTTTCTTTAACTGCGATGCGGTGACGGAGGAGTGACACTGCCGCCCCGAGACGGAATTCGGGGTTGAAAGGCGTAGGTATACGTTTACCAGGCAAATCCGGTAGATGTGCTGAAACCCAATAGTACCGTGAACCTTCGGGGGATCGGATAGAGCAGGTAATCCTACTTCCAAGAAAACCCGCTAAGCTTCAGGTTAAAGAAACCCGTACCGTAAACCGACACAGGTAGTCGAGGAGAGCATCCTAAGGCGCTCGAGTGATTCATGGCTAAGGAACTCGGCAAAATGGCCCTGTAACTTCGGGAGAAGGGGCGCCTCGTCTCAGACGAGGCCGCAGTGAAACGGCCCAGGCGACTGTTTAACAAAAACACATGGCTTTGCAAAATCGAAAGATGAGGTATAAGGCCTGACACCTGCCCGGTGCCGGAAGGTTAAGAGGGGATGTCATCTGCCTTCGGGCGGAGAAGCATTGAATTGAAGCCCCGGTAAACGGCGGCCGTAACTATAACGGTCCTAAGGTAGCGAAATTCCTTGTCGGGTAAGTTCCGACCTGCACGAATGGTGTAACGATCTGGGCACTGTCTCAGCCATGAGCTCGGTGAAATTGTGGTATCGGTGAAGACGCCGGTTACCCGCAACGGGACGGAAAGACCCCATGCACCTTCACTACAACTTAACATTGACACTGGATGCAGGATGTGTAGGATAGGCGGGAGACAGTGAAGCGGAGTCGCCAGGCTTCGCGGAGTCACCCTTGAAATACCGCCCTTTCTGTATTCGGTGTCTAATCCGCCCAGGGCGGAGACATTGTTTGGCGGGTAGTTTGACTGGGGTGGTCGCCTCCAAAAAGGTAACGGAGGCTTTCAAAGGTAAGCTCAGTACGCTTGGTAACCGTACGGGGAGTGCAATAGCATAAGCTTGCTTGACTGTGAGGCCTACAAGCCGAACAGGGTCGAAAGACGGATATAGTGATCCGGCGGTTCTGCATGGAAGGGCCGTCGCTCAAAGGATAAAAGGTACGCTGGGGATAACAGGCTGATCTCCCCCAAGAGCTCATATCGACGGGGAGGTTTGGCACCTCGATGTCGGCTCGTCACATCCTGGGGCTGGAGAAGGTCCCAAGGGTTCGGCTGTTCGCCGATTAAAGTGGCACGCGAGCTGGGTTCAGAACGTCGCGAGACAGTTCGGTCCCTATCTGTTGTGGGCGCAGGAAGTTTGAGCGGGGCTGACCTTAGTACGAGAGGACCGGGTTGGACCAGCCGCTGGTGAATCTGTTATGCCGCCAGGTGTACTGCAGAGTAGCTACGCTGGGAATAGATAAGCGCTGAAAGCATCTAAGTGCGAAACTAGCCGCGAGATGAGACTTCCATAGAGGGCTGTTGAAGATGACAACGTTGATAGGCTGCAGGTGTAAAGGTGGTAACATCAAAGCCGAGCAGTACTAATTGCCCGAAGCTTTCTCATAAGCAGAACACTGCTGTCTTCTCTCTTCAGATACTTCTTTCAATACTGTCTAAGGTTAAGGGCCGAACGGTAAAAGGTAAAGGGTTTTCCTTTGCGATCCGTTTCAGGCTGTAACCTTAATAAAAAATTAAGGCAGGCCGAAAGCCGTTCCGCTTTCCGCCCTTTGCCTTTAACCACATTCAGGTGCCTATATCGGCGGTGTCCACCTCTTCCCATACCGAACAGAGAAGTTAAGCCCGCCAGAGCCGATGGTACTGCGGTAACACGCGGGAGAGTAGGTCGGTGCCGAACTTATTTTAAAAGCCGTTTTATCATTTGATAAAACGGCTTTTTTTGTTATAAAAGTTATAAAAATCTCTTTATAGTACTTTAGCGGGCTCGGAATAAAGCACTGAAATCAGGAGAATAAAGAAGGTAAGGCGCAGACTGGAGAGGTTGTTTTTCCGACTGCGCTCATTAGAATAACTTTATATTGATTTTCTCACATACTTAGTAAGAATAACTATTGTATCGTTATTTATTTTTCCTTCTATCTGATCCGGATTATCGGATACGAGTTTAATTCTTCTGACGATAGTCCCTTTTGGTGCAATGTAGCCTGTGCCTTTTACAGGCAGGTTCTGTGTTAAAATAATGGTGTCGCCTGTTTGAAGTACAGTACCATTGCTGTCTTTATGTACGATCTTTTCTTCCTCTAAAACATCTTCGGCAGCAGCCCATGCTAAATTCTCTTCGTCCATGTATACTGATTCCATTGCATCGCTGGCCCATGATTCAGCTGTTATCTTACTTAGTATTTTATACGATAATACCTGTACAGCCGGAACCTCGCTCCAGATACTGCCTTCCAGAAAGCGCCAGTAATGGGAATTAGAATAATTTTGTTCCTTGACCTGATCAAAACATTCAGTACATAATACCGCCTGGTTTGCTGCCAGGGCATCGCTTTTGGGAGGGATGGTGTATGCATGCAGTTGATTATCCTGCTTCAGGCATAATTCGCATGCATTGTTACTTCTGTTCTTAAGTTCTGTGTTAATTGCCATTTCCAGCGAATTTAGCCTTAATAAATGAATTAAATGATGACAGTTATCATAATCTAAAATTGATAAGGCGCAATCTTATTAAGTACAGACCTAACGTACAAATAGGCGGTTTTATACGTTTTAGCATAAAGGTTTGATACTAAAGCTCATCAGTAATAATGAAACAAATACGAAATGTATTTGCTATATAAACGAAAATCATCAATAAAAAAAAGCAAATTGAGATACATTCTGATATTATTCGCCTATAATTCAATTTCTCTTGCCCAGCAGAAAGAAAGTACTGTTTCTGTAAGCTGTTATGTAAATCCCGAACTCTATATTCAGGCTGGTGTGATCGCCTATGTGAGTGATGAGGCTGGAAATGTTTCTTGTTATGGACGATATATCAGCATTAATAATAAAAGCAGCAATTCTTTTTACTATAAGCGGGGTGATAAATGGACGACGGTCCAAGCTCGGCACAGGGCTGTTATTTTAGCTTCTCATACATCTTCAAATTCCCTTTCAATTGTAAAACTTCATGTGCGCTACAGTCTTGACCAGGCAGGTGATGCAGCAGACAAAATCCGGCTGATCGCCAAAATGAATGCTGAGACTGATCTGGTAAAAGCAGGGAAGTCAAAAGGAAATGTATTAGGGGAAGAAAAATCTGCCGCAGCGGCCGCAAAATCTGTCCCTAAAAAAACTGCTGCAGCTCCTGCAAAAACTGTAAAAAGAACAGAAACAAAGGCCGCTGCCAAGACTGGCTCATCTGGGAAAACAGTTACATCGAGGACTGCTCAGCCATCAAACAGAAAAAGCGGGGGGGATGCGGTTACACCGCTGACCAGTTCTATTGGCCTGCGTATTGATTTTGGAACAGGGCCTATTGGACTGGGACCGAATTTAAAGCACAAACTAAACAGAAATCTTTTTGTAGATGCCGCGATTGTTTTTTTTGAAGAAGACAGGGTAGGGGTAGTGGGACAATTGGAGTATAATATGCCTGTGAAAGGTGCGAGAGGGCTTTATTGGTATATAGGCATAGGCCCGGAGTTTTTATTTAATAATGATGATACGGCAGCAGGTTTAGTACCGGCGGCTGGCTTAGAATATAAGATTCCTGGTGCACCTCTCAATTTTAGTTTAGACTGGCGCCCCTGCTTTTATTTATCTCCAGCAGATCATGTCGATGCAGGCCGGTTTGGTTTGTCGTTTCGTGTCGCTTTTTGACATGTTTTTGCTCATGTCAAAGGAACTAAAGTCTGTATCAAGAAAACGCAACGGCAGGAGCCTCTTAAAGAGGACCTTTCTAAGGAAGAATGCTTGAAAATATGTGACTTCTAAATATCATCAGCGTTCTATTCGCCCGTAACTATAATGCAGTATGCTGTCCGCTTTTATTTTAATAAGAGCGGAGCATCTGATTTGTGCTGGAAAATGTTGGGTTATCAGCCTAAGAAATCCTTCTCCAAATCCAGCGGGGCAATATATCTGCCGTTTTTGTACACCCGCATATTTCCCCCCGAAATCTCATCAATCAGGATTATTTCGTTCGTTGCGGCATCACGGCCAAACTCCAGTTTAATGTCGTAAAGCTCCAGGCCTTTTTCCGCCAGCTCTGCTTTAACAATATCGCAGATTTGTTTAGTCAATGCTTTCAATTTTTGATATTCTTCCTTAGAAAGGATACCGAGCATAGCTAATGCATCTTCGGAAATGGTTGGATCGCCTCTTTCATCGTCTTTTATGGTAACCTCGATGAAACTGTCCAAAGGCTGGCCTTCCTGGCAGTAAGCGCCGTATCTTCTGAGGAAACTGCCGACAGCCCTGTAACGGCATATCACTTCCAGGCCTTTCCCAAAAACTTTGGCCTGCTTTACCTCCATGCTTACTTCGTCCAAATCGGCAGAAACGTAATGCGTAGGGATTCCTAGACTGTTCAGCGTTTCAAAAAAATATTTTGTCATTTTCAGGCCCGACCTTCCTGCGCCTTCAATAGTTAAGCCTACTGTATTTGCACCGGGATCGAAAACGCCGTTTTCACCTGTAACATCGTCTTTAAATTTCAGCAGCACATGGCCGTTCCCGATATTATAAACATCCTTAGTTTTTCCTGTATAAATTAACTGCATCGAATAATAGAATTAGGCCTCAAAAATAATAGAATTGATGCCTTTTCAGCGGATATATTTGGATTTTTAATAAGATGCGGAATATTAGGGGAGTAATGCTTTCTGATTACCCAAAGAGAGCTGGCAGGCTGCAGCAAGTGTGCTGGTAAGCAAAGAATAATAAATTCATAATATCTCGGATGCTTTAGTAACTGCTGCATTTCTGTACCTTTTCGCTGCTGATGCGGACTTGCAGCTTGTATCTAACCAACCGGCTGCTAATTGAAATCTGCGTTCCCTGCCTTTTGCTAAACTTACATTTTCGATTTCAAGCCCTGAAACTTAATTATTCTGATGAACGATTAATGAACTCGGGGCACAAATGAGCTGTTTATATATTAAATTTGTGTTAATGAAAAAAATCGGATTCCTATCGTTCGGACACTGGTCAAACCATCCTGCTTATAAAACCCGTACAGCAGCTGATACCTTGCTTCAGTCCATTGACCTGGCTGTTGCAGCGGAGCAGCTCGGTTTGGATGGCGCCTATTTTCGCGTACACCATTTTGCGGCCCAATTGGCATCGCCATTTCCCTTGCTGTCGGCCATCGGGGCTAAAACAAGTAAAATAGAGATTGGAACGGGAGTGATCGATATGCGCTATGAAAACCCGCTGTATATGGTGGAAGATGCCGGTGCCGCTGATCTGATCTCAGGAGGCCGATTACAATTAGGGATCAGCAGGGGCTCGCCGGAACAAGTTATCGAGGGCTGGCGTTATTTCGGATACCAGCCTGCCGAGGGTGAAACCGACGCAGATATGGGCCGCAAAAAAGCCCTGGAGTTTTTGGATAAACTGAAAGGTACCGGATTTGCCCAGCCTAACCCGTACCCGATGTTTCCCAATCCGCCCGGTTTGCTGCGCTTAGAGCCCCACTCCGAAGGATTGCGGGAGCGCATCTGGTGGGGGGCCGCATCGAATGCTACCGCTGTCTGGGCGGCCGAAAACGGAATGCACCTGCAAAGCTCTACCTTAAAGTTTGACGAAAGCGGCAAACCTTTCCATGTGCAGCAGGCAGAGCAGATACGGTTGTTTAAAGAAGCTTGGAAAAAAGCCGGGCATCAACGTGAGCCCAGGGTTTCGGTGAGCCGGTCTATTTTTGCATTGGTAACCGATGAGGACAGGTATTACTTCGGGCAGCAAGGTAAATCGGCTGATAGTTTCGGCTATATAGAGCGTGATAAACGGGCTGTCTTCGGAAAGAGTTATACGGCAGAACCGGATAAACTCATTGAGGAACTGGCCAGGGATGAAGCTATACAGGAAGCAGATACCTTACTTTTAACCATACCCAATACATTAGGTGTTGATTACAACGTGCATGTATTATCCTCCATTTTGGAGCATGTAGCTCCGGGGCTTGGCTGGCGTTAGAATAAGGCAGGTCCCCGACAGTGTTCTCCTTCAGGCCTGCAAATGCGCCCGCATGAGAGCGATGTCGTGCTTTCTGATTACCCAAGAGAACATTACAGGAGATTAAAAAAATTTGGCCGTTCCCTTCGGGCCGGGCTATCCGCTCATACTGCACAGGCCTTAGCCTCATAGCCGGTATCCGCTTCTATCCCTAACGGAGCTGCGCTCAAGGCCGGTGCTTTGTGCTGTCAACACTAACAATACTCAATCAGCCCAGCTGTACATTGTGAACCGATTATGGAAAGGTAATGCTCCATATTAAACAGGCAGGTTCAATACGAAAGAGCTTCGGCAGATATTCAGGAAGAAAAGCACATACCGCTTATCAGCAAATCTCTTTTCCTTCGTCGTATGCCTCTATCATAGACACATCCTGCACCCCCATATTTTTCTTTCGTGCGTTTAAAAGGCTGCCCTAAACCGGGAGGTACAAGCCTGGATAAGTTTACAGTTATATTCTGTCCCATCGGGCCTGTTATAATTGATTTTTCAAACCGGACCTTTTTGGGTTTCACCTGAAGCGGTTCAGTGCTCATGTATTCAGCTATGGCTGCGTTCCAGGCAGACCGAAATCCTAATAGAGATGCTTTGATACTGTATTTTTAAACAAGACTTTATCGGCGATGATGATACGGGCGAATGATACTGCATCGGCAAAGCGGCGCTGTTCCCGTTTCTGCTTTTCACTGTACACAACCCTGCTCCTATCGGGGAACTTTGTAACAATCGTTTTCCCGAAGCGCTGTTTCAGCACTAACTGATGATTAATATTTCCGCTAAACCCTACAAAAACCGGAGATGTTTGAACAGCCATAACAAAATTATTTATAACAAATTTAACGTATTTCCTGTAATAAAATAATCTAATATACTTGCAGTTTTTCAGGCATTTTCCGGTACTGCCGCTAAGGCTCCATAGTAAGAAAGCGGTGTTATTTTACGTTCAATTGTTATTTAAAGGCCGATTTAGAGATTCTCCATAGCGGGTAATTCAGGTAAAGGCCTAATGTACAAACTTAAGCTAGCAAAAGGAGATGAAGGGACTCTGCCCTCCGAACAAAAGTGGCTGTTAGTTTGAATGCCGGATTTCCCTGTCAAGCTTAATAAAACTGTATCCTTATTTTCTGTCTGCTCCTTTTCTCCTGAAGAAAAAGAACCAAAAGTTCAAGAAACCCCAAGGCCTTTTGGACAAGGCTTCCAAGGCAGGACTTCTGAAGGCCGCTCAAATACTTATTATCTATCTGCCTTTTTTAGAACATAACACACAATTTCTTTCCTGACTTCGAAACCCAGTTTCTGGTATAAATGGTATGCCCGTGTATTGTCCCGCAGAAGATGAAGAAAGGGGATACCCGATTTTTCAATAATACTGTGGATCTGGTTTCCGACAAGCCTGCCGGCATAACCTTTTCCGAGATAATCAGGATGAGTGCATACGGCGCTGACTTCAACATAAGGAGTTGGCTGCAGGCGCTGTCCGGCCATGGCCGCCAGCTGCTCTCCGTCGAAGATACCCTGATAATTACCAAAATCAATCGTCCTGGGCAGGAATGGCCCGGGTTCAGTAAGGGCTGTTAACGACAGCATAGCCGGAACATCTTCTTCAGTAAGTTCAGTTACCTCCGCTTTAGGCGAGGGTGCATATTTATGGGGATAAACCATCTGGAGGAGGGGTTTCTTTAAAACGATTTGCCATTCACCGGGTACCGTAATTTCTGTTGGAACAAATAGCACTACAGGCGTTTCCAAGGGTGTCAGCTCGTGTAAGCTCATCAGGTCCCCGACAGTGTTTTCCTTCAGGCCTGCAAATGCGCCCGCGTCCCTGTTGACGAATTTAGCATTATCATTACCATTCGCCAGCTTTTTACTGCCGGTATTAAGGGCATTCCAAATTGGGTTGTCCAGAATGTGTTCCAATGTTTTCTTTGTCTTAGTGTTGATGCAAAAGTGCAAATAAACATGCTTAAAACCTGAATTGGATACTGCATTGGTGCCTGCTGCTTGCGAAAGTGGGGAATGTGCAGCGTGTCTTATTTCCTGTAAGCAGCCTGTTATTTCTTGTAAGAGGACTGCTTTTTACTTTAAGAGGTTCAAAGTTTTGGGCTGATGTCAATTATCAATATTTCCTCGCAATTGAAGCTTTTTACTGTAAGTAATCATCATTCTTTTAAATTTGCCTGATGCTCATCAGTGAAATTTTCAAACCAAAAGTTCGAAAGTTATATAAATTATTCTTTTGCCTGCCAGCCTTTATACTCTTGTATTCATTAGCACATGCACAGGATAGATTTCAGTTATCCTGGCATTACAGCACAAGAGATACTGTCCCTTTGGAACAGGCAAATAGTCTTCCGTTTATTCCCATGGATCAGACCTATAGGACCCCTCCGCTTTTTAATCACGGAACTTATTGGTTCAAATTGAATATAAGCGGCAAACAGCCGGCAGAAAGCCGTATTATACAAATACTTAACCCGCATCTGGATTCAGTTTACCTGTATCATAAAAAAGAAGGACATATTGTTCCAGCTGCAGCCGCGGGGAATAATTTTAAAAAAGAGAACCGTACATATCTGCGCTATACCCAGTTTACCATCCCCGGAAGCTGGAAAGAGGTTTATTTTAAAACAAACTTTAAAAAGGATGCTGTCTTTCCATTAAAAATAGCGTCTGCTGCTTCATTCAGTAAATCAGAACAGATTAATTTTTTCAGGCTTGGTTTGTACTATGGCTTTGTGCTGATGGTACTGGCGGTCAATATATTTTTCTATTTTATCTTCCGAGACCTTAAATACATCTATTACTGTATTTTTCTGTTCTTTATCGCATTTACACTTGCTTATTCTGATGGATTGTTTGTCCTTATCAGCAGAAATGCCTGGTGGCTCAATAATGCCGATATGCTGGTGCATGTACTGGTGGTCTCCGCCGGTGCTGTTTTCGCCACTTCTTTTTTAGAAATTGATTCGATTTACCCTAAAGCGAAATGGGTAGGAGCATCACTGGTGCTGTTTATGCTGATAAGCTATACTTTTCACCTCAGCTATGGAGGCACTTATTATTATTTAGCCGGCAAAATAGCTGGTTTGTCGGGCCTGGCATTTTACTGGTTCGCAGGTATTTTTCGTTTTAAGCAGGATGTTTTTGCCCGGTTTTTTGTCGTTGCTTACGGACTTATCCTGGCATTCGCGTTTGATTTCTATCTGGCGGGAAAATTAGGCTGGAATTTTTTAAACATGAGCCCCAACGAGCTGAAAATTGCTAGCATTATTGAAATGGTTGTGCTTT
>Ga0180220_1001931_pt1 | contig 14255 bp, 11 predicted proteins | sample eDN5th37CBELigBY_FD_151335 | JGI IMG/M metagenome (GOLD analysis project Ga0180220, IMG submission 151335) | Enriched backyard soil microbial communities from Emeryville, California, USA - eDNA 5th pass 37_C BE-Lig BY (version 2) (version 2) | ecosystem: Environmental > Terrestrial > Soil >... | reverse complement strand
TCGGAGGAAAAGAAGTCGGCCTGCTGTTCGGTCAGCGCCGACATATTGGCCGCCAGCATCTCGGTGCCCCCGACGTTGAAGAAGATGATGGGAATGATCACCACGGCCGACACGATCATGGCCGCGAGCTGGGCGAAATCGGTCATGACCGAGGCGCGGAAACCCGACCATATGGTGTACGAAAGCACGCCTGCCGCCGCGATCAGCACGCCCTGCACAAAGCTCAGGGGGCTCAGTATCGACACCAGCGCCCCGGCGGCGGTGAAGTTGACCATGAGGCTGATGCAGCTTCCCACCAGGTTCGACACCGCCATGATCAACTGGCTCGACCTGCCATGCCGCGCATGCATGACTTCAGCCAGGGTATGCGCCTTGGGCGCGAGCTGACGGAAGCGGCGACCGAAGGGATAGATGAACAGAATCATCAAAGCGCCCCACAGGCCGTAGTGGATGGGCCCCGAAACGCCGTAGCGGTAGCCGGCGCTGGCACTGGCGTAGAAGGAAGCCGCCCATATCCAGGTGGCGATCATGCTCGCTGCGGACAGGCCGAAGCCGATGGCGTTGTTGGAGACCATGTATCCGTCGACATTCTCGTTTTTCTGCCTGATCGTCAGCGACATCAGAAAGGTAATCGCATAAAAGCCGACCAGCAGCAATACGGCGGTCAGCCCGGATAACTGAAACAACTCTGTGTCCTGCATGGAACAAGATCCTTATGATTGATTTTCTATGGACGACACAACGCAAAGGGCCGGCATGCCGGCGCCGCAGCATTCGAAAGGCTCGTTGTAGGCGGCCATAACCAAGGGCGCGCGATGCGGAATCAACCGCGATGGCAGCGCGAACCCTGCGATATTGGGTACGTGTGGCGTACCTCGACCGTACGTGGATTCGTACGTTTATGCGGTTCGAAGAACCGTTGAATCGGCCGGCGGCCGAGCCACCGCATGGTGGCAATTGGAGGGGCCCGAAGCGAAAATCACGAAAATAGGCCCATAAAGAATGCAGTTGAGCGAACAAAGCCGCAAAACGCCCAAGCCGAAAGTATAGACCAGCGTCAGGCGTTATGTCTACTTAATAAGCGTGTACGCTTCTTTTACATTGGGTGTGTACGCGCAAATCACGCAGGCGGCCCAAGCTAAACTATACTAAGACGCCAGCCACTCTTCGCCTCTGCATGAGACGATCTTCCGTTCCCCTCTTCCGTTCCCCATCGCCTTCCACGGCCCCTGGCGCATTGCCCGGCGACTCGCCGCAGGCCAAGGCGCGCCCCTCTTTCAAAACCGACTCGGACCCTCATGGACCTGTTATTTGACCCCAACGTCTGGATTGGGTTGCTGACCCTCGTCGTGCTGGAGATCGTCCTCGGCATCGACAACCTGATCTTCATCGCCATCCTGGCCGAAAAGCTGCCGCCTAATCAACGCGACAAGGCGCGCATCATAGGCTTGTCCCTGGCCTTGATCATGCGCCTGGGCCTGTTGTCCATCGTGTCCTGGCTGGTCACTTTGACGGCGCCCCTCTTTGCCGTCGCGGGCCTGACCTTCTCGGGCCGCGACCTGATACTGCTGCTGGGCGGCCTGTTCCTGCTGTTCAAGGCCACATCGGAGCTGCACGAACGTCTCGAAGGCAAGACTCACGTTCACAGCGAATCCAAGGCCTACGCGGGCTTCGGCGTGGTCGTCGCGCAGATCGTGGTACTGGACGCCGTGTTCTCGCTGGACGCCGTCATCACCGCCGTGGGCATGGTGGACGAGCTGCCCGTCATGATGGCCGCCGTCATCATCTCCATCGGCATCATGCTGTGGGCCTCCAAGCCCCTGACCCGCTTCGTGAGCGCCCACCCCACCGTGGTGGTGCTGTGCCTGAGCTTTCTGCTGATGATCGGCCTGAGCCTCACGGCCGAAGGCCTGGGTTTCCACATTCCCAAAGGCTACCTCTACGCGGCCATCGGCTTTTCCATCGTGATCGAGTTCTTCAACCAGATCGCCCGCCGCAGCGTCCTGCGCAACGAAGCCCGGCTTCCGCTGCGCGACCGCACGGCCGAGGCCGTGCTGCGCATACTGGGCGGAGGCCGGCAGGTTGCCGAGGCCGCCGGCGATACGGCGCCCGCCGACGAGGCCGACGAGCAGCCTGCGTTCGGCGCCGAAGAACGCAATATGGTCAGCGGCGTGCTGACCCTGGGGGAACGCACCGTGCGGACCATCATGACGCCCCGCTCGGACATCTCCTGGGTGGACGTGGACGGCGACCCCGGCAAGACCATCAAGATGCTGCGCGACACGCCCCACAGCTTCTTTCCGGTCGGCAAGGGCGACCTGGATACGCTGTTGGGCGTGGTGCGCGCCAAGGATCTCCTGGCCGAGCTTCTGGACACGGGGCGGCTGGACGTCAAGCCGTCGCTGCGCCAGCCCATCGTGGTCAACGAACTGACCGGCGTGATCAAGGCCATGGAGACGCTGCGCGGCTCGCATGGACAATTGGCCCTGGTGGCGGACGAATACGGCACCATACAAGGCCTCATCACGCCGATCGACATTCTGGAAGCCATTGCGGGCGAGTTCCCCGACGAGGACGAGCAGCCGCCGATACTGGTCGTGGGCGAAGGCCATTGGCGCGTATCGGGCTCGACCGACCTGCACCACCTGGAACAGGAGCTGGGCACCGGCTCCCTGCTCGACGAAGGCCTCGACGTCTCGTCGATAGCGGGCCTGGTGCTGGCCCGCCTGGACAGCCTGCCCGCACCCGGCTCGAAGGTGGAGATCGACGGGTTCGAATTCGAAGTGACCGAGCTGCAGGGTCGGCGCATTACCCAGCTCGACGTGCGAAGAACGCCGAAACCCGAGCAGGCCGCGTAGAGGAAGGAATTCGGAAAACCCAGGGATATCACTGATGCGCGCATGTATATACATGTGCCATCCTCTGGTAGCACTGGTGAAATATGCATGTGCAACGATGATGGCTCCCGCAACGCTAGGGCCTTTTAGCAATAAAAGGGCTTAGGTGGTCTAACAGGAAACTCAATGTCTGCTACACAGAAGACTCTTGCCCCGTATCGTACCTGGAAAGTCAAGCCGTACTCCCTCCCCCTCGAAACACGCCTTGCCCAAGAGCGCGCCCAGCAGGCCCAGCCGCCGATGATCTCGCTGCACACCAGCAAGCTGAGCAAGAAAGAAGACACAGCGACAACATGACGGCCTCCGCGGGCGCGAACACGCCATAAGGGCTGCTCCACCGCGGCCCCGGCTCCCAAGCTCGTGCTCGGGGCAGTCCAAGCGCGGCGCCCCGGCTCGCCGCCTCCAGCAAAAATGCTGCAACGCCTTTATAGCGCGCCGGCCAGCTGGTAGCGGCTGCCCGGATACCACATGATGGCCACCGACGCCACCTGGTCCAGCGACAATGTCTTGCGCTTGAGCACCAGGCAGGGCTCGCCCTCTGGAATATGCAGCATGGCCGCGATGTCCGGCGGGGCGCTCATGGCCTCGACGCTGTAGCGTACGCCCTGCAGCGGCGCCGCCGCCATCAGATACTCGTTGGGCGTGGTCACCGCAAAATCCTGTTCAAGGTAGTCCGGCGCCAGCGCCGAATTCACCCATCTGTCCTCGGTCTGAATCGGCACGCCGTTGTCGAAGTGCACGATGATCGAGTGAAACAGCACGTGTCCGGCCGAGACGCCGAATTGATGCGTCAGCGGCTCCTGCGCTTTGCTGCGCTCGAGCAAATGGACTTCGCTGCTGTGCGTATGGCCGCGGTCGCGCACCTCGTCGGCAATGCTCTTGATGGCGATGAGCGTGGCCTGGTACTTCTGCTGGGCCACATAGGTGCCCGAGCCCTGTATGCGCGTCAGCACCTGTTCGGCCGTCAGTTCCTTCACGGCCCGATTGACCGTCATGCGCGACACCCCGAACTTCAGCGCAAGCGCCTGCTCGGCCGGCACCACGTCCCCTTCCTTCCAGCGGCCTTTCGCAATGCCGGCGAGCAGATAGTTCTTGATGCGCAGATACCGCGGTGTCGCCGCGTCTTCCTTGGCCACGCTGTCTCCTGGTAATCACTATTGATGCGTGAGATTTTATTTGATAAAGTTGTATAGACAACTTACCACGACAAGAACAGATCGGCCACACGAACCGGCAACAAGATATGGCCATCGCAATGGCCGCAACCATATCGCGGGCTTCACATCCAGATCGATGCACAAAGCGCGCGTGGTCAATCCAACAGGAGACAACAATGAAACGACTCGTCACCACCCGCAAGCTGGTCCTGGCTTTTGCCCTGTCCACCGCGTTCGCCGCTCCGGGCGCCTTGGCCGACATCAAGATCGGCCTGAATGTCCCGCTGACAGGCTTTGCCGCCTTCGATGGCAACTCGGCCCACATCGGCGCTCAGCTGGCGGTCGAAAAAGCCAACGCCGAGGGCGGCGTCAACGGCGAGAAGCTCGTGCTCGTCGCCTACGACGACCAGGCCTCGGCCAAGGAGGCCACGCCGGTCGCCACCAAGCTGATCGAACGAGACAAAGTGGTCGGAGCGGTATCGGGCTCCTATTCGGCCGCCACCCGCCCGGCCGCGCAAATCTTCCAGGCCGCCGAAGTCCCCTACGTAGTGGCCTATTCCATCGACCCCAGCGTCACGCGCACGGGCAACTACATGTTCCGCGTTTCATCCATGGGCGAAGTCCAGGGCCGCGGCGGCGCCAAGCTGGTCAACGAACTGGGCAAGAAGCGCGTGGTGCTCGTCACGCTCAAGAACGACTTTGGCCAGACCCTGGCCCGGGGCTTCAAAGAAGCCGCCGCCAAGTTCGATCTGGACATCGTCAGCGAATACGAGTACGACATCAAGGATCGCCAGTTCGGCTCGCTGATCGCCAAGATCAAGTCCGACAATCCCGAAGCCATCTATGCGTCGGGCTACTACTTCAACGCCGGGCCGCTGGTCTCGCAGATGCGCGCCGCCGGCATCACGGTGCCCGTGATCGGCCAAGAAGGCTACGACAGCGAGAAATTCATCGAAATCGCCGGCAAGGCCTCCGAAGGAACCCTGCTGGTCACCTCTCTCGACCGAGATTCCGACGTCCCCGAAACTCAGGAGTTCCTGAAGCACTTCCGCGAGAAGGCCGGCTTCGGCGCCGACATGGTGGGCGCCTCCACCTACACCGCCACCGCCATCCTCATCGAAGGTCTGCGTAAGACCGGCGGCAAGGGCGGCGCCGAACTACGCGACGCAATCGCCCAGGGCACCTACACCATGCCCATCGGCACACTCAAGTTCAATGACCTGCACGAGGTCAATAAAGACCTGCAGGTACAGGTCGTGAAGGACGGCGCCTTCCACCGCCACTCAGTCCTGCATGATCCGGAACTGCTGGCCGCCCCCACGCAAGACAGCAAGTAAGCCTCGGCGCGCGCAACGCGCCATCCCTAGCATGAAGCCGGGCTCGCTCAAGCGGCCCGGCTTCCGGGAAGAACCTCCAGGAGCCCACATGCTCTTAGTCGAGCTCGTCGCCCAAGGACTCGTGCAAGGCAGCATCTATGCACTCATCGCCCTTGGCCTCACCCTGGTGTACGGACTGCTGCGCATCCTGCACATCGCCCACGCCGCGCTGTTCACGCTGGGCGGCTATATCGGCGTACTCGCCACCAATGCCACGGGCAGCCTCACGCTGGCGTGCATTCTCGCCATGCTGGGCGCGGGCATCGTGGGCGTGATCATCTATCGCCTGTGCTACGAACCCATGCTGAGCCAGCCGCCCTTCGTCGCGCTGATCGCCTCCATCGGGCTGTACATCGCCTTCGAAGAAGCCTTCCGCATCCTGTTCGGCGCGGCGGGCCTCACCTACGACACGCCGCCGCTGCAGCATTACGTCTCGGTGTTCGGGGGCCTGCATTTCAGCCTGGCCGAGCTCATGGTCATGGGCAGTTCGCTGGCCATCATCGCCGCGCTGGGCTATCTGCAGACCCACACGCGGGTGGGCATCGCCTGCCAGGCGACCGTATCCGATCCGCAGATGGCCCAGTCCTTCGGCATCCGGCTGCGCACGGTGCGCGACCTGAACTTCTTCGTGGGCTCCGCGTTGGCCGGCTTCGCCGGCGTGTGGGTGGCCCTGCTGAACAATCTGGTCGAACCCACCATGGGCAGCGTGCCTTCATACAAGGCGCTGGCCATCATCGTGCTGGGCGGCATGGGTTCGGTGCGCGGCACGCTGCTGGCGTCTCTGGTCCTGGGCGTGGCCGAATCCTTCGGCACCATCTACCTCGACAAATGGCTCGACCGCAACGCCATCGCCTTCGCCCTGCTCATCTTCGTACTCATGTTCCGTCCGCAGGGACTCTTCGCTCGACGTTAGGGGGCCGCACCATGGCATATGAAATCTCTCTGCTCACTGCGATGGGAATCAGCGTCATCTTCGCGCTGTCGCTCAATCTCATCACCGGCTTCTGCGGCCAGATCAGCCTGGGGCATGCCGCGTTCCTGGGCATAGGCGCCTATACCTCGGCCATGCTGTGCAAGGCGGGCGTGCCCTTCTTCGCCACGCTGCCCGCGTCCATGCTGCTGGCCGGCATCGTGGGCGTCATCGTGGGGCTGGCCAGCCTAAGGGTGCGCGACGACTTTCTCGCCATCACCACCATGGGGGTGGTTTTTCTGTTCGTGGGCGTCGTGCGCCAGCAGGAATGGCTGGGCGGCGAAATGGGCATCTCGGGCATTCCCGCTTCGGGCCTGGACCGGGTCGGCTTCATGTGGCTGGCGCTGGGCCTGGCGGCCTTGGTGGCCGTTTTCTGCATCTACATCCAGAAGTCATGGATGGGCCGCGTGTTCAACGGCGTGGCCGAAGACGAAGACACCATGCGCGTGCTGGGCGTCGACGTGCCACGCTACAAGCTCGCCGCCTTCGCCATGGGCACGGCCCTGGCCGGCATGGCCGGAGCGCTGTACGGCCAGCATTTCAAATACATCGGCCCGGAAAGCTTCGGCTTCATCGAATCCATCACCGTGCTGTCCATGGTGGTATTCGGCGGCATCGGCTCCGTGCCCGGCGTGATCTTCGGCGCCGCCCTGCTGTCGGCGCTGCCCGCCTGGTTCCAGTTCATCGGCGACTATAAGCTGCTGGTCTATGGCGGCGTGCTTTTCCTGATGATGCGCTTCTCGCCCGGCGGCGTGGCCGGCATCGTCCGCTCTTTGCTGCGCCGTCGCAGCGCGCCCACTCAGCCCGACGGAGCGCATTCATGATCCACACGCCCGAAACTGCCCTGCTGCGCGTCAGCGGCGTCACGGTCCGGTTCGGCGGCCTCAAGGCCGTGGACGACGTCTCCTTCGAGGCATACCCCGGCGAACTGCTGGGCCTGATCGGCCCAAACGGAGCCGGCAAGACCACCCTGATGCGCGCCATCACCGGCGTCGTCGCCGCCAACGCGGGCTCCATCCAGCTGAGCGACCAGGACCTCACCCGCCTGCCCACGCACCAGCGCATCCGCAAAGGCCTGGCCTTCTCGCAGCAGCTGGTCAGGCCGTTTCGCCAGATCTCCGTGCTTGACAACGTCGCGCTGGCGGCGGGCGCCAGGCACACCCATTCGCCCATGATGGCGCTGCTGCACACCGACTCCCGGCACGAACGCGACATCGCGCGCCGGATGCTTGCCCGGGTGGGCATCTCCAGGCATGCCGACCAGATGCCCGGCATCCAGCCGCTGGGCGTGCTCAAGCGCCTCGAAGTGGCGCGCGCCCTGGCGCAGGAGCCCAAGCTGCTGCTGCTCGACGAGCCGCTGGCGGGCCTGAACTCGAAAGAAGCCGCCACCCTGGCGGACACCATCGCCGAGATCAACCGGCAGGGCATCACCATCATCCTCATCGAACACAATCTGGGCGAAGTCATGCGCATCTGCCAGCGGCTGGTCGTGCTCGACAACGGCCGCCGCATCGCCAGCGGCGCGCCGCGCGAAGTCATGCAGCAGCCGCAGGTGCGCGCCGCCTACCTGGGCGCACCCGCCGAATCCACGGAGGAACACAGTGCTTGAGCTCAAGAACGTCACCTGCGGCTATGGCACTTTCGAGGCCGTGCACGAACTCTCGCTGACGCTGCAGCCCGGCACCATCACCGCCCTGCTGGGCGCCAACGGCGCCGGCAAATCGTCCACCCTGATGTGCATCGCCGGCCATATACCGCTTCATGGCGGCAGCATCCTGTTCGACGGCCGCAACATCAGCGCCCTGCCCCCGCCCGACCGCGTTCGCCTGGGCCTGGCCATATCTCCGGAAGGCCGGCGCTTGTTCAAGGACCTGAGCGTGGAAGACAACCTTCGGGTAGGCGGGCTGATACGTCCGCGCTCCGATTACCCCGGGGACAGGGAGCAGGTGCTAAGCCTCTTTCCGCGCCTGCGCGAACGCCTTAGCTCGCTGGCCGGCAACCTGTCCGGAGGGGAACAGCAGATGCTGGCCATCGGACGCGCCCTCATGACCCGACCCAAGCTGATCATGATCGACGAGCTTTCCCTGGGCCTCATGCCCAAGGTCATCGACCTGTGCTACCAGGCCCTGCAGAAGCTGCGCGAAGACGGCATGACCATATTGCTGGTCGAACAGAATACCGACCGCGCACTCAGCGTCGCCGACCAGGTGTGCGTGCTGGAGTCGGGCCGCACCGTATGGCAGGGCAGCGCCGAAGACGCCGCCCGCGACCCCGACCTGGCCTCCGCCTACCTGGGCCTGCACTGAACAACATCACCCCGGGCGCCCATTTGGCCGATCTCTCCATTTTCCGCCCGAGCCACAGAAAGGAAACCGCCATGAACACCGTCAGCGAAAAAGCCACCGCCACCGACCCCCGCTTCGATCCCAAGCGCAGCATCCGCGCTCCGCGCGGCAGTACGCTCACGTGCAAGAACTGGATCAGCGAGGCCGCCTACCGCATGATCCAGAACAACCTGGACGCCGAGGTGGCCGAAGACCCGCAGCATCTGGTGGTCTATGGCGGCATAGGCCGCGCCGCGCGCGACTGGGAATGCTTCGACCAGATCCTGGCCGAGCTCAGGCAATTGAACGAGGACGAGTCCCTGCTCATCCAGTCCGGCAAGCCGGTAGGCGTCTTCAAGACCCACCCCGACGCCCCGCGCGTGCTGATCGCCAACTCGAACCTCGTGCCTCAATGGGCCGACTGGCGGCACTTCAACGAGCTGGACCGCAAGGGCCTCTTCATGTACGGGCAGATGACCGCCGGCAGCTGGATCTACATCGGCAGCCAGGGCATCGTCCAGGGCACGTATGAAACCTTCGCCGAAGCCGGCCGCCAGCACTTCAATGGCGACTGGGCCGGCCGCTGGATACTTACCGCGGGCCTGGGCGGCATGGGCGGCGCCCAGCCTCTGGCCGCCACCCTGGCGGGCGCCGTATCGCTGACCGTCGAGTGCCAGCAAAGCCGCATCGACTTCCGCCTGCGCACGCGCTATGTCGACAAGCAGGCCAAAGACCTGGACGAGGCGCTGGACCTGGTGCGCCGCCACTGCGAGCGCAAAGAGGCGGTGTCCATCGCCCTGCTGGGCAATGCCGCCGAGGTGCTGCCCGAGCTGGCCCGCCGCGCCAGAGAAGGCGGCATGAAGCCCGACCTGGTCACCGACCAGACCTCGGCGCACGATCTCGTCAACGGCTACCTGCCCGCCGGCTGGACTGTGCCGCAATGGGAAGCAGCGCGCAAAGACCCTGCCCGGCATGCCGAGCTTATGGATCGCGCCCAGGAATCGTGCGCCGTGCATGTGCAGGCCATGCTCGACTTCCACGCCATGGGCGTGCCCGCCGTCGACTACGGCAACAACATCCGCCAGGTCGCCTTCGACGCCGGCGTGCGCAAGGCCTTCGATTTCCCCGGCTTCGTACCGGCCTACATCCGGCCGCTGTTCTGCGAAGGCAAGGGCCCCTTCCGCTGGGTCGCGCTGTCCGGAGACCCCGAAGACATCTACAAGACCGACGCCAAGATCAAAGAACTGTTCCCCGAGAACAAATCGGTGGCGCGCTGGCTGGACATGGCGCGCGAGCGCATCGCCTTCCAGGGCCTGCCCTCGCGCATCTGCTGGCTGGGTCTGGGCGAGCGCCATGTGGCCGGCCTCGCCTTCAATGAAATGGTGCGGCGGGGCGAGCTCAAGGCGCCCATCGTGATCGGCCGCGACCATCTCGACACCGGTTCGGTCGCCAGCCCCAACCGCGAGACCGAAGCCATGCGCGACGGCACCGACGCCGTATCCGACTGGCCCCTGCTCAACGCCCTGCTCAATACCGCCGGCGGCGCCAGCTGGGTCTCCTTCCATCACGGCGGCGGCGTGGGCATGGGCTACTCTCAGCATGCGGGCATGGTCATCGTGGCCGACGGCAGCGACGCGGCCGCCAGGCGGCTCGAGCGCGTCCTCATCAACGACTGCGGCTCGGGCGTCATGCGCCACGCGGACGCCGGCTACCAGGCCGCCATCGACTGCGCCAAGCGCTTCGGCCTGCATCTTCCCATGATCAAGTAAACGGGTGCCGCCATGCATACCCCAGCCGACATGTCCCAATGGAAAGGCCGCATCGACGCCGCCGAAGGCCAGGCAGGGCAGCGCTGGCACCAGATAGTGCAGCCATGGACGGGCCAGGCCGGCCAGGGTGTGGTCCTGACCGGCTTCGCCTGCGACGCGGGCGTACACCGCAATCATGGCCGGCCCGGCGCGCGCAAAGGGCCCGACGCCATCCGCGCCATGCTGGCCAATATGCCGGTGCTGGACTGCCGCTCTCTGTACGACGCGGGCAACATCGCGCCCCTTGCAGCCGGCGCCCACGACGGCCTGGAACAGGCCCAGGACGAACTCTCCGGCCATCTGGCCGGCCTGCTCGGCCAGGGCTGGCTGCCCATCACCCTGGGCGGAGGGCACGAAATCGCCTTCGGCTCTTTCGAAGGCCTGGCCCGCCACCTGGCCTCCCGCTCGGGCTCGGCTCCCCGCATCGGCATCGTCAACCTGGACGCCCACTTCGACCTGCGGCAGGACGACCGCGCCAGCTCCGGCACGCCCTTCCGGCAGATTGCGGAAAACTGCCGGCAGCGAGGCTGGCCCTTCCATTACTGCTGCCTGGGCGTGAGCCGCTACGCCAACACCCGGGCCCTCTTCGATCGCGCCGAAGCTCTGGATGTGACCTGGCTGCTCGATGAAGAGATGACCGGCCACCATGCCGCCCTTGCGCGGCTGGACGCCTTTCTTGCAGGCGTCGATCATGTCTACTTCACCCTCTGCCTGGACGTGCTGCCCGCCTATGTGGCGCCCGGCGTCAGCGCCCCCGCCGCCCGCGGCGTCGGGCTCGACGTGGTAGAGGCCCTGGTCGACCATGTCGCGCAATCGGGCAAGATGCGTCTTGCGGACATCGCCGAACTGAATCCGGACTTCGACATCGACCATCGCAGCGCCCGCGTCGCCGCCCGGCTGGCAGCGCGCATGGCAAACCAGGCGAGCGCATCATGAATCACTCCGTCCACCACTGGGATGCGCTCTGGCTGAACGTGCATCTGGCCACCATGAAGCCTGGCAGCGGCTATGGTGAAATCGTCGACGGCGCCATCGCCGCGCAAGACGGCAAGATCGCCTGGCTGGGGCCGCGCAGCGCCCTGCCGCGCGGCGCACGCGCCGCGCAAGAACACGACGGCGGCGGCGCCTGGCTCACGCCCGGCCTCATCGACTGCCATACCCACGCCGTCTATGCCGGCAACCGCAGCGACGAATGGGAGGCCCGGCTCAACGGCGTGCCCTACGAGCAGATCGCCCGCCAGGGCGGCGGCATCGTCTCGACCGTGCGCGCCACCCGGGCCGCCAGCTTCGACGAACTGCTGCAAGCCAGCCTGCCCCGCGTCCAGGCCCTCATGGCCGAAGGCGTGACCACCCTGGAGATCAAGTCCGGCTACGGCCTGGACCTGGCCAACGAAGAAAAAATGCTGCGCGTCACGCGCGAGATCGGCAAGCTGCCGGGCCTCGAAGTGCGCACCACTTTTCTGGGCGCCCACGCCCTGCCGCCCGAATATGCGGGCCGGGCCGACGAGTACATCGACGAGGTGTGCCAGGCCATGCTGCCCGCGCTGGCCGGCCAAGGCCTGGTCGACGCCGTCGACGCCTTCTGCGAGAACATCGGCTTCACCCCGGCGCAAACCGAACGCGTCTTCCTGAAGGCGAAGCAGCACGGCCTGCCGGTCAAGCTGCACGCCGAACAGCTGTCCGACCAGGGCGGCGCCCAGCTCACCGCCCGGTATGGCGGCCTTTCCGCCGATCACCTCGAGCACCTGTCCGCAAAAGGCATCGCCGCCATGGCCGCCGCCGGCACCGTCGCCGTCCTGCTGCCGGGCGCCTTCTATTTCCTGCGCGACACCCTCCTTCCGCCGGTACAGGCATTGCGCGACGCCGGCGTGCCCATCGCCGTCGCCACCGACTGCAATCCGGGCACCTCGCCACTGACTTCGCCGCTGCTCGCCATGAACATGGCCTGCACCCTCTTCCGCCTGACGCCGCAGGAAGCCCTGGCGGGCCTCACCCTCAATGCCGCGCGAGCGCTGGGCCTGGAGGCCCGGCTAGGCAGCCTGGAGGTAGGCAAGGACGCCGACTTTGCCTTGTGGAACATCGACAGGCCGGGCGATCTGGCCTATTCGATTGGGTTGAATCCCTGCGCGGCGGTGGTGAAAGGCGGCGCTCCCCGGCCAGGCGGCGCCGACACAAAACTCAATGCATAATAGGTGAACATCGTCTTTGAGCCGGGAGGTGAAAGCCCATCCCGGGATCAGCGTGATCACAACAGCTGCGACATCGCTGAGCGGCCAGCTCGGGCAGCTAGCCGATGCGTCGCCCTTGCGCGACGCCATCGCTGCCACCTACAGCATTCCGGAGACTGCCGCCGTTGAACGTCTGCTGGCGCAGGCCAAGGGCCTGAGCCGGCAGGCCGGTCTCACGCGCGAGCTGGCCTGCCGTCTTGCCGACGCCGTGCGCAATCGCAGGACCGCCTTCAGGACGGATTTCGCGCAAGGCCTGCTGCAGGAATTCTCGCTGTCCGAAAAAGAAGGCATTGCGTTGATGTGCCTGGCGGAAGCGCTGCTGCGCATTCCGGACAAGCAGACCCGCGACGCGCTGATTCGCGACAAGGTGGCCTCCGGCGACTGGCAGCGCCACCTGGGCGGGTCTTCATCGACATTCGTCAATGCGGCGGCCTGGGGCCTGCTCATCACCGGCCGCCTGGTCGCTCCCGGCCATGAAAGCGGCCTGGCCGGCTCGCTGACGCGCCTGATCGCCCAGGGGGGCGAGCCGCTGATCCGCAAGGGCGTCGATATCGCCATACGCAAGATAGGCGAGCAATTCGTTACCGGCGAGACCATCGAACATGCCTTGTCCAACGCTCGGCGACAGGAACGGGAGGGGTTTCGCTATTCCTACGACATGCTGGGCGAGGCGGCGCTGACAGGCGCGGATGCCCGGCGCTACATGGACGCCTACGAACAGGCGGTGCACGCGATCGGCCACGACGCGCAGTACCGCGGCCTCTACGATGCGCCCGGCATCTCCATCAAACTGTCGGCGCTTCATCCCCGCTACAGCCGTGCCAAGCTGGACCGCGTCATGGCCGAACTCTATCCCCGCCTGCAACACCTGACCATCTTGGCAAGGCACTACGAAATCGGCGTGAACGTCGATGCCGAAGAGGCCGACCGCCTGGACCTCTCGCTGCGCCTGATCGAAAGGCTTTGCTTCGACCCCATGCTGGCCGGCTGGAACGGGATTGGGCTGGCGGTTCAGGCCTACCAGAAGCGTTGTCCGCAAGTCATCGATTTCCTGCTCGACCTGGCGCGGCGCAGCGGACATCGCCTCATGATCAGGCTGGTGAAGGGCGCCTATTGGGACACCGAGATCAAGCGGGCCCAGGTCGACGGCTTGACGGACTATCCCGTCTACACCCGCAAGGCGCACACCGATCTGGCCTACCTGGTGTGCGCGCAGAAGCTGCTCTCGGCGCCCGACGCATGCTATCCGCAGTTCGGTACGCATAACGCGCATACCGTGGCGGCCGTGTATCAGTTGGCCGGTCGCGATTACGCCCCCGGCCAGTACGAATTCCAATGCCTGCACGGAATGGGCGAATCTCTGTACCGTCAGGTCGTGGCCCCCGTTTCCGAAGGCGGACTCGATCGCCCGTGCCGCATTTACGCCCCAGTGGGCACTCATGACCGCTTGCTGGCTTATCTGGCCCGGCGCCTGCTGGAAAACGGCGCGAATACC
>Ga0180220_1001930_pt1 | contig 14257 bp, 8 predicted proteins | sample eDN5th37CBELigBY_FD_151335 | JGI IMG/M metagenome (GOLD analysis project Ga0180220, IMG submission 151335) | Enriched backyard soil microbial communities from Emeryville, California, USA - eDNA 5th pass 37_C BE-Lig BY (version 2) (version 2) | ecosystem: Environmental > Terrestrial > Soil >... | reverse complement strand
CCGTAGAGACCTCTATGAGGGGACGGCGGTCCAGTGAGGACGATACGGCGTCAGCCCGGGCGGGCTGCGGGTCCTGGCCCGGCGGCGGCAGCTCTCCACGCGGCGGGATCACGGAAAGCCTCTGGGGTACCGCGGCCGGGGCGATGAGCCGCGATGGTGTCCGGGAGAGTCCGCCGTCCGTGTTCAGGCGCGGCCGGCGGTGTCGATGGCACGCCAGCAGTACCACGCCACCGCGCTACGCCACGGGCGGTAACCTACGCCGATCCACTCCAGCTCCGCCGGCGAGGGTGGCTGCGAGAGCCCGAGCACGCGCGCTATCCCGTTGCGCACGCCGAGATCGCCCGTGGGCCAGACGTCGGGGCGGCGGAGCTGGAAGAGCAGGAACATGTGCGCGGTCCACACGCCGATGCCGCGGACCCGGGTGAGCCGGTCGATGGCTTCCTCGTCGCTCAGCTCATGGATCCGCTCGAGGCCCAGCTCGCCCGAATCCGCACGGCGGGCCAGGTCGCGGATCGCGGCGATCTTGTTGGCAGAGAGGCCGGCAGTGCGAAGAACGTCGTCCGGCATCGCCAGCACCCGCTCCGGCGTGACAGCACCTTCGAGCGCGGCAACGAAGCGGCCATGTATGGTGGCCGCCGCCTTCCCCGCGAGCTGCTGGTAGATGATGGAGGTAGCGAGCGCGCGGAACGGGTCCTCATCGCTCTCCGCCAGCCGTACCGGACCGATCTTCGCGACCAGCGGCCCGAATGCCGGATCGTCCTTCAGCCGTTCGGCCGCTTCAGGCCACACCACCGATCGTCCATCGTCCATGGATTGAGTCTAACGACGGATTTGCCTTGCCGCCACGCGATGCGGAGCCAGAGTGGCGTGCGCGTCGCCGGGGACATCTGCGCTGCGGCGGCATCCACCGTACTGGTCCGGGGCATGCAGCAGGAGAGGCGGGAACCGCACCCGACCAACCAGGAGGAGCCCATGCCACAGTGCGAGACCTGCGGTAACGACTACGAGCGTGCCTTCACGATCACGCAGGGCGGGACTTCACACGTGTTCGACAGCTTCGAATGCGCGATCCAGGGGATGGCCCCGCGCTGCGCCCACTGTGGCACGCGCATCGTCGGCCACGGCGTGGAGGCCAACGGGACCATGTACTGCTGCGCGCACTGCGCACGGCAGGAGGGGACGCACGAGGCAAGGGATCACGTCTGACCAACGGCCAGGCTGGCTCGGAGCCGCGTCGACGGCTCACGCCGGCGGTGTCTCGAGCGACATTCGCGGCCGAAACGTGAACATGTCGGCGGCGTGGTGTGGCGACGACGACAGTCCCGTGAACGCGTGCTCCGATCGTGCGGGGATCCGACTCAGCGCCGGGACTCCGCGTTGACCGGCACTCGCACGCGGACCTCGGAGCGCCAGTCATCCGGAGCGTCCACGGACAGCCGGGGCAGCCAGAGTGTGAAGGTGCTGCCCCGACCGGGCTCGCTCTCCAGCGTGATGTCGCCTCCCAGGAGCTGCGCCAGGCGCCGGGCGATGGCGAGGCCTAGGCCGGCACCGCGGTCGGCGGTGTGCGTGGACAGACGCGTGAACTCGGTGAAGATCTCGTCGTGCTTTTCGGCCGGAACCCCGGGGCCCGTGTCCTCGACGTCGATCCTGACCCACTCCCCGGGCCACTGGGCATCCCCCTCGCCGACCGCGGCCACGCGCACGCGGATCTCACCTTCATCCGTGTACTTCACGGCATTGGCCAGCAGGTTGCCCAACACCTGACGTGCCCGATCGCCGTCGGTCACAATTGGTTGCACGTTCGGATCCGCGGCGACGGAGATCGAGAGCCCCTTCGCCGCGCACGCGCCGCGGTACTCCTCGGTCGCGTCGCGCACCATGGCCACCACGTCGAGGGGCGAATACTCGAACTGGAGTTGGGCAGACTCGGCTTTGGCCAGCTCGACGAGCGACTCGATGACCCTCAGTGCGGCGCGTATCGAGTGTCGCGCGCGCACAACCCGCTCGTGCGGTCTCGGCTCGAGCCGGTCCGGCACGCCCTCCTCCAGCAGATAGAGCTGGCCATCCGCGGCACCGAGCGGGTTCTTCACGTCGTGGGAGAACCCGCGCATGAGCCGCTCACGGCTCTCCAGCACCTGTTGCAGCTCCTCCCTTCGTCGTTCCGCTTCCGCCCGCGCTTCCTGCTCGCGTACCAGCAGTGCCTCCCGTTCCTGCTCCGCGACGTGGCGTTCCGTGACGTCGCGAACGAAGACGGCGAGGCCGTCCGGCGTCGGGGCGGCGCGCAGCTCCATCCACGCGTCGACCGATTCCAGAAACGATTCGATGACCACCGACTCCCTCGCCTGCATGGCTCTGCGCAGCGCGCCGTCGAAATCGGTCCCTTTCAGCCCCGGAATGCACTCCCACAGGACCCTGCCGACCAGCTCGCTGGACTGCCTGTCGAGGAATCTCGCAACCAGCTCGGCCGCGGCGGGGTTGATGTACGTGATCCGGAACTCCGTATCGAGGGCGACGAACCCGTCCACCATGCTCTCGAGGATTCCGGTCACGCGTTCGCGGAGGCTGCGCTCGCGTTCGAGGATGCGTTCGCGTTCCTGCTCCGCCCGGACGCGTTCGGTCTCGTCCCGCGCGATCGCCGCGGCACCGACGATCCTGTTCTCGGCGTCACGAACTGGCGAAACAGTGATCGACACGGCGAGCCGACGGCCGTCGCGCGTCACGTGCTCGGTGCGAAAGTTCTCGACCGCGCGACCGCGGCGCAGCTCCGCCATGATCATCTCCACGTCCGATTCACGGTCGGGCGGCATCAGAATCGTGCTGCTCTTGCCGATCACCTCTTCGGCGGAGTACCCGTACATCCGCTCCGCCCCGCGATTCCAGCTCGTGATCGTGCCGTCGAAATCCTTCCCTATGATCGCGTCAGGCGAGCTCGAAACGATGGTGGCGAGGCTCGCTTCGATGGCACGCGCGGATTCCCTCTCGGTGACGTCCCAGCAGATCCCGACCATGCGTTCAGGGTAGCCCGCTGGCGTGCTGAACACTCGCCCCCACGCTTCGAAGCGGCGTGCGGCGTTGTCCGGCAGGATGGCCCGGTAGATGACGTGGTACGGGCTGCGTCGGATGAGCGCGTCGTGGACGGCCGTGATCACGCGGTCCCTGTCGTCGGGGTGGACTGTGTCGCAGAACGCGTCGAACGTCCCGGGATATGTGCCGGGCGCCATCCCGTGGATCACCTCGAGCTCCGGGGACCAGAGAATACGATCGGACGCGAGGTCCCACTCCCAGGTGCCCATCCGGCTGGCGGATAGCGCAAGCCGCAACCTTGCCGCGACGTCCTCGCGCTCCCGCGCCATGCGCCGCTCTTCGGTCACATCGATCATCACGGCGACGGCGGCGATGACCTCGCCGGATTCGGAACGGATGGGACGCGCGCTCACGCGCATGATCCCGCGGAGCTCGTCGAAGCGGTCGTACTCGATCTCTTCGCCTTCGATCGATTCGCCGTCCCGGATTGCGCGGGTCAATGGCATTTCCCGCGGCTCGTATGGTCGGCCGTCCACGTGGAACAGCCGATGGACCTGGTATTCCTGCGTCGACGACGCAACGCGGTACTGCGGTCCCGTCACCCGGTCGAACTGGCGGTTGTGCATTACCAGCCGGCCCGTCGGCGCCTCGGCGATCACCACCGCGACCGGCAGGTTGTCGATGACGGACTGGAGATACGCCCGTTCGGCGCGAGCCGTCTGCAGCGCCGCTTCACGTTCGGCTCTCGCCTCCTCGCGACGCGCCTCCAGGTCGTGCAGCACTGCCGCGTGACGCCAGACCATGGCGACGAACCCGGCCATCATGACCAGGATGACCGCAGCGAACCCGTGGACTTCGCTCAGCGATAGGGAGGTCACCGCGATCACGAAGATGAGGCCGAGGACGAACGGCAGGCATACAGCCGCGGGGAGCAGCCTCCGTGCCAGGCGGCCGCCGAGGTCCGTGGCCGTAATGGGAACCATCAGCCCGCGGTCCGGGCGTACGAAGACGATCCCCACGGCCAGGATGAACACGGCGAGTGCAGTGTTCAGCGGTATGTCGTGGGCGGCCCGGTTCCCGAAGTCGTACGTGAAGAGGAAGAGGGAGTGAACGGTGCCGAGCGCGGCGACCGCGGCGAGGAGATGGGCGAGCATGTAGCGCCGGGTGAACCCCGACGTGTGGAGCCAGAGCGCAATGGCGATTGCGAGCAGCGACACGGATGTCATACCAGCAGGCCGCCCCGGCCACCTGGCATCGCGCAATGCTGCAGTGTCGGGGAACAGCGCGCTCTCGATCCCGAGATCCAGCACCAGGATCGATTCGATCAGAACGGCAGCCGCCGCCAGCGCCACCACGACGGCGATACCGCCCGCGATGCGCGCCGCCACCGGTCCCGGCTCTCCCCGCCCGAGGATCAGCAGGGCGGACGCGCCAAGGACGAGCATGATCGCCGTGAGCGGCCACATCGGCCTGTCGCCGCTGGTCCAGACGATGACCCACGGCCAATCGAACGTCCACCCGCCCAGCACGAGCAGTCCGATGGCCAGCACGCACACGCCGGCCACGGTGGCGATCCATGCCGCACCACCGCCCGGGCGATCGCCCACAGCGCCGATGCGCGACACCAGTTCGGTTGGCCGCCCGTACCCAGACACGACGACCTCCTGGCGCGTACCGTCGGCAACGTCCGGGGACGCGCGGCCGCGGCAGTCGTTCTCGTCTGCCGACTCCGCGCGAGCTGCACGCGCAGCGACGGCATCCCCGGTTTCAGTTGCCGGTAATGCTTTCCGTCAGCGATGGGGAGATACCGGGGTCACGTCGCCCGGACACGCATCCCGCGATTGCCGGGGGCGTTTCTCCAACTGGCTGGTGCGCGGGCCGATGCGCGCTTCGCTCCGCACGTCCTGCGCCCTGCTCGCAGGGCGACCCGACCCGCACCGCGCTGGCCAGCCCGACCCGACCGGGGAGATCGCGTACGGGAGGCACTGCCGGGAATCCGGTGGCCAGTACCAGCCAGGTACATCACCGCTTGTTGTTCGAATAGAAACCTGAGCGGCTCAACGTACCGCAGGTTGCTGCGAGACGTCAAGGCGTGCGGTAAAGGGGGCGCGTGGCGGCGCAGCCGCGGCCGATCTGCGCGAGCGTCATTGCTGCTCCAAGTATCCTGCCAGGCGGCCGAGCAACTTGTACGCATAGAACCACGTCCTCTCGCGCAGCGTCTCGACGTCAGCCGGTGCACCCATGTCCAGACACACCGCGTGGAGCTGAGTGGCGCCCCAGTCGTCGCCGTCGTTCGGGTTCATGACGATCCAGTAGAGCTCCTTCATGAGCTCGTCCGGGTCCCGGTTGGCGGCGAGGTGCTGGAACACGATCAGCGGGATCCAGCGCTCGAGCTCCTCGACCTGGTACATGTCCGGGACTGCCGCGATGTACAGGAAATTGCGGACCTGCTGGACCGGATCGTCGACCTGGCCCGGTGGCCACGCCGGCAGCATCGCGCGGATGCACTGGAGGGTGGGGAGCACGTCCCCGGGCAGGTCCTCGGAATACGATGCGACCGGCGCGACAATGCCATCGTCCGGCGGGAGCGAGAAGAAGTTGAGCGAGTCGATTTGCGCCATGGTAACCGTAGCCCATGGCTGCGGCGGTGCGGCCGCGGGACTCGCCGCCTCGACCACGGTTCCCGCGGAATCAGTCGGAGCCGCCTCCGCCACGACCGGCTCGGCCGGAGGTTGCGGCGTGTCCTCGGGCGGCTCGGGGGGCCGTGGCGCGTCCGCTGACTCGTCCGGGGAAGGCTCGCCCATGCCCACGGCGACCGAGTCCACGGCCGGCTCGCCGGCAACGGCACCGCCTTCCGCAGTCACCGGACCCGGGGCACCATCGCCCGGACCGCTCGCCACAGCGACCGAATCCGCGCCAGCCGGGGTCGACGGCGTGGAATCGCCCGCGGGAACGCCACCAACAGCCCCTCCGCTCTGCGGAGTCGAGCCGCCGAAGAGCGCGCTGACGGGCACGGCGCCGGAGCCCAGCGGCACACCCACCGACACCTGCCCCGTCGCCTGCGCCAGCCCGCCCACGAACACCCACCCCGCAACCGCCGCCGCCACCCACCCCTTCCCGGGCAGCCGCGCAAAGCGCTGCTGCTGGTCCCAGCGGAACAGCTTCGACCCCGCCAGGAACGCCGCGCCCCCGATCGCCACCAGCGCGAAGAGCGCGTACAGCGAGCCCCCCAGCCCGTCCCCGGCCACCGTCACCTGGAGCGACTCCACCGCGTACCGCCCCGGAAAGTACGCCGACACGTGCTGCGCCCACGCAGGCAGCGTCTCGATCCGCACCGCCACCCCACCGATCACCAGCATCGGCAGGAATATGCACTGCCCCAGCGCCTGCACCGCCGGCACGTTGTCCGACAGCGCCGCGATCACCAGCCCCAGCCCCAGGAACGCGAACGACACCAGCGTGAACGCCAGGAACAGCTCCACCGGGTGCTGCGGCGCCGGCATCCCGAACACCCCCATCGCCAGCGCAAGCTGCAGCACCCCGGCCGTCAGCAGCAACACGTACCGCGCTACCAGCGTCGCAAGCACCAGCGTCGCCGTCCGCACCGGCGCCAGCCGGAACCGCCGCCACACCCCCCGCTCCCGCTCGCTCACCAGCGACGTCGGCAACCCGAAACACGCTCCGCCCAGCGCCGTCACCGTCAGCAGCTCCCCCATGTGCCGCACCAGCGGCACCGTCTCGTGGCGGTACAGCACCCAGAACGCCACGAGGAAGATCGTCGGGAAGATGTAGCTGTAGATCAGCGCCATGCGGTTGCGAAAGTGCAACCGGATCTGGACGCCAAGGTGAACGGCAACCGTCATCGGGAGGAAGCGTGCGGTGAACAGTGCTCGGTTATCAGTGTTGAGCGGTCAATGTTCAGTGTCCAGTTTCCGGCACGTCTCGTCCATTCATGCTGGGCCCGGGGGCGTGCCGACGATGCCGGCGCGGACAGGCGATGAATGCCGTCAACGTGTTGGAAGAACATAGCGTAGAATATCCGGAGGGAGGCGGTGTGGCAACCGATCGACGATCCCCGGTTTTTTTCTTTCGGCGTGCTGGCGCCGCGCACGCAAGTGCCCTATGATGCCTGTTTTGCGAAGTCCAGAGCGTAGGAATGCGCCGCGGCGATTTCACGTGGGGCCATGAGGTGTCGCCACGCGGCGGTCTCGTTCGTCCCATGAGTAACGGGATACGAGTCGGGGTGCCGGTACTGAATGTGGAGGGGAAGGGATGCCTGAGCTCGCGCGCCGATTCCAGGGGTTTCCGGGCTATCCACTCGCGGATGTACCGCAGGTCAAGCGGGAGCTGCGCGAACGCGGCGTGGATGTCATCGACCTCGGCGCCGGCGACGCCGACCTGCCGCCGCCGGCGGTCGCGGTCGAGGCCGTCGCGCGGGCGCTCGCCGACCCGGGCATGAGCCGGTATCCGTACCAGCTCGGACTACCGGCGTATCGCGAGGCGATCGTGTCGTGGATGCGGCGCCGTTTCGGCGTGGAGCTCGATCCCATGCGGGAGATCCTTCCGCTGATCGGTTCGAAGGAGGGAATAGCGCACCTCGCGTTCTGCTATGTCAATCCGGGGGACGCCACGGTCCTGCCGGACCCGGGCTACCTCCCGTATCTCGGAGGGACGCTGCTCGCCGGTGGTGAACCGCATACGGTGCCGCTGCGCGCCGGGGACGATTTCCTCATCCCGCTCGACGGGATTCCGGCGGACGTGCTGCGGCGTACACGCATCCTCTACCTGAACTACCCGAACAATCCCACCTCCGCCGTGGCGCCGCGCGATTACATCCGGGAGGCAGTGGAGTTCTGCCGGGAGCACGACATCCTGCTCGTATACGACAACGCGTACAGCGAGATCGCGTTCGACGGGTACCGTCCGCCCAGCGTGCTCGAGTTCGACGGCGCGCGGGATGTGGCCGTGGAGTTCCATTCGTTCTCGAAGACGTACAACATGACTGGCTGGCGGATCGGGTGGGCTGCCGGCAACCGCGACGCGATCGCCGCCCTGGCCAGGATCAAGTCGTTCGTCGATACGGGCGCGTTCCTGGCAGTACAGGCAGGGGCGGCGGCGGCGCTGGCGACCGCGGACGAGTGGGTTCCGGCCAATGTCGCTGCGCTCGCCTCCCGCCGTGACGCCGCCGTGCAGGCGTTGCGTGAGGCGGGGTTTTCGGTGACTCCGCCCCGGGCGACGATGTACCTCTGGGTACCGGTGCCGGCTGGCGATTCGATGACGTTCGCCGACCGCGCGTTGCGCGAGGAGGGTGTGGTGATCATGCCGGGTGCGGCGCTCGGTGCGGGCGGTGAAGGGTACTTCCGGCTCGCGCTCACGCAGACACCGGAACGGCTGGTGGAAGCGGCGATGCGCCTCGGCCGCCTGCTCTGAGCGGAGGAACCGTTGCGCAGGGCGGGGTTAATACGCGAGGCATGAGCGGATCGTCACCGCACCCGACCATGGTGCCTGTTACGTCGAGCACGCCGCAGGACCAGCGGCGGCTGAGGCGCGACCGCTCCCAGCGGCGGGTGAACATCATTGCGGCCGCGCTCTCCGTCCTGCTACACCTCCTCATTCTGCTGATCGCCAGAAGCACCATCGTCGGTCCGGGTCGGATGGGGCGGGTGCTCCCCGATTTCGTCCCCGAAATCGGGACGCAGATCATCCAGTACACAATCGAACCCGACGCCACGGTGGCGGTCAACGTGACGCCGGTACCCGACGAACCGGCACCGGTGGAGATGCCGCCGGAAGAGCCTCCCGTGCCGGAGGAACCGCCACAGCCGGAATCGATCCCCGAAGAGGTCGAAGCAGCGCCGGTAGACGAGCCGCCGGTGGAGACGGAACCGGAGCCGGAACCAGCGCCCGACAATCCCACCGCGGGTGATCTGCTCCGCCCGTGGGCGGTCAACCCCCTGCTCTGGATCCGTGGTCGCGAGATGACGGCGGAGGAGTTTGAGGAGGAGCGAGAGCTGCGGGGCCGGATCTACGCCACGATCCAGGCACTTGCGGATTCCGTAATGGCGGCGGACGAGGCGGCTCGCCGTGCGCTCGACTGGACCGTCCGCGACAGCGCCGGCCGTCGGTGGGGGATCGCTCCCGAAGGCGTCTATTTCGCGGGGAGGCTGGTACCTCTCCCGATCCGCGCAGCGACACCAGCCGGTCGTCGGGAGGAATTCCGAGCGTGGGAGCGCACCTGGCAGGAGATCGAGATACAGGCGGAGCGAGAGGCGGCACGCGTGACGCGCGAAGAACGGGCCGAAGCCATCCGCGAACGCGTTGACGCCGAGCGCGCGTCGACGGCGACCGGTCCCGGATCGTCCTCCGGCGGCGAAGGAGGGAACTGACTGGCCCGGCCGGGGCCTCCGTGGTCTGTGACTTGCACTTTCCGGGCACGCTCACGATCGATCTCGCGGAACGGGAGCGGAAATGTCTCGGATCCGAAGGCAGCGGGGTGGTGCGGGTGGCTGGGCGCTGGCTCTCGCCGGGAGTGCGGTCGCCGCGGGAATCCTGATCTGGCGAACCCGGCACCGTTTCCTGAGAGCCCGCCGTTCGGCATCGCTAGAAACGGCGCTGGTGGAGGCGCTACGTGAGGATCCGGATCTCAGCAACCGCCCGATCGAGGTCAGCACTGTTGCCGAGGGGATCGTCGAGCTGAGCGGCAGGGTCGCGACGGAGGAGGAGGCGGAACGCGCCGTTGCCATTGCCCACCGCGTTACTGCAGTTGGCACCGTCCTCAACCGGCTCGACGTCGAAGCCATCGAGGCGCACCTCGCCGACAACCGAAGCCGGTTTCACGCTGGTGACCCGGCGCTGACCGAAACCCAATGGCACGGACAGTCTGTCGGCACCGGGCGCCGTCGACAGGGTCTGGAAACCGACCCGGACCGTCCTGACGACCGTGTGGCGATGCTGACGCGCGAGCTCGGGACCGACCGCGCCCTCGAGCAGACGAGCGAACGCCTCGACAAGATCCCTCCCGGAGTGGAAGGCCACACGACTCGTCCCGCCGGTCCGATCGATCGGGGGCGGGTGGACGACGCTTCTCATCGGCGCCTGGGCAACGAGCCGGAAGAGCCGCTGCAGGAGCTCAACCCGGATGCGGCGCTGTTGCGGGACGGGAAGAAGGCCGAGCGCGTCCGCCCGCCGGATCTCACCGAGGAGCGCGGATCGCCGATCAGGCTGGAGTGATCCGGCTACCGCCCAAACGGACCACGAGCGACGTGGCGGGGTAACGCCCCGTTGCCGCGGGCACGCCCAGTCATCACGACCACGTGGTACTCCGGCCCGGGGAAGGGAAAGCGCATTGCGCGATGGACGCGGTTGACGCCGAATCGTGCAGCGCGCTAACCTTCCCGTTTTTCCGAGACCAACAGGTGGAGGCTATGGCCGAGCCGCTTGCGCCACAATACGATCCGCGCGCTTTCGAGGGACCGCTCTACGAGGAGTGGGAGCGTGCCGGATACTTCCGGGCGCACGCCGATCGCGTCGAGCGGGAGGGGCGTGCGCCGTACGTCATCGTTATACCGCCGCCGAACGTCACGTCCGTGCTCCACATGGGGCACGGCCTGAACGATGCCATCCAGGACGTGCTGATCCGCTGGCAGCGGATGCGCGGCCGGGAGGCGCTCTGGCTGCCGGGTACGGATCACGCCGGTATCGCCACACAGAACATCGTCGAGCGCCAGCTCGCCCGGGAAGGGAAGACGCGTTATGACCTGGGGCGGGAAGCTTTCGAAGAGCGGGTGTGGGAGTGGGTCCGCCAGACCGGGACGAAGATCCTATCGCAAATACGGTCGATCGGCGCGTCGTGCGACTGGAGCCGAACCCGTTTCACGCTCGAGCCCGCGCTCTCTCGCGCCGTCCGCGAGGTCTTCGTGCGGCTGTACGACAAGGGCCTCATCTATCGCGGCAACTACATCATCAACTGGTGCCCACGCTGCCTCACGGCGCTCTCCAACGAGGAGGCTGAGGGCGAGGAGTCGACCGGGAAGCTGTATCACCTGCGGTACCCGATCGCAGGCGATGGCGGCGAGGGTCTCCCTCGCCTCCCCGATGGACGCGCGTACCTGGTCGTCGCGACGACCCGCCCGGAAACGATGCTCGGCGATACTGCCGTCGCTGTCCATCCCGGTGACGCCCGGTACACCGGAATCGTGGGTGGTCGCGTGGAGCTGCCGCTGACCGGTCGTGAGATTCCCATCGTCGCCGACGAGTACGTCGATCCGGAATTCGGCACGGGCGCCGTGAAGGTCACGCCCGCCCACGATCCGAACGACTTCGAGATCGGCCGCCGCCACGACCTGCCCGCGCTCAACGTGATGACGCCGGATGCGCGGATGAACGACGAAGCGCCGCCGGCGTTCCGCGGGCTCGACCGGTTCGACGCGCGGCGCGCAGTCATCGCGGCACTGGAAGAGGCGGGTCTCCTCGAACGGGTGGAAGAGCACACTCACTCGGTGCCGCACTGCTACCGCTGCGACACGGTGGTCGAGCCGAGACTCTCTGAGCAGTGGTTCGTGCGGATGAAGCCGCTGGCGGAACCCGCGCTCGAGGCGTCACGTTCGGGGAAGGTCCGTTTCACGCCGGAACGGTGGACGAAGGTCTACGAGGACTGGCTCGAGAACATCCGGGACTGGTGCATTTCGCGCCAGCTCTGGTGGGGACACCGCATCCCGGTCTGGTACTGCCAGACGGAGGATTGCGGCCAGACCATCGTTGCCCGGGAGGACCCTGACGCTTGTCCGCGGTGCGGCGGCGTGGATCTCGTGCAGGACGAGGACGTCCTGGACACCTGGTTCTCGTCGTGGCTCTGGCCGTTCTCAACGCTGGGCTGGCCCGACGACACCCAGGACCTGCGGGTCTTCTATCCGACGCAGACGCTGGTCACGGCGCCGGAGATCCTGTTCTTCTGGGTGGCCCGCATGATCATGGCGGGGCTCGAGTTCATGGGCGAGGTCCCGTTCCGGGACGTGTACCTGCACGGCACCGTGCGGGATCACCTCGGCCGCAAGATGTCCAAGTCGCTGGGGAACGGGATCGACCCGATGGAGGTCGTGGAGCGGTTTGGCGCCGATGCGCTCCGCTACACCGTGATCGCCGGCGCGGGGCACGGGACCGATCTCTACCTCAACTACGAGAACCTCGAGGAAGCGTTCGCACCGGGGCGGAACTTCGCCAACAAGATCTGGAACGCCGGCCGCCTGGCGCTGATGAATCTGGAAGGCGAGGCGGTGGAGCCGCTGGATGCGGTTGCCGACTCGCTGGAGCTGGCCGACCGTTGGATCCTGTCGCGCCTCGACGTGGCCATCGAGACCGTGTCGAAACACCTCGAGGCCTTCCGGCTGCACGAGGCGGCGGACGCGGTGTACCACTTCTTCTGGAGTGAGCTGGCCGACTGGTACCTCGAGCTGATCAAGCCTCGCCTGTACCGCGAGTCGACGGACGAGAGCCGCGAAGCGGCGAAATCGACGCTGGTGACGGTGCTGGACGGAGTTTTCCGCCTGCTCCACCCGATCATGCCCTTCGTGAGCGAGGCGCTCTGGACGCGGCTGCCGGTGCCGCGCGGCGAGGATCGCGAGCCATCGCTGGTGATCGCGGCGTGGCCCGTTTCGCGGCCGGAGCGCCGCGACCCTGAGGCGGAGTCCAGGTTCGAAGCGTTCGCCGAGCTGATTGGGACGGTGCGCACGCTCCGGTCTGAGTACAACGTGCCCGCATCGAGTGGTGTCGAGGTACGTCTCGCGCGCGTGCCCGAGCGGTTGCGGGAGGCGCTGCATTCCGAACGCCTGTCGCTCCGGCGTCTGGCACGGATCGAAACGGTGGTCGAGTCCGAGTCGGTGGATCCCGGTCGGGACGGCGCCGGCGCGGTGGCCGTCCTGCGGAGTGGGGCGGAGCTGTTCCTGCCACTCGCCGACCTGATCGACGTCGAGCGGGAGCGCGAACGCCTGGGCCGCGAGCTGGAACGATTGACCGGTCTCCTGCGTTCTACCGAGTCGAAGCTCGCGAATGAGAGCTTCGTGACACGCGCGCCCGCGGATGTCGTACAGCGTGAGCGCGAAAAGGCGGCCGCGTACCGCGAACAGGCGGAGCGGCTCAGCGAGAAGATCGCAGCACTGGCGGGATGACGAATCTCCGGATACGCGCGGCGCTGGCCGCGTCTGTTGCTGGTCTGGCAGTTGGTTGTGCGCAGGCGTATCCGCCCCCGGGTGGCGAAGTGCCGCGTGTTCCGCCGGACATCGTTTCGACGTCGCCGGCCCACCTCGAGACGATCGATCCGGGGGCAGGACCTCTGGTCTTCCAGTTCGACCGGCGCATCAGCGAGCAGGGGGTCGAGGGCGCGGTCCGGATCTCACCCGAAACCGGAGAGCTGCGCGTGGATCGCGGGCGGGACCAGATCCGCGTCTCCGTCGAGGGCGGCTGGCGGCCCAACACCGTCTATCGCGTGGTGCTCGGTGCGGGCGTCCGCGACCTCTTCGGGAATCAACGGCAGTATCCCACCGAAGTCGTTTTTTCGACCGGGCCGGCAATCACGGAAACCGCACTGGCCGGGATCGTGACTGACCGGATATCCGGGCAGCCGGTCAGCGGGCCGTCGCTGCGCGTCGAAGCGGTCTCGATGTCCGATTCGACGACGTACGTGGAAACGACCGACCGTTCTGGCGTGTTCGCCATGCGGTACCTGCCGCAAGGGAACTACGTGGTCAGGGCCTACCTCGACCAGAACCGCAATCGGCGGCTCGACGAGACCGAGGCCCGGGCGATTACCGCAACTTCGCTCGCCGAGGGCGACACCACCCTGGTGACTCTCGCCATTCTCGCGCCGGACTCCACGCCGGCGCAGGTGGTGACCGCGACTGCGCGCGACAGCACGACCATCGTCGTCCGCACGGATGACTACATGGATCCGACGGTGCCACTTGGTGTGGCAGTCCGGGTCCAGCGCGCTTCGGATGGCGCAGACATCCCGGTGGACACCATCCTGTACCCGCATCAGGATGCCGCGCTGACTGCGGCGTTGCGACGCGCGCCCGCGCCCGCGCCCGAGGCGGCGGCCGAGGATCCACCCGCGGACACAGTCGATGCGCCGGATGCCGCCGCGGCGGCGTCCGACACGACCGCCGCCGGTCCCGGTGGGGCGAAAGAGCCAGAGTCGCCGCTTCCCGTACGGGAGCTGGTCGTCTGGCTGGCGGTGCCG
>Ga0180220_1001929_pt1 | contig 14257 bp, 17 predicted proteins | sample eDN5th37CBELigBY_FD_151335 | JGI IMG/M metagenome (GOLD analysis project Ga0180220, IMG submission 151335) | Enriched backyard soil microbial communities from Emeryville, California, USA - eDNA 5th pass 37_C BE-Lig BY (version 2) (version 2) | ecosystem: Environmental > Terrestrial > Soil >... | reverse complement strand
CGCCCGCCAAAGCTTGGAGATTACCATTTCCGAGTAATTCAATGAGTGTCGTCGTCTGGGCGGTAACACGCGCGCCATCCGGCATGAAGCGCATGCGATATGCAAACGTTCCAGACGGCCCCGGCCAAGGTTCGGTGAAAGTGCCAGCCGTATTAGAGGCAATACGAGGGTCCGCAGCCGAAGCAGCGGCGATGATCGCCGTGTATCCTTTCAGTTGCACAGTATCGCCCTCGCGGAACTGCGCAGTTCTCCAAAGAGTATTTGTGCCAGTGAAGTTCACTGAATTTTGGGTAACAGTGATCGTTCCCGACGTGTAGTCGGACAAAACAGCCATAGATGTTCTCCTGAAAAATCAGCTATTGAGCGATGCCGAAGATGTAGTACCGCACGCCCTGTATGGGGGTGCCATAGTCTACGGTTTTCCAACTGCTTCCATCCGCATAGGCATCTGACCATCCGCTGTCAGGCTGACAGAAGAAATCGACGTACGTATCGAAAACATGAGCGCGCATAGCGATATTCGACATGCCTGCACCTACGCCAAGCTCGTATCGTAGCATCGGCGTGGTCACACAATTTGGAAACACAATCGAATATTTAAGAAACGGCACAAAACCCGCATTGCTGAAATTCAGTCGATAAGCTTTCGAGCCGTAAGTCGCGCTGTTGGAGAAGTCTCCAACAGGGATGTACCCTTGAGCGATTATCTGGAATTGAGGGAAGCGACTATCGAACAGGATATCATTCGGGCGACTGGCCGGGTCGCTTGTTCCGGGCTTCTTGATCTGCACAAAGTCCTGTGCCCCATCATTGCCACGGAACATCACTTGATTGCCACCCGTTGACGTTCCGAAATCATCAACGTTGAAAACTACATAGCGGATATCGATGACGTCTTTATGAGAGTTATAGAAGGTAACGGCGTTATTTGATATTTCATAGCTGACCACAAACTTCCCGGCCTCCGTCGTATCTGATAGCAGTCCTGGGACGCACCATGTCTGCCCAGAAACCCGAAACATCACATCGGCAACAGCGCGCTGCGAGAGGATTACTCCGGGGGGTGCCGGTATGGTGACAGAGCCATTCACAGGAATGGAATTGCGCACTCCATTCATGACGCACAGCGCCGGGGAACGGTTACGGCTACTTATGATCGTACCAAACTCGTTGGTGGTATTCACGTCAAAGCCAGGACGCGCCAGAATGAATTCGCTGCTATTTGCTCGAAAACCTTCCAAGCCCGCGACGTAGCCATATGAACGCATCGGGCTGCTATCTGCTGGCAAGTCCCAAACGTTAGGAAAGAATGCATTGGGATCACGATTATCCTTGTAGACGTTCTTTCTTTCCCAAACAAACCATTCGCCGATGGCGACGCGACCGCTGTCAGCGTTAGAAACCTGACCTGCATAAACAGTCGGCATCGTTGTTTCGTTAGAAATATACCCCGTGCACCTTCCCATGATTGTATAGAATTGTTGCGCATCGACAATTCTATGGCCGCCATCGGCTACATAGACCTGATTGTAGAAGCTTCCGCACTCAACACGGTTATTCAAAAGATTAACCATTCTGAATTCAGACAACGGCACATACCCTAGACTCGGATATGCACTTGCGATCTTGTAGTATGTCGTGACGTTATAAAACGCCGAGGCCTCACCATAGCGGCCAGTAATCACCGTGTTACCAAGATTATTCGAAATACTGAACGAAGTTGGTAGCGCGGAAATCTCGGCAGCTCGATAATAAAAGGCGTTTGTCGTAAAGACATATGACAGGTTCTGCGTCTCCGAATTGAAGAAGAACCTGTCATATGCCGTGTTCGCTAGCGTAAGCGGATCGTCAGTGTCATATTTCAGGCACTTCAGAACCGGCCCGACGCCCGGTTTGTAGCCGATGAAAGTCTGGGTCATGTGAAAATCCTGAGATCTGCCAGCGAGCCACTGCCGCGAATAATCAGCTTGCCGTTGTTGGATTGAAGCTGATCGAATTTCAGCGTCCCCAGCCTCATATTTTGGGCATAGACTTCTCCACCCTGCACAACGAACGGATAGGTAAAGCTTCCATCGTTGTTGGGATCGGCAATCGCGAACTGATTGGCCAGTACAACAAACTGGCTACCAGTTGGCGTGATGTTCACAAACCAACCCGCCTCGCGCCACGCGCTGCCGGTATTAAGTCTGCCGTAAGCTGCAATCTTGACAGAGCCGCTTGTCCCGGCCGTAGCCGTCATGCGCCATGTGGCATTTGCGCTGACATCGTTGACCGACGCATTCACATCTGTGAGTGCGTTTGATACCGCCGTTATCTGGCCGTCGACATTGTCCACGCGGCTTTGAAGCAGACTGACAGTGCTCGCATCTGCCTTCTGACCAAGGCTTACATTGATCTGTGTCAGCTGTTGGCCGATGGCGCTATTCGGCCCAGTGGCGGCAAATATGTCTTCCGTCCACTGAGCCTGTGCCGTGCCGAAGGTGCTGGTCAGTTCACGGCGGATAGCTTGCCGATCGGCATAGTTGCTGTTGTGGTTGTCCGATGTCGTGGTTGCAAGTTCCTGCGCCTGCCGCTTCAACTCGCGTAAGTCATCGGTCATGTAATTGATGAGGTCACGCACATCTTCATCGAGCCGTTCATAATCAACTGGACTGTCATCGCCGGTGGCGTTCAGCGTAGTGAATGGCGTTGCTGCCGACCAAGCCACCGACCGGCCATTGTCAACCCGGAGCCGCGTCCGAACAAACCAGTCAGTGAGCGAAGTCAGGCCTTCGACCAAGATAACATTCGTCACGTCGGACGTGACAAACCGCGTAAACACCTGCGTCGGGTCATTGGCAGGCCAATACTCGATGTTCACGCCAATGACCGAGATATCGTCAATGCTGTCCCAGAGCAGACGAGCGCCGGGTAGCTCACCCTGTCCATCCGCAACAACGAGCGTAGGAATGACAAAGAAGTTCTGCACCTCGGCCAGATATTGTGGCGGCGGCACGACGATGATGTTCGGCGGATTGGTCTCGTAGGCGGTAGGATCGAACACGCCATTGCTGATCTGCTGCAGCGCAATTGAGATATCGCGAGCACCGTCCGTATTGATCCCGCCAAGCTGGCGCGTCAGCACCTGATATGTGCGGTCGCCATATTTGGCGCTGTTCCAGCGAACCCACCGGCCTTCCTTGATCGTATCGAGAAATTTCGGGTGAACGACGATTTCCGCCGATGCCTGATAACGAGCGCCACGGATGGCGATATCTGCAAGCCTGTCCACCTGCCGCACATCGGTGACGGCAGCGTAAGGAATGGCACTGGCAAGCGTTTCCCGATCTTCGGCCAGCGCTCCTTCATCGATACGGGTTGCCGCGTCCTTGGTTTCGTAGAAGTCATCCGGCGAAACATAAGAGGCCGCAACGGTATTGATGAGTTCGGTACGCTTGCGCTTGGCACTGAAACGAAGCGGTGCTCCACGCTTGATATCGTCGTCGGTGATGGTTGCAACGATGGCTTGCGGAGCGCCAGCAATCGGAAACTCGCCGTCAACACGTTCCACCCACGAGCCGCACATTGCTTCAAGGATCGGCGTCAGATTTGCGTCGTGGTTCGCGCCGGGACCGTCCTTGGCAATTGCGTGTGCACGATAGCGCTTCGAACCGTCCGACATGATTTCGTCGCAGATGTTCGCAGCCTGGGTATATTCCGCCAACGGCAGACGGCTTGCACGAACAGCCTTGCCGACCATGCGCTGAGTGCCGTTGAAAAAACCGCGTTCCAGATTGTAGATCTGCACGACCGGATTATCGGAATATTCCCACGTGCTCTGATCGTCCCAGCGATGCGCGCCTGACCCGCCCATCGTGCTGTCTTTGCGCCAGTCGTAAAGCGGCGCACCGACGACTTCGAACAGCAGCTTTGCCGGAGAGGTCAGGCCGTCGCCGTTCTTGCGCAGTTCGGAAAACACGACGGCATAGGCAACGCCTGCACCACGATGGTTCGCAGTCCAGCGGCCAGCCGGGCGCGCATTGTTGATCAGCGTCGGCTCTGCCTGCTGATCCATCGTGCCGTAGAAGAACTTGACGCGGACGTTATCGTGATCGTCGCCGCTTGTTCCTTCGTTCGGCACAAGCCAGTAGCCGTTGGCGTCCTGCTGACTCAAGATGCGCCATTGGCCATTGTATCGAACACGCGGAACAGCCGTAATGCGGAAGCTCGACAGAACGAACACGTCCTGTATCAGACGCCCACCCGACCCGTGGCTGTTGCGGTAAATGTGATGGCCTTCAGTCGCGCAGGTACCGAGAATGACCGAGCGCGGGATATTGGCACCATACTGGGTTTCCAGTTCCGAGGCCCGGCTCTGCGTCTTGGGAGGGAACAGCGCGTTGACGGCATATTTGAGTGCAATGCCAAAGGCGGTCTGCGCGATACCGGCGAGGATCGGGCTTGCAGCAGCCCATGCGGCCACGCTCGACACAAGACCGCCAATCGCGGTGAAGATAGGCGCTAAAAATGGCATGCGACAGCCTCAATCGGGCGCAACAAAAAAGGCCCGCTGCTGGCGGACCTTCAAAGGCGCAAATTGTCGAAGTGGTTACAGGCCGACCTTGTAGGCCTGCTCGATGTCGGTCACGGACAAGAACGCGAGCCCATGCGGCTGCTTCACCGCGAAGCCGGAGCCGCAAATGAACCCGGCGACATATTCGTCATTGATGCGGATAACGCCCACATCACCCCTGCGGGCAGAAAGCCGATTGACAGGCTCAAGCTGGAGATAGGTTTCGAATACGTCTTTGACGTTCTCACAGCCATTGGCGCGCATCTTCCGGGCTGCCCCGGCTTCGGTCCTGTATCTGCCCCGAAACTCCGCAAGCGGGTCTTCGCCGGTTACGGCCTTGATGGCATCTGCGGCCGTCATCAGGCAGTCCGAAACGCCCCATTCTGGCGCAATCGAAACATGAGCCGTCGCAAGGTCTTCCAACGCCCGATCCCAGCCGGGAACCCTAGCCGAACTTGATTTTGAAGAACTCATTCTTGATCCTCGCGGCGTATTCGAAAAGCATGTCACCGGGCGACACAAGCTGCTGGTCCTCATGCGAGGCGTAGCGGTAGCCCTCGCGGAAGTTGTCGACCGCGCCCGTTTCAATGTGGCCTTCTAACCAGACCTCGTCGCTTTCTTCGCGGTGGTCGATGTAATCGACATAGCCGTACCAGGTCGGCTCGGCATGAAGGAAAGCGTTGTTGTCGGGGTCGAAATAAAAGTCGTAGAACGTAACAGGTCGATTTTTATAATCTTCTTGCTCGATCAATCCGAGCTTATCCGGCGTCAGGCCGAAATCGGCGGCAGCGGGCAGGCGCATGGTGACTGGTTGGGCCGCTGTGCCGAGCGCATACATTGGCTCATCGATATCGATGATGGTGTTGCCGTGATAGGTCAGGCCACCATAATCGACACTGCCCTTGCCCGAGAAAAAGCCATAGGTGCCGGTGCCGAACTCGAACTTTACGGCAGATGCGATCTTGCCCCTGCCCTCGTTGAGCAGTTGCTGTAGACGTGCGGGAAAGGCCATGAGTTACCGTCAAACCAATGAAAGGGTGGATCGAACCGCGCCCAACTGATATCTGGCCGGCATGATTAGAAGCGTTTGCATGTTGATTGTCGGTTTTGGCGCCTTGATCCAAGGAGTTCTTCGCCTTGGAAATCCTGCCCAAGCAGTTGAGAGAACGGGCTGGTTATATCAGCAGTTCGGAGACCAAGGCGTAGCTATCGGCATGATCGCCATGGGTGCCGTCGCATTGGTCATAGGGGCCATTATGTTCAACAACACATGGCTTCGCGCTATTCGCGCACGGCGACAGCGGTGATCTGCCTATCTCGGCACCTCGATGAGCTGAAACTTCGCCGTTGGCATCACGCCGTCTTCAACTTCGGTCGATCCCGGCACAATCCGGGTATTCAGAACTGGGTCTTTAAAGCGAACCGTTGCGCCATTTGCGATGTAGGACGGCACCGGCGGCTCGACAGGTAGCGTGATTGTCGCCCCTGCCGTAGCGTTGGCCGTTACCCGATGAAGACTGTGATAGACGGCGGACGTGAGCGAAATCAGATCGCCCTTCGTCATCGCCAATCCCACAGTCACGCCGCCGATCAGTAGGGTTTTCCCATTCGTGACCGATGTCAGTGAACCATTGTCAGCCGGAACGGAGCTATTCGGATTGCTCCAATAAGCACGGGGAAGCGATTGCTTACCGAGAACCGTGTAAACAATCGTCTCCATGCCGTTCTGCGCTTGGGCAAGCCAGCCTTCGAACTCCGCCAGATCATCGTCATACATCGGTTGGGTTTCGATGTTGACTGTCCACCACTCATCACCGTTCTGGATCATCGATATGGCTCGTTCGCCATACCGAGACATTGAAATTGGCTTATTCAGCCGTGGACGGCCAGCCTGATACTCGATGAAGTCAGGAAGGCTGATACTCATTTCGCATAGCCTCTCTGGTTCACCTGACGCAGATCACGAGCGGCGCGAACAGCGCCGCCCTTGTCGTACTTTTGGATACCAGCCTTGAAGGTCTTCGCAGAGCCCTCCTCGACTTCGCTCTTGATGTAGTTCTGGAAGTTCCCGTCATTCACAAAACGGGTTTCCGTGATGATACGAACAGTCTGCTGGCCGCCAGCAACAGCAGCCTCTCGAACACTCGGCAAGGTGGAGTGAGACGGAATTGAGACGACATTCCCATCAACCGGACCGCCATATGCAAAACCGCGGACCTTGTTATCGTTCATAGCCTGAAGCCACGGGCCGAAAGCTTTTGTCGCCTTTGCGTTCATGACAAATTCGCCGTTCGACAGCCAAGCCGGAATACTGTCAGAGGTTGCAGAGCCGGGACCAGTCACGTAGCCGCCGCTTGCAAGCCGCAGGCCTGACCACGGGTCAGCAGCTCCTCCCACCCCCCCTCCGCCAAACAGACTGCCAATCCACTTGCTGATTCCACCGCCACCAAACAGGCTTTCAATCCCGCTATCGATGAGGGCATCCGCAATCTTGTTGATGGCATTCACAGCCGCATCAGCCAACGCCCCCCATAGGCCACGCCCATTCGCAAGCCCATCCGCCATATCGGAGAAAAAGCCCTTCGTCGTATCCTTGGCGAAGTTGATAGCGTCCTGCGTTTTCTGGATTGCAGATTCCAGACCTGCCATCGTGCCTGCGAGCATCTTGATGTAATCAGCCTGTTTCGGCGTGAGGTCGATACCATGCTGTTGCGCCTGATTGAGCATTTCCTGCTCGTATCGAAGCGCATTGGCGGCTTCTTCGGTCATCCCGAGAGCCTGCTGTTCAACCAGAAGCGAAGCTATACGCCGATCGGCACCGTCAATGATGTCCTGATAATATTCGGCATCGGTCTTGCCCCTCCGCTTACGACCTTTCTTCGACTTATCGTCAACGTCGGTTAGGCCCTTGGCAAGCTCTCTCAGCTTGTCCGCTGCGGCAGATGCCCCGCTTTCAATGGCCGAGTACATCCCGCCGACATAGTCAGTCTTTTGCGCATCCTGAATGGATTTTAACACACCATTGTCAAATGCTTGGGCTTGGCCTGCATAGGGATTTTCAATTTGACTAATCTTGTAGTTGCGCAATGGCCCCAGATCGGGAAACTGCGGCGCCCCTTCCCGATCCATTCCCAATGCTTCGAATCCGTTCCGAAGCGACCCGTTGATGCTTATAATCATGCCGTTCACGAGGCTTACAGTCTCGCGCACCATATACTGGATACCGCCGAGAAAATTATTAGCGACCTGAATGGACAGATCAGCAAATGCCCCGGGAAGTGCCGACCATCCGTTTACAATAGCATTGTAGCTTCCGACGAATACCCCGATGATAGCATTGACCCCGCTTTTTGCGGCCCCGACGATGTCCAGTCCGAAGATCCTGGTCAGTTCATCGCGGAATAAATTTGCGGCAATGACGGCTGCGGCAAAACCAGCCACCAAAGCGGTAGCGGGATTAGCGAGCGCGAACGATGCACCCATGCTGATCGCGGCAACCGATACACGGCCCATCCAAGCGATGAGAGTTACCATTCCGGCGATCACGGATGGCGCATAGATTAGCGCGAGTGCCGCAGCAGCCGTTGCAGCGTAAGGAGCAATGGCCTTAAGATTGTCGGCAAGGAAGATGAGAGCCTGAGCGGTGCGCTTTGGCCAATCGACCATTTGCAGACCCGCCGCAGAAAGCGACACAAGGCCGATGGTCAGGAGGCTTACTGGCGAGATGACGGACATGAATGCCGCGCCGAGACCGCGTAACGGATTTTCCATCATGCTAATGACCGCTGCCAGCTGCGTGCCCTGCTGCAAGCCGATCTGGAATGCGCCCATTCCCATCTGCGCAGAAACGGCGATGTCCTGAAACTGTGCCGCGATATTTGCCGTATTGAACTTGCTGGCGGCCCGGATGTTGTCGTTCGCTGCCAAATGCACACGTTCAATTGAACTAGCGGCACGAGATGACCCAGACGTGAGATTTCGCAGAGTGTTCAATAGTCTGCCGAATAAGCTATCTGCTCGTCCCGCCGACTGCCCTGCTTGCATGGTTTCCGAGGCCAGCCTACTAGCCGCCGATGCAGCGCCAGAGCTGGTCGAAGAGAATCCATTTACCGCAGCTTCCGCTCGCTTAGCCGCTCCGGACATCTTGTCGAGCGCACGAGTGCCTTTCTCAACCTGATCACTGCGCACTTCCAAGCCAAGAGTAGCGATGTCAGCCATGTTGCGTTCCTTTCAGGCGAAAGCTATCGTCCTCGCCACCTAAGAAGGAGACGGGGCATGAAGTATTTATTCATCGGGGCAATGATTGCGGGGCTCTGGGCCAGCACGGCAGCGGCTGAAACCGCAGACTGCGGTAACCTTAATTCTCAACTGCTTACGATCAAAGATTGGTCAGCGAAACCGGGAGATTTCGGGAGCGTATCCGTCAGCATGACCCTACAAAGCAACAGCGACAAACAAATCCGCATGCTCAAAGCCGTCGCACTGTTCGTTGACCCTTTTGGCGAGAAAATCGCAAACCTTGCACTCGATCCTGACACGGTCATCAAGCCCAAGGCAGCCCTTGTGGAAAAGGGTTCTTGGAGCGCCGCTCGGCTAGCAAAAGTCCGGCCTCAAGACGTAACCGCTAAGATATGCGTTTCCGCTGTCCTGTACGAGGACGGGTCGAAGGAAGAGTTCAAATGATTAGGTCAAGTGTTCTTGCATTCGCACTGACCTTAACCTCTCCTGCTATTTCTCAGCCAATTGAAGTTGCACCAGAAAAACAGGAACAGTTACAAAAATCTCTCACTCGGTTGATCTTTGCGGATCAATGTAACAAGCGGCTAGATATGCCAGAAATCGTTGAAGACGCCCAAAAGGCATTTATCAATTTTTTGGCCTCTGCTGGCGTGAAAAACCCCTCTGAAACGGCAAGTAATGCTTTGAAGAAACTTGCCGACCAACCGCAGGAAAAAGAGCAAACCAATTTCTCGCTGTTCAATCCGACCATGTGCGGGAAGTTGGCAACATCATTGAAACAAGAGCTAGGAAATTAAAAGCGGCCCGTATGGCGCTCCTTATGCTGGCAGCCTGCTCCGCCATCTACCCACCCTCGCAACACGCGCTATAATCCCCCGAAAGAGGGAACCCACATGAAAGCACTCGTGTTCACCAGCCTCGCCCTGCTTGTTCTTTCCGGTTGCACAAGCAATCGGGCGCCGGACCATGAATACAAAGAAGTTCGCTGCAAGCAGTTGCTTAGTCGGACGGAATATCCGGCCATTCGGGAAATCGAGCGCGTACAAGCCAGAACCGAAGCGGCGCAGTTAGGTTGTTATCAGAAGACCTAAACGCGCTTTTGCGGCCTGTCGCTTTTCTTTCGATAAAGCCTTTCATCTGCCAGAGCTAAGACTTCCTCGAAAGTCTGCCTTGGCTTGCAGGTTGCAAGGCCCACCGAAACAGATAACGGCAATTCTTTGTCCGGCCTTTTCTCGTTCAAAAGGCCGGACGCTCTTGAACTGATATCTGCAACCACAGAATCGATGTTACTTGTTTCTGCTTTCGGTACGAACGCACAAAACTCATCACCTCCGATGCGCGCAATCAGGCTGTCGTTCGACAAGCAATCTTCCAATGCTTGTGCTACTGAAATTACGGCATCATCGCCTGTCGGGTGCCCGTATTGATCGTTGATCCGCTTTAAATAATCGATATCAGCAATCAAAAACCATCCGCGAACACCTGCCTTGTTGGCTGCATTAAACTGCTGGATAAAACTTCTCCGGTTGAGGAGGCCAGTTAGCGGGTCAATACTGGCTACCCGCGCCAGTTCATTCGCTCTTTTCACCGCAACGCGGTAAGACTCTTCGAGCTTTTCCAATCGTGAAAACCAGAAAACGCCTAACGGTATTGCGATAAGAAACGGAAGTAAGAGACGGACTACAATCGTGACCGTGTCGGAACGCGCACCAATCACGACACGTATCCCTGTCGAGAGCGAAATCGAGATGAGCGCTGCTATTACGGCAACCAACGCCGTGCGTTTCCAAACGTAACTTGATGGCACCCGCAAAAACCCAGCCCTCAATAGGTATACCCAGCAAGTCGATTAACGCTTCTTGTATGTTACTTCAACAATCATTCCCGTTTCTTTCTCTTAAACCCACGCAACAGCGATGCAACGCCATGCCCGTCACTGGCAGGGGTTTCGTTCTTCAACTGGTCGCTGGATTTGGTTTTATGGCCAGCCCGCGTGACAGCAAGGATGGCGTTATCCAGTAAGCAGATTAGTTCGACCTCCCATGTCAGCATCGAAATGCCGTGAACACGGCTATAGGCGTCGATCTCTCCATACGAGATCGGATTTGCAGACATGCCGACTGATCGGCGGGCGTTCAGATCAAGGAACCAGCCCCAGACGTGTCGTAAATCGTCTGGGAAGTCTGGCAGGACGGTCGGCCGTCGTTTAGCGAAGACGGCCTCGCCGAACGAAATTAGCTCGCTGGCGAGGCTTTCACGAAAGCCAGTTGATTATCCGCCGCAGCGTCGATTTGCTCGGCAATGAACCACAAATCCGGATTGGTCAGCACTGCCCGAACGTTTTCCGTCGTGCATTCAATGGCCTTCCCGCCTCGCTCGAATCCTTCCCACGAAAGAACAGCGGCCACCATCACATCAACTGCGCGATCTTCAATTTCTTCGACCGTCTGGACTTTCTTCGGATTGCGCTTCTGGTCGCGAATGTTGGCATTCGCCAGGCGCCGCTGAACATCACGGACGCGCTGCGACTGATACGATGCAACGCGAACTTTCATGCCCAGCTTCTTGCCAGTGGTTGGGTGAACGATATCCACCTCGAAACCTTCGTCAAATGCCTTAGCCGCGCCGTCAAATACTGACAGATCCATCTGTGAACTTCCTGTTGATACGTCTGTGGAGAAACGGTTGATAAACTGTTGGAATTACGGGGTTCCTGCAGTGGCTTCTTGTTCAAAAACGGCGGTCGTAATGCCGAGATTGAAGGTCGTGGTGACCACATCATCGGCTTCGCCATAGCTTTCCTTCGCCGACTGCACGAGCGCGTGAAAATAGAACTCGGTTGGGGTTCCGGTTTCATCTGGCGCATCGTTCGCGATGATGCGAATTGCGTAAGCCAGATTGGTCTTTTCAGCCGCCCTCAGCGCGATCTGACCTGCGTCGAGAGGATCACGGCCACATACCAGGGCGAGTACGCCAGCATCGCGAGCACCCTTGAGATGGCGCACACGGGCATCGGAAAGGCTGGTGAAAGTGACGTCGTTCGCCTCATCACCGAATTCGCCGAGGTTCTGAACTTCACCGACGGGCACGTAGGCCAGTGCCTTGTACGCTGTGATGATAGCGGCCTCGTTGGCGCCGGTTACAGGGGTTGCAGGCCCGATCGCAATCGTAGAGCCCGAAGCAGTTGTAATCATGGGTCTTCTCCATATGAAAAAAGCCCCGTATCGGGGCTGTTAACGGCTCAGGCCGGATCAAAGTTATGCGAAACAGTCGTATGAGATCGTCACAGGCACTTGCCAGTGCGTCTCATCGCTGAACCCTTGGGCGATGTCGGGTGCATTGGTGATGCGAACGGTCAACCCGTCTTTCGGCAGCTTAAGGTCAGTCGGGAAATGTTCGGCCACCTTCCCGGCATTCTCTGTGGACTTCGTTGCTCCACCGTTCAGAGGCATGAACACATCAATCTGTAGAATGCCGCGTCTTTGATGAGGCGCGGTCGATCCGACGAACCGCCGTCGCGAAGTGTTCGGCACATGCGTCACACGCAAATATCCCGTAGCGGGCCGCTGGAAGCCGACATTCGGCCAAGCGACCGGAAGCGCCGGATTAAGCACCAAAGACGCAACGCGCTCGAACAGAGCGTTTTCTATACTCTTCTCGATCGTCATGTCAGAGCTTGAGCCTTTGCTTCACTTCTTTGGCTTTGGCGGCAACGATCTCCTCCCATCGCTGAGCGATGAGCGTTACCCATGGACGGGGAGCCGCACCTTTGGCACCATAGTGGACATATGCCGCGTAGTTGGCGGTGTAGCCGAGATAGATGGTGTCTCCGAGGTCCGCGCTATTGATGACCAGGATGACTGGCTGCAGATCAGGCGGAACCGACCCGCCGGGATTGTCTCGATACAGCCTTGGCATGGCTTCCCGCGACGCCATCAGAGAGGCACGAAGAAAGCCGGTTCGCCGGTAATTCTCAGATGATGGCCGGTCATAGACCATGTCCGACAGAAGTTTGTCCATCTGACTGACGAGCTCTTGCGCGCTCTCTTTGAACACGACTTCAAGCGCGCCATCCACCTTAACGGCCCACTGCCCGACGGTTGCGGCAAAAGACTTGGCCATTATTCCACCAACTGAGCGACGAAATCGATCTTGTATTCGGCCACGCACTTGCATCCGATCTTGTGCCGGGCCGAAATGCCTGGAGCATGCGGATACATGATCAAGGTGCCGTCTGGCGCCACGAATGGTTGGTCATACCTGACCTTCTGTCCTCGCATCGCAACATGCTGCGCTCGCGGGTGCTCCTGCGGTGTGTGTCGCCAAGTCTTGGTGACGATGTCTGCCGAGAGATTTCCGTTATCGATCTGCTGGCGAAAGGCGATGTCTTTTGCCGCTGCCATCGCATCGAATGTTTCATTCAGGGCGATCGTGTCGGCCCGAAGCTTCAGCAGGCCTGCACTATAACGATTGACGATCCTGTCCACGACATCCGCCGGCAATGGGGTTTGCTCCTTAAGAGCTTTCGTCACCGTTCGGTCAAATCGCTTGTCTCGCCGGCCGCGCTCAAGATAGTTCCGCAAAAGCGCAGGATCGCCGGAAAGAAGCTCGTCACGAGCGCTCTGTACGAACAGGGCCTGTGCTGCCGTCAGACCGACAATCCCGCCTTCTCGCGTTCCAGTAGCCCGGTTTACTGGCCCAACGATAGCTTTGGCGGCCTTCGCCGGATTGTCGCCGCGAGCAAGGCTATCCGTCAGAGCAGTACGGATGCTTTCGACCTGATCAGCTACAATTCCTGAAACGAGACTGGCCGAATGATCGCGCAGCCAATTTTCAGCAACCACGTTCCGAGCATCCCAACGAATGACCACAGTATGGCCTTCCGGGTCTTTCAGTGCCGGCATGGTCGAAACCGTGTCGACTCCCCCCGCATTGAACGCCTGACGCAATGCCTCTTCGAGCGGATTAAACGCTGCCTCTTCAATGAACATTGCGTCAATCGCGCCCGAGATATCGCCCTTTTCGAGCCGTTCAACGATTCTACGAAGGACAATGTTCGACCGGATATCATCCACGGCTGCCATGAAGGCGGCGCGCAGGATCGGTTCATATGTCGCGATAAGAGCTTCAAACCGTTCGCGAGGCGTTAGACGTTTAAGCACGTGCCTGCAACTCCCAATAAACGACGGTTCCCGCTGGATTGAGCGGCTTCGCCTGGACAATCGTACTTAAAATCCCGCCGATAATGACCTTATCGGTTGTCGTCGGCCGGATCGTCAGGCCCTTCGTTGCAACGTAAACCTTCTTGTCGGTCGACTTGATCAGCGTCCCGTCAACATCCTTTTGGTCGTAATCCAGCGCTACCAGTGTGCACGGATAGTCCGTATCGCTTGTGCCTGGGTCCCATGGATCGCCAGATGTCTCGGTACGCCGGATAGCGCCGGTCTGTCCGAACTTGTCGATGAG
>Ga0180220_1001928_pt1 | contig 14259 bp, 11 predicted proteins | sample eDN5th37CBELigBY_FD_151335 | JGI IMG/M metagenome (GOLD analysis project Ga0180220, IMG submission 151335) | Enriched backyard soil microbial communities from Emeryville, California, USA - eDNA 5th pass 37_C BE-Lig BY (version 2) (version 2) | ecosystem: Environmental > Terrestrial > Soil >... | reverse complement strand
GAAGGAGGTTTCGAAGGGGTCTACCAGTCGTCGGCCGTCGTGCCCCACTGGCGCGTCGAGGGAGACGAGTCGGGCCGCTGGGAGGTGGAGATTCGGCTCGCGGTCGACTCTTGGAAGCCGGTCGAGGAGACCTTGGCGCCGTCGCGGCCGTCCCTCGCCGAAGTCGTTTGAGATCGCGTTGCGACGCGAGCGGAGCCGCCCCGCATGTTCTGGCCTTTCCGCCGCCAAGAGCCGCCGCCCCGGCGAGCCGTCGACGTGGAGACGATCGTTCGACGAGCGCGGCGGCTCCGATTTCGGATCCGTCCGGAGATGGTTCTGCAACTCGCCGGCGCGTACCACGGAGCGCGGCCGGGCGCCGGCCTGACCTTCGCCGAGCTTCGAGCCTATGAGCCGGGCGACGACGTGCGCCACCTTGATTGGAACGTCACGGCGAGGCAGGGCAAACCGTTCGTCCGCCGGTTCGTCGAGGAGCGGTCGTTCGTCCTCTGGCTGGTGGTCGACGCCTCGGCCAGCCTGCGCTTTGGCGCCGAAGGACGAACCAAGGCCGATCGCGCGGCGCAGGCCGCGGCGCTCTTGGCCACGGCGGCCATTCACAACGGCGATCGCGTCGGGCTGATGCTCGTCAGCGACCGCGTCGAGCTGGAGCTTCCCCCCGCCGGCGGCGTTCGGCGCCTCTCCCAGATCGTCCGAGCCCTCGTCGCCGCGCCGACGACGTCTCGAAAAACCCGGCTGCGCGAGGCGCTGGGCCGGATTCGCCGCTCATCCAGACGGGCGATGATTGTGGTCCTCGGCGATTTCGAGCCCGAAGAGCCGGTCGGCCCCTGGCGCCGCGCCACCCGGCGGAACGACGTCATCGCCGTCCGCGTGACGCACCCGCTAGAGCTTAAATTGCCCGATGTCGGGACGCTGGCGGTTGAGGACGCCGAAAGCGGCGAGAGACTCATCGTCGACGCCCGGGGGGCCGGCCGGCGCCGCGCCTACGCGCGCGACGCCGAAGAACGGCGGCAAGCCTTCATCCGATGGTGCGCCGCCGCCGCGATCGACGGCCATTCCATGTCGACCGAGACGGAGCCCCTGCAAACGCTCGTGGCGATCTTCCAACAACGAGCCTCGCGCCGGAGCCGACCGTGATTCAGCTTCCCGGCCAACCCACGGACTCCGCGCCCATCGAGAGCCTCGCGCCTCCTCGACCCAACCTCGGCCCCGAACCGATGGACTCGGACGGCTCCCTCGCCCAACTCGTGATCATCCTGCTGGGCGGGCTCATCATCTTCGCGGCGCTGGCCGGCCTCCGATGGTGGCGATCGTCCCATTCGATCGCCGCGACGGCGAAACCGCCGATCGACGATTCCCCCGAGACTCGTCTGCTCGCCCTCCGCGAGCGGGCTCGAACGATCTTGGCCGCAAGGTTCGGCCCCGCGCTCCGGGCCCGGACGACCGAAGAACTCGCCGACGACGCCCGGCTGGCCGAAGCGATTGGAGAAGACGACCTGGCCCGGTTGACCGAACTTCTCCGCGCCGGCGATCGGGCCCTCTTCGATCGCGACTCCGCCGCGGAGACCAACGGCGATCCATCCGCCAATCTCGCGGCTTGGTCCGCCTTGCTCGACTCGCTCGCCCGGTCGCGGTGAAGGCGGACCAAGCCGCCCGCGATCCCGCTCTACTCGCCGACCTCGGAAACTTCCCTTCGCGAGAATCGGACGCCGATCGTCTCCATCCCATCCTCTCCCGTTTTCAACGCGACCCACCACGTCAACGGGCCGACAAGGCGTTCGGAGGCCACCGACTCGCTGACAAGCACAACGTCGGCGACGGCGCCCGGGGCGATCGTCGAAAACGATTGCGAGTCGATCGCCCCATTGTTCTCCCAAGTCGGATCCAGCACCGAGATTTGTCGCCCCGTCCCCATCTCAATGTACGACGCTTCGCCGGAGGCTCCATTCCGAACGCTCGGAGGCTCGAACGGCGTCAACTCGCGATCTCTTGAAAGGTTTTTCAGGCGAAGGGTGAGGGTCAGACAGTTGGGAATTTCCCGACCCCTTTCTTCGAGCCCAGCGCCATCCGAGGCTCGCACGGTCTTGTGCAGGACCATGAGGGGCATGATCTCAAGGTCGCCGACGAGGATCGACTCACCTAAACGAACGGCGCGATCCGTCGGGATCGATGAGGAGACGTGGGAGGGGGTTATGGGTCGAGAGTCGAATTCGCGGTCGGGAGCCGGAACGCGATATCTCGGAAGGGTCTTCCCCGTCGCCAAAACCCAGATCAAGGCCAGGGTCACGGCGCTGGCGTAACTGCCGAGGATCACGTTCGTCCAGGAAAACGCGGGGCTCGTCCCCCGGGTTCTCGGCTCGGTTAAGTTGTCGACGAGCGGCGGCTTTTCGTTGGGAACGAGGGCGGGAGCGTCCCCCCGGGACGTGGAGAAGTCCAGCTCGGCGAAATGACGCTCGACTTCGGACGTGTTCTCCACCGACGGAGGGTCGGCGGAAAAGCGTGGAGTCCCGAGACCATCGCCGCTCAATGGCGGCGGTTCGGAGAAGGAAGCATCGGGCGCCATCGGCAAGACCCACCCTACGCCATTGGACCGACTCGCGCGTCGTCACCGCGGGGGCGCTCGCGCGTCAACCACCCGCTCTTTCCAAGTCTAGCTTACGCGGGCCGGACCTCGCCATTGGATGGAGGCGTTTTACGTTTTGGGCTTCAACCAGACCGTCGCGCCCGGCCCGGCGGAGAGATGGCGTCCGGCGTCGCCGTTGACGACGGCCGCCTCGATCCAGCCTCCGCTGCCGATCAGGGCGATCAGCGAACCGGCGGTCCGATCCTGATAGGTTCGCGAGATCCCCTCGATCCGCTGGCCGGCGATTTCCGCCACCCAGGAATCCGCCGGCCGTTCGGCGAGATGGTCCGCCCTGAGATTGGTGATGAGGTTGCCGAAGGGGTCTTTGAAGACGACCTCGCCAATAAAGCCGTCTTCGGTCGGCGTGGGCTCAAAATTGCGAAGCGTGAGGAACGCGTCGGAGGGCGGCCCGAGTTTGCCCGGGTCGCCTCCGCGCAGCAGATGCGCCGCGGCGGGCGCCATGATGTCGCGGCCGTGGAAGGTCGCCGAGATCTCGGGCCGCGCGAGGTCCGGGTTGTTGATCTCCCAGATCCCCTCGGGCTTGCGGTTGTGCAGGACTCCCGTGATCAGACCATTGTCCGGCAGGACGAACCATTGCCCGGCCGCCTTGACCACGATCATCCGTCGCGCCGTGCCAACGCCCGGGTCGACCACGACCAGGTGGACCGTGCCGGCCGGAAAGGCGTCGACGATCCCCGCCAATACGAACGCCCCCTCAAGGATGTTCTGAGGCGAGACCGAATGACAGACGTCGACCAGGGCGGCGCCGGGCGCGAGGCCGAGCAGCACGCCCTTCATCGCCGCGACGTAAGGGCCGCCCATTCCGAAGTCGGTGGTCAACGTGACGATTCCAGGCGTCATGCGGCTCCGCTCCCCGTTCGACGTCAGAACCGGGCGGCTTCGTGCGTGGCCGTGATCCGCGAGGTCATCCCACCCCTCGGATTGAAAAGGCCCACCACCTTCATCCTCAAAGGCTGGCACGAAGCGACCAGGTCGTCGAGAATCGTATTGATCGAATGTTCATAAAAAATTCCACGATCGCGGAAGGCGAAGAGATAGAGCTTCAGGCTCTTCAACTCCAGGCAGTTCGCGGCCGGAACATAGGTGATGATGATCGTCCCGAAGTCCGGCTGCCCCGTCTTGGGGCACACCGCCGTGAACTCGGGACAGGTGATTTCGATTTCGTACTCGCGTCCCGGAAACTGGTTGGGGAACGTCTCCACCGCCGCGGCCATCTCATTTCCTCCCGGACCTTGTCTCGCCGTCAACCGACCTGAAGAGCCCCGCGGGGATCGTTTCATTCCAAAACGCGCGGCCTCTCAATCTTTATTCTAAGCTTATCGTGGCTCGGCTCGATAGCCGAAGAAGCCGAAACACCGGACCGCCCGGGCCCCGAAACGCGCCGAGGCGAATTGCCGATCGTTTTGCGAGATCAACCGCGCCCGGTCGTGGTATAATTCGCGTGGTCGAGCTAGTTCCCCCCCGGCGTTGGAGGATCGCGAGGCTTTTCCCAGTGAACCCTTGATTCCCGGACGCCATCTGCTAAATGTGTTTGGTAACACAGGCTTCCAGCCTCGGCGGGGTGTTTCGCGCGTTCCGCGCCGGCTCGTTTTAGGCTTCGCGCGGGGCCGGTCTGATCGCCTCCCGGCAAACCCAGATTTTCGCGCGACGCCCGTCCCCGACAGGAGTTTCCCGATGTCGCAAGGCCCTCGCCGTCTCCTTCGCCTGGAGAATGTCGACGGAATCACCGTCGTCAGCTTCGTCGACACCAAGATCGTCACCGAAGAGCAAATCCAAGAGGTGGGCGAACAGCTCTACAGTCTGGTCGAAGACGAAGGCCACAAGAACATCTTGCTGAACTTCGGCAATGTTCAATACCTCTCCAGCGCCGCGCTCGGCAAGATCATCACCCTCAAGAAGAAGGTCTCCGCGGTCAAGGGCAAGCTGAAGCTCTGCTGCATCCAAAAGGACCTTCTCGAAGTCTTCCGCATCACCCGGCTGGATCACGTCTTCGAGATCTACACCGAGGAGCAGGAGGCGATCGACAAGTTCTGAGCCGTCTCGCGACGAGATCAATCAGCGCCCCCGGGCCGGTTCGACGGCTTAATACGGGGATTACCGGATTTCCAGCGCGGCGGTCCAGCGTTCTCCCTCATGGGAGAGCGCGGGCCGTCTTTTCGTTGACGGATGGTTCATGGCCGAAACTCCGATGACCCCGATGATGCGGCAGTACCGCGAGCTGAAGGCCCGCGATCCCGAGGCGCTCTTGTTCTTCCGAATGGGCGACTTTTACGAATTATTCGGCGACGACGCCGTGCGCGCCTCGGCCTTGCTCGGCCTCTCGCTGACGACCCGGGACCGGGACAAAGGGGACGACGCCGTGCCGATGGCCGGCTTTCCCCATGCCGCGCTCGAATCATACTTGGCCAAAATCGTCCAGGCCGGAGAGCGGGCGGCGGTCTGCGAGCAGCTCGAAGACCCGAAGCAAGCCAAGGGGCTGGTGAAGCGCGACATCGTCCGGGTCGTCACGCCGGGAACGCTCACCGACGAGGCGCTTCTGGACCCTCGAACGGCCAACTACCTGGCCGCCGTCGTCGAGTCGGGCTCGAAGATGGGCCTGGCCTGGGTCGAACTTTCCACGGGCCGATTCTCGCTGACGAGCCTGTTGAGAACCGAGCTGGCCGACGAGATCGCCCGGCTCGACCCCTCCGAGACCTTGGTCTCGGAACTGAGCGTCGACGCCCCCTGGCTCCGCGGCCTGCGAGCCCGGCCGGGCTTCACCGTGACGATCCGCCCCTCGTGGGACTTTCAGGCCGAGCAGGCCCGCAAGACCCTCTTCGAGCAGTTCGGCGTCACCACGCTCGAAGGGTTCGGCGTCGACGATCGCGGCCTGGAGGTTCAGGCGGCGGGCGCCCTGGTCGCCTACCTTCAGGAGACGCAGAAGTCGTCGCTGGGACACATCACCAGGCTGACCCCGTACCGGAAGGCCGACGTCTTGGCGCTCGACGAGACGACCCGCCGAAGCCTGGAGTTGACGCGGACGCTTCGCGAGGCAAAGCGCGAGGGCTCGCTGCTTCAGGTCATCGACCGCACGGCCACCCCGATGGGCGCCCGCCTCCTCTCCGAATACCTAACCGCGCCGCTCACCTCGCCCGCCTTGATCGAAGAGAGGCTCGGCGCGGTCGATGAACTGGTCCGCGATTCGGGCCTCCGCGACGATCTTCGGCGAGCGTTGGGGGAAGCCTACGACCTGGAGCGGCTCGCCGCGCGGGTGGCCACCGGCCGGGCCACTCCCCGCGACCTCTCGGCCCTGGCCCGCACCCTGGCCCTTCTGCCGAAGATCAAGGCCCGGCTCACGGCCAGACGATCGCAACGGCTCTCCCAACTCGAAGCGGCGATTGAACTTTGCCCCGAAGTCCGATCGTCGATCGAGGCGGCCCTGGTCGACGACCCGCCATTGACCGTCAAGGAAGGGGGGTTGATCCGCCCCGGCTATCACGAAGAGCTCGATCGCCTGCGGACGACTTCGCGCGAGGGCAAGTCGTGGATCGCCAAGTATCAGGCCGAGCAGATCCGCCGGACGGGCATCCCCGGCTTGAAAGTCGCCTTCAACCAGGTCTTCGGCTACTACATCGAGATCTCCCACGCCCAAGCCCAGCGCGGCGAGATCCCCGACGACTACATCCGCAAACAAACCGTCAAGAACGCCGAGCGCTACTACACCCCCGAACTGAAGGAGTTCGAGAACGAGGTCCGCAACGCCGACGAACGCGCCAACGCCCTTGAACACGAGCTTTTCACCTCGCTTCGCGATCGGGTCTCGGCCGAGGCGCCCCGCTTGATCCAGGCCGGCGCGGTCTTGGCCCAGGTGGACGTTCTTTCCGGTCTGGCCGAGCTGGCGGCCCTGCAAGGCTACTGCCACCCCGAAGTGGTCGCCGAGCCGGTCTTCGAGGTCGAGGCGGGTCGGCATCCCGTCCTCGACGCGATCCTCCCCCACGGCGGCTTCGTTCCCAACGACACGAGGCTCGACCCCGACGACGGCAATCTGTTGGTCATCACCGGGCCGAACATGGCGGGCAAGAGCACCTACATCCGGCAGGTCGCCCTGATCGCGATCCTGGCCCAGATGGGGAGCTTCGTCCCGGCCAAACGAGCGCGGATCGGCGTCGTCGACCGGCTTTTCGCCCGCGTCGGCGCGACCGACGAACTCTCGCGCGGTCAAAGCACGTTCATGGTCGAGATGACCGAGACGGCCAACATCCTGAACAACGCGACCCCGCAAAGCCTTGTCATCCTCGACGAGATTGGCCGGGGCACCAGCACCTTCGACGGCGTTTCGCTCGCCTGGGCGATCACCGAACACCTCCACGACTCGATCGGCTGCCGCGCGCTCTTCGCCACCCATTATCATGAGCTGGTGGAGCTGGAGAAAACGAAGCCGAAGATCCGCAACGCCAACGTGGCGGTCGCGGAAAACCAGGGGGAAATCGTCTTCCTCCACCGAATCGCCCCCGGCGGCGCCGACCAGAGCTACGGAATCCACGTCGCCCGGTTGGCCGGGGTTCCGTCCGGCGTCCTCGACCGCGCCCGGGAGATCCTGTCGTTTCTCGAAAAGCAGCATGGACCCGATCCGGGACTCCCCGAAGGGCCGATCCGCCGCAAGGTCAAGACCGGACGGGCGCTCCAAGGGAGCCTCTTCGCCGCTCTCCCCGAACCGCTTTTGGTTGAGCTGCGCGCGACCGACCCCGCCGAGCTAACGCCCGAAGCGGCCATCGAGATGCTCAAACGGCTTCGCGAGCTGGCGGAATGACGGCGGCCTGTTGCCGACCGGGGAAACCCGACGCGTGGTTCGATTTCCGGGTGGTCATCGATTTAAACCATCGGGATCCAGAGATGGGTTTGGCGTGCTCTTGGAGCCCATCAGTCGTCCCATGAATCTGAAGCAACCGGCCCAGATGAGCACGAAGACTGGCGACGACCACCACGTTTGATTGCCCTGACGCGCTCCAGCAAACCAAGCGGAAGCAGCCATAAGAAGCATAATCGGCGTGGCGATTGGACCGAAGAGAATTATGACCAGAATCGACGCGTCGACCGGCTCGCGACCCGCTCTATCAAATAAAAAGACGCCGACAAATGTCGCCGCCATTAGGTAGCAGGCAACCAAGTAGGAGACAAACGCCCTTCCAAGCAGTTCGCCAAGATTATGAGACAATGGGATTCTCATCCCGGCGCTCCAACTCCAGAGTCCGTCTCGTCACGGCGACGGATTAGCCGGAGCGCCCACCGACATGGATCAATTCGCCGGGGTCCATCTCATCGTCCAACTCGCCGTCGGCCAGATAACCGTATCCGAGCCCCACGGACCAGGGAGGCAATCCCAGGGCTTCGGCGAGTTGTTCGTGCCGATCCACCGCGAAAACATAATCTCCTTGGAGGATTGCTTCGATGGCCGCCGCGTCGGCTGCCGAATTTAAGGAGGCGCGGAGCGTCTCGGCGTCGCCCGTTCCCCAGGCGGGAGCGCCCTCTTCCTCGTCGAAGGCGTCGGGGTTCGAGTTGTAGGAATCGACCAGTTCGCCGCCCTCGAACAGCCAGTAGCACAAGATGTCGTCATCATGATTGAGGACGGCGAAAACCGGGCGGTCGACCTCGCGAGATAAAAGACCGCCGACCGTTAGGATCGGCTCCATCGCTTGGCTGTCCGCCTCCTCGTCATAGACCACCACATAACCGCGCTGAGGGGGCGCGACGATGGCTCTACGTCCAGCCCGCTCCAAGGCATCGGCGACTTGACGCGACTCGGCGACCTTGACCGAGAAGTTGACGTAGAAGTTGCCCACCGGCGGATCCCCCGTCGCTCATCGACCTTCCAACCATTGATTAGCCGCGCCACCTCACAACGCGCAATTATTCTCCTGTCCGGAACCGTCTTTCAAACAAAACCCGATGATATTTCAGAATTCGGCCTCCTTCACGCCGAGGCCGGCCACCGATGATCCGGTGAGCGATCCCGGCGTTTCCGCCGGGCGCCGCCAGCCGACCACCGGCTCACCAACCTCGCGCCGATCCCGCGCCGACGCAAACGAGTTCTTCGGCCTCTTCTTCTTCGTGGTCGAAGCTGAAGCCCTCGCTCCACTCGTCGGCGTCGGCGACCGAGGCTTCAAGTTCGGCCTTCAGCCGCTTGCGGGCGGTGTGGAGCCGCCGCTTGACCGTCCCCAGGGGGATGTCGAGCTCATCGGCGATCTCGATCAGCGAAAGGTCGCGGATGTAAAAGGCGACGAGGGCCTCGCGGTCGAGCGGCTTGAGCCGGTCCATCGCCGTCCAGAGCTTCGCGGCGCGCTCGCGCGAGATCAACTCGTCGATCGGCTCGTCCGACTCTTCGACGGCGGCCTCCAAGACGCCCGTTTCCACGGCCTGCGGAGGCACCCGCCGGGTCGCCCGATTGATCGCCATCCGAGCGGCGACCTGGCGAAGCCAGCCGGCGAACCGTTCCGGCTCGCGAAGCTGATCGAGTCGACTCATGACGTGGAGGAAGACCTCCTGAGTCAGCTCAAGGGCTTCGCCGTGGTTGCCCAGCCGTCGCAGGGCGATCGCCCGCACCGTGGGCTCGAACTGTTGAACGAGCAGGCCGAACGCGTCGCGGTCCCCGTCTCGAGCCCGTTCGACGAGGCCCGCGATTTGGGCCCAACTTTGTGATTCATCCTCGGTCGTCTGGATCATGGCCGGCACGGAACCCACCTTCCCCGTGTTCGGGGATCTGCCGGACTCGCGCGAATCAGTTGAGCCTTGGGTCGGACTGATCGTTTTGGGCGCGAGCCTCGGTGGCATCACGAACGTGAAACGCAAGGCGCTGGACGTCGGCCAAGGTTCAAGCGGACGATTCCCGCGGGCGGGGGATCCGCGATCCGTTGGCGCGTCGCGTCGCAGCGCGGCGACGTGGATGATGCGCGTGCGCGGTCTTTCCAGGTCGAGCTTCAGACACCCGATTCACCGAAAAGTCCCGCGCCGAGTTGTTCGTTGGATCGGTCCGCTCGCCGCTCGAGCGTCGCGCGAATCACATGGACCGAAGGCCCTTCGCCCTCGACTCGTTCGCCGCGTCCCGAATCAATCGGGAAACGGACCGTGTTCCAAACCAAACGACTCGTTCCTACCCGACGAGCGCGGCGTTCGCCACGGACCTCGCCGCCGATTGTCTCGCGGCTCTCGCCGCGCCGGTCCTCTCGATCACTTGTCGAGAACGAGAAGAGCGGCGGCGTCCCAGCCCGTAATCCGTGGTGGAGCGACGGTCTCGCCAGCTTCGCCACGATGGGGAGGGTACGCGGGACGGATCGGAGTCTCCCGGTTTCGACGCCTCGAAGCATGCTTTCAAACATGCCCAGAACGCCGATGCCGGGCTGGTAATGGGCGCTGCCGCGCATGCCTCCATGGGAATGGAGGGCGCGGACCACATCGCCTTAAATGCGCGCATCGATACGGTATGACTCGCGCGGATGCGAAGCGTCGCGCCGCCATTGTTGACGCCCGTCGTGAGGACGAGCGACCGCGTCCCGAGATTCAGCCGGTTGGAAAGGGCCGACAGCGTCAGGTGATGGCGGTTCAACATGGCGGTAACCTCGCATCCGCCTGCGTTTCAGGCGGGCTCGCATGGTGAGGCTCGTCCCGCGATTATCCTCCACGCCCGCCGGTTGATGAGACCGAGACGGCCGAGGGGAGGAAAAGGTGGGTAAGGACGCCTCACGAAGAACAGGACGTTTCCTCGACGTCCAGGGTCTCGGCTCGAGTCGAGGGAGTGTTCAGCTCCCGGGATCTCGACGCGACCGGACACGCGTCCGGCCGCTTCGGAAAGCAAACTGGTTCTTGACGATCGATCCCGGGGGTCTACCCACTCGGTCTCGCCGGGCGCGACATTCGGATCGCGACCGGGTCAGGCTCATGGACATTCTACCGGCGAATCAGGTTCGCGCGAAATTAAAAAAATTGCTGACTCCATCGAATCGCGGATTTCGACAGCGCCGGATGCCGCGCCCGCGAATGCGGAGGCGAGTTCAACGCCCCTGAATGCCACGCCCCTGACGGGGCCGTGGCGTCGAAGCAAGAATTCGGTTCAGTCGGCGGCTCCCGGTTGGTCGTCGTCGCCGCGGAGGCTGCGGATGACGGAGGCTTGCCAGTCAGCCAGCGCGGCGGACATCGAGGCGACGCGGTCGGGATGCTCGGCGGCCAGGTTGGTCGTCTCGGACGGGTCGGCGACGAGGTCGTAAAGCTCGCGCGAGACCGGGCCGTCCTCGGTGGGGATGCTGTGGAGCTTGAAGCGGCCGTCGATCCAGGCGGCGTGGCCGGGCGGCTCGGCGCCGGCCTCGAAGGCCTCAAGCAGCCGGGCGGCCGGCTCGGACGGCGGAGGGGGAAGCTCAAGGGGCGGGGTTTGGCCGACGCGCTGAGCGGCCAGAAGTTCGGACATAATTTCCGCGTTCGGGGTGACGCGACCGGGGGCGGGATAGGCCCAAAAGCCCAGCGACCGGGGGCGGATCTCGCCGCGGCCCCGAATCAACGGGGCGAGGCTGACGCCGTCGAGCGGGCGGTCGGGGTCGGGCAACTCGGCGCCGGTCAGTTCCACGAGCGTCGGCAGGATATCGACCGTGCCGCACGGAACGTCGGTGGCGCGGGGATCGGGGATCGCGGCGGGCCATTCGATGATCGTCGGCACGCGCAGGCCGCCTTCCCAGAGCGTCCCCTTGCGCCCTCGCAGGCCGCCGTTGGAGCCCACTCCGCGGCCCTCGGGGCCCTGCGGGCCGTTGTCGCTGGTGTACCAGACAAGCGTGTTCTCGTCGATTTTCAGGTCGCGAAGCGCCGCTCGCAGCCGACCCATCGCCAAGTCGATGCCGGTGATCTCGCCGTAATACTCGCGCTCGGTCTTCGGCAAATCCTTGTACGGCGCCCGGGTCTCGGGGGTCGCGGCGTGGGGGTTGTGCGGCGAGCCGAACCAGATGACGGCCAGGAAGGGTTGATCGCGGTCGGCGGCGCTGGCGATGAACTCCAAGGCCGCCTCGACGGCGATCATCGAGCTTTCACCCTTCAGCGCCACGGCCCGGCCTTCCCGGCTAAGGATCGGGTCGTTGTCGTAGTAGTTCAGGGCCGAGAGCCAGGCGTCAAACCCGCTGGCGCCGGGATTGTTTGGGCCATCGGCGCGAACCGAGCCGAGATGCCACTTGCCGAAGTGGCCGGTCGCGTAACCGGCCGATTTGAGGACCTCGGCAATCGTGACCTCCTCGGGGCGCAGCTCGTACCCCCAGGCGAAGCAACCGAATCGGTTCGGGTGCCGGCCGGTCAGCACGCTGCCCCGCGTCGGCGAGCAGACCGGCGCCGCCGCGTTGAACCGATCAAACCGCAGGCCCGAGGCGGCCATGTTATCGAGGTTCGGGGTCTTCGGGACGGGGTTTCCATAATAGCCGACGTCGCCGAACCCCTGGTCATCGGCCATGCAGAGGATGATGTTCGGCCGAGGCCGAGGCTGATCCCCAGCGCCGGCGCCGGTGCCGGCGGCCCCGCACAAAGCGGTCAGAACGGCAAAGTAAACGGCCATGCGTCATCGCTCTCCATTCGAAGGTCGCCGACTCGGTCGGAAAAACAGGACGTCCACAAGGTCTTTGAGATAGGAGTTACGCAGTTGGTGGATGTGCGTGCAGATTGCGCCCCCGGGCGACCGGCCTTACGATGGCCCCATGAGCCATTCGAAATGCCGCGACACCGACTACATCGACTTCCTGATCGCCACGCCGCGCGCGGCCAGTTGTTGTGAGGCCGCGCGCGGCGGCCCCCCGGCTCGCGACCCGCCCGCCCATGACGCCTACACCCGGCTCTTGACCCGGCTCGAGCCCGACCCCGAGACTCTCTATCGCGAGGTCGAGCCGATGATCGACAAGCGTGATGGCGTCTTGGTTCTCGACGACTCGACCCTCGACAAGCTCTACGCCAAGGCCATTGAGCCGGTCCATCGCCACTGGTCGGGCAAGCACAAGTCGGTCGTCCGCGGCATCAATCTCATCAGCCTGGTCTGGTCCGACGGCGACCGCATCCTGCCGGCCGACTACCGCATCTATGACAAGCCCACCGACGGCCTGACCAAGAACGACCATATGAATACGGACTTCCGAACCGCGATTTGGAACGTCCTGGTCGGTTGCGCCGGCCGCGATGGGCCGATGTCGAAGGGCGTCTCGCCTCGCCACGGCTCTCCGACGCGGTCGTTCGGATGCGGATTATCTATAATGGCGAGCCGGCGGGCGGTAAAATGATTCGTGGGCCGCTCGATCGATCCGGGCTCCACGCGAGGATATAGATTGACCGACGACTCCCTTCAGCAGACGACCCAGGGGCCCCCTCCCTTTGGAACGGCCGACTCGACCGGGGACGAGTCGGAGGGAGTCTCAGAGCCCGCGCCCTCCGACTCGTCGGCGGCGCGCGAGTCGTCCCCCGTTGGGTCCTTCCGGGCGCGGTGGGGGCCGGGAGGATGGCGAGTCGCCGGGTTGTTGGCGGCCGCCCTGCCGGTCCTCGCGTGGTGGGCGTGGCCCCGGGTGGCCGAGTGGCTCAACACCGTCTCGACCGACAACGCTTACGTCGGTGGCCACGTCACCCTCGTTGCTCCCCGGGTGGCCGGTCAGGTCGTCCGGGTTCTGGTGGACAACAACGCTCGGGTCAAGAAGGGGGGATCTGCTGGTCGAGCTGGACCGAGAGCCATACCAGGCTCAGGTCGAGTTGAAGCGGTCCGGGGTCGAGGTGGCCGAGGCGGACCTGCGGTCGGCCGAGAGCCGGGTCCGGGGAGACCTCGCCCTGGCTCGCGCCCAGCGGTGGAAGCTCCAGATGGCCATTGAGGGCGTGAACAACCAGGTGGCCGCCCTCCGGTCCCAGGTGGCCGCCCTTCGGAGCAGGGAGGCGACTCGGGATCTCGCCAGGATCGAGCTCGTCCGGTCGGAGCGGTTGTTCCAACGGAACGCGGCCTCCCGTCAGGAATTCGACGCCGCCACCGAGGCCTTCAAAGTGGCCGAGGCGCAGGTCCGCCAGGCCACCGAGCAGGTGAGGGAGGCCCGGGTCTCCCTCGGCTTGTCGCCCGACCCGCCCGATGGCGCCAGTCCGGCCGACGTCCCGGACGACCTCGACCAGACCTTCTCCGGGGTTCGGCAGGCGCTCGCCGACCTGATCCAGACGATGGCCCAAATCGGCCTCCCGCTGCCCGCCAGCGAGTCCACGCCGTCGCAGTTCCTGGCCGAGTTCCGCAAGCTCGACATCGAGGGCGACGTCGACCGGATCTTCGCCAGGCTGGTGCCCAACGCCCCGGCCGTCAAGCAGGCCCGGACCAGGCTCGAGCAGGCCCGGCGCGATCTGGCCCTGGCCGAGCTTGACCTGCGGTACTGCGAGGTCTTCGCGGAGATCGACGGCGTGGTCGCCCGAAGGGCGGTCAACCCCGGCAACCATGTCGTGGCCGGCCAGCAGTTGATGGCGGTCCGGTCGCTTACCGAAGTGTGGGTCGATTGCAATTTCAAGGAGACCCAGTTGGTCGACATCCGGATCGGCCACCCAGTCGACCTGTGGGTCGACGCCTACCCGGGCCGGGTCTTCCGAGGCCGCGTGAGCGGGTTCGCGCCCGGGAC
>Ga0180220_1001927_pt1 | contig 14260 bp, 11 predicted proteins | sample eDN5th37CBELigBY_FD_151335 | JGI IMG/M metagenome (GOLD analysis project Ga0180220, IMG submission 151335) | Enriched backyard soil microbial communities from Emeryville, California, USA - eDNA 5th pass 37_C BE-Lig BY (version 2) (version 2) | ecosystem: Environmental > Terrestrial > Soil >... | reverse complement strand
GCCGGCCAGGCGTCGAGGACCGCCCTTCCCCGCTCGGCCTCGCCCCCGTCGGCCAAGGCGACGATCAGCGCCTCGCGCGGGTTGGGCTGATCGGGATGGGCGGCCACGATCTCCTCCAGCCGCGCCACCCGCGCCCGACGATCGGGATCCTCGGCCCGCGGGTTGGCGCCGATCCGCCGCAAGAGCGCGGTCTCGGCCTCGAAATCGTTCGGGTCGGCGTCGATCCAGCGGTTCAAGGCCGTTCGAGCCACCTCGTCGGGAACGTCCATCAAGCAGGCCAGGGTGATTTGCCGGAGGATCGCCGGCCGATCCTTGGGGGCGACCCGCCCAAGCGCCTCCCAGCCGAGTTTCATCGCCTCCAGCCGACGATCCTCAACCCGAAGGATCTCCAGAACCAACACCCAGGGGCGGACGTTGCCCGGGTCGACCCGCGCCGCCTTCCGGAGCGCCCGTTCGGCCTGGGCGGCCCGTCCCGCCGCCAGATGGGCGGTCCCCTCCTCCAGCGGGTTCGTCCTCGGCGATCCCCCCCGCCCCGCCACGACCAGCCAGACGATCAGGATTAGAATGACCGCCGCGGCGATCCCTCCCGCCGCGCGCGCCGGCCACACTTGTTTCGGGGGGGCGGGGCGCTTTCGAGGCGGCGGGGAGGACGGACGACGGGGACGGCGACGAGGCATGTTGAGACGGGGACTCCTTGGGCCGGATCTTGTCCCACCCATCCTGACCCAATCGCCGCCCTTTGGAAACCCCCTGGCCGGATCGGGGGCTTGGTGGTAGAACGCCTCGGTCGGCGTCGAGAGGGGGATCGGAGGGAACTTCGCGAGTCGGGAACGGGTGGACATGGATCAACGTCTTCAACGACCGCTGATGATCATCGGCCTCCTGATCGCGATGGCGCCGGCGGGCGCGCGGGGGGCGACGGAAATCAAGCTCGACAAAGGCTTTTTGGCCGGCTTGGCGGGCAAGCTGCCTCCCGTCCCGTTCGAGAAGGAGGGGCAATACCAAGGGTCGGTTCACTCCTTCCGACTGGTCGGGATCGATCCCGAAGAGCGCAAGCTGCTGACGGCGTTCACGGCGGAGGGCGAGTTCCGCCCGCCGGCCTCGGGGCCGGTCTCCGAGCGGTTGAGCCGGTCGGACGACCACGCCGACGGGCTTCGGAAATTTCGGTTCGAGATCAAGGCGAGCGTCCGCGCCGAGGCCGGTATCGACGGCTCGCCCCGGTTTTGGGTCGATGTCGACCAGGTCAAGCGAACCGAGCTTGAGGGGGTCGCCGGCCTGCTCGCCAAGCTCTTGGGTCGACAATTCGACGAGATCGCCACCCGGGTCGTCGATGGTCGCTCCGCCGAGATCAACCAGAAGCTCAACGCCGAGATCATGAAGCGCGCGGCTCAGTACAAGGACTACGGCGTCTTATGCGGCGTGGATTACGCGGTCGATTCCGTGACGCTCCGGTTCGACCTGACCCGGCTGACCCGCGAGGGAGTCGCCGGCTACATCTTCCTCAAACCGCGTCCGGGCGCCCTCCCCCTCCACCGTTGGGTCAACGAACGAACCGGCGCCCATCTCTACACGCTCTCGACGACCCCGGGACGGCCCGGCGCCTACACGCTCGAAGGGATCGCCGGCTACGTCCCCGACGGCTCCGAGCCCGGCGCCGCGCCGATTTACGGCTGGCACGGGCCGCGAAACCATTTTTACACGGCCGACCCGAGCGGCGAGGGCGTCCGGCCCCGGCTCTATCGAACCGAAGGGGTCGCCTTCCACCTGTTGACCGAACCCCGCGACGACGCCGCCCCGTTTTATCGGTTTTACGACCCGCGCCGAGCACTGCATTTTTACACCGTCCACCCCCACGCCGAATTCGCGAAGTGAAATAATGAAGGCGCTTGCATTATTCCCCGCTCCCACCGGGGGCGGGGGGAGAAGGATGATTGGCGACGGCCCCCTCTCCCATCTATTTCAAGGCCTTCTCGAGCGCCTCCGTCAGAACCCCCTCGGCGCTGGGGGCGACCCAGTTCCAGTCGTGGAGGTTGGGGTCCTTCTCGGCGACTTGGAGCGCGGTGGGGATGTAGCCGGTGGCGGCGTCGCCGTAGCCCATCGCCACGACGAACGAATCGGGCCGGAGCTTCTGGGCCAAAAGCTGGTATTCGACGTAGGTTTCGCCGGGCAAGAGCACAAGCGCGGCCGGTCCCAGGTCGAGCATCGGCAGGTCGATCGGTCGGCCCTCGGCGAGCCGCTTGCGCCAGCTTAGGGCCATCGCGGCCAGGCATTGTTGGAACGGGCGGTCGTGGTCGAGAAGCTGCTCGCGAAGGTCCTCCTCGGTGAACCCTTCGCCGCCTCGGGGCTCGAAGACCAGGGGCTCGACGCTCAGCGAGACGCGCTTCAGGGGTTCGGTTCGGGTGGCCTCCCAGGCGCGGGTCATGGCGTCTTCGAGGCGAGCGGCCAAGGCGGGGCGGTTGGCCGGCGAGCCGTCGTTGTACTTGCCCGCCACGAGGTTCCCCGAGCATCCCGAGGCGTAGAGTTGAAAGACGTCGGGAAGGCTCTTTTGCCGGGCTCGGCGGGCCATCCCCACGAAGTCGGCCGAAACCTCCCCCCGGCCGTAGTAACTCATCGGGTGGATCGCGTAGTGGTACAGGGCCGCGAGCGGCACGTCGCCGTTCCAGAAGCTGAGGACCTTGACCATCGGGTCGATCAGCCCCTCGTCGGCCTCCTTGGCCTCGGCGATGGTCGAGGCGCTCATCCGGTTGTACGCGATCGATCCGTCGGGCCGCTCGTACCTTCGGTTGGACGCCAACCGCTCGGCCTTCGCCTCCCCCATGCCGACGCGGGTGACCCGCCTCGGCTTCTTCCGGGCCTTCTCGACGGCCAGGGCCACGCGCTCGACCACCAGTTCGTGGAAGTCGAGGTTGCAGATCCGGCCGACGCAGCGGTTCTCCTCAAGGATCCGCTCGGCCGTCAGGTCGGAGATGGGCGCGTCGTGCTGGTGGATCGCCGAGAGCAAGACGTTCCGCGGGACCGTCCCGGCCGCCTTGGCGATCGCCTCGCGCCAGCGATCGTAAGCGTCGTTGCGGATCTCGCACCAATCGACCGAGACCACCGCGACGGGCTTCTCCAAGGTCCCTCCTTGCAGGACGAAGCCGAGGGCCTCCAGCGGGTCGGCCACCGACTTGACCGGCTCGATTCCCCCGCCCATGCAGGGGTGGCCGAGCAAGGGAGTGACGTCGGCGCCGAAAGTGTACAGCTCCCAGGGCGGGGTCGCGCCGGCGGCGGCGGCGGTTCGCGCCCCGGCGGTCCCGGCCAGAAGGGTGCCCGCGGCCAAGCCGCCCAGAACGTCGCGCCGGGTGAACCGGGGGTCTTGAGACATTGGGATTTCGCTCCTGGATGGGGTTGGAGGGTTTGCGGAGGGGCCTCGGGATTCGACGGGAAAGGCTAACGCCAAGCATCCTTCTCCCCCCGGGAGCGGGGGGAACCCCACTTGTGGGGTCGGGCCGGCACGGCCGGATGAGGGTCGAGGGGGTTACGAACGCGCCTTGGCGATCATGATTTTGGATTGCCAGACTTCCTCCGTAAACCCGCCGACCCCCACCCGGCCCTTCGGGCCACCCTCCCGGTGGGAGAGGGGATGAAGCCTTTGTGACGTCATCGTCCTCGGCGAGTTCATTCGCCCGCCGAATCAAGATCGAGAATGGTTCGCAGAGACTTTAGGTTGGTCAAGGGCCGGGTTCGCTTCCGCCAGGATTCAAAGGCGGGCTCGGCGCGGTGGTCGGCGAGGAAGGCGGCGAAGGCGGTCATGGTCCGCCAGTCGGAGTCTTCGATCACGACGCGCCGGCCTCCCGCCAAGTCGTAAGCCGCCAGCGCCTTGGTGACGAGCTGGCCGGGCTTGCCGGGAAAGCCGGTCGACCGCGCGGCGACGGCCCGACGGCCATCGGCCCGTTCGAACAACTCTTCGACCTGCCTGGCCAAGTGGCCCCCCTGGGGCGCCTTGTTGCAGACGCCGACCAGAAGCTTCGAGCCGGCCGCGTCGACGGCGACGAACCGACCGTCGGCCTCGGCGCGGGTCGGTTCAAGCGTCGGGGCTTCGGCGGCGGCCTCGCCGATCGCCTCGGCCAGCGCGCGGGCCAGTTCGGACTCGCCCGAGGGGACGACCGCCGATCGGCTCGTTCGAAAGGCGTTCCAGGCCTGCTCGATCTCGTTGACCGAGCGCGCGGCCTCGATCGCCTCCGACGAGGCCCGGGCCTCACCCTCGGCCCCGGAAGGGTCCGCGGCCATCTTCCCTTCCTCGACGCAGCGCTCGCGATACGCTTGGCACTCCTGCAAAACGTCTCGGGCGCGAAGGCCCACCAGCCGCCCGACGAACTCGTCGGGGATCGGAAACGTCGGCTCGTCGGCCCGGAAGGGCGCGCCCTGGGCTTCGAACAACCGCTGAAGCCGACGGCCAATCAACGCCCGAACCTCGTCGTGGTCGCGGGGCGTTTGGAGGCTCACCGGCCGAGGGTCGCTCTCGACCCGATCCCTCGTCGAGCGAGTCAGAAACTTCTTTAATTCGTCGTAAAAGTTTTCGAGGCAGGAGACGACGACCAGGGCCGAGGGGTTTCGGCTGACGATGTCGCAGAGCACGGCCATCGCCTTGCGGAACTTGACGGCCGCCTCGTCGAGGTCGAACACGTCCTCAAGCTGGTCGACGCAGATGACCAAAGGCGCGTTTTCGAGGGCCCGGATCAGCTTGCCCAGGCGCTCGATCATCCAGTGGGGGGCGTCGGCGTAGGTCCGGGGGACGAGCCCTCCCAAAAGCCGCCGGTCGCGATCGCTCAAGTCCTCGCATCGCAGGTACTTCAGGACGCGGGCCTTGATGCGGGGGTCGTCCGTTTGGAGATACAGGAGCGCCTGGATCAAGTCGGCGTCGACCTCGTGAAGCCGCTCGTCGCGGATCAGGGCGTCGGCCAGCGAGGCGATGGCCCCGTCGATGGCCGGCTGGTCGAGCTCGCCGGAGCGGAGCCGCTCCAGTTCGTCCCGGCCCGCCTCGCCGAGCGATTCGACCAGCTTCCGCGCCAGCCTCGCCAGCCCCGATTCCGTCGAGCGGGCCTCGAAGTACGGACGATCCAGCGATTCGACGAGGTTGTTCAGCGCGTACCGGCCGTAATCGCCGGTGAAGGCGGTCATCTGCATGTAGGCGACGTACCCCCGCTCCAGACCGTGCGCCCGGTTCCGGAAGGCGCGCATCAGGTGGGTCTTGCCCCCTCCCGATTCGCCCAGGAGCAGCAGCATCCGTCCCGAAGAGAACCCCGAGGGCTCCCCCGCCCGCTCCAAGGCGCGATCGAACCAAGCCCGAACGCCGCCGTGGATCGTCTCGACGTCGAACGGGTCGGGCCGCCAAACGTCGCTGGCGTAGGCGACGGCGTGAAACAAATCCGGCAACGCCCGAGAGCAAAAGGCGGCGGTTCGAGGGTCGTCGGGCGTCATGATGGTTCGCCCCCTTCGGACTCAACGCGGATGAAGTGAAAGCACGTGTTCATGTAGGGGGATTCGGAAAGCAGAACGTCCTCCGGGTCCATCGCCTGGACCAGGTCGGCGCGAGCCAGATTCAGGAGCCGGGCGTTGTTGGCTTCGGTCAGGCGTTCCTTGAAGGCCTTGAAGTCGCCGTCCTTGAAGACGGGGTCGGTCTGGAGGGTTCTCCAGACGTGAACGATGAACACCTTGTTTCCGCCGTATCGCCCCGTTTGGCAGCGCTCGGCCGCCGCCCGCACGCGCTGGGCGAACGCGTCGAGATAGAGCGTCGTGAACGAGGCGACGGCGGCCGGCGCGGCGGCGACCTTGGGAACGTCGAGGCTCTGATCGACCCAGCGGCCGATGATCCGGTCGCGGAAGGTCTTGGCCGACGCCTCGGGGTCGCCCAACCCCCTGGCCAAGAGCCGGTCGAGCGCCGCCTTGGGCGCCATCGGCTTCGCCTCGCCCAGTTCCCTGCGCATCAGGGCGCCGATGACCGCGTCGAGCGTGACCTTCTCTTTCGGACCCATGCCCAAGGCCTTGCGCGTCCACGCCTCCTTGGCCTGTTTCAGCGTCGGCGCGCCCCCAAGGCGCAATTCGGCCTGGCGGTCGAGCAAGACGGCCCGAAGGCCGTCGTCTTTGCCCAGGGCCGGCTCGGGGCCGGGAAGGTCGAGCGCTCGGGCCGGCAAGAGCGCCTTTTTCAGGGTCGCCCAGGTCGGCTTGGGCTTGGCGGGGAGCGCGTCGACGTTGAGGACCGCCAGGGCGGCCTCGCGCCCCTCGTCGGTCGGGGCGAACGTGGGCGCCGCCCGTTTGGTCTTTCCCGGAGTCTGGTCGACCAGCCCCGAGGCGCCCAGCTTGATCAGCGAGCGGTCGACGATCCCGGAAAGCGCCACGACCGTCCAGCGTCCGGCGACCAAGGGCCCCAGCGCCTTGGCGATCTCGGCGGCCTTGGCCCCCTTCTCGCCGGAGACCAACAGCCGGACCAAAACCAGCGCGTCGACCGGCGCCAACGATGAAACGTCCGTCCTCGGCATGAGCCCCTCCCCCTTCCCCGGGAACGCCGATTTCCCGATCGGCCCTCCGCTCCGACGGCCTTCGGATGTCGACCGAGAGATCGACGATCCCAGGACGGGGACCGTCGCGTTCACGCCATGATCCCGCCCCCGAACGGTCGGTTCAAGCGGGCGGTCCCCAAAATCGTCGGCGGAAAGGTCCGGATTTTGCGGGCTGGTTTCAACGATCGTCCCGTTCGCGACGCCCGAGAAGGCCCCCAGGAGCCGCCGGCCCCTTGAGGAGCGGGGGGATCTGGGCTACCCTTCAAGGCGAGCGCGTGATGGGTAAGATGGTCGCGCGTGGCTTGGCGAAAATGATGTTCGCGCCTGCAAACAAGGAGAATGCTCACATGGTGATGCGTAAGTCGGTTGCGGCGATGGCGATTTGCGGCCTGGTGATGGCCGGCGTGGTTGGTCTCGGCTCGGCGACGGCCCAGCAGGAGGAGGCGAAGAACCACGGGCACGCCGACGTCAAGGCTGCGCCCGTGACCAAGGCGGTCGCCAGCATGATCCCGACCAAGGGGAGTGAAGTGAAGGGCTGGGTGATGTTCACCAAGCTCAACGGCAAGGTCGAAGTCCGCGCCGAGCTGACCGGCCTAACGCCCGGCGATCACGGCTTCCACATTCATGAATTCGGCGTCTGGTCCGAGGACGGGATGGCCTCCGGCGGACACTACAACCCGACCGACATGCCCCACGCCGGTCATGACGCCGACCAGCGTCACGTTGGCGACCTGGGCAACATCACCGCCAATGAGGACGGCGTGGCGACGCTCGTCCTGGAGGACACGGGGCTGAAGTTCGACGGTCCGACCTCGATCCTCGGCCGCGGCGTGGTCGTTCACGAGAAGGCCGACGACCTGAAAAGCCAGCCCTCCGGCGACGCCGGAGCGCGCCTGGCCATCGGCGTCATCGGCGTGGCCAATGCCAATGCCGAGAAATAAGCCGACGTTGATTTGATGCGAATCGAGGCCGTCGCCAATCCACCTTCTCCCCCCCGGGAGAAGGTGGCCGAAACGGCCGGATGAGGGTCGTCGGGTTTACGGAAACGCCTCGGCGATCGTTCTCCGCGACCCCCGTTCATCTCGAACTCCGCCGACCCCCACCCGGCCCTTCGGGCCCGCCCCCACAAGTGGGGTCCCCCGCTCCGCTCGCTCAATCCAAGGGATAAACCTGGGGCTCGGCCTCCTCGTGTCGGATCTCGTCGACCGGCTCCTTTTTGCCCCATCCGGCGTAGAGGCGGTTGGGGGCGTTGAGCACCAGGCCGGGGACCTCGCCGACGTTCCGATAGGCGTGGACCACCCCCGGGGGGATCCAGACGGCCGCCGGGTTCGACTCGCCGAAGACCTGGACGAACCGCTTGCCAAATGTCGGGCTCTCCTCGCGGGCGTCCCAGAGATAGAGCTTGAAGTCCGACGGGCCGATGAAGGCGAAGCCGTCGGTCTGGTCGACGTGCTCGTGAGGCCCGCGCGCCACGCCGGGCAGGGTTGAGGAGATGTAGGTCATCACCGGCCAGCGATCCTCGGCCAGATCGTCGTGGCGGAAGATCTCGATCAACCACCCCCGACTGTCGCTGTACTTCTTCAAGGAGCGGATCTCCACCCCTTCAATCTCGCCGTCGACGTATTGAATCGTGCTGGACATGCCGCATCCTCGGGCCGCCGCTTCCGACCGCCCCTCCCTCGCTCGCGCTCTTTGATGAAATCCGGGCGACCCGCCCCGGCGGCGGAATCCCCCTCGCTCCTTCTTCGTGCGTCATCTTTCGCCGATCCCGCCCAAACCGTCAACGTCGACGCGCGATTTCGACGGGCCGCGGCGAGGGGCTCACCGTCCCATACACGCACTTTTGCCCAGGGATCGGCTTCGCTCGGCCTGGACGACGTTGACGAACCCGCCGCGATCCAAGGTTAAAAAAACCGAGTAATCAAACGCAACGCCGCGTTGCCGAGAATAAAGTCCGCGGCCGACATCGCCACGGTCTGACGATTCGAGGCGAGTGGATGGACTTTCGCCCACCCACGTTTCCTTGACCCAACCCGTTTGGGAATGAACCCGCTACGACACCGCCGTCACCGGTTCCGCGACCACCGGTTCCCCGCCCATCACGGGCGGCTTGAGATACCGGCTTAGCACCACGGCGGCGACGAGCAGGCCGCCGGATAGGGCGAAGGCGGCGTCGTGGCCGCCGGTGGCGTCCTTGATGTAGCCGGCGATCTGGGGGATGAAGAAGGCGACGCCCCAGCCCAGGAAAACGAAGCCGAAGTTGAAGCCCAGGTTCTTCGAGCCGAAGTAGTCGGCGGTGAAGGCGGGCATCAGGGCCAGCGTGCCGCCGTATTGCCAGTAGGCCACGCCGACGGCCAGGAACAGCAGCGGCACGCTCTTCGAGGCGATGATCCACGGCATCATCAACACGAAGGCCGCGGCGACGAGCCCGTTGATCACGTAGGCGTTGCGCCGGCCGATCCAATCCGAGTACAAGCCCGTGCCGATTCGTCCCGTCGCGTTCACAAGGCCGCCGAACGACGCCAGGATCCAAGCGTTGGCCGCGAAGAAGGCGAGATGACCAGCCGTCGCCCCCAACAACGGCGCGGCGTTGGCGATCACGAAAAGCCCCGCCTGAGCCCCGCCGATGAACAAGAACACAAGTGCGTAAAATTGCCAGGTTCGCATCATCTGGGGCGCGGTCCAGTCGGCCGCCGCCGCGCTGGGCGTTCTTGCGGTCGCCGTCTCGTCGGCTTCGGGAGGGAGGTAGCCTTCCGGCGGAGGGACCAGGAACCGAGCGGCGCTGACGACCACCACGGCGAACAGGATTCCCAAGCCGATGAGGCTTCCCGAAAGCCCGAAGGCCGCGATCAGGGCTTTGGCCAACGGAGCGATGTAAATGGCCGCCGCGCCATAGCCGCTAACCACCAGTCCCACGACCAGCCCCCGTTGATGCGTTCCAAACCACCTCACCGCCGCGGGGGTTGCCGCCGCGTAGCCGAAGCCCATGCCGATCCCGCCCAAAACCCCAAAGCCAAGCAGGAGACCGACATACGACTTCAAAGCTCCCGCCAGAACGCAGCCCGAGGCCAGAAAAAGCCCCCCGAGCGTCGCGCCGAGCCTGGGGCCGAATCGGTCCTGAATCCGGCCCCCGGGAATCATCATCACGGCGAAGACCATCCCGCAAACCGCGTAGGCCCAGGTCGCCTGCGCGTCGGTCAAATACGTCCAGCCCACGTTCGAGCCCGACATCGGCGAACCCGGCGGATGCTCGGCCGTCCCCACCAGCGCGGCCTTCCAAACGCTCCAGGCGTATAAGATCCCCAGGCAAAGGTTCATCACCAACCCGGCGAACACCACCCCCCACGCGCGCGGCGGCGGCTTCGATGCTCCTTCCATGCCCGTCTCCTCTACGCCCATGATCGGAAAAGACGCAGCATCGCCGCGGCGGCGCGGCATTGCAAGGAGGTCGTCAAAAGTCTTCCGGCCGGGAGTCGCGACTCCCAACCAAACGAGGCCCGTTCGTATTAGGGAACGCGCGGCGCGGAAACCTCGACGGGATTTGTCTGGACAAGCGTTGACTACTCGCCGATAACTCGTTTCATGATTTTCGGGCCGGCCTCGCCTCGTTCGCGCGAACTGGGTTGGGCCGGCGCTGTTTTCTTTGAAACGGGGGGCGATGATGCCGCATCCGATTCCGGCTGGACGACAGGCGGTCACGCCGTATTTAGTCATCAAGGGAGTGGCCGAGGCGATCGAGTTTTACAAGCGGGCCTTTGGCGCGGAGGAGGTCTATCGGCTGCCCTTTCCCGACGCGGAGGGCCGGATGGCGGTTGGCCACGCGGAGCTTCGGATCGGCGGATCCTGGTTGTTTCTGGGCGAGGAGTCTCCCCAGCACGGAGCGTTGGCGCCTTCTGGAAGCTCGCCGGTGAAGGTCCACCTGTACGTCACCGACGTCGACGCCGTGTTCAACCGAGCGGTCGAGGCGGGGGCGACCGTGCGAATGCCGCTTGAGAACATGTTCTGGGGCGATCGGCAGGGCAAGCTGGTCGACCCGTTCGGCCACGAGTGGTCGATCGCCGAACAGGTCGAGGAGGTCTCCCCCGAAGAGATCCAAAAGCGGGCGGCCGCCCTCTACGATCGTTGAGCCGAAGCAAGATCTGGAGGACGGGTCGGCGGGGGCGTCGAAACGTTGAGGCCTCCGCCTCGCCGCCCGCGAACTCTAATTACAATCGTACTTGTTGATAACCCCCGCGATCCGCCCGGTCAGGGGGTGGTTTGGGCCGTATCGCCTCAGAGCGCGATTCAGGGCTTCGCGCAATCGCCGGCATCCCTCGGGGCGGTCGTTGCCCAGGATCGTCATAATGCCGATGCCGCAGGCCGTGTTGAGCGTGTCGATGTGGTCCGCGCCGAGCACCCGCTCTTGGTCGGGGAGCAGGGCTTTGAGCAGGTTGAGCGCCTCGCCGGTCTCGGCGGTGAGGGCGGCGATGTTGTTGCGGGTGGCGAGGGCGTCGGGGTGGTCTTTGCCGAGCACCCGCTCCAGGTCGGGCAGCAGGGCTTTGAACAAATCCAGGGCCTCGCCCACGTCGCCGACCTCGCCGGTCCAGGAGGCGATGTTGTTCCGCGTGGCGAGGGCGTGGGGGTGGTCCTTGCCGAAGGCCCGCTCCAGGTCGGGCAACAGCGCCTTGAACAAATTCAAGGCGGCGGACCCGTCGCCGGTCTCGCCGACGAGGGCCGCGACGCCGTTTCGGGTGGCGAGGGTGTTGGGGTGGTCCTTGCCCAGCGTCCGCTCTTGGTCCGGCAGCAGCGCCCGGTACAAATTCAAGGCGGCGCGGGCGTCGCCGGTCGCTTCGACGAAGCCCGCGATCTGGCCCCGAACGGCGAGGGCGTTGGGGTGTTCCTTGCCGAAGACCCGCTCCAGGTCGGGCAAGAGCGCCTTGAACATCGCCAACGCGCCTGGGGCGTCGCCGATTTGGCCCGTGTGGAAGGCGATGTTGTCGCGGGTGGCGAGGGTTTCGGGGTGATCCTTGCCGAGCGTCCGCTCGAGGTCGGGCAACTGGGCCTTGAGCCGCTCCAGGGCCTTGCGCGGGTCGTCGGCCTCGCCGGCGTGGGCCGCGATGTCGTTGGGCATGGTGGGCGTATCCGGGTGGTCCTAGCCGAGCGCCGCGGTCGTCTTGGTCGGGGCGCGAATCATGTCGAGCCGGTTTGATGTTGAACATCTGGGCTCGACGCGGGGATGCGTCCGCCATTGTTGTTCGCCGCCCTCCCGCGCGTCAACCTACAACCTTGCTGACAAAGGGTTTTCGTAGGGCGGGCATCGCCCGCCGGCCCAACCCGTTTGGGATCGGCCCACGACCACTGGAACACCCACTCGAATCCGATGGCCATCACTCGCGCAGTGACCCGAGTTTGGATCGAACCAGAGGGGCCCCGCCGGCGCGGCCGAAAAGGGTTCGCGCTCTCGCCGGTCAGCGCCGAACGATCCCGATTTGGGTTCGATCGGCGCGGCCGGGAAAACGACTTCTGCGGGTGTAAAGCCTTTTGGTTATGGGTTTTGCGATTGGGTTCGCGGCGTGGAAATTGGGTTCGTTCGGCCGATATTTCGCGATCCGCGGCGTCTCATGATTGGTCGGATTGTCAAAGAGCGAGGGGAAGCGAAACCCTCCCACGTCATAAGATCAGCGGTGGCGACCTCCATATTTCAGAAATCCGAAAATCGCCGGCGGAATTCGGGTTTTCGATAAGGAGGGCTGGAATCCCTCGGGGCGCGGACGGGCCACCCTCGCCACGGAGTCCCGCTCCGAAATTGAAGCGAGACACTCAACACCAGATTGCTCGAATCCTTGTCGCGACCCTATCTTGGAAAGCGCTCTGCGCGGATCGATTAAGGAGTCTCCATCGATGGCCGAGATCGTCCTGGTTCATGGGATCAATCACCACCTCGAAACGGCCGACGGCGTTGAGTCGGCCTGGATCCCCGCGCTGGCCGGCGGCGTGAGGCTCGCGGGACGGCCCGATCTGGCCGATCGGCTGAGGCTCCCCATCGGCTCGCCCGGCCGAATCGAGTGCCGGACGGCCTACTACGGCGACCTCTTTCGAGCGCCCGATCAGCAAGGGGCCGGCGACGATCTCCGCGATTTGACGGCCGAACAACAAGCCCTCGCCGAGTCCTTGGCGTTGGAGTGGCTGGCGCGCCTGGCCGAGCGCGCCCCCGCCGACAGCCGCGAAGCCGCCCAGGCCGGGCAGCTTCTTGAGATGATCCGCGACCCGGAAGCGGCTCAGGCTCAAGGGGGGCGCAACGTCCTGCGGGAAATTACCCGAATGCTCGCCCGCGCCCCCTGGCTTGCCCATTCGGTGATGTACCTCGCTGAACGGTCTGTCAAGAGGGCCTTGAACCAGGTGACCCGCTATCTGACCGACGACGCGATCCGCTCCCGAGCGCGCGAAGCCGTGATGGCCCAAATCGGCGACGACACGAAAGTCCTCATCGGCCACTCGCTCGGCTCGGTCGTGGCCTACGAATGCGCCCACCGGCTAACGCGCCCCCTGCCCTTGCTGGTGACGCTCGGCTCGCCTCTCGGCCTTCGAACGATCGTCACCGCCCGCCTCGACCCGCCCCCTTCGTTCCCGCCCATGGTGGAGAAGTGGTTGAATCACGCAAATCTCGAAGACTACGTCGCCGCCGAACCCGACCTCCGTCCCCTCTTCGGTGAAAACACTCCTTTCGCCTCGCGCCTCAAGTGTCAGCATTACCAAGAGCGCGGCTCCGATCCCCACCGCGTCGAGACGTACCTCGGCCGCGCCGCGGTCGGCGAGGCGGTGATTGAGGCGGTCGACAACGGCTCCTAATCACAGGCGAAGTGTTTTACGAGCCCTTTGAGCTCCAGCGTCAAGGCATGGTCGGGACCATATCGCTTTTCGGCGCGTTCCATCGCCTCGCGCAAATGCCGGCATCCCTCTGAGCGATCTTCGTCGAGGACAATCGTCATGCCTCCAATAATACCGGCCGTGTTCAGGGTGTCGGGATGGTCATCGCCGAGCGCCCCCTCCTGGTCGGGGAGCAGGGCCTTGAACAGCTCCAGCGCGGTGTGTGGGTCGCCGTTTTGGCCTGTGTAGCCCGCGATGCAGCCGCGCGTGTTCAGGGTGTTGGGGTGGTCCTTGCCGAGCACCCGCTCCCGGTCGAGGAGCAGGGCCTTGAAAAGCTCCAGCGCGGCGCCGGGGTCGCCGCTTCGGCCTGTGTAGCCCGCGATGCAGCCGCGCGTGGCGAGGGTGTCGGGGTGGTCCTCGCCGAGCACCCGTTCCCGATCCGGCAGCAGGGCCTTGAACAGCTCCAGCGCGGTACGGGGGTCGCCGCATTCGCCGGTCCAGTATGCGATGTTGTAGCGCGTGGCGAGGGCGTCGGGGTGGTTCTCGCCGAGCACCCGTTCCCGATCCGGCAGCAGGGCCTCGAACAGCTCCAACGCGGCGCCGGGGTCGCCGTTTTGGCCGGTGCAGGCCGCGATGTTGTAGCGCGTGGCGAGGGTGTCGGGGTGGTTCTCGCCGAGCGTCCGCTCCTGGTCGGGGAGCAGGGCCTTGAACAGCTCTAACGCGGCGCCGGGGTCGCCGTTTTGGCCGGTGAAGGCCGCGATGTTGTAGCGCGTGGTGAGGGTGTTGGGGTGGTCCTCGCCGAGCACCCGTTCCCGATCCGGAAGCAGGGCCTTGAACAGCTTCAGCGCGGCGCCGGGGTCGCCGTTTTGGCCGGT
>Ga0180220_1001925_pt1 | contig 14266 bp, 15 predicted proteins | sample eDN5th37CBELigBY_FD_151335 | JGI IMG/M metagenome (GOLD analysis project Ga0180220, IMG submission 151335) | Enriched backyard soil microbial communities from Emeryville, California, USA - eDNA 5th pass 37_C BE-Lig BY (version 2) (version 2) | ecosystem: Environmental > Terrestrial > Soil >... | reverse complement strand
GGTTGAGAAAAGACCGGCTTTCCGCCCTCACGCATTCCTTTTCCGAAATGAGCGGGGAATACAGGTAGCTTCGCCCCGACTTTTCATAGCCAAGCGCTTTCTTTTTCACCAGCCGATTGATAAAGGTTCGCACGGTCTGGTCGCTCCATTCCATGCCTTCCGGCAGCTTGTGCGCGATTTGCTCGGCGGTCAGCGGGTTCTCCTTCCAGACGATTTTCATGATTTCCCATTCGGACTCCGAGATTTTCGGCATTTGCTCCATCCTTATCGCCTCCTTTCCGTTTTCAAACTAACTATTACAAATGTAAATATAACGGATCTTCTGAACTATTACAATTGTAAATTTTAAAAAAGCAAAATAAAAAGCGTGCCCGGCAAGTCCGAAAGACTTCCTGCACGCAAGAAAGGTTTAACGCTGCTCTTTGACAGCCACAAAAATGTCCACGACGGCATCCGCCGGATTAAAATCGCGCAAATCATACCGCTCGAAATCACCGGAATAGGCCCGCTTCAGCTCCGAGTTTTGGAAAAACGCCCAAATCTCCTGCCATAGTTCGACCACCACTTGCTGTACCGGCCCCCGCTTGGACGTAAACTTGATGTATGACGCTTCCGGGATTTCTGCGGTCACTTTGCCGAATTCGGGATCGGCCCGCTCCAACTCATGGCCAAGCAGCAGGGTGTACTCCCCGTTCACGTCGCTTTCGTAGTCGGTGTATAAAGCGTAGAGCAGATGCGAATTTTTGACGCCCGGCTGCTGCTGAAGCCCGCTGGCAAAATATCGCTCCCATAAGGATGGTATTTGAGCTTCCGGACCGCTTTCCCGCAGGTTGGTTGTCCGAATGGCGACGCCTGTCAGCACGGCTGAAGGCATATGCGTCATCGTTTCATTCATGGCTACATCTCCTTTTGATCAGATGCACCCATTGTACCCGGCCGAAGTGGACAACGGGGTGTCCGCGTTCATATACAGCCGCAAAATATTTTTGGCCCGCCGAACGACTTCTTCGGCCGCTTGCGCCGGTTCCTCGACCGTGACTTGGTCGCCATAGCCGAGAACCATGCCATAAAACCATTCGTCCAGCGCAAAGTCCCCCCGCACGCGCAGGCTTCCGTCTTCCAGGACATCGACATGATGCCGGTCGAAAGCGTCCCCGACCCGATGCCTCGCCGAAGCCGCAAACCGCAGGGTAACGCTGACCACAGCGCCCTCGGACCAATCGGGTTTCCAGTCAAAATGCTCCTGTGGAGGCAGCTCGCGCGGTTCGAACCGTTCATCCAGTACTTCAATCCCCTGAATGCGCGAAAGCCGGAAGGACCGGAAGTCACCGCGCAGCAGGCAGTAGGCCTGCACATACCACACGTTCCCTTTCAAAATGAGCCGTCCCGGCTCCACCACCCGCCCGCTGTCCGTGCCGTTCATATTGATGTACTGCAGCCGGACCTGCCTCGATTGTTTGATCGCCTGCCGCAGCAGACCCAGTTTCCCCCTGGCAACTTTTCCTTGGCCCCAAGGGTTCAAATCGAACAAAACCTTTTCGGAGTAAGCCGTTCCCTGCCCGGGACCGGGCCTCCGAAGCAGCGCCCCTACCTTGTCCAGCAATCCGTCCAAAGCGCGGTCATCCAGGGCAACCTTGACGCCTTTGACGGCCGCGAAAATAGAGGCGATTTCCTCCAAGGTCAGGTACTGTCTCGAGATCGTATACTGCTCCATCAGCTCGAAACCGCCGCCGGAGCCCGAATAAGCCGCGACCGGGATGCCCGCCCGGCTAAGCGTATCCATATCCCTGTAAATGGTCTTCCTCGACACTTCGAACCGCTCGGCCAGTTCCTTGGCGCTGATCCTTCCCCGATTGAGAAGAAGAACGGTCATGGCTAATACACGGTCTAGTTTCATCCGTTTCCTTGCTCCTCCCCCTGCAAGCCCTGCTGAGGGCTCCCGAAAAAAGAAGACAGCCTAAGACGCATCGTCGGTTCGTGTTCCGCAAATTGGCGGTGGCGATGCCCGTTGGCCCCGGATGGATGCGGGAACCCCCATAAGACATGCTCCTCCGGGATCCGACCCTGTTCCGCGAACCGGCGAAGTACCCGCTCCACCGCCTTTCCCAGCGGAATGATCAGCGCCTCGCGCAACCCCTCCAGCTCTTCGCATCCGGTTAACGCCTGCTCCCCGAGCAGCGGCGAAGACAAGATATCCGGATGGGTCCCCGTATAGTTCCGTTTCTCCTTAAACACGGGGTAACGCAGCAGGGATGTGGTATGAAGCAAATCCGCGGACTCCTTAAAAAGCGCGCTGCTGGACGGAATATGCAGATATCCCGGCAGCCCGAGGCGATCCAGCATGTCCTGAAGATGGCTGCGCATGGAGCCGGCAAATCCGGCGGCCCGTTTGGCCAGGCGGCAGATCTCTTCGTCCGGCACCCCTTCCCCCAGAGCCGTCCGCGCCGCTTCAAATGCCGTTTTCATTTGTGTCCACCCGGGCGTAATCCCGACGATGGCGATCTGCGCGGAATTGTTCACATACTCGTTATGGGGTGCATAGAACATCTCGAGTTTCTCTTCGGCTGCCATAAGAAAAACATCCGTCAACAAGTCCTCCTTGTTCAGGCTGCGTCCGGATGGCAGCGACAATATCGCCTGCTTGTAATCGCGTAAAAATCCAGCGAACTTCAATCTGTCAGCCCCCGTTCCTTGCCTAAGCGACCATGAAACGCCCGGTTACGGGCGTCCGGCCCAAAGGCTGTATCGTACCATCAGCTTACCCTAAAAACAACGCCTTTGCACGGCGCCTGCGGAATGTAAAGGCAGCGGCGAGGCGCAAGCTTCGGCTGGGGTTGGTTTTTTTGCTGCGGGACCTCCGCATCAAAATTTCAATCGTAAACAGCCCGATCCGGTCACATCCGAATCGGGCCTCCGTGAGAGAAGTAAAAAGCGTGAATCGTACACAACTACGGCTCGGAAACATCCCCCGCCTTCGCTCCTGAACCGTATCGCACCTCGTTATAACGCCTGACCACCCGGTCCACTTCTTGCGAAGCGAGGCGGGTATATTCGCTTTTGGCGGATAAGAGGTCGCCATTCTCGGACGGGGTAAGGCTTGGGCGGAATGCGTACCCCTGCTTGACGGCATGCCGAATCAGGTTCGCATAGGCCCGGCGCGGGTCGCCGCTCTCGGCTCCTGCAGGGTGGTCTTTACGCCTTCTCCACCGCCTGCCGGGCCGCTTCTGCACGGGTTCGATTTTCTCCACCTCGTCGACGTAATCCCCTTCATCCAGCGTCGTCCGCCGGATCTCGCGCATCAGCCGCAGCCGCTGCGCCAGCCGGGCCATCCAGGCACGAAGGCTTTCCGGAAGCCAGCGCCGCAGCAGCCGGTACAGCAGGAAAAGCAGCACCAGCGCCACGGCGGCGGCCAGAAGATAAAACAGGATCTGGCTTGCGACCTGCACCCAATGCGGCGTATGGGACGCCGGAGGGAGCCCCAGGTCAGGCTGTTGAGGCTGAGCCGGCGGCTCCTGCACCGCTTGCGGCTGCTCCCCGCCGCCTAATCCGCTCAGCCATTCGGCCAGCCATTGCCTGACATAAGCCAGCCCCTCGCCGAGGCCGTTCCATAAACTAAGCAGCGCGATGGCGGCAATCGTGAGCCACGTCATCCAGCGGTTTCTCGCCAAAATCCGGCGAAGAAGCTGACGGTCCGTCTCCTGCGCATTGGAGGCGTCGCGGACGCGGTCCCCGTTCCATCGGAGCAGAACGGCAAATAACGTAAACAGGCTCATGAAATAAAGCGAGATCCGGTAAGGTTCAAGCGCGTCCACCCTCGAGGCGACGCCGTACACGATCAAGGCCGCCCCAAGCCCTGCCAGGGGAAGCTTCAAATCGATTTCCCGCCACAGACCCTTGCGGCCGACGATGAGCCCGCGAAACACGGCGATAAGCGAGATGAGCGCCGCCAATATCGCCGCTCGAAGGCCTGCTGCCGCAAGCGGAATCAAAGCGATCAAGATGAGCGCCGCTGCGGGCAGCAGCGCTTTTTTCCCTTCAGCCTGCCGGATGCCCGTCAACGTCCCCATGGCATGCAGCAGCCAAATGAGCGGCGGCAGCCAGCCGGGAACGAGATCCATGGCAAACGCCATGTAAAGCAGCAGAAAAGGGTAACAGGCCGCCGTCTCGAGGAGCGAGTTCCCAAGCACGCCGAGCACGCGGCGCATAACCATTTCTTTTCCAGGCTTCATCATGCACCAGCCTCCTTGATCCCTGCGTGCAGGTCGGCGACCGATACGCGGTGGCCCCGCTGCTCCAGCAGCCGCACCGCATCCCGAATCGCTTGGGACATATGGGGCGTAACCAGGAAATAGTCGATCGCATCCACCCTCTCCGTATCCGCTTCAAGCCTGAGCAGCTCATGAAACGGCATTTGGACCTTCATCTCGACGGCAGCCATCGCTTCCAGCACATCCTCCAGATGCGCCTGGCCGTAATCCGGCATCAGGTGCGACCGGCCGGCATCGGCATGCGGCGAAAGACAGGCGTTGCACGCAAACCCGGCTGCCATCCCTTGGTGAATGAGCGCCGCGGCGCACGTAGCCGCATAGGACAGCGCCTCTTCGATGACCTCCGGTTTCGTCACCACGTTCCACATCTGTTCCGACAGCTCGATGTTGAGCAGAATCATCGCTTTCGGATCGGCCGAGTGGCCGTGTTGGTGTACCTGAAGTTCCCCGCTTCTGGCGCTGGCCTTCCAGTGGATGCGATTCATCGCGTCTCCGGGGGCGTAGCTTCTGACTCCCGCAACCAAAAACGGGTCCTCGACGATCCAGCGGCGGACGGCCAGCTCGCCCTGCCACGTTTTCCAGGAGGACGGCAGCTCGTCTTCCCTCCGCAGCGAAGGATAAACCACGAGCCGCTTGTTCAAAGTCACCTTCAGAGACGGGGTATGCATCGCAAACAAATCGCTCGCGGTCATCGTTGCCGTATCCATGCGGAAGATGCCCCGTCCCCGGCACTGAATCTGATGGGTCCGGGTAATCCTCGTTCTGGCGGGCAGCGAGAAAAAGCTCGTGTGGTTCTGGTAAATCTCGCCTTCGCTGACCCAGGTTTCCTTGCTGCGCTTGAACCCTAGCGATGCGGGAAGCATCGCTTCCAGCCGCAGCCACGGGATCGGCACGCGGCGTTTGTTTTCGATAACCTCGACCATCTCGATCCAGTCCCCTGCGTAACAGGTTCGGGTACTAAAATGGCGGTCATAGTTCAGTTTGCCGAGCGCATATTTTCCGAGAACGAGCCCCTGCAGCACCATCACGGCGCCGCAGGCAAGGAACAGCCATAACACCGCCATTTACTTCACGCCGCTTTCGAGTTCTTTTTCGCTTGGAACCGGGATGCCGTTCAAGATCCCCGTCAAAATGCGGTCGGCGTGGCTCCCGGCCTCATGCCGCTTTCTCAGCACCAGCCGGTGCGACCATACCGGCAGCAGCATCTGCTTGATATCGTCCGGCAGCACGTAATCCCTTCCCTGCAGCGCCGCGTAGGCCTGAACGGCGCGGAGCAGCGCTTGCGTGCCGCGCGGGCTGATTCCGAGGGCCGTCTCGTCGTGGCTTCGGGTCGCTTCGGCCAAAGCGACGATATATCCGAGCAGATCGTCGGCCACCCGGACCTGTCCGCACAGCCGCTGCGCTTCAAGCACCTCTTCGGCGGTTGCGGTCCGTCCCGTTTCTCCCGGCTTCAGGCTGCCCCCGGCGGCTGCCGTTCTTTTCAAGATTTCCACGCCCTCCGCCGCCGAAGGATATCCCAGCTTCATTCGAATCAGAAAGCGGTCCATTTGGGCTTCGGGCAGCGGAAAAGTCCCTTGGTTGTCCACCGGGTTCTGCGTCGCGAGCACCATAAACGGGCTTTCCAGCGGCATCGTGCGCCCTTCGATGCTGATCTGCCGTTCTTCCATGCATTCCAGCAAGCTCGATTGGGTCCGGGGCGTGGCGCGGTTGATCTCATCGGCCAGCACGATGCGGGCGAACAGCGGCCCCGGCCGGAAGTGGAATTCCCCGTCCTTTTGATTAAAATAATGGATGCCCGTCAAATCCGAAGGGAGCAAATCCGGCGTGAATTGAATCCGCTGGAAGCTGAGGCTGAGCGAAGCGGCCAGGCTTTTGGCAAGCAGCGTCTTGCCCGTCCCCGGGACGTCCTCCAGCAGCACATGCCCCGAAGCGAGCAGCGCCGTCAACAGCAGGTCAACCTCGCGTTCCTTGCCTACGATCACGTTAGCGATGTTTTGCTTTAATTTGAGTCCGAGCTGATGAACGATTTCCATATCGATTTTCCTTCCCTTCCTCCTTGCCCCCGTTTTGATGCCTCCGATTCGAATCGAAGCCTCGCGCAGCATATATAAAAGCGCTTGCAAAACGGAAGGTGTCCTGTAGAAATTGAAACTGCCATGTATTCCGGTTTCCTTTCCCAACCATTTTAACAAATAATTCGGGCAAATGGAGCGTATAAAACGTTCTCGGCTAAATTCATCGGATAACCGCGGCATTGACTCCTGCATCATGCCATCGGTAATATGGGCTTAAGAGGTGATATGATTTGGACACGATGCTGATTCTTGGCGGGATCATGCTGTTTCTCGCGGTGGCGCTCGGCGCTTTCGGGGCGCATGCCCTGAAGGAGCGCCTGAACGAAAGCCAGCAGAAAACATACCAGACCGGCGTGCAATACCACTTGGCCCACGGGCTTGGCCTTGTGCTGATCGGTCTTTATGCCGGCATGGCCGAACATGCTTCCATGGCCGTTTTGGCAGGTTGGTTTATTTTGGCGGGGATCGTTTTGTTCTCCGGCAGCCTGTACGCGCTTAGCCTCACCGGCATCCGGAAGCTCGGCGCCATTACGCCGCTGGGCGGCGTGGCCTTTTTGGCAGGATGGGTGTTGTTTATCGTTGCGGCGGCGCAAGGGTAAACGCACGTTTGGGGCACTGGCCGTTTGTTACACGAGAAAGAGCGCATCCCGGGCATGGGGATGCGCTCTTTTGATTCATAACCGCGTTTCGTGCCAAGTCTCGATTACTCGTTTGCTGCCCGGCTTGTTTGGGCTCCGCGCCCGCGTTCGCTCTGAATCTGCTTGCTGCGCAGCTGTCCGCAGGCCGCATCGATATCCGTGCCGTGCTCCAGACGCACGCTGACGCTGATGTTGTTTTTCTTCAACGTATCGTAGAAGGCGGTGATCGTTTCCTTGGAGCTCCGCTGATACTGGCTGTGCTCGTCTACGGGGTTATACGGGATCAGGTTCACGTTAGCCAGGTTTCTGCGGCTGCCTACCAGCTCGGCCAGCTCCTGCGCATGCTCCGGCTGGTCGTTGACGTCCTTCAGCAGGATATATTCCAGCGTGATTCTGCGGTTCGTTTTCTCCAGGTAATAATCGATCGCTTCCATCAGCGGCTCGATCGGATACGCCCGGTTAATCTTCATGATCCGCGTCCGAATCTCATTGTTCGGCGCATGCAGGGAAATCGCCAGATTCGTTCCAAGGTCGCTGTCGGCAAATTCGCGAATCTTCGGCACGAGGCCGCTTGTCGATACCGTAATGTGCCGCGGTCCGATCGCCAGCCCCTTATGATCGCGAATGACCCGGATGAAATTCGACATATGCTCGAAGTTGTCGAACGGCTCGCCGATGCCCATGACGACGATGTGGGTGACCCGCTCGTTCTTTTGCCGGCCGTCCAGGAAAAGCTGGACTTTCATTACCTGTTCCACGATTTCGCCGCTGGTCAGGTCCCGGCTTTTGCTCAGCAGGCCGCTCGCGCAAAAGCTGCACCCGATATTGCAGCCTACCTGCGTCGTCACGCATACGGACAGGCCGAATTTATGGCGCATCAGCACGGTTTCGATCAGGTTGCCGTCCTGCAGGCGGAACAGAAACTTGATCGTGCCGTCGGCGGATTCCTGGCGGGTATGCTCCTCCAGCGTCTGAATCGCAAAATGCTCCTCGAGCAACGTCCGGCATTCCGGCTTCAGCTCCGGCATCGCGGGAAATTCGGTCACGCGTTTGCGGTACAGCCCCTCCCATACGAGCTGCGCGCGCGATTTTTTATGTCCATGCTCAGCCAGCCAATCGGCCAACTGATCCAAAGTGAGTCCATAAACGGATGGTTTGCTCATTGGTTTAGGTTCCTCTTTTCCAAAAGCGTAAAATTCTAAGTCCCTCTCTACTTTACCAGATCGGAACGGAAATCTGTCATTATTGTCCCAAAATTTCATTAGCAAAACAAGGGGAGACAGGCAGGATTTGCGGGAAGATCCCGACCGTCCTTCCTTGCCCATTTTTCCCTGCCGCGTACAACTGCCCTGTAACGGGAGCCGCCCTCGCCATATAATGATCCAAAAAAGAGGGTAATCCGCAAAGGGTGTACTTATGAAAAAGAAGCCGATATCAAAAAAAGCTTATCCTGCACACCGTTCTCTCCGGATTCGGACATCGCGGAAACGGCGCCCCGCCCGAAAATCTCCCGGATCCCGCCTCTCCCCCTCGCGTCCGGAATCCCCTCCCGAACTGCAGTCTTCTTTGACAGGTACGATAGAACACCCGTTTCCCGCCGTCCGCACGGAGGAATCCGTGCCGCAGCCGCAATCGCTAACGGAGTTCACCCCGGCACAACAAACTCCGGGCGAGCCAATATGCATCGCCCATAAAAACATGAGGGTGCTCCTCGTGACGCCGCTATTGGAGCCGGCGCTAGCCGAGGGGGGACAATCCATTCCCGAAGCGATGCGTCTGCTCGTCAAGGAACTCATCGTGCTCAAAGCTTATGAAGGGTTTTCCGACGCCTTCGCGCGGTTTCATCCCGATTTGGTTTTGTTCATAGGCGGTAACGAGATCGTCTCGCCGGCGGATTTGAAGCGTATCCGTCAGACGAATATTCCGAGCGCCGTTTGGATGAACGACGAACGGGGGGTTACCGGGCACATGAGGCACATGGCCCAGGCTTTCGATTATGTATTCACGCAGCATCAATCGCATCTGGACGCATACCGGGAGGCAGGCTGCACGAACGTTCGCTATTTGCCGTTTCCTGCGGATCCGGAAATCTTTTCCCCGCAGAAATCCATGGACGCAGAACGATTCGACGTTCTGATCATCGGGGATGCCGCGCCGCAAAAGGAAGCGTTTATCGACGTCGTCCGCGGCTTTTCCCCGGAGCTTCGGCTTTTTGCCGTCGGAAAAGGTTGGGGCGCTCATTTCGTGCCGGCGCTTCCCTCCCTCAACGGCGAGGGCATGCGGGATTTGTATAACAGGTCGGGCCTCATCATCCAATGGGAGCCCGTGCAGCGCCGGGTGTTTGAAGCAGCGTCCTGCGGCGTGTTCCAGCTCGTGGAGGCAAGCGAGGATCTTTTCAAATATATGCGCAACGGGGTAGACGTCGTTTCTTTTGCGGATGCGGCCGAGCTGAGTTCGCTTTTGAACGGCTATGCCGGCCAGGCCGACCGGAAGAGAATGATCGCAAGCCAGGCGCTTTGGAGCACGCATTATGACTACTCTTCCCTTCATATCGTGATGGAGCTCCTTCAATTCGTCGCATCGGCAGCCTAATACCATATCCCGCTTGGGTGAAGGAGGTCATCTTGTTGAAACTCATCGCGTTTTTGCTGCCGCAGTTTCACCGGATTCCCGAAAATGACCTGTGGTGGGGAGAAGGGTTTACGGAATGGACCAACACGCGCAAAAGCCTTCCGCTGTACAAAGGCCATATGCAGCCCAAAGAGCCGCTGAACGGTTATTATTACGACCTGACCGACCGCGGCGCTAGGCTGCGGCAGGCGCAGTTGGCCGATGCATACGGCATTTACGGCTTTTGCTATTATCATTACTGGTTTAAGGGAAAACGCCTGCTCGAGAAGCCGTTTCAACAGGTGCTTGAACTGGGGGAGCCGGATTTTCCTTTCTGCCTTTCATGGGCCAACGAGGCTTGGACCCGAAAATGGGACGGCGGCGAGGGCCAGATTTTGCAGCCTCAGAATTACGGGGATGAGCCGGATTGGGAGCGGCACTTTTATGAATTGCTCGAAGCGTTTCAGGATAAGCGGTACATTCGCGTGGACGGCAAGCCGCTGTTTTTGATCTACCGGCCCGGAGACATTCCGCGGTGCGAGGATATGCTGCGATTCTGGAACGTCCTGGCCAAGCGGAACGGGCTGGGGGGCATTTATTTTGTCCGTACGCTCGGCGGCTTTACGGTCCCTCATCAAAAAGGGTTCGATGCCAGCGTGGAGTTCGAGCCCCATTACACGTTCGGACATCACTGGAGCGAAAGCTTCTGGCACTACATTCAATCAGGGAAAACCGAGCATCTGGTGGTGGATTACGATAACGTGTGGCAAACGATTTTAAAAAGAACCCCGCATCGCGACGGGGAAACCGTCTATCCGGGCGCATTCGTCGACTGGGACAACACGCCCCGGCTTGGCGCCAAGGGGCAAAGCTGCATCGGTGCGGCACCGGACAAATTCCGGCGATACCTTTCGATGCAAATACGCCGGGCGGCGACGGTTTACCAAAGCGAATTCATGTTTATCAATGCTTGGAACGAATGGGCCGAAGGGGCATTTTTGGAGCCGGATCGGCATCACGGATATCGTTACCTCGAGGCGGTCAAGCTTGCTTTGGAGGAAAATGGGCTGCACCCTGCACAGGCTCGCGCCCATTTTGCCAACAAAACCTGCTCGGACGAAAAAGCCGGGCTCCGGTAAAGATCCATGCGAGTTAAGCTCTCATGATCCCGAGGCTCGGCGTTCCGCTTGAAACGTCTACGAACAAAACATAGTCTAAGCCATCGGTTCCTTTCAGCACCAGACCGGGTTGACCCGCCATGACGGCCGGATAATACCGGACCTGCTGGACGCTAAAGCCCCCTGGGGGAGTGGTGGCCTGGGAAGCCGAAGCAAGCCGAAATACCGCATTCACCTGGCTGCCGGCATCTACGGACCCAAGCACAAGAGCATCCGTATTGGCGAGCAGCAGTCCGCCAACCGCCAAGTTTTCGGCAACCGATTGACTGCCTACGACCTGCATGTCTCCCGACACCGTTTGATTGGTATTTACCTGCAAACTTCCTACGACGGTCTGATTGGCGTTGACTTGAAGCATGCCTCCGACCGTCTGGTTCCCGTTGACCTGCAAATTCTGGTTGATCGTTTGGTTGCCGGTAACCAGAACGTTATCAAAAGTAGGCATCGATCCCCATCCCTTCTATCTTTGATAGGATAGTATATGTGAGCTGCAAGCATCCGGCCTGAGTCACGTGCACAATTCTCGGAGATCGGTCTATCAACCCAGCGACAGGTTCATAGGTTTTCGCAGCATCGTCAATCCGCCAGAAACCGCTCGAGCCGCTCCTTCTGCCGCAAATGATGCCGGTAATGCATTTCTACCAGCATGAACCACTCGGCCGCATTTAAAGCACCGAAACCCGGGTGGACAAGCTTATTTTGCGGCGGGGCCATATGCACCAGAGGCTCGGCGGCTATCATTTGGTCAAGAACGGACCGCAATCCGCCGCTGATTTGTTCCTTGCTTGAGGGTTGCGGCGGCGTATATGCCGGGGATGGCGGGACTTGGATCCGCATGTTCGGAAACTCGCGGTTTAAAAAGGCGGCCTCCCCGCGCTCCGACTTCATTCCGTCCGTGACGACACCCTCCGCGGATTCGGCGCAGGCCCGAACATTCCTTAAATGAAGATGCAAGGATGCACGGATCAAATGCATGTACATTTGTCCGAGCGACCATTCCGCTTCGCCGGGCTTGCGGCACAGCTCCTCCATGCTGAAGCGTTCAAGTTCTTTCATGTAATAATGGGTGATGTTCTCCATGCCACGGATCGTTTCTTGCGTATTCATCTCGATCACTCCTTGATTTGTTCTGGAATAACCATAACAAAACGCTACTGACATCGTTATGTCAGTAGCGTTTCAGGAGTTTTTCGGCTTCTTCCCGGATGCGTTCGCGCAATGCTACAGGCTCTAATACGGTCATGGCGGCCCCCCAGCCCAGGATCCAGTGCAGAACTTCCTCGACCCGGCGGACGCGCATCCGGATTTCAAGTCCGCCCGGCTGCTCCTCCACAGCATCGATATAGTAACTATCCGCTTCTTTGATTCGGCCTTCAATGCTGCGGTCCGCAAGCAAAACAATTTCCAGTTCACGATCGTCGGTCTGCTTGTACTTCTCCAGGTCGAATCCGTCCGGAAGCTCATAGCCGTCCGTCAATACGGAAATCTCGGACATGCGGGATACCCGGAAATGGCGAATTTCCCGGCGCAGCTCGCAGGCGGCGACCAGCATCCACGTCCCCTCGGCATAAACAAGTCCATAAGGAGCCGCAGTCCGTTCGGTTCCCCGCATCTCTGCCGCCCCGGAGCCGGCTTTAACGTAGCGGAAACGGATTTTCTTCCGTTCCAGCAGCGCCTGGCGTACAAGCTGCATGTTCTCCCGTTCGCGCCTGCTCCCCTCCGCTTCCCGCACCTGAAGCAAACGCATCGTTGCCAGGACCCGTCCTGCCTCGTCCCGTACGGGTTCGGGAAGAACGGCTTCGATTTTGGCTTTGGCGGATGTCGCATGGATGCCGTAATTGGGCTCCAGCTTCTTTTGCACGAATTCGGCTCCCAGCAACAGCGCGACCGCCTCGGAGGCCGTAAAGCTGACGGGAGGCAGGAAATATCCCTCCATCAGGGAATAGCCTTGTCCGGGCGCGCCCATAATCGGCACGTTCGCTTCGCTGAGCGCCTGCATGTCGCGGTAAATCGTGCGTACGCTCGTTTCGAACCGCTCGGCCAGCTCTTCGGCGCGGACGATTTTCCTGCCCTGCAGCTCAAGCACGATCGCCAGCAGCCGGTCTGTTCTGTTCATGGAATGTTGGCTCCTCGGTCATCAATTTCGGTTTATTCTCCGGTCAACATGCTTACGCGCAAACCCGCATGAGCGGATCGGCGATCACTTGTCCCCATCCTATTTTCTCATTCCGGTATGATCCGCTAGCGCGCGAAGGCTTTCAAGCGTCCCTTCCCAATGGCTTTTCATCGTTTCCCTGGCGTGCATGTCCTCAAGTTTTTCTTGATGAAAACTGATGGTTGCCCTCCCCTGCGCGGCAGGCAGCACGCGGATCTGCAGCGTGGACGGATGCTCCCACCCGGGACGCAGCCATTTCATCCGCACCTGCTCCGGCGGCTTGACCACCCTGAACTCGCCCGTAATTCCCTCTGCCGCTGCAAAAGTCTTCCCCGGCTCCATCTCCAGCTTGTCCGTTTCGCCGATCCACAGCCTGATTCCTTCGGGGGACGTCAACAGCGACCAAGCTTCCTGCACCGACAAAGGCAACGTTCTTCTTACTCCGATTTGAAAACCCGCGGCAGCCGTCAAACCGACCGGTTTGGCCTGCCGCCCATTCCCCGGTTCATGTCCCGTTCGTAATTGTCCCATCCTTCATCGCCTCCATATCCTAAAAAATCAGGGCGTTAACGCCCTGACAAATAAATCGACGCTGCTTTCCTTAAATTCCTGGAGGGTGATGCCGGTTATCGACTCCGCCTGATAGAGACGGGTCATAAAGGCACCGTAGTTCATCCACATGAAGGTGACCGCCTGAGCCTCCGCATTCGTGGAAATCATCTTCCCTTTCGCCTGCATGGCGGTAAAATACGCGGTCAACATCTCCCTGAGCTGCTTCGGGTGTTTGCGAGCATGGACGGTGACATCCTCAAGCTCCGCATCATTCAGCACGATCCGGATCATCTTGGCGTTACGGTCCATGATTTCATGATAACGATCGGCAAGCATGCGCAAATCGGTCCGCAAATCCCAGACCCGCTCTTCTTCAAATATCCGCTTCAAGTCCTCCGTATAATAAAACCGGTCCACAGCGGCTTTCAGCAAAGCCCTCTTCGTGCCAAAGTGGCGAAACAACGTCATCTCGCTGACGCCGGCTTCCGCGGCGATTTCCTTGGTGGTGACTCCTTTATACCCTTTCGCGGCCATAAGATCGATTGCGGCCGTAAGCAATCGGTCTTGGATGCTCAGCTTGTGGTTCATCGATATATACCCTCAATTCATTTCTCTGCTTCATCCAGATGTTAGCAGCCACTAACAGTTATTATATTATCCTTTCCCTGCACCGCGTGTCAATATATGCCATGTTTGTTCAGAGCAAAAATATCGCCAAAAGCGTGGTCGCGAGCAAGCCGATCAACACCGGCTTCAGGTTGCGGCGTGCGAGCTCGAACGGGCTGACGCC
>Ga0180220_1001924_pt1 | contig 14271 bp, 14 predicted proteins | sample eDN5th37CBELigBY_FD_151335 | JGI IMG/M metagenome (GOLD analysis project Ga0180220, IMG submission 151335) | Enriched backyard soil microbial communities from Emeryville, California, USA - eDNA 5th pass 37_C BE-Lig BY (version 2) (version 2) | ecosystem: Environmental > Terrestrial > Soil >... | reverse complement strand
CAGCACGCGGGTCAGCGCCATCATCTACCCAGGCAATGGCACAGAAGCCCATCATGCATTAAGACTGAAGCCGGACCATCCTATGGGGGCAGGCCACTACTTGCCTTGATTGCTGACCTCTTTGAAGGACAACCTAAGCGCGATTGCGATGTGGTCGCAACTCAGCTTCTGCACGCCGTGGGTGGAGACAGTTTCGGCGATCCTGATCGCCTCGCTCAACCCGAACGCTTAACATCTGTATTCGTACAATGCTTGGCATTCACCCAACTGGCGAAAAAGTGCAGGCGTAGGCTCAAGCGCGCACCTCTGGCCTAGCGATTCTCGAATGTGTTTTCTCTTAAAGTCGTCAGCCCGTCATCCGGAAGGGTGGCGGGTTCTTTTGCATTTGGCGGGAACGCGGCGTCGGCGCCATCATGCTGATCAGCTTCGTGGCGGCTTCTGTCGGGGGCTTGGCCGTGGCTTTCGGCAAGAAGCTTTGGGTGGCGGTCGTGGGCCCATAGGCTCCAGATCTGCGATGCTTGCGGCGGAGGTCTCTATAATCAAAACATCCAGCGTTTCGGACGCGGTCCGGCTTGCTTGATCATTGCCCCTCAGCGCGTCTCTGGCGCATTTCAGGTGAAATCGGGCTGTTTCGAAGTCGCTGTACATGCCTTCCCCCGTAGAGGCCTGCATTGTCAGGAACAGAAATCCAGTCGGAAAGCTGTCCGAATGAATGGCTGGTCGAACCTTCGTGGTAGGTGGCCCTAACGAATCGTTCTACCCTTCGGATTTCCTTCCACCTTACCCGCTCGGCTTCGGCTGGGCGGGCTTTTTTTGCGTTTGGGGAGGGAACTTTCTGTCCCGACTGCCGTTTGTAGTTTTGCATACCGTTGAGAAGGGCTTGCCACCGCATCCCCAGGCCCAAAGCGCCCGCCGTCAGTTGTCCCCCTCTGACGGCGGGCTCTTTTATATGTGTGCCGGATCGTTTGCCTGTAGGATGTGCCTGGCATCTCGTTCGAGAATAGTGCCCATGACTTCGGCCACCTCGCGCAAGAGCGACTGGATCTGGTTGGGGTCGAGTTGTTCCACGTGATCGGCCGCGTCCATGACCTTCAGCAACAGGTCGACGCCTTTTTGATGTAGTTGCATAACCTCCTCCTGCTAGATCGAAACCTTGCCCACCCGCATGCGGCGGGCGGACATTCTTCTCTTTATGGTCAAGCGGGAGCGCCGGCCTGGCTTGAAGCTTTGGCCATCCATGGCAGAGCAGCAGGAGCGCTTTCGAGTATACCAGCCCATTTCGCGAAGCCCGCGAATGCATTTCGGGCAGCGTAAATCGGGATGCGCTTGTCATGCGCCGCCATCAAGGCGCGCAGCGTTGTGTCATAAATGGTTCCCCGCCGATCCTCGGGCCATTTTTCCATGAAATCGAATGCCTCATCGAGCGTGGTGACCTCGCGGATCATGTATGCACCATCCTTCACATACACCGGCTCGCCCATATACCTGTCGCTCATCGATACCTCCAATCGCGGTGAACGGGTTAGCTTCTAAAGTGCTGTCAACCAGCGAAAAAATTTGGTATTCAGTCCGGGAATTTCAAGACAAATGAGTTGTCCTTCCGATCAGCGCCTCGCCGTCATCGCGGTGCTCCCAGCAGTACCAGTGGGGCGGGGTGTGCTTGTTGACGCTGTAGCCCCAACCGCCCCATTTCGAGCAGCCGGGATGCTCACACCAGTGCTCGTAGATGCCGGCCGGCGCTGTTGGTGCCTCACCCGGCAGGCGGATCGGATCGTCGCTCATCCGTATACCCTGACCATGTCGTCATAGGTGTATCGGGTCGGCACCCAGGCAATCGGCTCAAAGAGTTCGTCGGTGGACATCAGCGCCCAGTATTCCTCATGCTGCTCCGGGGTAGGATCGTCCGAGTCGGGCCACCTGCGCCAGCGGATGTGGGCATATTCGCCGTTGGCATCCTTGGCGGCGATCATCCACTCGGCTTTGGCGTCGTCGTTGATCGGGTAGACGACATCCGCTGTGAGGAATTCTTCTTCGGCTGTGGGTCGGGTCATGGCGATGTGCCTCGCATCTCGTCACTCATAGCGGGTTGAGCGGGCCGATCAGGCCCGGATGATCGGCGCCGCCCTTGCCCGTCGAGTTGACCTCGCGTCCGACGCGATAGAATTGCAGATCGCCGTCCATATCCTGTCCCAATAAATCCTTGGCGTTGGTGACCGATGTGGCCGGATCGAGCCACGCATCGTAGGCGGCAGGATCGAGGATGATCGGTTGCCGGCTGTGGAGTTGGTGCATTGGTTCCTGCGCGGCCGCCGTCAGGATCGTGCAACTCGTGATGTCAAGCGCCGGATTGTACGCCCAGAGACCGGCGAAGCTGAAAGGCTTTTGATCGGGCAGATGGATAAACCACGGGTCTTTCCCGCCATCTTCGGCCTTGGTCCATTCGTAGAAGCCATCGGCGGGGATAAGGCATCGCTTCGACCGAAAGCTGTCCCGAAAGGCCGGCTTGTCAGCCGCTTCTTCCGAGCGGGCATTGAACATCGCATATTTCGGAACCTCCTTGGCCCATCCCGGCACGAGCCACCAGCGACCCTCGCGGACCCGCTGGTAGCCGTCGTCGCCGGCGGTGACGAAGAGGACGTCCTGTGTCGGCGCGATGTTGTAGCGCGCCTCGGTGTTCCGCCCGGCCTCCGATTCGGTCAGACGGTACATCTCATGGATTTCGCGCCAGGTATGAGATCGGGTGAAGCGTCCGCACATGTGATCGATCCTGCCATCGACTTATCTTGACCGCAATGGGTTCTTGTTCCACTTCTGTTCTCATGTCGAGAAAATGGAGCAGCGTAGCAGAACTCGCGGCGGCCCTACGAGCAAGGGCCGACGAAAAGCGCACCACTATCCTTTCCCCGGAAACCGCGAGACTTATCGCGCTCATGCTCGAATCACCGCGCCCGCCTCGGGATTGCTCCTGGATCGACGTTCATGCGCAGGGCAGCGCCATCTACAAACTCGATGCCAAAGGCGACATCGAGGAGGTGGTGGCATTCGCCAGCAATTCGATTGTCGCACGCGCCGCCTTCAACGAGCTATGTGAACGCTATCCGAAATATTCTTTCTCCCAGCGCAGGCGGTCATGGGTGGAGGAGGATCGGATTGTGGGGGGGGGGTGACGACAGCAGCCAGAACAGCGGTTACGCAAAAGCGAATGGCAAGTAGAAAGTGCCACGCAAAACGCCACGGTTGTGCAAGCTTATGTCTTTATCGAATTGAGGGCGCTTATCTTTTCGGATCAAGAACCGGCGTTCCCAAATCAGGTGCGCTACCAGGCTGCGCTACACTCCGAAACCATGCTGCTGCCTATTGGTTTCGGCCTTTGATGGCAAGGGCAAAAAGTGGGCTATGCAGCGGAAGCGGCGGCTTCAAGCCCGCGCTGGATATCGGCTTTCAGGTCTTTCACATCCTCCAGCCCGATCTGGAGGCGGATGACGGGCCCTTCGTAGGGACCCTTGGCGATCGTGCGGTCTCCAAGGGACACCGGGACGGCCAGGCTTTCATATCCGCCCCACGAAAAGCCAAGCCCGAAAATCTGCAACGCATCGAGGAAGGCATGGGCCTGTTTCTGGCCGCCGCCGGCCAGCACTACGGAAAAGATGCCGGACGAGCCGGAGAAATCGCGCTTCCACAGGGTATGGTCCGGGTGGCTGGGCAGGGCAGGGTGCAGCACGCGGGCAACCCCGGGTCGGCCTTCCAGCCACTGTGCGATGTCGAGCGCGCTCTTGCGATGATGCTCCAGCCTGACGCCCATGGTGCGCAATCCGCGCAGCACCTGGTAGACATCGTCCGGCGCGGCACAGCAGCCCAGCGTGATGAGCCCGTCATGCAGGCGCGGCCAGTGCTCCTCATTGGCCGAAACCGTGCCGAGCAGCACGTCGGAATGGCCGGCGGGATATTTGGTGGCGGCGTGGATGGAAATGTCGACGCCGTGGTCGAGCGGCCGGAAATAAAGGGGAGTGGCCCAGGTGTTGTCCATCATCACCACCGCGCCGGCCTGCTTCGCGGCCTTGGCGATGGCCGGGATGTCCTGCATCTCGAAGGTGTTCGAGGCTGGTGATTCGGTGAACACGACGCTTGTGTTGGGTCGCATCAGGGCCGAGATGCCGGCGCCGATCCGCGGATCGTAATACTCCACCTCGACGCCCAGCCGCTTCAGCATGGTGTCGGCGAAATGCCGGGTGGGATGGTACACGGAATCGACGATCAGCACGTGGCTGCCGGCGTCCGAAAAGGCCAGCAGCGGAACGGTGACGGCCGCCAGGCCGGAGGGAACGACGATAGTGCCGGCAGAGCCTTCCAGTTGATCGATGGCCGTCGCCAGGGCGTCGGTGGTCGGGGTGCCGCGGGTACCGTAGGTGTACTTCTGGGCGCGGTTCACCAGCGTGGCCGAGTCCGGGAAAAGCACGGTGGAGGCATGGACGACCGGCGGATTGACGAAGCCGTGAAAATCGCGCGGATCGTTGCCGCAATGCGCAAGCCGCGTGTTGACGCCCAGTTCCATGCTGTTCTTGACCATGTGAGATCGCCCTAGAAGAAGATGAAAGAGCTTTAGAGCCGAGTTCGCCAAGGTGCAATCTTGGCGAGCCCGCCAGCCCGGGAAGTTGCGATGATCCACAGGTGTCGGCGGCGCTTCGGGCCTATGTCGTCTACCGATGGGTCGGCGGCAGTTTGTGTCGCTTTCAGGCTATTGTCGAGGCTGCCGCAAGGGAACTTTGGCACCCGCTTCCGGACGATTCAGCCTGAAATATCAACCCCTTCTTTCGCAGGGTGGTGAAACGCTGGCCCAATCATTCATTTTTCTTGACCTCACGAAGATTATCGCCTTCGATGAGGTTCGTGAATGGGAGCGGGTTATGGGTCGAAGGCGACATCACATCCCGGGATGCGTGGCTGCGGACGGCCACGGAGGCACGACGAAAACCGGGTCGTATCCCGGATAACAGAAAAGGGTCAGTGGGTTATGAAGAAATTGGCAATTGGTATCCTGAGCGCGGCCGCGATCAGCATCACTGCCGGTGCGGCGAGCGCGGATACGCTGAGCGATGTGAAAGCCAAGGGCTTTCTGCAATGCGGCGTGAACACGGCGCTTGCCGGGTTTTCGGCGCCGAACGACAAGGGCGAATGGACCGGCCTCGACGTCGACTACTGCCGTGCCGTTGCCGCCGCGATCTTCGGCGACGGCACCAAGGTGAAGTTCACCGGGCTCAGCGCCAAGGACCGTTTCACCGCGCTGCAGTCGGGCGAGGTGGACATCCTCTCGCGCAACACCACCTGGACGGTCAATCGCGATACGGCGCTCGGCCTCAACTTCGCGGGCGTCACCTACTATGACGGCCAGGGGTTCATGATCAACGCCAAGAAGCTGCCGGGCGTGAATTCCGCGCTGCAGCTTTCGGGCGCGTCGGTCTGCGTGCAGGCCGGCACGACGACCGAACTCAACCTCGCCGACTATTTCAGCGCCAACAAGATGGAATACAATCCTGTGGTGTTCGAGAAGTTCGAAGAGGCCAATGCGGCCTATGATGCGGGCCGTTGCGACGCCTACACCACCGATCAGTCGGGCCTCTATGCGGTGCGCTTGCAGATGTCGGCGCCGGACGACCACGTCGTTCTGCCGGAAATCATCTCCAAGGAGCCGCTGGGGCCTTCGGTGCGTCAGGGTGACGACAAGTGGTTCGATATCGCCAAGTGGACCTACTTCGCGCTGCTGAATGCCGAGGAAGCCGGCATCACACAGGCCAATGTCGATGAGATGAAGAACAGCTCCAACCCCGACATTCGCCGTCTGCTCGGCACCGAGGCGGAAACCAAGATCGGCACCGATCTGGGCCTCAGCAATGACTGGGTGGTGAATATCATCAAGGCTACAGGCAATTACGGCGAAATCTTCGAGCGCAATGTCGGCGCCGAAAGCCCGCTCAAGATCGCCCGCGGCATCAATGCGCTGTGGACGAAGGGCGGCCTGCAATACGGCATGCCGATCCGCTAAGCATAAAAGGGCCGGGGAGCCAGTCTCCCCGGCCTTCGTTCTCGCCGGGACAACAACACAAGAGCCGGCGGGATCCGACACCAGGTTAAGGGGAACCATGTGTCACAAGATGTCATCAGAGACGAGTCCGCGCGGGTCCCGCTGATCTACGACCCGAGGGTTCGCAGTATCTTCTTCCAGGTCCTTCTGGTCGTTCTGCTTGCGCTCGGCGTGTGGTGGATCGTCGACAACACCATCGAGAACTTGCGCCGCTCCAATATTTCCACCGGCTTTGCCTTCCTGCGCGGTCGGGCGGGCTTCGATATTTCCGATCGCCTGATCGACTATACATCCGATTCGTCCTACGGCCGGGCGCTGCTGGTCGGTATCGCCAACACGCTGGCCGTTGCGGCGGCAGGCATCGTGACCGCGACCATACTGGGCTTCCTCGTCGGCATCGGGCGGCTGTCCAACAACTGGCTGATCCGCAAGCTGGCGATGGTTTACGTGGAGATATTCCGCAACATTCCCCCGCTGCTCGTCATCCTGTTCTGGTATCAGGGTGTGCTGGCGGTGCTGCCAAGCGTGCGCGACAGCCTGTCGCTTCCCCTCGGCTCCTATCTCAACAATCGCGGCTTCTATTTCCCGCGGCTGGTGTGGGAACCGGGATCAGGCCTGATCCTGGCCGGTTTCATCGCCGCGATCGTGCTGTCGTGGTATGTGGCGCGGCGCGCCAGGGCGCGTCAGATGGCTACCGGCGAGCGGTTCCCGGTGTTCCTGACCAGCGTCGCGCTGATCGTCGGCCTGCCTCTTCTCGCCTATGTGGTCTCGGGCATGCCGATTTCTGTCGACTATCCGCAGAAAGGCACCTTCAACCTGACCGGCGGCACCAATGTGCGGCCGGAATTCCTGTCGCTCTATCTTGCGCTCTCGTTCTATACGGCGTCGTTCATCGCCGAGATCGTGCGGGCCGGCATCATGGGTGTGCCGAAGGGACAGACGGAGGCCTATTCCGCGCTCGGCCTGCGGTCGAATGACGGGCTGCGGCTGGTCGTGATCCCGCAGGCCATGCGCATCATCATTCCCCCGCTTACCAGCCAGTATCTGAACCTGACCAAGAACTCGTCGCTCGCCGTGGCCATCGGCTACCCGGACCTCTATGCGGTTGGCGGCACGATCCTCAATCAGACAGGGCAGGCGATCGAGGTGGTGGTCATCTTCATGACCGTCTATCTCAGCATCAGCATCATTACCTCGCTGTTCATGAACTGGTTCAACACCAAGATGGCGCTGAAGGAGAGGTGAGCGATGCAGGAACATGACATGTCCTGGGTGCGCACTGAAATGGTCCTTGCCGAGACGGCGCCGCGCTCGCAGGTCGGCCTGACGGCATGGGTGCGCAAGAACCTGTTCGCGACGCCGTTCGACTCGGTATTGACGGTCATCGCGCTTCTGGCCATCGCGTCGTTCCTGCCGCGCATATTGGATTGGCTTTTCTTCGGCGCCGTATGGACGGGCACCGACCGCACCGCCTGCCTGACGACGGAGCAGGGCGGGCAGCTTCCCGCCGGCTGGTCCGGGGCCTGCTGGCCCTTCGTCAGCGGCCGCTTCGGCCAGTTCATGTTCGGCCGCTATCCGATGGACGAGCGCTGGCGCGTGGTTTTGACGGGGGTGCTTTTCATCGCGCTGCTCGCGCCGCTGCTCATTCCGCGCGTTCCCTACAAGCGGCTCAATGCCATCCTGTTCTTCGGCGTTTTCCCGTTCGTCGCCTTCTTCCTTCTCGTCGGCGGAGCATTCGGCCTGCGCTATGTCGAAACGCCGCTGTGGGGCGGCCTCATGGTCACGCTGGTGATCTCCTATGTCGGCATCGTGGTTTCGCTGCCGCTGGGTATCCTTCTGGCGCTCGGACGACGCTCCCACATGCCCATCGTCAAGCTGTTGTCGGTGGTCTTCATCGAGACGGTGCGCGGCGTGCCGCTGGTGACCGTGCTGTTCATGGCCAGCTTCATGCTGCCGCTGTTCGTGCCTCCTGGGGTGAGCTTCGACAAGCTGCTGCGGGCGCTGATCGGCGTGGCGCTGTTCGCATCGGCCTATATGGCGGAAGTGGTGCGTGGCGGCCTGCAGGCAATTCCCAAGGGCCAATACGAGGGCGCGGATTCGCTCGGCCTGGGCTACTGGCCCAAGATGGGCCTCATCATCATGCCGCAGGCCCTGAAGCTGGTCATCCCGGGCATCGTCAACACCTTCATCGGCATGTTCAAGGACACGACGCTGGTGCTCATCATCTCGATGTTCGACCTGCTCGGCGTGGTCAAGCAGAACATCTCGGGCGATCCGACCTGGGCGACGCCGCAGACCGCCAAGACGGGCTATATCTTCGCCGCCGCCATCTTCTGGATATTCTGCTTCGGCATGTCACGCTATTCGCAATATATGGAGCGCCGGCTCGATACCGGGCATAAACGCTAGAAACAAGGGAACCGCACATGGCCACCGAAAACGCAGTCGGCGCGGAAGAAATCCAGGTCAATACCGGCAAGATGCAGGTTTCGAAGACCGATGTTGCGATCGAGATCATCGGCATGCACAAATGGTATGGCGAGTTTCACGTCCTCAAGGACATCAACCTCAAGGTGATGCGAGGCGAACGCATCGTCGTCTGCGGGCCTTCGGGTTCGGGCAAGTCGACCATGATCCGCTGCATCAACCGGCTGGAAGAGCACCAGAAGGGCAAGATCATCGTCGACGGCAAGGAACTGACCAACGACCTGAAGAAGATCGACGAGGTACGCCGCGAGGTCGGCATGGTGTTCCAGCACTTCAACCTGTTCCCGCACCTGACCATCCTGGAGAACTGCACGCTGGCGCCGATCTGGGTGCGCAAGGTTCCCAAGAAGGAAGCCGAGGCGACGGCCATGCACTATCTGGAGCGGGTCAAGATCCCCGAGCAGGCCCACAAATATCCGGGCCAGCTTTCGGGCGGCCAGCAGCAGCGCGTGGCGATCGCCCGCTCGCTGTGCATGAAGCCAAAGATCATGCTGTTCGACGAGCCGACCTCGGCGCTGGACCCGGAGATGGTCAAGGAAGTGCTGGAGACCATGGTGAGCCTTGCCGAAGAGGGCATGACCATGCTGTGCGTGACGCACGAGATGGGCTTCGCACGCAAGGTCGCAAACCGGGTGATCTTCATGGATCAGGGTCAGATCGTGGAGCAGAACACGCCGGCCGAATTCTTCGACAATCCCCAGCACGAGCGCACCAGGCTATTCCTCAGCCAGATCCTGCACTGAGGATTTGCAGGCACTCGCCGCAGGCGGATCGCTGTCAGATCTCAAGTTCGGCTTGCGGCAGGCGCCAGCCGTAGAGCCAGTCGAGGTCGGCTGCGAGCCGTTCCGGCGAGCGCAGGCCGAGCACGACATTGCGGGCCAGCGCGACCGGCCCGGCAGCGTTCCAGGCCAGCTTGTTCAGCGCCCCACGCTTGGCGACCCTGCTGACGCGCGCCTTGCGCCCCTCTTCCCAGCGGGAAAGCTCTTCCCGCGTGTTCGAGGCCGTTGCCAATGAATGGGCGAGGGTGACCGCGTCCTCGATCGCCATGGCGGCACCTTGCGCCGCAAAGGGCGTCACCGCATGGGCGGCATCGCCGATCAGGGCGATGCCCGGCGCGGTCCACCTGCCTTTGGGGTCGACGGTATGCAGTGGCCACGCCGTCCACGGCCCTGCGATCTCGACGAGCCTTGCCAATTGGGGTGCGCTCCGGCCAACGGCCTGCAGCAGGATCGATGGGTCGGCATGTATGGCCCAGCCTTCCGCAATGCGTTCGGCGGGTGTGAAAGCAACCAGATTGATCTCGGCTCCCGCCCGCAAGGGATAGGCGACGAGATGGAAATCGCCATGCAGGAAGGCGGTGACGCAGTCGGTGTCGGCCAGCCCGCAAAAGGCCGATCCTGCCTCGCTGTCGATCTTGATCGTCGTGCGCCAGGCAATCTGCCCGCTGAAACGGCTCTGCGCCGAACCGGGGACGTTTCGGCGCACCTTCGACCAGACACCGTCCGCGCCGACCAACAAGGCGCCCTGGACTTCCCGGGTTTTTCCGCCTTGATCAATGAAACGGGCGTCGATGCCGCCGCCGGCATAGGCCGCCAGGGCGGTGAACTGCATTCCCTTCGTCAGCTCGATCTCGGCCCATGTGGCTGCCTCGGCCAGAAGCGCCTGCTGCAAGTCCGCCCGATGCACCACCAGATAGGGTGCCCTCCAGCGCCGCTCGGCTTCTTGCCCAAGGGGAACGCTGGTCAGCAGGCGCAGCGTCGAGGCATCCCGCAGGCGGACGGCTTGCGGCTGTACGGCCTGCGGGCGCAGGCCCGACAGCACGCCGAGCCGTGCCAGCACATGCGAGGCATTGGGAGAAAGTTGCAGGCCCGCACCGAAGGCTTCCAGTTGCGGCGCCTGCTCGTAGAGATGACTTGAGATACCACGCCGGGCCAGCGCGATCGCCAGGGTAAGGCCGGCGATGCCGGCCCCGGCGATCAATACGGGGCTCTTGCCCTCTTTCGTCATCCGGGGGAACGGACCAGCTGCGGGTCAGGCGACGCGTTGGATATAGGCGCAACCGGCAGGAATGGTCTCGGCCGGCCCGAGCTCTGCGTTGAAACGGTAAAGGGTCGAGCAATAGGGGCAGACCTTTTCGTCGTCCGCGCCCATGTCCAGGAACACATGCGGGTGGTCGAACGGCGGGTTGGCTCCGACGCACATGAATTCCTTGACGCCGATCTCGATCGCCGCGTGACCCTGATCGTTCTGGAAGTGGGGAATGATACCGCCAGCCATGATCATCTCCTTCGAGCTGTTATCCAGCGTTTGGAACATAAGACCGTTCTTTGCAAGCGCGCTGAAATCAAACTGTCGCAAAACCCTGCCAGAGGATAATGTGAAACGTGTAGCCGGCTGGCAGGCCGGGGAGTATCGACTTGCCGGCGGTGGAGAAAGCGGGGATATGAGCGAATTGAGGCCGATACAGGCAGAATTCACCACTTCGGATGTGGCCGCGACCGAAAGCGGCAACCCTGACCGTTTCGTCAACCGCGAATTCTCCTGGTTGCAGTTCAACCGGCGGGTGCTTGAGGAGGCGCGCAACGAACGCCATCCGCTGCTCGAGCGCGTCCGCTTCCTGTCGATCTCGGCCGGCAACCTCGACGAGTTCTTCATGGTGCGCGTGGCCGGCCTTGCCGGGCAGGTTCGCCAGCGCATCACCTTGAAAAGCCCGGACGGGCGCACGCCGGAACAGCAGCTCGAACAGGTATTGCGCGAAGTGGAGAGGTTGCAGGAGGACCAGCAGAAGGTGCTGGCCGAATTGATGGCCCTGCTCAACGGCGAGGGCATCGAGACCGTCAGCGTCTCCGCGCTCACCAAGGATGAAAAGGTCTGGCTGGAGGAGCATTTCCGCGAACAGGTCTTCCCCGTCCTGACGCCGCTGTCGATCGACCCGGCGCACCCGTTCCCCTTCATTCCCAACCTAGGCTTCTCGATGGCGTTGCAGTTGCGCCATCTGCGCGAGGGCGAGGACATGAGCGCGCTGTTGCGCCTGCCGCCGGCGCTCAAGCGCTATATCCGCCTGCCGGATCGCAAGGGGCGTGTCCGCTTCGTCACGCTCGAGGACGTGGTGGGGCTCTATATCGGACGGCTGTTTCCCGGCTACGAGGTCAAGGGTTCGGGCACATTCCAGATCATCCGCGACAGCGATATCGAGGTCGAGGAAGAATCGGAGGACCTGGTGCGCCTGTTCGAGACGGCGTTGAAGCGACGGCGGCGCGGTTCGGTCATCCGCATCGAGTTCGACAGCCGCATGCCGGAGGAACTGCGCGACTTCGTGGCCAGCGAGCTCGGCGTGGCGGGCAATCGCATCAGCGTCATCGACGGGCCGCTGGCTCTCAGCCAGATTTCGGAAATCGTCGCCGTTGCCCGTGACGACCTGAAGTTCACGCCGTTCAACCCGCGCTTTCCCGAGCGTATCCGCGAGCATGGCGGCGACTGTTTCGCGGCCATCCGCGAGAAGGATATCGTCGTCCATCACCCTTACGAATCCTTCGACGTGGTGGTGCAGTTCCTGCGCCAGGCGGCGGTCGATCCGGAGGTCGTGGCCATCAAGCAGACGCTTTACCGGACCTCGAACGACAGCCCCATCGTGCGCGCTTTGATCGATGCCGCGGAAACCGGCAAATCGGTGACGGCGCTGGTCGAGCTCAAGGCGCGCTTCGATGAAGAAGCCAACATCCGCTGGGCGCGCGACCTCGAAAGGGCGGGCGTGCAGGTGGTCTTCGGCTTCCTGGAATTGAAGACGCACGCCAAGATGTCCCTGGTGGTGCGGCGCGAGGACGGCAGGCTGCGCAATTACGTGCATCTTGGCACCGGCAACTACCACCCGATCACGGCGCGCATCTATACGGATTTGTCCTTCTTCACCACCGATCCGCAGATCGCGCGCGACGTGGCGCAGATCTTCAACTTCATCACCGGCTACGCGGAGCCGGCGGATGAAATGACAATCGCCTTGTCGCCCTACACGCTGCGCAGCCGCATCCTCGGCCATATCGAAGGAGAGATCGCCCACATCCGCGAGGGCAGGCCGGGGCGCATCTGGATGAAGATGAACTCGCTGGTCGACCCGCAGGTCATCGATGCGCTTTACGAAGCGAGCCGCGCCGGCGTGGAGATCGATCTGGTGGTGCGCGGCATATGCTGTCTCAGGCCGCAGGTGCCGGGCCTTTCGGAGAACATCCGGGTCAAGTCGATCGTCGGCCGGTTCCTCGAGCACAGCCGCATCTATTGCTTCGGCAACGGCCACGGCCTGCCCTCCGACGACGCCATCGTCTACATCAGTTCGGCCGACCTGATGCCGCGCAATCTCGACCGGCGTGTCGAAACCATGGTGCCGATCACCAATTCCACCGTGCACGAGCAGATATTGGAGCAGATCATGCTCGGCAATCTGGTGGACAACCAGCAAAGTTTCGAAGTATTGCCGGATGGCACGTCGCGGCGCGTCGTGCCCGAAGATGGCGAGGAGCCGTTCAATGCGCAGGAATATTTCATGACCAATCCCAGCCTGTCGGGACGGGGTGATGCCTTGAAGTCGCATGCGCCGAAGCGGATCGCTCAATTCAAGCGCCGCAAGAAAATCGATTCGACGATCGGCGGATGATGGCCGCATCGCAAGGCCGGCTTCAGGACCGGCGACCGGTTTCCATCATCGACATCGGCTCGAACTCGATCCGGCTGGTCGTCTATGAGGGGTTGGCCCGTTCTCCGACCGTGCTGTTCAACGAAAAGATGCTGGCCGGCCTTGGCCGGGGCATCGTGTCGACCGGCAGGCTTGATCCCGAGGCGGTGACGCGGGCGATGGAGGAGTTTCGGCGTTTCCGCAGCCTGTCCGACCAGGCCGGCGCCGTGCACATGCATGTTCTGGCGACGGCGGCGGCGCGCGAGGCGGAAAACGGCCCGGATTTCATCCACCGTGCCGAGGAGGTGCTGGGTACCGAAATCCATGTGCTGAGCGGTCGCCAGGAAGCTTATTATTCGGCGCTGGGCGTGATCTCGGGCTTCCAGCCCGCCAACGGCATTGCCGGCGATCTCGGCGGCGGCAGCCTGGAACTGGTCGATATCGACGGCGAGGCGATCGGCGAGGGCATCACGCTGCCGCTGGGTGGCCTGCGCCTCCAGGACATGGCCGGAAACTCGCTGGAGCAGGCGGCGAAGATCGCGCGCAGCGAAGTCGCCAAGGCCACGCTGCTGAAGGCAGGACAGGGACGCACCTTCTATGCCGTGGGCGGCACATGGCGAAACCTTGCCCGGCTGCACATGGAAAAGACCGGCTACCCGCTCGGCGTCATGCATCACTACGAGATCGACACGGCCAGCGCCCTGTCGTTCCTCAAGCAGGTGGCCAAGGGCAGTATCGAGCGCATCAAAGGCATCGAGGGTGTCTCGAAGGCGCGCCGCGCGCTGCTGCCCTATGGCGCGATCGTCCAGCGCGAAATCATCAACGCCATGAACCCGGCGCGCATCGTGGTGTCGGCGGTGGGCGTGCGCGAAGGCTATCTTTATTCGCTGCTGACGTCGGCGGAACAGGAGACCGACCCGCTGCTTTCCACCTGCGAGGAACTGGCGCGGCTGCGGTCCCGCTCCTATACCCACGCGCAGGAGCTGGCGGACTGGACCGGCCGGGCGTTCGACATGTTCGGCGTCGAGGAAACGGTGGA
>Ga0180220_1001923_pt1 | contig 14271 bp, 15 predicted proteins | sample eDN5th37CBELigBY_FD_151335 | JGI IMG/M metagenome (GOLD analysis project Ga0180220, IMG submission 151335) | Enriched backyard soil microbial communities from Emeryville, California, USA - eDNA 5th pass 37_C BE-Lig BY (version 2) (version 2) | ecosystem: Environmental > Terrestrial > Soil >... | reverse complement strand
CATCGGTCACCTGGAGCGTTGCAACGGTTCGTCTCCATGCACTCAGCGACCCGCAATTGTTTCTCTGTTCCATCTCGTCGCCGAGCCGCACACACAATTCGCTACCATCGCCTCGAAGCTTTCGATGCATGGAAAATTGCGGCCTGTTTCGCCTGAATATCTACGAGCCCCTGGCCTTTCCGGCCAGAGAAACTTAACGTGACAACACCTGCCAACTACTTCAAATCGTGCGGATATGACCCCGAGTAAAGCGGGCGCGCTCTAGAAAAGCCTCGCCGGTGGCGTCTTTTACGAACGGGGCTAATCGCTTGCCGAAATTCTGTTGTAAGAGCGACCTTTCTATCATCGTAACACAAGTCAAGCGCAGAATGCTGCTATTTGAAAGAAGATTTTTTGCCTCTCAGTCAAGTTTCAGTTTCTGCGATGCTAAAGCGTTGACGATAAAACCTGGGCGCTACTCCCGTTATCTTAGCAAAAACTTTCCTGAAGGCGGCAGTATCTCCATACCCAACCTCCCAAGCGATCTGGTCAACTGTCCGGTTTGTCAGTTCCAATGCGTCTCGGGCCTTCATGATCCTCACATTCTGCAGATATTCGCTTGGTTTATAGCCGGTTGCTTTATAAAACCTGCGCAAGAAGGTGCGGTCTGTAAGGTCGACTGCTTCTGCTAACTCGGGGATGGAGATGCTCTGAGCAAATCTGCTATGGATGATTTGCTGGACCTTTCGTACTTGAGCGTCAGCATGATCAAGTTTGGGCACAAAGGCTTCATACACGCTTTGATTTCGCCTGGGAGGATCGATCAGGAGAAACCGTGCGGTGGCCAACATAACGGTCGGACCCAGTAATTTTTCGACAAGAACGAGCCCTAAATCTGCCCATGCCAATATGCCACCGGCCGTAATGATATCACCGTCGTCAATGATCATATTTTGGCCGGCCACTTCGATTTGCGGGTAGCGATGAGCGAGCACGTCCGCAAACGCCCAATGTGTTGTGGCACGACGTCCTGCGAGCAAACCGGTCTCGGCCAAAACGAAAGCGCCCGCGCAGATCGATCCTACGATAGCTCCTTCATCATGCTGCTCTTTCAGCCAAGCTGCGGCAAACGGCATCGGCTGCATATCTTCAGGCATCACTATGCTTGGCGGTGCGAGCGCATGTGTAATTTTGTGTGGAAGCGTGGGATGGCTATCCCAAACACAATTGAGCCCAGCCTCGGACGCTTCCCAATGTGAGGTTCGCACCTCAGGTTTCGGAACACCATCCTCTTCTGCAAACGACATAGACTGCCCTGCAATACGCATCAGGTCAGTGAGGCCATGAACGGCCGACAGTTGGCAGTCGGGATAAATTAACAGACCAATTTCAGCGATAATCTTCGTTCTTTGCATTCTTGGCTATTCTGGCGCGTTTAATGTCATTTTAGCCACCTCTATCATCATTACGTCTCGGATAGAAGCAATCTTGTTCAACCAACGTTAATCGAGAGGCCTGATGGAAAAGTTTACCCCAAACTTCCAACCAACACGAAGGACTTTGCTCCTGAGTGGTCTGGCGGCTTGCGCCCTTAGCTTTGCCTCTTTTCCCCCTCTTCTCGCGCAACAAAACCCTGATGGAAAATCCAACATGAGCAGCAATTTTATCACCACCCAAGACGGCACCAAAATTTTCTATAAGGATTGGGGGCCGAAGACGGCGCAAGCTATTGTCTTCCATCATGGCTGGCCGCTCTCTAGCGATGATTGGGACAACCAGATGCTTTATTTCTATGCGCAAGGCTATAGAGTGGTTGCGCATGATCGCCGAGGCCATGGCCGATCCGATCAGACCGATATCGGTAATGATATGGACACATATGCAGCTGACGTAGCCGCGCTGACCAAAACCCTTGACCTGCGTAACGCCATTCATATCGGCCATTCCACCGGGGGTGGTGAAGTCGCTCGCTACGTTGCTCGGGCCCAAAAAGGTCGCGTGGCTAAGGTCGTTTTGATCGGGGCAGTACCTCCGGTAATGGTCAAAAGCGACGCCAACCCTGAAGGAACACCGCTTGAGGTCTTTGATGGGTTTCGCGCTGCATTGATTGCAAACCGTGCACAATTCTTCCTCGATGTGCCGTCCGGCCCATTCTATGGCTTCAACCGCGAGGGTGCTCAGGTGAGCCAAGGCTTGATCCAGAACTGGTGGCGTCAGGGCATGGCCGGCGGAGCCAAGGCGCATTATGACTGCATCGAAGCCTTCTCAGAGACCGACTTCACAGAAGATCTTAAAGCGATCCAGCAACCCGTGCTTGTGCTGCATGGCGAAGATGACCAGGTCGTGCCGATCAAGGCGTCTGCCCATCGCGCCATCAAACTTCTGCCGAACGGCACGCTGAAAACCTATCCTAAACTCTCGCATGGCTTATTTGCGACGCACCCCGATCTGATCAACGCCGACTTGCTGAGCTTCATTGAGGCATAAGCATGGGCTTTGAAATCATGACCTGCCGAATATTCTTGGGCAGGTCATGATAATAGTTTGATAATGGTCGGTCTCTCCTTTTTCGGGCCTCGTACAAGAAGGCTCGGCGCAGCTGCGAAATCTGGCCGCTTCCCAAGCGGTCAAGATTTATCAAGATAAGACTAGCTTGTCAGAGGCACACCGCTATCCTGCTCGTCAGTCTTAATAATGACAGGCCTGGAAAGCGTGCCCCTCAGCCGAGACAGACGACTGGTTCTGTATGGGATCTCCGCGCGAGCAGAAACGACGTCGACAGACCAAAGGCCTTTACCGTTCCTGCTGCAGGTGTCAGGACAGCTGATGCTGCATGATCCCAGATATGTTGTAGCAATGGAAGGCCGCGATCTTGCCTTTCTTCATGCGGAATACATCGCAACAGGGAACATTGATTATCTTGCCAGTAGCGGCCAGTGGCCCCTGGGGTGTCATCAGCGTGCCGAGATGTGTGCCACGAATGGCCAGCTCGACGACGACGGTATCCGCTGCGACGTCCAGGCTGAAGATTTCGCGATGAATGTCGGGAAAGCCCTCAGCCATGTCTTTCGCGACTTTGGCGATATCCGCACCGCGAAAATCCATCTGGGCTGACACGTTGCGCGCATAGCCATCTGGCGCGAAGCACGACAGGAAAGCTTCTAGGTCGAGTGAGTTTCCTTCAGCGGATGCATAAAGCTTAAGAATGGTTTGACGATGATTGGTCATGAATGCTTCCCATGCCAGTTTCATATGCTGCCTTGCCGATGGCCAAAGCGATGACTTCAGGATAGACAGTTAATTACTTAAAGGATAGAACCTACAAAAAGGTAAGTGTAAGATTATGTTGGACAGAACAGATACATCCTGCGGACTGGATGTTGCGCTGACGGTGATCGGCGGAAAATGGAAGCCGCTGATCTTATATCATGTACAAGGCGGTCCCGCGCGCTTCTCCGAGATACGCAGACGCATCGGCGGGATCAGTGAGAAGGTGCTGATCCAGCAGTTGCGCGACTTGGTAGAGATGAAGGTCCTGAAGCGCCACGACCATCAACGCGTGCCGCCGGTCGTAGATTATTCGCTGACACCCTTCGGCCAAACACTTGTCGACGCTTTGATTCCTTTGTGCCATTGGGGCAATACGAACAGAAAATTCGTAAGAGAAATGGTCGGGGAGGAGCGATCTGCCGAACGCGATGCGTAAGCAGCCATGTCGAGCATACGCAATGGTAATCGAGAGCCCACTGCCAATCCGAACGGAGTATCGGGTCTTCTTTATTCTGAGGGTTGACCAAGGCCTAGCAAGCTTTCGTATTGTCAGTATCTGATGTTTTCCGGGCACTGTTACCTTAACCTAAGTGTAAACATCAGTTGCGATAACGGGTGATGACCGAACCTCGTTCTTCGCTTTACCGCCGCCATCGTTATCCATCTGAGATTATTGCAGAGGCGGTCTGGTTGTATTTCCGCTTTCCGCTAAGCTTTCGCATGGTTGAAGACATGCTGGCTTATCGTGGCATCTTCGTCACATATAAGACCGTGTACGAATGGGCGGAGAAATTCGCACGTGCTTATGCCAGTAATATCCGTCGCCGCACACCGCGGCTTGGCGATAAATGGCACCTGGATGAATGTGTAATATCTATCAAAAGTGAGCATCACATTCTTTGGCGAGCAGTTGATCAGGATGGTTTTGTTTTGGATGTTCTGGTCCAGAAACGCCGTAATACCAAGGCCGCCAAGCGCTTCATGCGCAAGCTTCTCTCTGCACAGGGCTGTGCACCCCGGATCATGGTCACCGATAAACTACGATCATATGGCGCTGCCAAACGAACGATGGGACTTAGCGTTTGCGATCATCGCCAGCATAAGGGTTTGAACAATCGGGCAGAGAATTCGCATCAGCCGATCCGACGACGAGAGCGGGTTATGAAGCGCTTTAAATCGGCGCGACATGTGCAAAATTTCACGTCGATACATGATCCGATCTACAACCTAAATTATTTCCCCGGAAACCAATTCAATGCCGCCGATCATCGTGAGTTACGACAAGCCGCCACTGACATGTGGCGCGAAATCACGTGCCTGAAATCCGCATGACAGATGCGCCAAAGAATACGTTACGTCTGCACTCTCGTTAAAGTAACAGTGCCCGGCCGCGCCATCACACCACGTGCCCTAACGTGGTGAACCGGAGCACCTTGGCGGATACGATCCAGCGGCCTGATTCGCGTGCCTGCTCCCGGTAAACTGCGAAGTGACAGAGCGATGAAAGTCACCCGTCTCCGTGTCGCACGGGCATGTTCCATCTGAAATGGTCTTACTAAAGAGACACATGACAAACCGTTGTTGCCGGCTTCAGCCGCCGCTGCGCGAGCAAGTTCGTCGACTGGTCGTGAGGACACTAGAAAGAATGGGAGGATGTTCGAGATTTCAGGGAGACCGTCCCAAAGTCTCGCCGAGCTGGGAGTAGTATCGATCGAGTAGGCTCTCGCCGTCTGCAGGCGAGAAAACGTAAAGACGCATAACCCCTTCAAATACCAGGGATAGCCTCTCCCCGACAGCAACTGGATCAAGATCGGGAGATACGCGCCCTGCATTTTGAGCCTGCAAGATGCTTCTGCGCAATAGCGCGAATAAGCTCGCTTCGGAGCAACGAAGCAGATCTGCAACTTCAGGATTGCGACCTCCCTCACTGGCAATTTCCGCCCGGAGTACAGCGATAGCGTGCCCCTCCTTCGTGAGGAAGATGCCCTCTAGAGCCTTCTTGATGCCTTGGGGGCTTAGGTCTGTCTCCCATACGCGAGAAATCATTTCGGCGTGACGCTCAAGATCAACCTCGATCAGGGCGGCAATCAACGCTTCCTTGGTTGGGAAATATTGGTACAGATTTGCGACGCTAACCCCGGCGGCGGCGCTAATCTGCGCTGTAGAAGAGGCATGGAAGCCACGCTCGACAAAGCATCTTCGTGCTCCGTCCAGGATCTGAGTGATCCTTTCTTGACGGGCCTGTTCATTGACGGGTCGTCCGAGCTGCGTCTGAGGTCTCTGCTTCTTCATTGCTTGGTTATATGAGTGAACCATCCCTCATGCAAGGCGTGCGGCTGCCGGAGCATATTAGTTTTCGAACCGCTGCTACGATGAGGATCTAGTGCTCGCCAGAACAAGAGAGCGCTGGCGACATCCTTTTCCACGAGGATCATGAGTGGAGGCTGCAGCGAAGGTGAAGAGCTCCCGCAAAGCCTGCGAGTTGCAACGCGGAATCGCCAACGCGATCTGACGATCACCACCGGCTGCTTATAGTGAAGGTCAAAAAAAGCGATTGACAAAAAGTGAGGGAGCCCTCACTTATGTTTTGTACCGCTAAGCATTTTAAGCGAGCCAAGGCTAAGCGGGTACAGCGACTGAGCGCTGCCGGACCCGTCCACGGCGCCTCATAACATCACGGTGGCGGCTAACAGGATAAATACAATGACCCAACATACCCGCATTCACACACTGCAGACGAACTGGATCAACGGCAGCTGGGACTATGAGGGTGCCGCCGGTACATCGGTCAGCCCGTCCACGGGCGAGGTCGTCGGGGAGTATCTCGACATCGGACCAGAACAGGCAAGGAAAGCGATCGAGACGGCGCGTGCCGCATTTGTCTTGACGCCTTGGTCGCGCAACCGGGACTTGCGGTCGCGAGCACTGTTCGAACTGGCAGACCGCCTCGATGTACGTAAGGACGAGATCGCGAAGATGCTTAGTCGGGAAGGCGGCAAGTTGATCGCGCAGACCACTTGGGAAGTGCAGGGCGCGGTCGAGTGGCTACGCTATTCGGCAGCGACGGCAATTCTCCAGACCGGCGGCCGTGCTGTTGAAACGACACCGGGCAGGTACTTCCATTCCAATCCAGAGCCGATGGGTGTCGTCGGTGTCATCACACCCTGGAATTCGCCTGTGATGCTCGCCGTGCGCGCGTTCGGCCCCGCACTGGCTGCTGGCTGTACCGTAGTCCTGAAAATGCCGCACCAGACAGCGCTGACTGCGGCACTCGTTGCCCAGGCGGTGTCGGAGACGCAATCGCTGCCCGCAGGCGTACTGAACGTCGTCTGCGAGAGTGGTAACATCCTTTCGTCGATGCTAGTCGATTCCCCGCTCGTCAGCGCGATAAGCTATACCGGCAGCACCCATGTCGGCCGTCTGATCGCGCAGAACGCTGGCAAGTCGCTGAAGCGGCTCAATCTCGAGCTCGGCGGTAAGGCACCGCTGATCGTGTTCGACGATGTCGATGTCGATTTGGTCGTCCCGCAGATCGTGACTGCGCTGGTGGCAATGAACGGACAGTTCTGCTGCACCGGCTCTAGGGTGCTGGTTCACCGCGGCATTGCTGACAAGATGCGGGCAGCGCTGACCAAAGCCTATGCCTCGGTTCGCCTGGGTGAGAGCGAGGATCCGCAAGCTCAGCTCGGACCGCTGATCGACAAGGCCAGCGTGGCGCGTGTCGATGCGCTGATCGAGCAATATAAGCACGAGGGCAAGGTGCTCGTCCGCGGAGGCGGAGTAACCGAAGGGCCGCTGGCGCGAGGTGCATTCTACCGACCGACCTTGATTGAGGTGGAGCCGGTCGGTGCGTTCCTTGTACAGAGCGAAGTCTTTGGCCCTGTTCAGACGCTTGAAGTCTTCAAGGATGAAGCCGAGGCGATCTCGCGGGCCAATGCCACAGAGTTCGGTCTCGCAGCATCGGTATTCACGGCAGATGCCAATCGTGCGCGGCGCGTTGCCGGCGCGCTTGAAGCTGGCACCGTCTGGATGAATTGCTGGGGCATCGTGACCGAACACATGGAAGAAAGCGGCCTGAAGCAGAGCGGCGTCGGCTCCCTCTGCGGTCCCCGAGCAATAGAACAGTTTCAGGAAATCAAAGTCTACGTTTCGGTCGATCCTGCACAGGCCGCCTGATCTGCGTTCTCGATCCTGCACGGCCCTGCGTCCGTGCCGGTCACAGCTCTCGATTTGACTAAGGCGGGCAGAGGCCATGCATGGAAAGGACAGTACGATGAGGTTTCGTGACAAGATTATTATCGTGACGGGTGGCGGATCCGGTATTGGGGCGGCAAGCGTACAACGTTTCCACCAAGAGGGTGCCACCGTGGTGATTGCCGACCGCAGCCAGGAAAGGGGTGAGGCATTTGCTGCAAAGTTAGGCGACAACCGTGCACATTACCGGCAGGTTGACGTCACCCGTTGGCCCGATATGAGCCGGCTTATGCAGGAGGTTGTCGCCAGTTTTTGCCGTCTCGACATCCTGGTCAACAATGCCGGCATCGGCAGCCTTGCGACCACTGCTGACATCGCCATCGAAGAATGCAGCGGGTTATCGACGTCGATCTGAACGGCGTGTTCTACGGCTGCAGAGCTGCACTACCGATCATGAGAGCACAGGGTGCTGGCAGTATCGTTAACACTGCGTCCGCTTCTGGACTGGCAGCCGATTATGGTTTTGCCGCCTATAATGCCGCCAAGGGGCCGCCGTCAATTTCACGCGCGCTGCGGCAGTGGATCACGCAAGGGACGGTATTGGCGTAAACGCAGTCTGTCCCGGACCGGTCGGCACGGCGATCATGAAGTCGATCGAGGCCATACCTGGCGCCGTCGAGGCATGGCAGGAGAGGGTACCGATGGCACGGTTCGCTGAACCCGAGGAGATCGCAAACGTTATTGCCTTCCTCGCTTCGGATGAAGCAAGCTTCATGACTGGAGCCAATGTCGTCGTCGATGGCGGCCTTACGGCACATACGGGTCAGCCGGATCTACCGCGCATCTTAGCTCAAGCTGGCTTCTGACTGTGCAGATGCCTTGCGATCGAACCATACCGACAGACCAGCTTACACGGCTTGTCTGACCCGCGGTCACCTTGGTCGCAATAAGAAGGCGGCCCGTGCCAGCGGCGGCGAGATCTTGTTTCCGATGACATCGCGTAGTTGGCCCCCCGAGGGATTAGCTACGCGATCGTTTGCGTCCTTCAGGTTGCTCGCGATGTCTTTCCCGACGCTACATCGGTTTATGACCCACGATCACCATGCCATGGCTTACCGATCAGGTCCTAATCAGCCTAACCGAGATGGAGTTTAGGCTGATGCGGTGTGGAGTGCTCTGGGTTGCACCGGACAGGTCGCTTGGCCCTGATATGCCTGCCGCCTCAGCCGAAGTGTGCTCGGCCTAAGGACGTGTGGCTTCTAGATTGGTCTTCGTGACAAGCGGCGGGCGAAGGCACGCGGCGCCGCAGCTTCTGGTGCCCGCGCGCCAAAATTGCCTGGACAAAAGCGCCACGGGATAGCTGGTGCGCAGCCAAACTGGCGCACCGCACCAGCAAGCCGTCATCACATCCAAATGGTAACACGCAGAATCCGCTTTGAGCAGGCTAGGGCTAGAATGCCAGCGCCTTTTCTTTTGTTGATCTCCTCAATGCGGGCGATGCGTGGAGGCCGCAACCAAGCGGTTAAATGGGAAAGTCACGGCTCACCTCCGGCGTGTCGATATCCGCGATGCGGATTTTCTGGCCGTCCAGCCAGATGGTATATCCGTCGACAACGCATGCTTGGCGCGTTCCGAGGGCACATTTTTGGAAGGCCACGCTCACCTTCCACCTGGCGTCGCTCGCGTAAGTCTCGTCCCCACTCAAAACATGGACAGCTGAAGGTAGTGCGAGCATCACGATGAGGAACAATTTGATGAAGGCCGGCATTTGCCCATGAGCAACAACATCTGATTTGTCTTCTATGCCTGTCCCTTAAATTCCGGCGCCTTCTACCGGATATCGGTCCATGATCGACGGACAGTTGCTGAATAGCCGCGCTGCTTCTTCTGCCGAACAAGATCGAGGAAAAGAGCCACGGCCTCTCGCTCCGATTCAAAATGATGGGTCATTGACTGGCCTTTGGTTCCGATCCGTCCCCAACGCCGCATCAGGCAAGCCTCTCCGAACAGATTGGGTTGGATGTCCATCGCATAGAAACGGGCCATGTTTTTCGTAGCGTCGGTCCTTTCGACGTAGAGGTGATAAGGCTGCGTGATCATGCGGCATGATCGTGTGTTTAGGATCCGCCGTCTAACGAGAGTTTTGAATCGCTCGGACGCAATCGATTCATTTTCGTGATGTGGCGGCGCTATCGGGTTTGGGCGGTCCGCCTTCGGCGTACGGCTCTACTCGCTGGTGCGAAGGAAGCCCGCGAGCGGTTTTCGCCCATTCGGGGCGTTGGTGCATCAATCGCCGGTGAGTTTCAGAGTTTTTATAGCATTGGCTTTTAATGTTTTGGTTCGTTGAGAATTTGGATCAAGCCAATGCCTTTCAAGCACAATTCCGCCCGTCGTCACCGGATACCCAAGCAGAAGTTCAAGGTCACGAACTGGGCGGAGTACGAAGCAGGCTTGCGTCAGCGCGGGAGTGTTACTTTCTGGATCAGTGAAGCAGCTATAGCCGGATGGATTGCACCACTGCGCAAGACGCGCGGTGGTCAATGTCGCTATTCTGACCTGGCTATTTATCTGTATCGTGCTATCCACAGCAGCGGCAATACCGTCGAGTTCCTGTTTAACAGAAACCGGGGCCTGCTGCCAAACGCTTTATCCGCAAAAGCACTGGCCCAACATGGCAGGCCAGATAAGATTACTATCGACGGCAGTCAGGCCAATCGGACAGCCATCACGCAATGCGATGCTGAGAATCGGTTGCGAGATGGTGGAAAGCCCATCACCATCCGCTCCAGTAAATACATGAACAACGCCATCGAGCAGGATCATCACCGAGTCAAACGGCGGATACGATGCATACTCGGCTTCGAGTCCGAAGCCGCCGCCAGCGTCGCTCTGGCTGGTATTGAGCTCGTTCAGATGATGCGAAAGCTGCAAGGCAATTTCAGGTCAACCGCACCGCATTCAATCAAACAACAATTCACAGCACTTGCAGCATAGTGGCGTCCAGCGTTCGGCCATGCTTGCCCCACCGAGATTTTTGCAACAGATCCATTAAAAATGGTCATTAGTGAGATCTGCATCCAATGTTACACCCCGACAGGCGGCACCCGCCGGGGTGTAACTGTGCCCACGCCTTTGCAGCAGGAGCTAGGCACAATAAAAGTATAGCTCACTAATTATTATACGCAACTTGCGAAACTGGCCAATCGATTGCACAATAGGATCGGGATAGGGAAATGTTACGGGCTATTTTCAGATTGGTTGTCATCGATCAGGTTGTTCGTGAGCCATTCAGCTCGCGGTGTGTCGCTCGCCATATGCCTGGGATTTCCGTCGATCGGGTTGCATTGTTTTTGACAAGACATTCTGCTTTGTCGCCAAAAGACAGGAACCCAATTTTCATTCGTGTGTGTCGCGGACGATATCGCTTCAATCAGCGCCGGCTGTCTGAGGTTGACGTGGGGCAGGTGTATGAAAAAGAATAGTGTTTATAACGCGGGCTTTTCTGTCTCGCTTTCTCTGCCGCCAGTTTCAGGCACTTGTCGCGCATCCATAGACTACCCCCTGGCCGAGCAGAACAGACGCCAACTGATTGTGTGCGGCGAGTTGACCGCTGGCGCCTTTGTCGGCTTTCTGCTTCTGCTCGGGGTGTTCTTCCGGCCCATCGACAAGTTCAATTCGATCATCGAGAGTTATCCGAAGGGTATTGCCGGTTTCCAGCGCTATACGCGGTTTCTCGATACGAGGCCGGATATTGCCCACCGGCAATACGCACGTTCTGTCGAGCGGCTGAACGGTGATATCGACTATTGCGGTGTTCGTTTCGGCTACACGTCGGGCAGGCCTGTTCTTGAAGGCCTGAACCTTTTTGTCAGGACAGGCGAAACCGTTGCCTTTTCAAAGACCTCAGCATCAAGGAACGCGTAGAGGTCTTTGCCGCCGTCGCGCGTGTCCTGCAGGGGGCCGCTTGCGAGGCTTATGTCGAAGGCAGCCGCCATTAGACGCCCGCTTTCCCACTTCGATCGGGTGTCTATTGGCATTTGGGAAATCGGGAAGATCGGTGCGTCGGTGGCTTCGGAAACAAGTTTGCAGGCGACAGGTCACGTCGGGGTGAGCGATCCGCAAAAATCTCTTTTATTGACGAACAAAACATGAACATGTATCTTCGCTCACATGGTGAAAAAGAGCCTTCAGGATAAACTTGCCATCCTATCGGATGCGGCAAAATACGATGCATCTTGTGCGTCAAGCGGTGGCGAGAAGCGCGATGCAAGCAAGGGCGGTGTCGGATCGTCGGGAGGCGCAGGGATTTGCCATGCTTACACTCCGGATGGGCGCTGTATCAGCCTGCTGAAAATTCTTATGACCAACTTCTGCATCTTCGACTGTGCCTATTGCATAAACCGGGTCAGCTCGAACGTGGAACGGGCGCGGTTCTCAGTCGAGGAAGTTGTCTCACTCACGCTGGAATTTTATCGACGCAATTACATCGAGGGCCTGTTCTTGTCCTCGGGCATCATCAAGTCCCCCGACCAGACCATGTCCGATATGGTACGCATCGCGCGGACATTGCGGGAGGGTCACGGCTTCCGCGGCTATATCCATCTCAAGACGATTCCCGATGCAAGTCCGGACTTGATCCGGGAGGCCGGGCTTTGGGCTGATCGGCTATCGATTAATGTCGAATTGCCGGAGGACGCAAGTGTGCGCAAATTCGCTCCGGAAAAACGCCCTGAAACGATCCGTGGTGCGATGGCACAAGTGCGGCTGGAAGGCGAGGCGGCAAAAGATAAGACCCATACCGGGCGTAAGCCGCGCCGGTTTGCACCGGCCGGGCAAAGTACGCAGATGATCATCGGCGCGGATGGGGCAGACGATGTGACCATCCTCAAAATGTCGACACGGCTTTACAGTGGTTACAAGCTGCGACGGGTTTATTATTCAGCATTCTCCCCGATCCCGGACGCCTCCGCAGCTCTGCCCTTGATCCAGCCTCCTCTACTGCGTGAACACCGCCTATATCAGGCAGATTGGCTTTTGCGTTTTTATGGTTTCACTGCCGAGGAAATCGCTACCGGCATGAAGGCTGGTCATCTTGATCTGGAACTGGACCCAAAACTTGCCTGGGCCATACAGCACCGTGGCCTGTTCCCTCTGGATGTAAACCGTGCAAGCCGTGAATTGCTGCTGCGTGTTCCTGGATTTGGCACCCGCACGGTGGATCGCATAATCGTTGCGCGCCAGAACGGCGGTTTAAGATACGAAGATCTGGTGCGGATAGGTGCCAACATGAACAAGGCACGCCCTTTTATCATGACACCTGGCTGGTCGCCGGGGCGGCTCATCGACAACGTCGATTTACGCGCTCGATGTGCACCTCCCGCTGAGCAACTGCGGCTATTATGATCTATTCCGTTAAACTACCCGACGGCGGCACCTTCGATGCGTGGCGTGAGATGGCGCGCATCGCGATATCACATGGTATCGAGCCAAATGATATCGATTGGATCGGAGCAGACGGATTGTTTGATGGGGCGTCGCTGCCCAATGCGCCTGGTGAGCATAAGGCAAGCGTTACGCAGGGGTTTTTGAAGCTTGCGCATTCGGTTATCTGGCATTCTAATCCGGAACGGTTCGGACTGCTCTATCAGGCGTTGTGGCGGCTTGACCGAAACGCGGGAGAACCTTTAAGCCATGCGGACCCGCTTGGGCGGCGGCTGCATCTCATGGCAAAATCGGTTGGTCGTGATATCCACAAGATGCATGCTTTCGTACGGTTTCGCGAATTACCTGAGACTGGATTGCGTCGTCGCTTTGCTGCTTGGTTTGAGCCGGAGCATAATATAGTCGAGCCGGGTAGTTCCTTTTTCGCAAAGCGTTTCGCGGATATGGACTGGGTGATCGCCACGCCAAGGCTTACAGCTCGATTTGAAGCCGGCAGACTTAGCTACCATCCAGGCGGTTCACGCCCTGACTTATCGGAAGATGCCACCGAAACGCTTTGGGGCACCTATTTCGCGAACATCTTCAATCCGGCACGGGTAAAGTTGAATGCGATGCGCGCGGAAATGCCTAAGAAGTATTGGAAGAACCTACCCGAAACGCGCCTGATTCCAGATATGTTACGAGATGCCGAGTCGCGAGTGGAGCGAATGCGCGCGGCCGCAGAAACGTCACCAGCGGCTGGCGCAGTCGCGATTTCGACCCGTTATCGCGCTGCGATGCCGCAAACGCCCGAGTTCCCTCAGACAATGGTCGAAGCGCGAGCGGCTGCCGGACATTGTCGGCGATGTGGATTATGCGAGGCCGCAACCCAGACTGTTTGGGGTGAGGGGCCCGAAGACGCTGAGCTCATGATTGTAGGAGAACAGCCGGGTGATCGTGAGGATCTGGAAGGTCGACCGTTCGTAGGTCCGGCAGGTCACCTCTTGCGTGAAGCCATGGTTGCAGCAGGAGCAGAAGTCAGGCAGACATGGCTGACCAATGCAGTTAAGCACTTCAAGTTCATGCCGCGTGGCAAGCGCCGCCTGCATCAAAATCCTGACCGGCAGGAAATTCTGCATTGTCGCTGGTGGCTGGGGCTCGAATTGGCTTTCATCCGTCCACGCATGGTGGTTGCGTTGGGGGCCTCTGCGGCGTTCGCTCTGACGGATAACAACGCTCCTCTTACTTCGCGACGCGGTCAGGCTGAAATCGGGTTACATGGTGGACCGGTGCTGATCTCCTGGCATCCATCCTATATCTTGCGGTTAAACGACAGTGTCGCGAGAGAACGTGCAAGGCGTGAATTGATCGAAGATATAATCCAGGCCGCTCGCATGGGCGTATCTG
>Ga0180220_1001921_pt1 | contig 14275 bp, 14 predicted proteins | sample eDN5th37CBELigBY_FD_151335 | JGI IMG/M metagenome (GOLD analysis project Ga0180220, IMG submission 151335) | Enriched backyard soil microbial communities from Emeryville, California, USA - eDNA 5th pass 37_C BE-Lig BY (version 2) (version 2) | ecosystem: Environmental > Terrestrial > Soil >... | reverse complement strand
CCATCGACGATCAGGCCGGCTGTCAGCCTAGGTTCGGCTAACGCGGTTCCGACGATACCCGGCGCGCGTCCAGCCAGCGGCGGCATCGCGTTGAAGAGATGCGTGACACCCGTCAGCCCCTCGTCGGCGGCCCGTAACACGTCATCGGAGCTCGCCTCGCTGTGACCGACCGAGACGCGCACACCCCTCCGCGTCAGCGCCATGACGAAGCCAGATGGCACGCATTCAGGCGCCAGCGTGACCATCGACGTCCCAGCACCGCTGAGGTCGGCAAGCCAATCGAGATCTTCGCGGCGAGCGCTTGCGATGCGATCGGGCCGGTGCACGCCGGGCCGCGCCGGGCTAATGAACGGGCCTTCGAGATGGAGGCCCAGCACCCCGCCTTTGCCGGCCGCGCTGCGTGCCGCAGCGATCGCAGCCCTGGTCTGTTCGCGCGTGTCGGTGATGAGCGTGGGCAAACAGGCCGTCGTGCCGAACCGGCGGTGGGCGCGCGCGATAGCCCACATGGCTTCCGCGGTCGGCGCATCGTTGAGGAGCACCCCTCCGCCGCCGTTCACCTGGAGATCTATGAAGCCCGGCGCAAGGATTGCGCCTGGGGGCAGCCGCTCTTGTGGCCAATCATCCGGAACCTCACCCCCGCGAGCGAGGCCGCGGATTCGCCCTGCCTCGAATAGGACGGCCGCCGCCTCATGCCATTCCCGCCCGTCGAACACACGATCCGCGAGAATGGCGCAACGATGTGGGCCGGCAGGGATGTCCGGCTCCGGGTCCATGTGTCTCCTTTCGCGCGATGGCCGCCGTGACGTGCCCTAAACCCAGCCCATCAGCTCGCGGCGCACGACGTGCTCGATGACACGAATGCCCTCAGCGCTCTCGTTGAGCGCCGGCACGTAAGCGAACTGCTCGCCGCCGTGCTCCATGAAGATGTCGCGGTTCTCGACCTCCAGCTCCTCGAGCGTCTCGAGGCAGTCAGCCGTAAATCCAGGAGCGATCAGCAGCAGCTTCTTCACGCCAGATTGGGCCAGGCGTTTAACGGTCTCGTCGGTATAGGGTTGCAGCCACACGTCGTTACCGAAGCGCGACTGAAACGTCGTGTGCCACGCCTCCTTCGGCCAGCCGATCTTCTCGCGCAGCAGGCGCGATGTCTTCTGGCACTGGCAGTAATAGGGATCGCCTTGATGAAGGTACTTTTCCGGCATGCCGTGAAAGGTGGCGATGACGACGTCCGGCTTGAAGTCGATCTGCTTCAGGTGCGCCTCCATCGAGCGCGCGAGCGCGTCGATATAAATGGGGTCGTCGTGCCAGTCGGGCGCAACCCGAATGTAAGGCTGCCAGCGCATCTTCATGAGGGCGCGGAAGGCCTGATCGCATGCGGTCGCGGTGGTCGCGGCCGCATACTGCGGGTAAAGCGGCACAATCAGAATCCGGTCGCAGCCTTGATCCAGCAGTGCCTTGATGCGGCTTTCCGTAGTGGGGTTTGCATAGCGCATCGCCCAGTCCACGACGATGCGCGGATCATCGAGGGCCGCGGCCAGCTTCTCCGCCTGATTGCGGGTGATCGTCTTCAGCGGGCCCTCATTCTTCTCCTTGTTCCAGATCGTGTCGTAGTCGCGCCCCTTGGGTCCGGGCCGCTTCGTCAGGATGATCAGGTTCAGAATGGGCCACCAGATGAGCCGCGGCGTTTCGATGACGCGGCGATCAGACAGGAATTCCTTCAGGTAGCGACGCATCGACCAGTAGTCGGTCGCGTCCGGTGTGCCGAGATTGAGCAGAAGCACACCGACCCGGCCATGGCGAACAGCCGGGTGATCGGATGGACGGGCGGCGGGAGCCGTGCCTTCGCCCGAGATTGTCGCTGATCTTGGTAGTTCGTTCATCGGCGCGGGCCTCCACGAAGCCGAACTGGGCGCTCACTTCGGCCCGTTTTCGGCCAAACTGCGCCGAGATGCCAGCCCGCCTCGTGACGCAGGCTCAACTGCGCAGGAAGGGCGAGAGGGACGCCGCAGGCGCTCCCCCTCGATAGGGCATCAGCTCCGCGCTTCCGCGCCGCCGAAGCCATAATCCCCGGCCATCGTCCAAAGCGCCAACGCGCCCACGATGACGCCGGTTATGATGTGGTTCCAGAACACCGTTTGCAGAGCGGTGTAGTCGAGCACCCAAGGCGAGACGATAAGCCAGGCCGCAACGGCCAACGTCGCCCAGTGCTCCCACTTCTGATGCGCCGTCAACGAAATCGCGGCGAGAATGGCTATCACAGCGCCGACGATATAGGCATTCCACGCCGACCAGACGTCAGCGGTATAGCCAAGGACCCAGGGCGAGGCGATGAGCCATAGCCCCATCACGAAGTTGACGCCATCCTGCCAACGCGCAGTGAGTTTCTCCAGGAAGCTGCTCATGTCACATCCTCCTTGTTGCACCGATGCGGGACGGCGAGGCCGTTCGCGCCAGCCGCCCGCGTGAACTCAAGGGATGAGAATAGCCAGCAGGAAGATCAGGCTCAGGAGCAGCCCATTGGCTGCCCAGAGCCTCGTTAGACTGCGTCTGTCGACGCGCATTTTGACCTCCTCTCGCAACGAACGTGTCGCGATTGAAGTCCCTTTCAACTTAGGCAGCCTTGATCGGGATCCTGCGAACTGCCTTTTGCAGCTCGGCCGGCTTCGGCACCCGGATCGTCAGCACGCCCTTGTCATACTTGGCCTCGACCTCCTGGTCATCGACCTCAAAGGGAAGACGCACCGACCGAGAGAACGAGCCGAACCTGCGTTCCACATAGTGGTGACCGCCATTCTTCTGCTCGTGCTCGGCCCTCTTCTCCCCTTTGATCGTCAGGACATCGCCAACCAGCGAAACGTCGAGATCCTTCTCATCAAGACCTGGCATATCCGCCGAGATGACGAGCTCCTTATCATTCTCGGTAATGTCGATGGCCGGCCGCAGATTTACGGAGCGGTAGGCCGAATTGCCGAACCCGTCGAAAATCTCGTCGAACATGCGGTCGATTTCCCGCCGAAGCGAGAAAATCGGGTCGAAGAAGTCGTCCCGCTGCGACAACGGTTGAGACTTGCTGCGCCAAGGGATCAATGAGCCCAAGTTCATGGTTCACCTCCGTTGCTCTCTGCTGTCTTGCCTTCGAAACGGTGTGCACACGGCTGCTCAGCCACGGGCGTGGCCGGCCGTGCCTGGCTGCCAGGCGACGACGGCCTCTTCGTTCGGCCAGTCTGCCTCAGGCAGCCGCCTTTTCGGGTTTTTCGAGCTTTTTGGTTTCGATGTGGGGGATCTTGCCCGTCGTGATTTCGATCTTCCGCGGCTTCAGCTCTTCCGGAAGCTCGCGCTTTAGTTCGATCACGAGCAGACCATCGCCCATCGTTGCGCCCTCGACCTCGATGAAGTCAGCCAAGTCGAACTGGCGCTCGAAACTCCGGGTCGCGATTCCGCGATGCAGATATGTTCGTTCGGGCTTTTCTTTCAGCTGACCTCGAACCGTCAGCCTGTTGCGTTCAGCGATGACGGAAATATCGTCCTTGCTGAACCCAGCCACCGCCATAACGATGCGGTACTGGTCCTCGCCGTACTTTTCGATGTTGTAAGGCGGGTAGCCGGTGTCCTCGCGCTGCATGGCCAGGTTGAGTAGCATCGGCACACGGTCGAACCCGACCGTTGAGCGGAATAATGGCGTGAAATCAAACGTCGCCATAGCTATCCTCCTTCCGAAGCGACAACCACGGTAGCGACAATTGCGGGCTCCCAAATGGGCCGCCCACCTTGCGATTTAGGAAGCGAAGAAGCGGCGTCAAGGGGGTATGACGCCTACAGATGATGCAGCTGTTTCGGGCCTAGTTCGCCGCCAACTGGGACCGAGCCGTATCGGCCCATGCAAGCCAGGTACGAACGCGCGCTTCAGGTTCCGGGTGGGTGAAGAAATCCGTAATGACAGCGGCAGACTGCGCGCCCGCCGCGATGATACTCGGCGCACGCTCCGGCGTGATCCCGCCGATCGCCACCAGCGGCAGCGCGCCGATGCGCTGTTTCCACTCGCGGATTCGGTCGAGCCCCTGCGGAGCCCATTTCATGACCTTGAGCTTTGTCTCCCAGATAGGACCGAGGGCCACGTAGTCAGGCTTGACCGCAAGCGCGGTTTCCAGCTCCTCGTGGCTGTGCGTTGAGATGCCGAGCTTGATACCGCGGGACTTCAGTGCCGGCACATCTGCCTCTGCCAAGTCTTCCTGGCCCAGGTGCACATAGTCCGCCCCGAGATCGATCGCTTCCCGCCAGTAGTCGTTGACGATCAACTGGCAATTATGGCGTGCGCAGATCTCCATGCTGCCAGCGATCTGCTGGCGAATTTCGTCGACACTGGCATTCTTCAAACGAAGCTGCACCGTCCGAACGCCGAGCGGCACGATGCGGCGAAGCCAGTCGAGGTCCGGCACGATCGGGTAGAAGACATCGAGCCCGTCGCTGCCAGCCGCTTTCGAAGTCATGCCTTCCCCCCGAAATCGAAGAACGGCGTGCCGGCTACAGGAGTCGACGGCTCGGCCATGTCACGCATTTCCATGAGCCCGGCCTCGAACGCCGTCCGACCGGAGTCGATGGCAGCTGCAAACGCTTTTGCCATCCGTATCGGATCACCAGCCTTCGCCACTGCCGTGTTCAGCAGCACGGCGTCGTAACCCATCTCCATCGCCTCGCACGCGTGCGAGGGGGCGCCGATGCCGGCGTCAATGATCAAGGGAACACCCGGGAAGTAATTGCGAAGGGTCCTGAGGGCGTACTTGTTATTGAGCCCGCGGCCGGTGCCGATCGGGGCGCCCCAGGGCATCAGCACTTCGCAACCGGCGCTCATGAGCCGTTCGGCCGCGCCGAGATCCTCGGTCGTGTAAGGGAAAACCTTGAACCCATCCTCAGTCAGCACACGCGCGGCCTCGACCAGCCCGAACAGATCCGGCTGCAAGGTGTCGTCATTGGCGATCACCTCCAGCTTGACCCAGTCCGTGCCAAACAGCTCCCGCGCCATTTGGGCTGTGGTGATGGCCTCCTTGGGGGTCCGGCAGCCGGCCGTATTGGGCAGCACGAGTACACCGAGCTCGCGGATCAGTTCCCAGAACCGCTGCCCGGCCTTGCCTCCAGCCGACTCGCGACGCACAGAGACGGTGACAATCTCCGCCCGCGACGCTCGCACGGCGTCCGCGAGCACCTGTGGCGATGGATATTGTGCCGTGCCGAGCAGCAGCCGCGACGAGACCGTCGCCCCATAGAGCGTCAGCGGAGCTGTTGCGCTGTCCGCGTGTGCTTTGTCGATCGCGTTCATAATCCTCAGCCGCCCTGACGCGGCGATACGATTTCGACGCGGTCCCCCTCGGCGAGCTGCCGCTCGGACCGCGCACGTTCAGGGACGAAGTCGCCGTTCACCGCAGTCGCAACGCGCGCGTCGGCAAACCCCGCCTCGATGATGAGCTGGGCCAACGTACGAGCTTCTGTCAGCGTCGGCTCGCCATTCACGACGATGCGCAGGCGCGAGCCCGCCTCGAACTGCTGTTCCATAGCGCTATGACACTATCCCCATGCGCCAGACATCGCTCTCGTGGGCCCAGATTGCAAGGGCCTCGCCCGCATAGAAGGGCTGCCTGTCCGAAAGTGCAAGGGCGAGTGAGATCTCGCTGGCTGTCCAACCGCCAGATCGGCCGCAGGGGCGATTGCGTTTGGGGTAGTGGCAATCGATGATGCATCCCGACTTTGCAGCATTGGGGGTATGCCGAATGAGTCTCGACCGCTTCAAGCTCGATGGGCGATGCGCTCTGGTGACCGGCTCGAGCCAGGGCATTGGAAACGCCATTGCCCGGGGCCTCGCCGAGGCCGGGGCCACCGTGGTCCTCAATGGCCGTGACGCAGCGAAGCTCGACAGAGCCCTTGCGGCGATGCGGGACGCTGGCCTCAAGGCCCAGGCTCGCCCCTTCGACGTTACCCAGCCGGCGGAGGTAACCGCTGCCGTCGATTCCATCGAGCAGGAGATCGGCCCGATCGACATTCTGGTCAACAATGCGGGCATCAACCGACGCATGCCGACGGTGGACTTCCCTGACGAAACGTGGCGCGAAGTCATCGCCACGAATCTCGACAGTGCATTTTTCATGGCCAGAGCTGTCGGCCGCCACATGATCCGGCGGAAACGCGGTTCGATCATCAACATCTGCTCGGTCATGAGCGAGCTCGGCCGCCCGACTATCGTTCCCTATGCAGCGTCCAAAGGCGGCGTGAAGATGCTGACGAAAGGCCTCGCCGCTGACTGGGGCAAGCACGGAATTCGCGTCAATGGAATTGGGCCGGGTTACTTCAAAACGCCGCTCAATGCGCCGTTGATCAAGGATGCGGCGTTCTCAGCCTGGGTCGCCGGCCGCACACCCCTCGGCCGCTGGGGCGAAGTCGACGAACTCATCGGCGCCGCCGTGTTCCTGGCGTCCGATGCGTCGAGCTTCGTGACGGGGCACATTCTCTACGTGGATGGTGGGATGACGGCGGCTGTGTAAACACCGCCGTCATCGAAATCCGCTCAACGTCCGGCAATCAGCTGCGGCAAGGTCAGCGAGACGGCCGGCACGTAGGTGACGAGCATCAGGACAAAAATCAGCATCGCCAGGAAGGGCAGTGACGCGCGCACGACTGCCGCTGGCGACACATTGCCGATGGACGCCGTCAGATAGATCAGCGCACCTACGGGCGGGGTGCAAAGACCGATCACGAGGTTGAGGACAAGCATCACCCCGAAGTGCACGGGGTCCATGCCGATCGCTTTGACCATCGGAAGAAAAACGGGAACGAGGATTACCAGCGCTGGCAGGGGATCGAGAAACATCCCCACGGCGAAGAAGACCAAGTTCAGGACAAGGAGCAGCATCCAAGGTTGCAGATCAAGGCTGCGAATCGTTTCGGCCAACTCCTGACCAATGCGCTGATCGGCAATAATCCAGGCGAAGATCGAAGAAGCACCCAGGATGACCAGCACGGTGCCCGTTGCATGAGCCGCGCGAACCAAAGCATCGTAAATGGCGCGAAGTGACAGGGCGCGATAAGCCAGCACTCCGATCAGCAGCACATAAACAACAGCAATGGCGCCAGCTTCCGTTGGGGTGAAAATGCCACCTCGAATTCCGCCGACGATAATGACCGGGGCCAACAGAGCCAGGAGCGCTCGCAGTGTCGCGGAAAGAATGGCGCTTTTTTCGGCGCGCTCCGAACGGGGCAGATTCATCCGGCGGGCGCTGAGGTACACGATCGCACTGAGACCGATCGCAATCAGCAGCCCCGGCAAGATGCCGGCCATAAACATGGCCCCCACCGAGACATTGGCGGTCACGGCGTAAATGATCATCGGAATGGAGGGCGGAATGATGGGCCCGAGCGTCGAGGCCGTTTCGATAAGCGCCGCGGAGTAGGCCGCAGGATAACCCTCCCGCTTCATCGAGCGGATCAGCAACGGCCCCACGGCAGCGGCATCCGCAACCGCTGAGCCGGACACGCCAGCCATCACCACCGAGCTCACGACGCTGACCTGACCCAACCCGCCGCGAACATGACCGACCAGAGCGCGGGCGAACGCCAGGATGCGATCGACGACACCCCCGGCGGTCATCAGCTCACCCGCGAGAAAAAAGAGAGCGATCGCGAGAAGCACGAAGCTGTCGATGCCGCCGATGAAAAGCTGAGGAACGACCGTTAGCGGTAGCTCAGGTCGGATCACAAAAAGGGTGAAAACCGAGGCCCCCAGAAGCGAAAAGACAAGCGGGACGCCAAAGGCAGTGAGCGCCAGCATCACTCCTAGCAGCAGCGCCAAGGCCATTGATCAGGCATCCCCCCTCAATTTCGCGGCCGTTTCTGCGATCAGAAACAGCAGCCACAAACCGCCCCCGACGACCATCGCCCAATAGAGCCACTGCACCGAGACTGGCAGGGCAGTGTAGCGGTCGTAGGCGGTGAGTTCGATGAGCGTCAGCCCGTGCCAGATCAGAAGGGCGAGCAATCCAGCCGCGACCAACGCCTGCAATAGCACAAGGCCCCGGCGAATGACGGGGCCAACGGCCTGCTCAAGAATATCGACTCGCATGTGAACTGTGCGGGCAGCACCCAGGAGGGCAAGCCACACGAAGAGCAATCTCAGCAGTTCCTCGCTCCAGGGCGTGGAATAGCCGAGGATGTAGCGCGCAATCACCTGGAAGAATGCGAGCGCCGCGATCACTCCAAGTAACAGAGCGCATGCGGCATCAACCGACTTCTTGAGCAGGCTGAGCATGAACCGGGCCTCTTACTGCCCGGCTGCAATGATCTGATCGATGATCTCGCTGCCGTGCTCCTTGGTATAGTTCGCCTTGACTGGATCGAACACGGCTTTGCGGAAGGGCTCCGTATCGACCTCCTCGATCACCTCGACGCCGGCCTTCCGGAAACCTTCAAGTGCCTCTTTGTCAGCTTCGCGGTTAAGTTTCCGCTGGAGGTCCTTGGCTTCCTTGGCCGCTTCCAGCACCGCCTTCTGATGGGCCTCGCTCAAACCGCGGAACTTCTGCTGGTTCATGGCCAGAATCGAGACCGTGTAAGCGTGCTGGGTCACGGAAAGATGCTTTTGCACCTCGTGGAAACGGTTGGAGTACGTAATCGAGAACGGATTCTCCTGCCCATCAACCGTGCCGGACTCGAGGGCGAGGTAGACCTCCGTAAACGGCATCGGGGTCGGAATTGCGCCGAGAATCTTGAAGGCTTCGACGTGGGCCGGGTTGGGCGTTGTCCGAATCTTCAGCCCCTCGAGATCCTTCGGTGTCCGAATAGCGCGCTTGCTGTTCGTGATGTTCCGGAAGCCGATCTCCCAGACCGCAAGCGGCTCCATCCGGTGCTTTCTGAGGCCATCGACGAGAGACTGACCAATCGGACCGTCGATCACGCGGTAAGCATGGTGGTAGCTCTTGAACAGATACGGCAGGTCCAGAGCGTTGAGGCGAGGCTCGAACCGCGTGAAGAACGGGTTGCCCGTAATGCCGATATCAATTGTGCCGAGCCGAACGCCTTCGAGAACCGCGGGATCGTTCCCAAGCTCACCGGCCGGATGCACGGAGACTTTGATCTCGCCATTGGTCAGAGCTTCGACCCGCTCCTTGAAGTGCAGTGCAGCAGCGTGATGGGTGTCAGCAGTCGGTTGGGTGTGCGCAAAACGTAAGGTCGTCTGCGCTACCGCAGCGCCAGATAACATGGCCACGGAAATGGCTAGGGCGAGCGGGGCGGCGAGGCGTTTCATGCGATTCCTCCAGAAACTTGTCGATTGCTTCTTAGAAATTCGGCGATAGTGCACGCCGTGAGCAAAATCGCAAGCTGGGAGTGGTTGAACGCTGTACTCGACCGCCCCGCTTAACGATAGGATGCGCAAGCTGTTTGCAGACGAGGGCCACAGCCGTTCTTTAACCAGAATCTTGCCGACAGTGCATTGCGATTGGCCCTTAACATGGTCGTAAGGCGAACCGGTGATCGGCGGTGGGAGACCACATGTTTCAGCAGTTGGTGACTTCGCGGCGATTCGCGCCGATCTTCTGGTGTCAGCTTTTCTCGGCGCTCAATGATAATTTTCTCAAGAACGCTCTAGTCATCCTTATTCTGTATCACACCGCGACGGAGCGAAGCGGCGCGCTAGTCACGCTCGCTGGCGGCATTTTGATTGCGCCGTTCCTGATCCTGTCTGCTCTGGGCGGTGAGCTTGCCGATAAATACGACAAGGCCACGGTTGCGCGCACGCTGAAGCTCGCCGAGATACCGATTGCGGCAGTAGCTGCAGCGGGCTTCATGCTCCACTCGATCCCGGTGCTCTTCGTTGCGCTTGGACTATTCGGCGTGATGGCCGCGCTCTTCGGGCCGATCAAATACGGGATCCTTCCCGATCACCTCGAAACCCGCGAATTGCCCGCTGGAAACGCTCTCGTCGAAGGCGCGACATTCGTTGCCATTCTCCTCGGAACGATCGGCGGAGGGCTTGCTGCCGCGGAAACGAACGCGGTTGGACTTCTCTCGGTGATCATTTTGGGCATGGCGGCGCTGGCGCTCGTGTTCGCCCGGGCGATCCCCGCAACCGGTGCACGCGCACCGGACCTCAGAATCACCGTTAATCCCGTCCGCTCAACCCTGGCGCTGTTGCGCGACCTGCGGACGGATCACCGGCTCTGGACCGGCGGCCTTATCGTATCCTGGTTCTGGCTCGTCGGTGTTATCGCGCTGTCGCTCCTCCCGACATTGACCAAAGAGCAGCTGGGCGGCACTGCGCAGGTCGTGACACTCGGGCTGGTGGTCTTCACGCTCGGCATCGCGGCGGGCTCGGTGACAGCCGCGCGATTGAGCCGCCTGCGTCCCAATCTCGCCCTTGTGCCCATCGGGGCTATGCTGATGGGGCTCTTCAGCCTCGATCTCGCCTGGGTCTCCTCGGGTATTGTGCCCGGCTCGCAAGCCATCACTCCCAGTGAAGTTCTCACGACAGCGGCGGGCTTGCGCCTAGTCGTCGATCTCTTCGCACTCGCCGCTTCTGGTGGCCTCTTCATCGTCCCATCGTTTGCCGCCGTGCAGGCCTGGGCGCCGATCAGCAGGCGGGCTCGTGTGGTGGCGGCCGTCAACGTGCTCAACGCAGCGTTCATGACAGTGGCGAGTCTTGCCGTCTCAGGCGCCCAGTTCGCCGGTGCGAGCGCTCCGCAACTCCTGCTGGGCCTGGGGCTCGCGAATCTCCTGGTAGTCGGCCTGATCGTCCGGGCGTGGGGCAAGCAGGGCGTCCAGGACCTCGCTGCCTTTGTTTTCCGTCTCTGCTTCCGGCTCGAGGTGAAAGGCCTGGAGCATATCCCTCCCGCTGGTGAACGCGTGATCATTACGCCCAACCACGTCAGCCTGATGGACGGGCCGGTGATGCACGCCATTCTCCCCAGCCACGCTGCCTTCGCCGTCGATACGACGATTGCCGAAGCGTGGTGGGTGAAGCCGTTTCTGAAGGTGATCAATGCCCACACCATGGACCCCACACGGCCGATGGCCACGCGGGCGCTCGTCCATCTGGTGAAACAGGGTGAAACGCTGGTCATTTTCCCCGAAGGCCGGGTCACCGTGACGGGCGGCCTGATGAAAGTGTACGATGGCGCAGCGATGATCGCGGACAAGGCGGACGCGTGGGTCGTACCGGTGCGTATCGATGGGCTCGTGAATGCCAAGCCCTGGAGCTATCTCCGGCCATCACAGATCAAGAAGCGCCTTTTCCCGAAGGTTCGCGTCACGATCTTGCCTCCGCGCAAGCTGGTCGTCCCTGCCGAGCTCAAGGGTAAGGCCCGGCGGCAAGCGGCGAGCGCTGCACTGCAGGACCTGATGATCGACGCCGCCGTCGCCACGGCGCGCATGGACATGACCCTGTTCGAGGCCCTCGCGGAAGCCAGGGCCACCCGCGATACGAACAAGCCGGTCGTCCTCGATGCACTCAACACGAAACTGTCCTATCGCAAGCTGATCCTTGCTTCTCAGGTCCTCGGCCGCAAGCTCGCGCCCCTTGCTCCTCTGGGTGCCTCGGTGGGTGTGATGCTGCCGAACTCGGCGGGCGTCGTCGTGACCTTCTTCGCCCTTCAGTCCATCGGCCGCGTGCCGGCGATGATCAACCAAACTGCGGGGCCGCAGAACGTGCTTTCCGCCTGCCGTGCGGCGAAGGTCGAGGTAGTCCTGACCTCGCGCGTATTCGTCGAGAAAGCCCGCCTCACCGATCTCGTCGAACGCCTGTCTCTCAACCTCAAGGTAGTGTTCCTCGAAGACATTCGCGCTCAGATCGGGATCACAGATAAGATCGCCGGGCTCCTCTTGGGCAGCCGTCCGCAGGCGGTCCGCGATTGCAATAGTCCAGCAGCGATCCTGTTCACGTCCGGGTCCGAGGGCACGCCCAAAGGCGTCGTGCTCTCCCATCGGAACATCCTCGCCAATGTCGCGCAGTCCCTCACCCGGATCGTGGCGAACGGCGATGACGTGGTCTTCAACGCGCTACCCGTCTTCCATTCCTTCGGTCTGACGGCCGGCACCATCATGCCGCTGATGACCGGCGCTCCAGTGTTCATGTACCCGTCCCCGCTGCATTACAGAATTGTGCCGGAGCTAGCGTACCAGAGCAACGCAACCATCCTGTTCGGGACCGACACGTTCCTGAACGGATACGCCCGCGTCGCGCATCCTTACGACTTGCGTTCGGTGCGGCTCGTGCTTGCCGGCGCAGAGGCCGTGAAGCAGCGGACACGTGATATCTACATGGAGAAATTCGGCGTCCGGATCCTCGAGGGCTACGGCGTCACCGAGGCCGCTCCGGTCCTCGCCAGCAATACGCCGATGATGAACAAGCCCGGCACGGTCGGGCGGTTCTCGCCGTTGATGGAGATCCGGCTGGAGCCCGTGCCCGGCATCCCGGATGGTGGCCGCCTGTTCATTCGCGGCCCCAACGTGATGCTAGGTTATTATCGCGCCGAGAATCCAGGCGTATTGGAGCCGCCCGAAAACGGTTGGCACGATACCGGCGACATCGTTTCAATCGATCCCCAGGGCTTCGTCACGCTCAAAGGCCGGGCGAAGCGTTTCGCGAAAGTGGGTGGCGAGATGGTGTCGCTGGCGGCTGTCGAGGCTCTCGCCCTCGAGCTGTGGCCGAGCGCCATGTCGGTTGTCGCTGCCCTGCCGGACGCTCGGAAAGGTGAGCGGCTCGTGTTGCTCACGACGCAGGCGGAGGCCGATCGCGAGACCTTCCTCCGTCACGCTCGGTCGAACGGCGCCTCCGAGCTGATGGTGCCCGCGGCAGTCCTTCATGTCCCGCAACTGCCGCTGCTCGGCTCCGGCAAGCCGGATTTCGCCGCCACGCAGAGACTGGCAGAGCAGATGGTGGCCGGCAGTGGCGGATCTCGGGGCGTGGCCGCCTAAGGAGCGGCGTCGTTCGGGTGCCTTTCAACTCAGCCTGCCAACCGTCTTGCCCTGATGAGCACGGGAGCAATCGAGCCACTTTCGAGGCCCGCGAGCGTGTTTTCGAGGCGGTCACGCGCTGTCTCACCCATGAGGAGTTGCAATCCCAGAGGAGATGGTGCGCCCGCTAAACGTTCCTGGAAAAATTGAATCCCGAACGCGGTGCGGTCCTCCACCTCGTCCGCCGCGAACCCCGCATCGGCCAGCAGCGCTCGCATGTCCTCCGGCGTGACGAGAAAGCTGGTTTCTGGAGTATCCGCCCAGGGTACGGGATAGCACAGCCCGTCCGGTGACGGGCCGCGCATCACGTCATAGATGGCGAAGGGCGCATGAGGCTTCAGAACGCGCGCGACTTCCCGGTAGAGCGCCGCACGGTCAGCGATATTCATGGCGACGTGCAAAGTGACCGCGGCATCAAAGGTGGCATCCGGGTAAGGCATGGCGAGCGCGCTACCCACCGTGAACGAAGCTTGCCCGGCAAGGCCGGTTCGTTCCGTGAGATCGCGCGCGACCTCGATGAACTCGGGTGTGAGATCAATTCCCTCGACCCGGCACCCGGTGCGCGCAGCGATGAAGCGCGCTGCTCCGCCGATGCCGCAGCCAACATCGAGGACGTATTCCGTGCCGGCGAGGTCGAGCTTGCCAAGAATGTGCTCGGTCGCGACGCGGCCACCGATGTGAAACTCGTCAACGGGGGCGAGATCGTCGATCGTGATCTGGCGGTCGGCGACGCCGGCGGCCGTTAGAGCCTTGTTGAGTCGCAGCCCAAGATCCGTGACGCCGTAATGGCGCCGAACGGCAGGCTCGATATCGTTCGTCATGTGGACCTCCGTGGCAGGTCCCCCCATCGACGATCACTCTACCACCAGGATCCGCTCATCGATCACGTCCTGTTCCAGATAATTTGCGACTGCGGTGGCCATCACCGGGGCGAACAGATAACCATGGCGGTAGGCGCCGTTGACCAGGATACGCCGGCCCCGGACGATGGCGCGCGGAATGTTGTCCGGAAAGGATGGGCGCACGCCAGCCCCGAGCTCCTCGATCGTTGACTCCGCGAAGCCTGGGTGCAGAGCATAGGCGAGTCCCAGCAACTCGAGCGCCGATCGCACCGTCACAGGCGCCCCATCCTCGCGTTCGATCAATGTCGCGCCGACCATGTAAAGGCCGTCACCCCAGGGGACGACGTAAAGCGGCTGTCGCGGGTGAAGGAGCCGGATCGGCCGATTGAGCGTCACCTCCGATGAGCGCAGCACGGCCATTTCGCCGCGCACGCCGCGTAAATTTGGCA
>Ga0180220_1001919_pt1 | contig 14287 bp, 14 predicted proteins | sample eDN5th37CBELigBY_FD_151335 | JGI IMG/M metagenome (GOLD analysis project Ga0180220, IMG submission 151335) | Enriched backyard soil microbial communities from Emeryville, California, USA - eDNA 5th pass 37_C BE-Lig BY (version 2) (version 2) | ecosystem: Environmental > Terrestrial > Soil >... | reverse complement strand
TTCTCGATTTTTTCATCGCCTTCGGCATCGTCATCGGGGGGGCGATGGTGGGAGGCGTCGGAGCGGTCATTTCCCTTCAACCCCCCACCCAGACGATGCTCGACGTGGCGGACCGGATCAAAATTTGGGCTCTGGCCGCGGCCATTGGGGGCACGATCGATCCGATGCGGGTCATCGAAAGCAACTTTTTGGGAGGAAATCTGTCCCCGGCGATCAAGCAGATTTTGTTCCTGTTGTCGGCCTTTCTGGGGGCCCACATGGGTAGCGAGCTCGTAAAATGGGTCTGCGGCGGTAAAGAGTAGCCATGAGGATTCCGCCATTTAACCGCTACCGCCATATTTCGCAGATCGCCGCCGTTTTCGTTTTGGGCGCCGTCGTAGGCGCCGTCGTGTACAACGCCATTTTTCAAAACAGCTACAATTTGCTCTGGCTGTCGAATCAGGATTTGGAGAGCCAGCTCAAACAATACGATGACGATATTAAAACGTTAAAGAAATACAGGCATCAGCAAACGGTCATCCGGGAAATCAAAATCCGGAGCGAGCAGCAGGATCCCCCGCTCGATCCCGTCGTGGAAAAGGCCATCATAGTAAAGCTCGGAGACGATTTGGACGTGCTCCGCGGCCAGAACGTGTTCGAAATCGACACGTACAGCAAATTCGTCCGGAAGCTGCTCGACAAAAAAATCTACCTGGTCCGCGAAAAGGAATATACCGTCGAAATCAAAACGCTGCTGCTGATGGAAGGGATGCTGCAAATCTGGGTGGAAATCCATCCGGTCAAAGTGCGAAATCCATAGAATCATGGTACAATGATCCTCATTAGGATTTAAAAGGGGATGTAAGCGACTGATGGTTATTTTCATCCGCTATTTGCTTTTTGCGCTGCTGGTCGTTTCCTGCGTTTGCGCGGCTTTGTACAGCAGCCGTTCCCGGCGCGCGAAGGGTGCCCGCGAACGCGGAATATACGGGGCCGTTACGAATATCTTCATGGGGATCATGCTCGTCATGCTGGCTTTGATTGCCATGTTCATGTTCAGAGGATCGACGGTCGCCGTGATCATCGAAGCGGTTTTTCTGGTGCTGGGCGCGTTCAACATCTTCGCCGGCATCCGCAACCGCAATTATTTTCAGCGCATGAAATCGAACGACGCGGGCTAAACCGCCCGAAAGCGGGAAGCCGGACGCTCCATGGGGAGCGCCCGGCTTTTTTTCGTTGCTGCTTCCCCGGCACCCGGCCTTAGCCGTGTTCGATGGACTGCAGGGTCAGGACCGCTTTGGCGACCAAGCTGTCCATATGCGTCATTTCGATTTCCAGCTTGCACGTCCGGCGGCTCGCCTCCAGCAGGCGCGGCATGACGACGACGGGATCTTCGATCTGGACGGGGCGGACGAAATAGGTGGACATGTTGTCGAGCACGAAATCGTTGCCCGTCGTATCCTTCGCGGCGAACAGCGCGGCCTGCGTCATGACCGTCGTCAGGATGCCCTCGGATATGGTTCCGAGATCCGTTGCCATTTGCGGCGTAATGAAGCCATGGAAAAATAGCCGCCCCTCTTCGTCCCGCTCGTCGGCAAAGCCGTTCCAGATCAAATGATCGAACGTCTCCCCGAGCTGCGGCTGCTTGCGCGCATCGCGCATCGCCTGCAGCACTTCCTTGCGCGAAACGGTTGCCACCAGCTTGCGGTTTTTGTCAATGATCGGCAGGAAATCGATGCCTTCCCACATCATCAGCTGCGCGGCCGAAGCCAGCGAGGTTTGCAGCGTCGCGGTCACCGGATTTCGGACAAGCACCTTTTCGATGCTTTGCTCCGGCGGCAGGTTTCGCAGATCGCTGCGATTGACGATGCCGAGCACCCGATTCCACTCGTCCACCACCGGCAGCCTCGTGTCGCCCTTCTCCTCGGACAACGCCAGGCTTTCTCCCGCCGTGCTGGAGAGCTTTAGCGCGTGGATTTTCGGCTTGCTGCCGACGATATCCTCCACGATCATGATCTTTTTCTTGATGAGCCGGTCAAAAATCGCCCGGTTAATCAATGACGCCACGGTAAACGTGTCATGCCGAGACGAAAAAATCGGCAGGTTCAGCCGATCGGCCAGCGCCTTCACCTCTTTGCTAGTCCCGAAGCCGCCCGTAATCAGCACCCCGGCTCCCTGCTCCAAAGCCAGCGTATGCGCATTTTCGCGGTTGCCGACGATAAGCAGGCTCCCGGCGTCGATATAACGGGCCATGGCATCCACCTTCATCGCACCGATCACGTACTTATGCAGGTTTTTATGCAGTCCTTCCGCTCCTCCAAGCACATGCCCCTCGACGATTTCGACGACATCGGCAAAGGTAAGCTGCTCGGATATGTTGCGCGGTTTCTTTTCGACCCGGACCGTGCCGATCCGCTCCTTCGTCACGACGATGCCGAGATTCTCCGCGTCCTTGAGCGCGCGATAGGCCGTTCCTTCGCTGACGGACATTTCCTTGGCCAATTTGCGGACGGAAATTTTCGTTCCGACCTTCAGCCCTTCGATATGAAGCAGCAGCTGCTCGTGTTTTGTAATCGCGTCATCACGGCCTTCCAAGCTGTTACACCCCCATCACTTCCACTGTACTATTCTGTATCTATATCATAGCACTCCGGGGCACGCAAAAAAAGCCGCGGCAGCAAAGCTCCCCGGCTTTTTTCGTTTCTTACATCAGGATTTTGCAGAATCCTCACATATGTTCCTGGCTGCGCTGCTTTTCCTCCGGCCATTTTAATTGCCACTGGCGCATCTTGGCGGCTTTGATCCGGTCCAGCGCCTTCTGCTTCTCTTCGTCCACGCCAAGCAAATAATGGAGGTGCGCCCCGATGACCAAGAAAGCGAACAGCGCCCACGCTGCCCCGAAAGCCGACGTCCAGGACCAGCCCCCGCTGAAAGAGATCAAGGGCAGGGCATACACCAGCATGGCCAAAGCCACGATCAGATACAGGAAATGTTTGAGTTTCTTTCTTTTTTTCATTTTGCGGCAGCTCCTTCACTCGTAAATCTATATTTCTACTCTATGAAGGCTTGCCGAAAAATATGAGACAAGTTTTGAAAAAACATCGCCGTTAAGGCACCCCGAAGTGGAGCGGATATTACAGGCTTTGCCCGCCGTAAAGATCCTGAAGGCTGTCGGAGATCGTTTTGTTGATGTCCTCGATAATGGTGCTGAGGCGGCGTTCGGCATCAAACAGACGGCGGATGTTCAGGTTGAGGCTGAGCACGTCGAATAGCTTCTCCATCTGTTCCATTTCTTCCTGGGAAGGCATATCGCCGGACATCATTCGCTGTTGGATTTCCATCTGCCGTTTTCTGAAGTCCTCAAGCATGCGCTTGCTTTCGAGGTCCTGCTCGATCAGGCTCATCGCCGATTTGATATCCTTCACCTCTTGGCTTTCCTTCAGCGCTGTCGCCAGTTCATTCGTTTTGTCATAAATATTCATGTGTGTCCTTCCTCCTTAAGAAAATGAAAGCTGCAAATCCCCGATTTTAAAAAAGTGGGTCAATCACCAAGGGATATATGTCCTCATATGATACATTACATGCAAAACGCAGATGCACCTTATCTGCCCTGTGACATCAAGTTGCTGTTGGAAGGAGATCCACGATGTCCAAAAAAAAGCTACCGGTCCAAATGTTCACTCCGGGCAACTTACGGGAAAACGCGATTGTGCTCGGGGAGAAGCTGGTCAAACAGTGGAAGATTCCTACCGACCGTCCTCTGCAGTTGGCATTTGGTTCCTTCAGACAAGAGATCATCGTCGTTCCCGCAGCCAAATCCAGCGGGCTGCGAATCAGTGAGCCTCTGGCCCGCCGAATGGGGCTTTTTTCACGTCCGGTACTAAGAGCCACCTATCATTCTACGAGTCAAACGCTCAGGCTGGGCCCCCTCATCAGCGTGCTGATCAGCCGGGACGATCCGGAACAACCCGATAAACCGTTCGGCTCCATATCCATGTTCTGCCGGGAGCTTGTTAACGCCTGCCGAAAGCAGGGGGCCTATGTATACTTCTTTACGCCGGACCACATTCGGGAAGGGGCCGGCAGTATACAGGGCTGGGTCTACGACGACGGATGGCGCCAGACGTCCATGCCGATCGCAGATGTCATCAACAACCGTCTCACCACCCGCAAAATGGAGAATAAACCTAGCGTACAGCATTTTATGAAAGAAGTAAAATCGCGCTACGGCACACATGTTTTTAATGAAAGGTTTCTGGACAAAAACGAGGTTTTCGACACGCTCAAATCCGATTCCGCCCTTGCAAGGTATATGCCCGAATCTTATTTGCTTACCGGTTTTTCGGTGCTCAAAAAAATGTGCCAGCATTACTCCGTCGTCTTTCTGAAACCGGTTCGCGGCAGCCTCGGCAAAGGCATCATCCGCATCGCAAGGCAACCGGACGGGACTTACCAGACACTGGCAACTTCCTCGGCCGGCTCCCGCAGGCAGACCTATTCCAGCATCGCGAAGCTGTTTTCGGGTTTGTCAGGCAAAATGAAAACGACCCGCTACCAGATTCAGCAAGGGCTCAACCTGATCGATCACGGCAAAAGGCCCATCGATTTTCGGGCTCTGGTGCAGAAAAACGGCCTTGGGAACTGGAACGTGACGTCCATCGTGGCCCGCATCGCCGGAGGCAATCATTTCGTTTCCAATCTGGCCCGCGGCGGCACCCTCAGCTCCGTCAAGGATGCGGTGAGCAAATGCATGCTGCCTTCGGAAGTCAAAAACACGGCCTATACCAAGCTGCACCGGGCATCGCTCGACATCGCCAGAGGCATCGACAGCCGGATTCCGGTTCATTTCGGGGAGCTTGGGATCGACCTGGCGATGGACACCTCGGGCAAAATTTGGCTGCTGGAGGTCAACTCCAAGCCTTCCAAAAACGATAATACCCCGCTTAACGAGCAAAAAATCAGGCCCTCGGTCAAAAGGCTGCTGGAATACTGCTGCTATTTGTCCGGTTTTTGAAGGAGGCGCGCCATGAAGGGAATGACGCTCGGAACGCTCGGCATCATGTGCTGCGGCCGTCAAAGCAATCCCCCGTTTACCGATGAAGGCTACTGCCGGAAACTCTCCGTCCTCGGCAAAAAATACGGCATCCGGGTCATCGTTTTTCGCCCGGCGGATGCGTCCAGGGATCGCGCCTATGTCCATGGCTTCATTTACAGGGAAGGCGCCTGGCAGCAAAGCCGGTTCCCCTTTCCGGACATCGTGTACGACCGCTGCCTGTTTCACAGCAGAAGAGAATTCAAATTGGCGTCAAGCCTGCTTTCGGATTCCCGGGCAGCCAAGGACTGGACCTTATGGTCGCGCGGACTTCCGGGGAAATGGCAGGTATACCGGATCTTGAAAAAAGACCCCACCCTTCTGCCTTACCTCCCGCCCACCGAGATTTACCGGGGAACAGAAAGCCTCAGGAAAGCTCTGGATTTCTATGGCGGCGAAGCGTTTCTGAAGCCGAAGGGCGGCTCCCAAGGCAAAAATACGCTGTACGTCCGGGACGACCGGGAATCCGGCGCGTGGACGATCAAAGGCAGGGATGCCCAAAACAGGCCCGTTGAAAAGATTTTTCAATCCGAAGCTGCGGCGGTACGGTGGGTGGCGGAATTTACGGAAAACCGAAAGTATATCATCCAGCCGTTTCTGCGTTTGCAAAGCAGGGGTGGCCGGTCTTTTGATACCAGGGTGTTAATGCAGAAAAATGAAAAAGGGTTGTGGATGCGAACCGGCCTAGCGGTCCGGGAGGGCGCCTCGGGAAGCATCACCTCCAACCTTCACGGCGGCGGAAAAGCCCTTCCCGTCCTGCCGTATCTAAGCGGACTATTCGGAGCCGAACAGGCAGAACGATTGACGAAAGTCATCGGGGAGCTGTCGGAGAAGATTCCGCCGATTCTGGAGAGTCATTTTGGCCGGCTCGGAGAACTGGGCATCGATTTCGGAATCGATACGAAAGGGAACGTTTGGCTGCTCGAAGTAAACTCCAAGCCGGGACGCACCTCCATCCGGCAGGCAGGCGATCCGGACAGCGCCGTTCTCGCGTCGGAAAATCCGCTCCGTTATGCCCGCTATCTACTGCTTCGACAACTTAGGAGGGTAAATTGATGAGTTTGACTTATTGTAATGTTCATTTTTCGCAGAAACCCGAGAAAGTCGTCTACATTTCCAACACGTTACTGAGAAGCTTAAAGCTGTCCGGCAAAAAAAACATCCAACTTCGTCTCGGGAAAGATGTGATCCATGCCGCCGTAAAGTCCATCAATAAGCCGGGAAAGCATCTGTACCTCGGCTCGGGCGTCCGCAACGGCATCCGCGTCCCTTCGGCCGGCGGCATTTATATACGCAACCAGGATAATGAATTTCAGCTCGGTCCGCTGATCGGCGTGCTTTCGGATGGACCCACGAACACCTCCCAGCCTTTTGGATCGCGCACGCATTTCATCAAGCAGCTTCTCCGGGAGGGCAAAAAAAAGTGCTATATTTTCGCTTTTACGCCCCGGGACATCAACTGGCAGCAGGAAACGATCAATGGTTACTTCCTGAACGACAATGGAAGCTTCTACAGAAAAACGATCCCTTTGCCTGACGTCGTCTATAACCGATTGCCGAGCCGGAAAGCCGAAACCTCTTCCCCCATCATTCAACTTAGGGAGCGTCTCGGCCGCAGGAAAATTCCTTATTTCAACTGGAGCTTTTTCAACAAATCGGATATATACCGCCTGCTCGAAAACGACAATACCGTCAACAAATACGTCCCTGAATCCCACATGAATCCGTCTCCCGAAATCATAAAAGACATGCTGGAGAGGCACCAGTTTCTCTACTACAAACCCTCGGGCGGCAGCCTTGGAAAAGGCATTTACCGTCTGACCTACCTGCCCAAAAAAGGTTACTTCGCCCGATACCGAAAAGGCAGCGGCAACGTGCTGCTCCGGTTCAGCACCTTTAACAGCCTGATGCGGATGCTGCAGTCCAGGCATGGCCGTTCGCTTGGCTCTTATGTCATCCAGCAAGGAATACGGCTGGTCGAAATCGACAATTGCCCGATCGATTTCCGCTTCCATATGCATAAGAACGGAAAAAACAACTGGGTCGTAGTCGGCATCGGCGCCAAAAAAGCCGGGCGGGGCAGCGTGACGACGCATTTGAAAAACGGCGGTTCCCTGCTTACGCCCGAGCAAGCGCTAGGCCGAACCTTCGGGCAAAGATCCGACGAAGTGCTGCAAAACGCCAAAAAAATCGCCATTACGCTTGCCGAAGCCATCGAGTTCCACCATCAGCATCTGCTCGGCGAAATCGGATTTGATCTCGGGATAGACCAGGATGAGAAGGTATGGATGTTCGAAGCCAACGCCAAACCGGGCCGCTCCATATTCAGCCATCCTTCCCTCAGGTCGGAAGGGAAAGCTTCTGTGGAGCACATTCTCGAACATTGCCTTTACCTAAGCAAATTCCGCAGGAGGGATTCCGAGTGACAACGACCTTCAACGAAGAAAGCGGCAAACCCGTCGTCGCGATCCTGACCATGTCGGGCGGGCCGAAATATTTTCGGGGTAACCAGGCCAACTTTGAAGATATCGTCAAGACCGGGCAGGAAATGGGATTTCCCGTCTATGTCGTGACGATCAAGGAGCTCAAACTGCAGGGAGAACGATTAAAAGGTTACACACTCAATTCGGGCGGGGAATGGGAGCAGCAGCTTTTCCCCCTCCCGAACGTCATTTACAATCGCATCCCCCAGCGCGAAGATGAGCTGAGGCCCAAAGTCCGGAAAAAAATCAAAGAATGCCTTGTACATCCGACAATCAAGTTTTACAATCCTTATTTTTTCAATAAATGGCATCTTTTCGAATGGCTCAAAAACTCGAAGGCAACCGGGCATCTGGTGCCCAAAACCCGAAGGCTCCGGGGAGAATCGGGACTGCAAAAGATGCTTGAACGCTATCCTTCCCTCTATCTGAAACCGGAAAGCGGCAAAGCCGGCAAAGGCATCATGATGCTGAAATACCAAGAGGACAAACCGCTTCCTTACCGGCTGAAAGTTCAGCATCATAAAAGCAGCACGACGTACAAGGGAGCCAGCATGCACCGGCTGTGGAAGCGGATCAGGACGGAAACGGGCACCAGCCGTTATATCGTCCAGCAAGCCATCGAGCTGGCGTCCGTTGAGCAGCGCCCGTTCGATTTGCGCGTGCTGCTGCAGAAGACGGGAAAAGGGCAATGGAGCGTCACCGGCGTCGGGGCGCGCATGGCCGGTTCCAAAAGCATTACGACCCACGTTCCTCGGGGCGGAAGCATTGAGGATCCGAATAAATTGCTGGCTGCGGTGTTCGGCGAAGGCAGCGCGCCCGGCATGATCAACCGGGTCAAAACGACCGCGATCGTCATCGCCAGACAAATCGAAAAGGCTTCCGGTCATCCGCATGGCGAAATGTCCATGGATCTGGGCGTGGATTCTTCGGGCGGTATTTGGTTTTTCGAAGCCAACGCCAAACCGATGAAATTCGACGAACCGCATATCCGCCAGAAGTCGCTGGAACGTATTTTCCAATACAGCCAGTACCTTGCGAACGTCCAGAAGCCGTAACGTCAAAGGAAGTGAGCAGATGCAGATTTCATCCCTCTCCCCACAGGGCGATTGGAACCGACAGCACGCACGCGTGCTGCGGTTTCTGTTCGAACATGGCGGAATCCGTTCGGTGCGGGAAGATTATTTGAAGCTCGCCGGCGTCAAGGAACTTGATCTCCGGGTCCCCGGCACTTCCCTTCTGTTTGCCACGGTTCGGGGGGAAGCCGGGCCCGTTTTGGCGGGAGCGAGCTTTGTGGCCGGTTACGGAAAAGAGGCTTTTCTTATCGCCGTCCATCCGTTATACCGCCGCAAAGGCATCGGTTCGGCCCTCTTGAAGGCCCAGCTTGACCGGCTTGGCAAATTGGAATGCCGCGCAGGGCTGAACCAGATTCCTTTCCTGGGGCTTTGTTTTAAGGCCGGACTCACCGCCTCCTCCTTAACCAGGGCATCGATGGGCAGAACGCTCCTCCATCTCGAAGGAAACGCACATAATAGTGTCCGCCGCAAGGCAGTCCCATTCAAAGAAGGTGAACAGTTGTGCCGCTTCCCGTCTTAGGCATATTGACGCTATACCTGAATGATCATAAAACCCTTGAAGAAAAGCCCGTTTACCAAAAAATGATCGTCGAAGGCCGTAAAATCGGCTTGGATGTATTTGTTTTCACGCCCATGGATGTCAACGATTCGAATCAAAGGATTTACGCCTTGGAATATGACGCCAAGAAGGGCGCGTGGAAGCGCCGCTGGCGTTCGTTTCCCGACATGATCTATGACCGCTGCCGGATTCAGAAAAGCCCCCGTTTCACGCAGCTTCTTCAGTTTCGCCGCCGTTACGGCCACATGCAATTCCTGAACCGCCCCTTACGCAACAAATGGACGATTTACGAGGTCCTGTCGCGGAGGCCCGAATTCAAAAATTACCTCCCCGAAACGCATTTGTTTCACGGCTTTCCCGATGTGCACCAAATGCTGAAAAAAACGCCCATCGTTTATCTAAAGCCGATTAACGGAACCGGAGGACGCGGAATTTTGCGGGTCGAACGGATCAAAGGAACGCCATATTACTATATTCAGGGCCGTAATCAGCAGCGTAAAATCATCACGCCGCAAAAAATCCATGCTTCCCGCCTGGGGGCCGTTTTAAGCAGCTGGAGCATGAAAGGCCATTATTTGGTCCAGGAGGGGATCGCGGTCGATCTCCCCGACGGCCGGGTTCACGATTACCGCATGCTGGTACAGAAAAACAGGGAAGGCATCTGGGAACTCACCGGCATTGCCGGCAGAGTCGGAGCTCGCCGCAGCGTAACGTCCAACCTGCACGGCGGCGGGCATGCCGTCTCCTTCGACGCGATGATGAAACAGTGGATCGAAGATGAGGAGAAACGGCACAAGGTGCAGCGGAGAGCCGAAAGGCTCGGCGTCGAAGTGGCCTCTTTCCTGGAGAAGCAATACGGGGCTTTATGCGAACTTGCGCTCGATCTGGCCATTAACAAAAAAGGGGAGATCTACCTGCTGGAGGTGAATCCCAAACCTGCCCGGGAAGTGTTTTCGCAGATCGGGGACGCGGAACTGTACCGGAAGGCGATCGTAAAACCTTTGGAATACGCCGTCGGGCTTTACGAAAAAATGCACGAGCCGTCGCACGAATAAAAAAACGGACGGACCGCAGATCTCCTGCGGCCCTGTCCGTTTTTTGCTATGGAATTATGTTTTCGGCAGCTCCGAATCCGCTTCCTCATACAGCTTCAAAAGCTCGGCGAACGAAGAGATGCGCACATCCGCCCCTTTAAGCTCTTCGTCATTGCCAAAACCGGCATAATCGCAGCCGACGGCGCACAAACCGTTTTTCTTGCCCGCTTCGACGTCGGAAGACCGGTCTCCGACCATCCACGCGGACTTTACGCCATTTTCGTCCAGCAGCAGCTTCACCAAATCCACTTTGGAAAGCGTGCCGTGTTTGCCTGCGCTGTACAATCCGTCAAAAAGCCCTGCCAGGCCGTGCGTCTCCACGATTCCGCTTATGTAATGCTCAAGGCCGTTGCTGGCGACAAACAGCTTCACGCCCCGCCGATGCAGTTCCCCGAGCGTTTCCTTCACTTCCGGGTACAGCAGCGTTTCCCCGCCTGCCAGCCCTTCCAGCTCCAGCTGCAGCAGCAGCTCGTTTGCGCGGGCGTGGGCCTGCTCGCTGCCGTCGGGCATGACGACCTTCCAGATATCCTCAAGCAGCATGCCCAGGCTGCCGAGAAGCCGCTCCTGCGGAGGCGTCGGAGAAGTATAAAGCCCTTCGCTGCGAAGCGTGTCGAACAGCTTATGGTAGGCCGGCAGAAGCACCGTTTCCGTCTGGAACAGCGTACCGTCCATGTCGAAAATCATCGCCTCGGGACGGGTCCGTTTGCTTTGGTTCATCGGTTCTACATCTTCCCTTCTGTTACTTCGATGTCTTTTGTTTGCTTATAGCCTATGATAAGGGAAGCCCTCCGGGATGTAAACCAAGGGGGCTTCACTTTTCCTTCCTTGGTTCCTCCCTTCATCGATGGGCCGAAAATTCGGTTCCTCTGCCCTATGGGCGGGTCTCAACGGATTTCTTAACAAAAACAAGGCCGGGACGCATCGAATTCGATGTCCCCGGCCTCGTTTAGCGAAAGAGCCCTCAAAGGAAAGGTTTACTTGCCGGTTTCCTTATCGTTTTTTTTGCCGTTGTTGGCGTTTTCGGCTTTTGGCTGTTCGTCAGGTTTTTCGTTTGTTTTGGAATCAAGCAATCTGGCGTCGACTACCCTTTGGTCCTTGACGGTTAGAACCACCTTATCGTTAACGGCCAGTTGATCTGCCTGAATCGCTTTGTTGTGATAGCCCACTAGCAATTCGCTTTCGATCTTGAACGTGTTGATCTCCTGGTTTGCCGTTTCGACCTTGATCTCCCCATAGGCATCCGCCGTTACCGACGCTGCAGGGAAGGTTATTTCCTTCACGGTGCCGTTGACTTTGACCGCACCCGCTTTTTCGAGCAGGTCATCGTTCGTTCTGTCCAGCAATGCCGCCATTTCGGCGCGGGTCACTCCCTTGTTCGGCAGGAACGTTCCGTTGGGGTAACCGCTGACAAGCCCTTTCTCGATCGCCACCTTGACGTAGCCGACGGAACCGGCAGGGATGGCCTTCGAATCTTTAAAACTCAGCTTGGCTGCCATTTGATCCAATGCGTCCTTTTCGAAACCCAGGGACTTTACGAGCAGGCTGGATACCCAAACGCGGCTGGCCGGCTTCTCCGGTTGGATCAGCTTTTCGTTGGCGGCAATCAATCCATGCTCGAGCGCGGTAACCACGTAACCCGCGGCCCAAGGATATTTTTTGCTCAGATGGGCCGCATCCTGGAACGGAAGGCCAGCGTCTGCAGGCTTGGATTTCGCCTCATCTTCCAGCCCCATCAGGCGAACGGCCATCACGATCGCTTCGACGCGGGTGACGGGTTTGTTCGGACGGAACGTGCCGTCTTCAAATCCTTGGAATACGTGCTTCGATTGCATTTTAAGGATATTCCCTTCCGCCCATGGCGCATCATTTATATCCTTAAACTTCAAAACGGTTTGAGTGCGGACTTCCGGCTTGGCGGAGGCCACGGCTTCTTTAGCCGATGCGGCTTGGACGGTCAAACTCAAAGCCAGCGAAACGGCAAATGTGGACAGCAGAACGTTTTTAACTCTTTTCATTTCTCATCCCTCGCAAACGATAGAATTTAAACGGCTCTTTTTACGAGCGCATATTTAATTACGTCCAATTCCAAAGTTTTGAGGGGGTCGTCCAAAAAAAAATGATCGCTTATGGATTACGCGGAGCGTTTGTCTCGCGTTTTTGATCTGCCGCGTTCGCCGGATTGTTCGCCCCGGATTCCCCGTTTTTCCGCTGAACTCCCTGATTCGCTTGCTTATCCCCATTAGCTTGTTTCTCATTTTTCGCTGGAATGTTATTTTCCGCCTGTGCGCCGTTTTTTCCTTGAACTTTACTCTTCGCCTGCGCGCCGTTCGCTGCTGATTTGTCTTCGCCCGACGCAGCTCGGCCTTTGCCGGATTGCGGTTCCCCTGCGGGCTTCAATCCGCCGCCGTTCTTGACCCCATCGGTCGGCTCGCTCTCGGCAGACTTGCCGGAACCCGGCTTCCGAGCCGCGCTGTCTTTGTTCTCGGCACTGTTTACGGGATGATCTTTGTTTTCCAGGGAAGGCGGCTCCTGAGGCTGTTTGTTTTCCTGACTCTTTCCGGCATCTTGCCGGGTGCCCTTTTGGCCTTCGGTGTTCCCTTTCGGGGAGTCGGATTGCAGCCCGGTTTCCGTGCGGCTTGCCGCTCCGTCAAAAAAGCGCTGCGGATCGATCCCGGCCCCCGTAAGCGCATCAGGGATGGAATGGGAACGCAGGTCTTTGATGTTCAGCCGGATGCCTTTTTCTTTCGCTTGTTGGTAAACGATATACTTATTGAGCGGCAATTCCGCTGCTTTGGCTTTGTCCATCAGCTCCCGGTCCGCCTCGAACCATTCCATCTCGTATCCTTTCTCCGCCCCTCCGACCTTTTGCTTGTCCGGCAGGAACGAAGCGGAGCGGAGCTCCACCGTCGACAGCATGATCCACTTTCTCCCTTCGTCGACGTTTAAATATCCCTGCTTTCTGGCCTCGTCCAAAATGACGTGAACGGCTTCGTAGAAATTTTGCCCTTTTAGCTTCCGTGCGGATAAAAGCTTTTTCGCGTCATCGTTCAGCGGTTTCACCCGGTCGATCCTTCCGTCCTGTTTGACGTACAATTCCATGCTCGGATTGATATCGATCGCCACCAGCATAGATGCGCTCCCCGTCGCCGGCTTCCACAAAAATACGGCGCCGACCAACAACAAAACGGAAGCCGCGAGCCACCAGGCTTGTCTCAGCCAGCGGCCGGCATGACGCTTTCGTGCGGGTGCGGATCTGGCCGCGGTTTTCACCGGAATCCGATCCCCCAGCTGAGGCATATCGGGCAAATGCGGCAGGTTTCGGAAGGTTCCATCCTCGCAGAGAACGACGATACACTGCTCGGTTATTTTCATTACGACTCCATGCATCATCATCACTCCTCTACGTTTGCAAAAGAAACTATGCCGCGTATCCGTTCAAATTCCGGACATGCGTAGATCAAAACAAGCGCTATGATATATTTACGATTCCGTTCCAGCGTTTTGTGACCCACTTTAAACATTTTCAGCATGTTTTTGATCGGCAGCCTTTTGGTTTGCTTCAGCACATCGAGCCATTCCGGCTGTTCGCTGAACCGCTTGGCGATTTGGATCATCTGCTTACGCGTATCTCTATGTTTCGGGGAGCAATCCTCCAGCTCCTCCAGCGACACGCCGTATTCCTGCAGGGCCTCGTCGTATGCAAGCAGCTCCATCGCCAGCTCGCTGGCCGATTGCTCCCTGTTGTATAGGTCGAGAGAACTGGCGATTTCGCTCGGAGTCTGGTCGAACAGGTCCCCCGGCTCGTTCAGAATGACGCTTTCCGATTTTAAAATTCTCCCTTGTCTGCGGAACTCGTCCACAAGCCGGTTATGGATCATCATGTATGCAAAATTGTCGAAGGATTTTTTCATGCCGCTGTCGTACCGGTCGATGGCCTCGTTTAACGCGATCATCCCGATGCTTGCTTCGTCGCGCTCCCACCCGATCGGGCTTTTGCATACTTGGGA
>Ga0180220_1001918_pt1 | contig 14288 bp, 9 predicted proteins | sample eDN5th37CBELigBY_FD_151335 | JGI IMG/M metagenome (GOLD analysis project Ga0180220, IMG submission 151335) | Enriched backyard soil microbial communities from Emeryville, California, USA - eDNA 5th pass 37_C BE-Lig BY (version 2) (version 2) | ecosystem: Environmental > Terrestrial > Soil >... | reverse complement strand
TCCGAGCACGGCCATGACATCGAACACCGGCGGCGAGACCGCCCGTCCCGTGAGCGCGGCGCGCAGCGGCTGGGCGACCTGGCCGAGCTTCAGCCCTTTCGCATCCGCGAGGGCCCGAATCGCCGCCTCGAGAGAAGCGGCCGACCAGTCCTTCTCCGCCGCCAGGGCCGCTGCCACGGCGGCGAGCGTCGCCCGGGCGGTGTCGTCGAGCAGGGCCGCCGCCTTCGGCTCGAAGGTGAGCGGCCGCTCGGCCGTCAGGTAGGCCATGCCGGCCAGCAGCTCGATCAGTGTCTTGGCCCGGGCCTGCAGGCTGGGAATGGCGGCCTCCACCCGGTCCCAGCCCACGGCCGCCAGTCGCGCGCCGAGGGCCGGAGCGTCGGGCAGGTGCGGGACGACCTCGCGCAGCGCCGCTGCAAGCTCAGCCGGCGTCGACTGGCGGATGTAGTGCCCGTTGAGATCGGCGAGCTTGGCGAAGTCGAAGCGGGCGGCGCTTTTGCCCACGTCGGCGATGTCGAACCACGCGATCGCCTGCTCGGTCGAGAAGATCTCGTCGTTGCCGTGGGCCCAGCCGAGGCGCACCAGATAGTTCCTGAGCGCCGCCGGCAGGTAGCCCATTGCGCGGTACTCCTCCACGCCCTGCGCACCGTGGCGCTTCGAGAGCTTGGCGCCGTCGGGGCCGTGGATCAGGGGCACATGCGCGAAGTGCGGCACCTCCCACCCCATCCCTTTGTAGATGAGCGTCTGCCGGGCCGTGTTGGTCAGGTGATCGACACCGCGGATGACGTGCGTGATCCCCATGTCGTGGTCGTCGACGACCACCGCCAGATTGTAGACCGGCGTGCCGTCGCTTCTCAGCACGATCATGTCGTCGAGATGCTGGTTCTGGTAGACGACGCGGCCCTGGACCTGATCGTCGATCACGGTCTCGCCGTCGCGCGGCACCTTGAGGCGGAGCACGGGCTTCACGCCTGCCGGCGCCTCTGATGGATCGCGGTCGCGCCACGGGCTTTCCAGCCGCTGAGGACCGCGCGGCACACGTCCTTCCTTCTTCGCAGCGTCCCGCTCGGCCGCGATCTCGGCCTGCTTCGCCTGGATCTCCTCGGGCGTCATCCAGCAGCGATAGGCATTGCCGCGCGCCAGCAACTCGCGGGCGACCTCGGCGTGTCGCGCCGCACGACCGTGCTGATAGAGGACGTCGCCGTCCCATTCGAGGCCCAGCCAACGGAGGCCGTCGAGGATTGCCTTCGTGGCAGCCTCCGTCGAGCGCTCACGGTCGGTGTCCTCGATGCGGAGCAAGAACCTGCCGCCCGTGTGCTTGGCATAAAGCCAGTTGAAGAGCGCCGTACGGCCCCCGCCGATGTGCAGGAAGCCCGTGGGCGAGGGGGCGAATCGAGTGACGACGGGACGCGGCATGGGCGAAAGCTCGGTGCGATTGAATCCGTTTGCCGCGGCTATAGCACAGGTTGCTCGCTTGCGAGCCCTTACCGGCCGCCCGAGGGGCTGCGGTTGTGTCTCAGTTTGAATGTCGGCGTTGGGTCAAAATCGCCGATTTGATCAGCGCGGGCCGACAGCTAGTCTACCTCCGAGACGGACTTCGGTCCATCACAGGCGCTCAGGGCCAGTAGCAGACTTGGCGGGAGAGCATTGGTTTGCCACGATGCCCGAGCCCGTTTCAGCAGTAGCAGCGACTAAGACAGATGGCAGGAGGTGTTCGATTGAACCACAGTGCTTTGCCTCTTTCTGTCAGCACACACAAGGATTATTCGCGACGGCGAGGAAAGTGAGGTTGCAATTGCTGAACTGCGCCAACTTCTCGCCGTTGATGCGCTGATTAGGCTGCACGAGCAGGAGTTCCAATTCCTCCCAGGGGGCCAGCCTACCTACACCCACTTCAACTTGGAGAGAACGACAAACGCTGTTGGCAAGCGGTATGCTATTGTGCCCATTCTGATGCCTGGAAGACGACTTGATGACGGCACGGAATTACTGCCGGTCATCGACGTAGCGCCAGCTCGAATTGGAATTTGTCTTGAAGTACAACAGCGCGTACCAATAGGAGAAGTAGCTCAACGTTACTTTGATCAATCCTTACCGCACATCAAGACACCTATTCAACTCCAGGGCGCGCTGCTGGCCAGATACCGTGGCATGTTTCCCGGCCTTGCAGACGAAGAGATTATCTCAAGAGGATGTGCGATCTCTCTCATCGACTTCCACAGCTCGACCTAAGGCGCACCGCCCTCGTTGCTTGGACTGCTTTGGGCCAGAAGCGTCGCGCCGCCCACCGACGTCATCCCGGCGCTTGTCGCCGGGACCCATTCATCGACGCGCGCGACGCCCGCGACCTCGTGCATGGCATCGCACCGTTCCGACCACAAACCTCTGCGTCCGTTGCCCGATGGATCGCGGGGACAAGTCCCGCGACGACAGGTGTGGGATCAGGAGCCGAAATTCGAACTGAGACGCAGCCCTGGCTGTCCCCCGACTTGGCGACCAAGCCGGAATTTGCTAGGGCGCGGTCAGGACCCGCACGCGCGGGATCGAACCGGAGAGGACATCTCATGTCAGGCGAGACGGCAGAGCGGACGGCAGGGCGCGACTTCATTCGCGACATCGTCGAGGCCGATCTCCAGTCCGGCCGCACCACGTCCGTGACCACGCGTTTTCCGCCGGAGCCGAACGGCTTCCTGCACCTTGGCCACGCCAAGTCGATCTGCCTCAATTTCGGCATCGCCGAGGAGTTCGGCGGGCATTGCAACCTGCGCATGGACGACACCAACCCTACCAAGGAGGAGCAGGCCTACATCGACGCCATCCAGAACGACGTCCGCTGGCTCGGGTTCGACTGGGGACAGCACTTCTTCCATGCGTCCGATTACTTCGATCAGCTCTACGACTGGGCCGAGCATCTGATCAAAACCGGCAAGGCGTACGTCGACGACCAGAGCCAGGAGGAGATGCGGGCGAGCCGCGGCACCCTCACCGAGCCCGGCCGCAACAGCCCCTTCCGCGACCGGTCGGCCGAGGAGAACCTCGATCTCTTCCGCCGCATGCGGGCCGGCGAGTTCCCGAACGGCGCCCGCGTGCTGCGCGCCAAGATCGACATGGCTTCGGGCAACATCAACCTACGCGACCCCGTGCTCTATCGCATTCTGCATGCCGAGCATCCGCGCACCGGCACGGCGTGGTGCATCTATCCGAGCTACGACTACGCGCACGGCCAGTCGGACGCGCTCGAAGGCGTCACGCACTCGATCTGCACGCTCGAGTTCGAGGACCACCGGCCGCTCTACGATTGGTTCCTCGACAACCTGCCGGTGCCGTCGCATCCCCGGCAATACGAGTTCGCGCGCCTCAACGTCACGCACACGATCCTCTCCAAGCGCGTGCTGACCCAGCTCGTGCGCGACGGCCATGTCGCCGGCTGGGACGACCCGCGCATGCCGACGCTGGCGGGGCTGCGCCGTCGCGGCGTGCCGCCGGAGGCGCTGCGGGACTTCGTGCATCGCGTCGGTGTCGCCAAGGCGAACAGCGTTGTCGATTACGGCATGCTTGAGTTCTCGATCCGCGAGGTGCTGAACCGCACCGCGAGCCGCCGCATGGCGGCGCTGCGGCCGCTGAAGCTCGTCATCGAGAACTATCCCGAGGGGCAGGTCGAATACCTCGACGCCGTGAACCATCCGGAGGACGCGGCTGCGGGCTCGCGCAAGGTGCCGTTCGCGCGCGAGGTCTGGATAGAGCGCGACGACTTCATGGAGAGCCCGCCGAAGAAGTTCTTCCGCCTGTCACCCGGGCGGGAGGTGCGCCTGCGCTACGCCTACTTCGTCACCTGCAAGGAGGTGGTGAAGGACGCCGACGGCAACGTCGTCGAGCTGCGCTGCACCTACGATCCCGAGACGCGCGGCGGCAACACGCCGCCCGACGGGCGCAAAGTGAAGGCGACGCTGCACTGGGTCGCGGCCCCGACCGCCGTCGAGGCCGAGGTGCGTCTCTACGAGCACCTCTTCGCCGATCCCGATCCCGACGCGTCGAACTTCGCCGCCGAGATCAACCCGCAGTCGCTCGAGGTCATTGCCGACGCAAAGCTCGAGCCGGCGCTGGCGGCGGACAACGCGGCGGCACCAGTGCAGTTCGAGCGTCTTGGCTATTTCTGCCGCGACCCGGATTCGAGACCCGGCCGGCTCGTTTTCAACCGGACCGTCGGCCTCAGGGATACCTGGGCCAAGGTCTCCGGCGCGTAATCCGTGGGGGCGGGATCGGTCCCTCGCGAGATGGTGCAGTCGCATCTCCTTCCCGCGAGGGAGGGACGCGGAGTCATCTCATAGGCGAAGGCTGGCTCACTCCTTCACCTGATGCACCTCGATGACGTTGCCGTCGGGGTCATGGAAGAAGATCTGTTGCCAGCCCTTCATGGCCCAGGCGCCGAAATCGGCGTAGGGAATGCCGCGTTCCTCCAGCCGCTTCTTGAAGGCGGCGATGTCGTCCGTGCGGAAGGCGATGTGACCCTTCTCGAGCGGGTTGATGGCCTGTCCGGTCTTGAAGCCGATCTGCAGGTCGCGTTCGGCGAGATGCACCTCCGACTGGCCGTCAGTCACGAAAGAGACCTTGCCGGAGTAGCCCTGCGACGTGTCGCGCGTCGCGTTGCGTGACGGTTCCGACTGCATGTCGAGCACCTTCGTGTAGAACTCGTCCATGGCGGCGACGTTGTTGGTGCTCAGGTTGAGATGGTGCAGCTTCAGCTTCATGGGGCGTCCTCCGTTTCTCCGTTGGACCGAGACTACCCAGCCCGGCCGCAGGCCGCCAAGTGCTGCTTTCTGGGTCGCTGGCAGGTGACGATTTGTCCCGACCGGTGGCCGGCTCTTTCTTGCTCTCACACACGCCTGCGCCTATGGTCCGCGCCGCCTCGCAAGGCGCGAGGCGATCTCGAGCAACCCGACACCCAGAAAGGCAACGTGCCATGGGCTTTTTTGCCGACAGCCTGAACCGGATCACACCTTCCGCGACGATGGGCATCTCGGCGAAAGCGCGCGCTCTCGCAGCAGAAGGCCGGGACATCATCATTCTGAGCCAGGGCGAGCCGGACTTCGATACGCCGCAGAACATCAAGGATGCGGCGATCAAGGCCATCCAGTCGGGAAAAACGAAATACACGGATGCCGACGGCATGCCGGAGCTGAAAGACGCCGTCGTGGCCAAGTTCCGCCGCGAGAACGGGCTCGAGTACAAGCGCAGCCAGATCACGATCGGCTCGGGCGGCAAGCAGGTGCTGTTCAACGCGCTCTGCGCCACCATCAATCCGGGCGACGAGGTGGTCATCCCGGCGCCCTGCTGGGTCAGCTATGCGGACATCGTGCAGTTTGCCGGTGGCACGCCCGTCTTTGTGAATTGCTCGATGGCGGACGGCTATCGTCTGCGGCCGGAGGCGCTCGAGCGCGCCATCACGCCGAGGACGAAGTGGTTCATGTTCAACGCGCCGTCCAATCCGACGGGTGCGGCCTACTCCAGGGAGCAGATCAAGGCTCTGACGGACGCGCTCGTGAAGCATCCGCATGTCTGGGTGTTGACCGACGACATGTACGAGCACCTGCTCTACGACGGGCACGAGTTCTTCACGATCGCCCAGGTGGAGCCGAGCCTCTACGAGCGCACGCTCACTGTGAACGGCCTGTCGAAGGCCTACTGCATGACCGGCTGGCGCATCGGCTATGCCGGCGGCCCCGAGCCGCTGATCAAGGCGATGGGCAAGCTGCAGAGCCAGTCGACGTCGAACCCGTCGTCGATCTCGCAATGGGCTGGCGTCGAGGCGCTGAACGGGCCGCAGCACTTCATTCCCGTCAACAACGAGAAGTTCAAGGTGCGGCGCGACCTGGTCGTCTCCATGCTCAATCAGGCGAACGGCATCAAGTGCCCCAAGCCTGAAGGCGCGTTCTACGTCTATCCGTCGTGCGAAGGGGCGCTCGGCAAGACGACGCCCAAGGGCACAAAGCTCGTAACGGACGAGGATTTCGTCACGGCGCTGCTGGAGGAGGAGGGCGTCGCGACCGTTCACGGCGCCGCCTTCGCCATGGCACCGTTCTTCCGGGTGTCCTACGCACTCGACAACGAGAGCCTCGAGGAGGCCTGCCGGCGCATTCAGCGCTTCTGTGGCAACCTGCGCTGATCGTCAGACGTCCATTCATTGCCGCCTGAACGCGTCAAGTCGCGGTCGGGCGGCTATTTTTTTGGCATTTCAGAAGAGTTCACAAAAAGTTAAGGCCCACGCGCCGGCTTATTTGGATACATTCCAAACTTGGCGGATACGCTCCGCTGATCGACCACTGCAAGGGGAGTTTCAATGTCGAAATCCAGGGTTCTGGCTGGTCTGTCCATTCTGGCCGGCGTGGCTGTGATCGCGTCCGGTGTCGCAATCGCGCAGGACGTAGTCGCCAAGCGCAAGGAGATGATGAAGGCCGTCGGCGGCGCGACGAAGCAGTCGGTTCAGATGGTCAAAGGTGAGGTGCCGTTCGACGCAGCCAAGGCCAAGGCGAACATGGCCACGATTGCGGCATGGGAAGGCTCGGCAGCACTGTTCCCGAAGGGATCGGACACCGGCGACACGACCGCGGCGCCCAAGATTTGGCAGACGTTCGACGACTTCGAAGCGAAGGGCAAGAAGATGGTTGCAGACGCCGCCACGGCGGCCAAGGCGGCCGCGGGCGGGCTCGACGCCTTCAAGACGGCCTTCGGTGAGGTCACCAAGGCCTGCAAGGGGTGCCATCAGCAGTATCGGATCAAAAAGTAGCTCGCGAAAGGGATGCAGGTCCGCCACCGGGCGGCCCGGCGGGAGGGTATTCCCTCCCGTTTCGCATGCGAGCCGGATGCCCGCGCGCACCTTTCAGGGCGACCTAACAGAAAACGCGAATCGAGCGACATGACGTTCCGCGAGCGCTTCCGCGAGGCTTGGACGTGCCCGACGTGCCGCCGCCATCGTCGAATCGCGATCGTCCTTGGGGTGCTTCTGCTGCTGACTTGGCTTCTCGTCTGACCACCAGCCAGGTGGCCGGCGGCGGCGCGGCGAGACCAGAAGGTCGAAATAAGAAAGCCGGGCGTGCCCGGCTCCGGAGGTCGAGATGGTGGCTCGCGTGCGCAATCGGCCACGAGCTTCTTTCAACTCGTCTTACGCGGGCTGGCGCCAGCCCAGTGTCGGCCACACGCTCTTGGCCCACGTTGAGAACGTGGAAAGTGCTTCAGCGCCAAGAAGACGATTCGGTGGCGTCGCCGGGACCAATGCCCGTGCCTGCGCGCGTGTTTCGCTGTCGGCCGGCGCTTCGATCAAGGCGGCATCATCGTCAGGTGTTGCCATGGCAAAACCTGCTGCTGATGCTGCCTTGTTCAGCCTTTCAATACTCATAGCAGCTGCCCTCGACGGATTCCTCAGGCTGCGGTGCTAACGCCCACATCCGGGATCTGGATCCTCGATGCGGCAATTATTCCTCGAATTATATTGATGAGGCATAAATACGCATGTCAAGTGTAAAGCAGGTCGCTCTTTTGGCTTTTCCTGGGAATTCTGCAAACGCAGCGGCAAGTGCGCTTGTGTTCGTGTTTCGCGTGAACTGAGCCGCTTAGAAATTGGCTTTTCCGATCAAAACCGAAGCTGGCGCAGGCGCGAATGCAGGTGACATCGTATGACGTCGTATGATGCCTCATTCTCCGCATGCCGGCCATTGCAGGGGACGTGGCCGCAAGCTATGGTCCCGGCCCGCCGATGGGGCGTAGCCAAGTGGTAAGGCAGCGGATTTTGATTCCGCCATGCGGAGGTTCGAACCCTCCCGCCCCAGCCAGTCTCTTCAATACGATAGCGTTTCTGTCCGGTGTTCATTGCGGTTCCGGTCATTCCGCCATTCCCCACTCTCACTCAATGTCGCGGTTGCGAATCACCGTGTGCCCCCGTCAGGCGGCCGTGGCGATGCGCGGCACTGGCCGTTCCCGGATGGGCCAATGGAGCAGAGCGGCCAGCAGGCTGAGGCCGATCGAGATCCACCACATCGTGTCATAGGACTTGGTCTGGTCGTAGAGCACGCCCGCCAGCCACACACCGCAGAACGATCCGAACTGATGCGAGAGCAGCACGAAGCCGAACAGCATCGAGAGCCATGCGGTGCCGAAGAAGGTGGCGACGAGGCCGCTCGTCAGCGGGATGGTCGCGAGCCAGAAGAAGCCGAGCACGCTGCTGAGCGCGATGATCGTGAAGCCGGACGGCGGCAAGTAGAGAAGCCCGAGGAAGACGAGGCAACGAACGAGATAGATGACGGTGAGCGCGACTCGCTTCTCGACGTAGCGGCTCGATTGCCCGGCAAGATAGGTTCCGATGATATTGGCGACGCCGACGGCGGTCAGCGCCCAGACCGCGACCCATGACGGCAAGCCGAGCGTCATGACGTAGGAAGGCAGGTGCACGGAGTAGAAGGCGACGTGGAACCCGCAAACGGAATAGCCGACGACCAGCAGCCAATAGCTCGGCAGGTGGAAGGCCTCGTTGAACGCGGAGCGCAGGCTCTGCGGCTTCACATCGGTTGTCGGTGTGGGCTTGCCGCTGACCAGCCAGGCGCAGGGAAGGAGCGCCAGGAGTGTGGCGATAACGGCGAGGATGCTGCCTCGCCAGCCCAGACTCTCGATTAGCAGGTGCGTATAGGGGAAGGCGATGAAATTGCCGATGCCGTTGGCGATGCCGAGCGAGGCGATTGCCGCCGTGCGGCGTGCCGGCGATGCAGCGCGTCCGACCACGCCGACCATCACGGTCAGTCCGCAGGCGCCCACACCGAACCCCAGCGCGATGCCGCTCCACATGAGATCCGGCCCGGTCTGGGCGGCGTAGAGAATGTAGTAGCCGAGGATGATGAAGGCGATGCCGGCGAAGGTCACGCGGCCGGCTCCGTGGCGGTCGGCAATGGCACCCGCCACCACACCGCCGACGCCCCACAGGAGGTTCGCGACCGCCATGGAGGTCGAGAACGGCTCGAGGCCGATGCCGAGGCTCTGCGTGACCGGTGGCATGTAGAGGCCGACCACCTGCCGCAGGCCGGCTGTCGTGCCGACGATTAATCCCGAGGCGGCGATGAGGCCCCAGAGCGGCAGGCTACGGCGGTCGCGTTCGCGTCCTGACGCCGGTGTCGGGGTCCCCATGCGAAGTCGGCCTTCTCGTCAATAACGTTTCGGGAAAACAACAAAGTTACGCGGTCGACGTGCCGTCCGTCCACCGACTTAATAGAGCGGGATGAGCATCGAGTAGCGGTAAACGCCGCTCATTGCGAACGCTTTTTGCGGTAAGGGCCAGGATTTGAAGGCAACATACTTGTCAAACAGGTGTCGCGCGTGCGTTTAGCCGGCCGTGCCGCCGAGCAATAAAATCCGGAAATGGACAGGAGGCCGTCTCCCGGCGCTTCACGTCCGCGACCAGGAGACGGCTGGACAGCTACCAGCGAATATCGCCGTTGTAGAAGGGTACGCGGATCTTCACGCGGCGCCGTTCGGTATCGACGTCCACCCGTGTCGCGGGGGCGCGCACCTTGACGCGTGTGTCGCCTGTCACCTCGTCGACGCGCACGCGCGTGGTCGGCGCAGCGACGCGGGTGACGCCGTCCTCGCGCGTAACGACATCCTGGGCTGCGACGGGCCAGGCCAGCGCGGCCATCGTCAGCGCCGCGCCTGCAGTGCGTGCCTTCGGCTTGAAGCTCATGATGCAACTCCCTGTCATGGTTACATATTGGCAGGTCGCTGCATTCTGCCTGTCCTGGGTGCTGACGCAACTTAAAAGTTGGCAGGGTGTCCGGCCCCGGCTGGCGGCTAAAGCGTCGGATCCCAAATGCGACCCATGGGCTCGATCGGCTTCGGAGTCGCATTGAAGATCCAAAAGACGCTTTAGGCTGGGGACCGGTATAGTGCGCGCGAAAGCAGATCTGCGACCGCAGCAACCGGAGCCCGCAATGCAAGTCAAAGGTGCCGTCCTCTACGAGCAGGGGCTGCCCCGCCCTTACGCGAAAAGCCGTCCGCTCCGCATCGAGACGCTGGAACTGGAAGGCCCGCGGACGGGCGAGGTCCTGGTCAAGGTGCGGGCGGCGGGCCTCTGCCATTCGGACCTGTCGACCATCGAGGGCGCGCGCCCGCGGCCACTGCCGACCGTCATCGGGCACGAGGGCGCAGGCGAGATCGCGGCGCTCGGCGAGGGCGTCACCGACCTGGCGGTGGGCGACCACGTGGTGTTCATCTTTGCCCCGAGCTGCGGCGCGTGCCGCCAGTGCGTCAGCGGCCGCCCGAACTTGTGCACCACGTTCAATGCGGCCAAGCAGAAGGGCGACCTTGCAACCGGCGGCCGGCGGCTCAAGCTCGACGGCAAGGACGTTGCGCACTACGCCGGGCTCTCGTGCTTTGCCGAGCATGCGGTGGTGCCGCGCAACTCAGTGCAGAAGATCCCCAAGACGGTGCCGTTCCACGATGCAGCCCTCTTCGGTTGCGCGGTGGTAACGGGTGTCGGCGCTGCCGTGAACACGGCCGAGACGAAGGCGGGCGACGTGGTCGCGGTCGTCGGGCTCGGCGGCGTCGGACTCTCGTGCCTGCTGGGCGCGATCGTGGCGGGGGCCGGACGGGTCATCGCGGTCGACGTCCACGACGACAAGCTGGCGCTCGCACGCCAACTCGGCGCGACGGATACCTTCAACGCCCGCGACGCCGACTGCATCGAGCAGATCGTGAAGGCGACCGATGGCGGCGTCGATACCGCGTTCGAGATGGCCGGCACGATCAAGGCGATGGAGCTCGCCTACAGGATCACGGTGCGGGGCGGGAAGACGGTCTCGGCGGGCCTCTCCCCGGCCGCCGCGCAACTGACGCTGCCGCACTACCAGATGGTGCAGGATGGCCGGCAGGTGCTCGGCAGCTACATGGGTGGCTGCGTGATCGCGCGGGACGTGCCGCGCTATATCGGCCTCTACCAGGACCGCAAGCTGGCGGTCGACAAGCTGCTCTCGGCCCGCATCAGCCTCGACGAGGTGAACGAGGGCTTCGACCGGCTGGCCGACGCCGCCGTCGTGCGACAGGTCGTCCTGTTCGATTGATTGCTACCACACCCTGTTCGGGAAATAGCGCAGCAGCAGCTCCTCGTAGCGGCCACTGGCGCGGATGCGGGCGAGCGCGGCGTTGATCAACCCCCTGAGCTGAGGGTCCGTCTTGGGGACGACGATGCCGACGCCGTCGCCGAAGTATTTCGGCTCGAAGAAAGGACCGCCCTTCAACACGCAGCAGCCGCGCGACAATGTGCCGTTGATCCAGAAGGTCAACGCGATGCCGTCGCCGAACGAGACATCGACGCCGCCTCCGGTCCGCACCGCGTCCCAGGCGAGCTCCGCACTCTCGAACGGCACGATGGCGCTGTTGGGAAAGAAGGTGCGCGCATAGGCCTCGTGCGCGCTGCCCTTCACGACGCCGATCCGCTTGCCGCGAAGACCCTCCGGCGTGGCCGTGAGCTGCGGCCCGTCCCGTCGGCCGACGAAACGGGCCGGCGTGAAGTAGTAGCGGTCCGTGACGTCGAACTCCCTGAGCAGGGCCGGCGTGATCGCATGCGAGGCGATCACCGCGTCAGTGTCCCCCCGCCGAAGTGCCGGCAGCAGATCGTTCCAGCCGCGCACCTGGATGTCGCACGCGGTCGAGAGCTCGAGGCAGATCGCGCGCGCCATGTCGACGTTGAAGCCCGTCAGCACGCCTTCCTCGTCGTAGTAGTGGAACGGCGGATAGTCGCTGTCCGTCATGAAGCGGATGGCGACGCGGCGAGTCTGGCCGGCCGCGTCCTCTGAAGCCTGCGCTTGTGCCGCAACCTGCACGGGAGCCAAACCGATCAGGCAAAGGTTTATCAGCCAGAAGATGCTTGCAAGGATCGGACGACCGCTTAGTCTCAAGTCAAGCATTGATGGCGTTCGTTTGTCGGCAGACGGCACGCGCGCCCCTCGATGTTGGCGTGCCGTCAAGGGACGGCGGCACGCGCGTATATCCAGAGCAAGCATTCTTGCATGCCGGTTGTCACGGGGGGCGGCCGATGTCAATACGCCGGCGCGGCATGGCGGGCGAAACGCACCATATGTTGCGTGCCGCCACGTTTCAGAGGGGAGCCCTTCGCAGCGGCGCCTCCGATCCTCGCCTTACCGAGGCCATCCGTGGTCTCTTCCTTCGAAGGCCAGACCTTTCTGCACGGGGTCCTGCTCCGCGCTGGCTGCTGCCGGCGATGATCCTTTTCGTCTGCATCTTCAGCTTCGGCATTGTGCTCGAGCCGCTCGGGACGTGGGGCGGGCTCGGCGTCCTGCTGCTGGCACCGCTCGCAGGCAATACCGTCCTGCGCCTTCTCGCGGCCGTCGAGGTGTTGCGGCGGCCGGGCGTCCGGCGCAAACGCAAGGTGCTGCGCGTGCCGCCTCACCGGTTGCCCACCTATACCGTGCTGGTGCCGATGTACGACGAGCCGCGGGTGCTGCCTGCGCTCGTCGAAAGCCTCGCCGCGCTCGACTATCCGGCGGACCGCCTCGACATCGTCCTGGTGCTCGAGGCGCGAGACGAGGCGACACGGGCTGCCGCGGCGAGGCTGCGCTTGCCGCCGAACATGCGCATCCTATTGGTGCCGACGGGCGGCCCGCGAACGAAGCCGAAGGCGCTCAACTACGCGCTCGCCTTTGCCCGCAGCGACCTCGTCGTCGTGTTCGACGCGGAGGACCGGCCCGAGGCCGATCAGCTCCGCATTGCCGCCGACGCATTCGCACGCGGCGGACCGGACCTCGCCTGCGTCCAGGCGCGGCTCAACGTCTACAATCCCTACGACAGCTTCTGGTCGCGCCAGTTCGCGCTCGAATACTCGGCGCTGTTCGACGGGCTGCTGCCGGCCCTCGACCGCTGCCGCCTGCCGATCCCGCTGGGCGGCACGTCCAATCACTTCCGGCTCTCGATCTTGAGAAGCGTCGGCGCATGGGATCCGTACAATGTCACCGAGGATGCCGACCTCGGCATCCGGCTCGCCCGCTTCGGCTATCGCACGGCGATCATTATCTCGACGACGTGGGAGGAGGCGCCGACGAGGCGCAGGGTCTGGGTCGGCCAGCGCACCCGTTGGCTGAAGGGCTGGATGCAGACGTGGCTCGTCCATATGCGCCGCCCGCGGCGTCTTCTGCGCGAGGCAGGCGTCTGGCAAAGCCTCGGCATCGTCACCGTGTTCGGCGGCGTGCTGCTGTCGGTGCTAGCCTATCCGGTGGCCCTTTTCGCGATGGCTTTGACATGGTGCCTGGGCGGCTTCGACGATGTCGTGCTGGCCGGGCCGGGATCTTGGATCTGGATCGTGGCGCTCGCCAACCTTTCCACGGGCATTCTGGCGCCGATGCTCGCGGCCTCGCTGGCTGTCATCCGCCGGGGACGCCCGCGCCTGCTCCTGTCCGTGATGTGGATGCCGGCCTACTGGGTGCTGATCTCCCTCGCCGGCTACCGGGCGCTGATCGACCTCGCGCGCCGGCCGCACTATTGGGAGAAGACACGCCACGGGCTCGGTCGCGTTCCAAGGCGCGTGCCGTTGCCGCCGCCTCGCAAGCCGCTCGCGGCTCCACGGGGCGATCAGCGGCCGATCGTGCCGCTGCGGCAGCGCTTGCAGCCCTAGCCGCCGGCGGACTTGCCACTTGGGGTGTGATGGACGACGCTTCCGCAAAAGCCCACGGCAAGCGATGGGCGAGGAGGAGGCGTCGCATGGAATTCGGCATCAGCACCTTGTCGCGGGGGCTCTATACATCGCGCGCGACCTACATGGCCGTAGCCCAGGCGGCGGAGCGGGCCGGCTTCTCGTTCATGTCCGTCAACGACCACATCATCGTCCCCGGCAAGCTCGGCTCGGCCTATCCCTATACGCAGGGCGGCGCATGGTCGGCCTCGGAGCACGGTCATTGCTTCGATCAACTCGCCGCGATCGCGTTTCTCGCGGGCTGCACGAGCCGCCTGAAGCTGTTGACCTCGGTCATGGTTGTCCCCCACCGCCCGCCGATCCAGACGGCGAAGACGCTTGCCACCATCGACGTCCTGTCGAACGGACGGCTGATCCTCGGCGTCGGCGCGGGATGGATGGAGGAGGAGTTCCGGCTGCTCGCTGCGCCGTTCGAGGAGCGCGGCGCGGCGACCGACGAATACCTCGAAGCCTTCCGGCAGCTCTGGACGGCGGACCGCCCGAGCTACAAGGGGCGCCATGTGAGCTTCGAGGACGTCATCTTCGCGCCGAAGCCGCTACAGCCGGGAGG
>Ga0180220_1001917_pt1 | contig 14289 bp, 7 predicted proteins | sample eDN5th37CBELigBY_FD_151335 | JGI IMG/M metagenome (GOLD analysis project Ga0180220, IMG submission 151335) | Enriched backyard soil microbial communities from Emeryville, California, USA - eDNA 5th pass 37_C BE-Lig BY (version 2) (version 2) | ecosystem: Environmental > Terrestrial > Soil >... | reverse complement strand
AAACCGGCCAAGCTCCAGGCCAGCACCCATCGGCCTCCCCGTCCGCTTCTTCTTCCGTACGTCTTCACAAAGGCCGTCCTTCCCTGGATGGGCTTGGGATTTGTCCATCATTTGAAGTGCGTGGTCGTCCATCGCGCCCTCAGATCGGAATCAAAGGCGCAAGGGATCGCTGGTCGTCGCGTGGTCGTCGAGGATGTGTCTCGCGAAGAAATGGGCGTTCGAGCCCCAATTAGCGCGAATTCCTCAAGCCGATCAAGCCGAATGTCGATAACCCGCGATTCGCGTCGATTTCGCCGATTGGTCACGCCCGGACTTGCAAAGGCCACGCCCCGCCTCCAAAACTCGGTCGGGGTCCACCAGCGCTCGCCGGGCTGATCGGCAAATGCGTCGTCCGCGAGCGCCGCAACCTCGGCGGCGGCAACCGAGCCAGCGCCCATTGGACGACCAAATCTAAACCGACGGCTATTCACGGCGGGCAATGCCCGCCATAACGTCTTGCGAGCGAATGGTTTTTGCAGTTCGGCATTACCCTCCGGCCCAACCCGCTTGGGATTGGTCCACCACGTCCGGCGGGCAAAGGGATTCCGTGGTGAACGACCAACTCGAATCCGACGGCTACCCTCCGGCGGGCAATGCCCGCCCTACAGGCTTGCGTGAACACAAAATCCCGCAAACAAAAAAACCCGCGCCAGGCCAAAAAACGCATTCGCCAACAACGCCTTCTTTGTCCAATGGCCCCCCCCCCCAACCACCCCTTGCTTTCCGCAAAAAGCTCAACCTCCGCGATCCTTGACTCACCCTTCCTTGTTGCTTAAATTCATCGATAGATCCTTGAATCATATTCCACGTCCGAGCCGAAATCAGGAAAGCGGCCAGTTGAATATCGCCAGCTAAGGCGAGCGCCTGTGGACAGCCTCGGTCGAGGTCCTGGATTCCGAATTTGGGCTTCATCGGCCGCTTGCCGACGGTCTCGGCCTGGATGTTCCGGGCTTCGTGATTGGCGACGCCTCGCGACGCGCCGTAAATCGCTCATCGGCGACCATTTGCTCCCGCTCGGCGGGAGCGTCTTCATGGTGATGGGTTGGAATTTGGCCTGGGTCTCACTCGCTGGTTTAAGAAAGAGGACGGCGTTTCCTCCGCCGCCGGAAGGCGACGGACTCCACGCCGCGGCGCCTATGTTTCGCTCCGGCTCCGATTTTAGCCGGCAAGCCCATGACTTCGGGCGGACTCGCGCCGGGGACTTCGCCCGTCACCGGCCCGAGTCTTGCCGGGTAAACTTTAAGCCGCGGCCCGAGACATATACTGACTGGATGTCCGCGCGCCTTGGGCCAATCGGCGATCATCCGCCCTCGGAGCGCGTTCGGTTGTCGGCGACCGATCCACATGGGGGCGACACCGGGTTGACGCGTCGCCGGTTCCCACCCAGAGGGGCGTCATCATCGTCTTGATTTATGTCCTTCGATAGGGAGTTCGCCATGATCCGTCGCCGAGCGTTCACGCTAATCGAGCTCCTCGTGGTCATCGCGATCATCGCGGTCCTGATCGCCCTGCTCCTGCCCGCCGTCCAAGCGGCGCGCGAGGCCGCCCGCCGGGCCCAGTGCGTCAACAACCTGAAGCAGATGGGCCTGGCCCTGCACAACTACGAGAGCGCCAACGGCGCGTTCCCCATCGGCCTGATCCGCTACACCAAGCCGGCGTGCCACTCCGGCGACTCCAACTCGAACAGGCGGCACACGCTCTTCGCCTTCATCCTGCCCTACATGGAGCAGACGACCGTCCACAACGGGCTCAACTTCCACTTTGGCGCCAGCTTCGCCGTCAACATCACGGCGCAGGAGACGAGGATCGCCGCCTACGTCTGCCCGTCCGACCTGCCCAGCACCGGCCCGATCAACCCGCCGGGCGGTCCGCTCCAATTCATCGGCGTCAACCAGAGCTCATACTCGGGTGTCGCGGGGACCATCGAGCTTTTCCGACGTCGCTACGATCCCCCGACCAACGACGCCAATTGCAGTCATATTGAAGGGGATGGGACGTTCGTCATCAGCTTCAATTACAAAATCTCCAGCATCGTCGACGGCACCAGCAACACCCTGTTTCTCGGCGAAACCTCCCGGTTCGTTGGTCAGCCCGCGTCGTGGCAGAACGCCTGGAACTACGGCGAGTGGGCCGGCCTGGTCGGCGCCAGCGGAAGCGGCAGCCTGCCAATGGGGATCGCCTACCTGGCGGCCCGGCCGAATTCCCGCCTGATCGACGCCGACGTCATTCCGATCATCGACCCCGATCCGTTCACCTGGTATAAGAAGGCGACGGCTCAGGCGTACGGCAACTTCGGCTTCCGGAGCCAGCATCCAGGTGGAGTGAACTTCCTTATGGGCGATGGTTCGGTAAAGTTCATCAAACAGACCATCAACCTGCCGACCTACTGGGCGCTCGGCACTCGGGCGGGCGGCGAGGTCATCAGCGCCGATTCCTACTAACGCCCTCCATCCAAAGAACAAGTCCCCGCGACGTGGCGGCGGCCCTCAACCTCGTCCCCCGGCGCCCGAACCCCGGCCGTGGCGTTTTCGTCCCCAATTCGTGAGATTCCCTTGATGAGATTCGCACGCTCGGCGCTGCTGTTGATCCTCCTTGGCGCCCCGCTGGCCGGCTGCGGCCCTCATTCCGGGGCCCCCCACATGGTCGGCGAAGAGGCGCTTGACGAACTTCCCAAGGACGAGGACTACAAGCCCTCCAAGAAGGCCAAGAACCTGCGGGCCGACGGCGCGGCCAACGACATGAAGTCCTTCTGACGGTTCGCCGCGACCCGCTCCGGCCGGACCGGCGAGGCGTCGCGACCGCGGCGACCTCGACCATTGGCGTTTTCGAGACCGCCGCGGACATGGTATCTTCGGAACCGGCCGCGCTTCCGCGTGGGAGCGCGCACGGAGTCGTTCTCGACGAGGAGCGAGTCTTTTGAAGTTTCCGATGACGATGCCGCGCTGGACGCCCTCCGCCCTTCTGATGTCGTTGGTCCTGCTGGGCTCGGCTCCCGCCGGAATTGCGGCGGCGGCGACGCCGGAGGCGGGAACTCAACAAAACGCCGAGGCCAAGGAGAAGAAGATGACCAAGACCGACAGCGGCCTGGAATATCGCGACACCACGGAAGGCGACGGCGCCACCCCCGCCAAGGGGCAAACCTGCGTCATGCACTACACCGGCTGGCTCTGGGAAAACGGCGAGAAGGGGAGGAAGTTCGACAGCTCCGTCGACCGCGGCGAGCCGTTCGCCTTCCGCCTCGGCGTCGGCCAGGTCATCGCCGGCTGGGACGAGGGGGTCGCCACCATGAAGACCGGCGGCAAGCGCGAGCTGCGCATCCCTCCCGACCTCGGCTACGGACCTCGCGGAGCCGGCGGCGTCATCCCCCCCAACGCCACCCTCTTCTTCGAAGTCGAACTGCTCGAGATCAAGTAAGCCGCAAAAGGCTCGCGAACCCGGGGCGACGCCGAAACGCGCGGCCCCGGGTTCGAATTCGACCACGAACTCGGACCACCCCGCCCGTCCGGTTCGACCCAAACCAGCCGGCTCGTTGATCCCCGGCGCGCTCCATGCCTCTCCGATCTTCAAAACGGCGAGGGTTCGTGGTTCGCGCGTCTCGGTCGGCCGATCGTTGGTTCCCGACCGACGCCCCACCCAACGGATCCACGCCCCAGCCCCGGGGGGAATCCGATGAGGGCGCTTTGCTGGCATGGGAAAAGCGACATTCGCGTGGATAACGTCCCCGACCCGAGGATCGAGGACCAGCGGGACATCATCATCAAGGTCACATCGACCTGCATCTGCGGATCCGACCTGCACATCTTCGACGGACTCATCCCCACGATGGAGTCTGGAGACATCGTCGGCCACGAGCCGATGGGCGAGGTCGTCGAGGTCGGCAAGGCGGTTCGCAACCTGAAGAAGGGCGACCGCGTCGTCGTGCCGTTCGCCATCTCCTGCGGCGAATGCTGGTACTGCCAGCGCGGGGAGTTCTCGCTGTGCGACCGCTCCAACCCCAACGCCGAGATCGCCCGCAAGATGATGGGGCAGTCGCCCGCCGCGCTCTTCGGCTATTCGCACATGCTGGGGGCCATCCCCGGCGGCCAGGCCGAATATCTGCGCGTTCCCTTCGCCGACGTCGGCCCCGTGAAGATCCCCAACGGCCTGCCCGACGAAAAAGTCGTCTTCCTCTCCGACATCTTCCCCACCGGCTATATGGGCGCCGAGAACGCCCAAATCGAGCCGGGGGACACCGTGGCGATCTGGGGATGCGGCCCGGTCGGCCTCTTCACCATCCTCAGCGCCTGGATGCTAGGCGCCGGACGAGTCGTCGCCATCGACACGGTCCCCGAACGCCTGGAGATGGCCCGGGAGTGCAAGGCCGAGACCATCGACTTTGGAAAACAGAACGTCCAGGAAACCCTGATGGAGATGACCAAGGGACGCGGGCCCGACTCCTGCATCGACGCCGTCGGCGCGGAGGCCCACGGTTCGGGGAGCCCCGTCAGCGCCGTGATCGACAAGGCGAAGGCCGCCGTGGGGATGCCCACCGACCGCACGAGCGTCCTCCACGAGGCGATCCTCTGCTGCCGCAAGGGGGGCACGGTCTCCATCCCCGGCGTCTACGTCGGATTCCACGACCGGATCCCCATGGGACCGGCGATGAACAAGGGCCTAACCTTCAAAATGGGCCAAACGCACGTCCAGCGCTACACCAAGCCGCTGCTCGAAAAGATCGAGGCCGGGGCGATCAACCCGGCGTTCGTCATCACCCACAAACTCCCCCTGGAAGACGGCCCCGCGGCCTACAAGATGTTCCGCGACAAGAAGGACGGCTGCGTCAAGGTCGTCCTGAACCCTTGACCCGACGCCCCGAGACGGCCTCCAGATCCAGCTCGGCCGACGCCCGCGTGTCCGCCTTCAGCACCTTCGCCATCTGCTCCAAGGCGTGGCGGTTCGCCTCCTCGGTGTTCGACGCCACGCAGTCCGACGGAACAAATAGCGAGAAATCGCGCATGTAGGCGTCATTCGCCGTAAACAAAACGCAGATGTCCCCGGCGAGCCCGGCGAGGATCAACGTCCTCGCCTCCAGATAATCCAAAAGAATGTCCAACGTGGTCGAGAAAAAGGCGGAGTGCTTGGGCTTGAGCACGAAGTAATCGTCGTCCTCGGGCGCGAGCAATTCCGCCAGCGGCCTTCCAATCACGTCGTCCCGAAGGCAATGCTCAACCTGAGCGTTGAAATCGGAGCGCCAGCGCCCGAAGTTGTCGTTCGCGTAGATCGTCGGAATGCCAAACCCCTTGGCCCGCCTCTTCAATTCCACGATCCGATGAGCCATCGGCAGGGCCCGCCGAAGCAGTTGCTCTCCCTCGGGAAACTCCAGATCATTGATCACGTCGATCAGCAGCAAGGCCGCGGCCGCCTTGTCGGGCGCGTTGCCGTGCAGGTCCGCGTTTCGGTTCCCCAAAGGCTGGCCCTCCCGCTTCAAGTGGATTTCGAAGCGGATCCGCTGAGCGGTTCTCCCGAGAGGACGAGGCTCCCGCCCTCTCATGAGAATCGCCACCCTCGCCCCCGTTTAAACCACCATTTCCGCGGAGGCGGCGTCCGGGTCCATCCGTTCCCGGTAATAATCGCGCATCTCGGCCTCGTCGATCAGCGCCTCGCATGGTCCTTCCAGGCCGACCCCGCATCGTCTGCGGGCGTTGCCCCAGGGATCCTCCTCGCGAATCATGCATTCCAATTTGCGGACGTCGATCGGGCCGTATTCTTCGAGGAGTCTGCGAAGGAACCGTTTCGTCTCGGGTTCGAGCAGAGGCTCCGGGATGAATTCGTCGATGTTGCGCCAGCCGTAGCGTTCAAATCGATTATAAATCGACGGCAACACCGGTCCGTGTTCCCAGGCCTCGAATCTCCCCGCGAACAGGGGGCGATCATGAATCGCCAAATGCCAAGCCTGGGCATAATAAAGCAGCTTTTGGAGCTTCGCGTTGCTCAGGAACGAGCCGGCCTCGTGAAAGTCCCAGACAATATAGTTGGCGATCTCCTGGACGGTGTGGCGTCTCATGGCGCGCCCCTCCGGTTGGCTACGAGCTGATCTTCCTCGCACACCACTTGATCCAGCCTACCCGACAACCCGGCGCCCCACAAGCCGCGCGGGCGCCAAACCGCGCGGCCTTGAGCGCTTACCGTTCCAGCTTCGCCGCGGTCGTGATTTTCGGGGTCTCGGCGAGGCCCCCGCGGAGGGCTTCGACGACTTGGACGAGGAAGTCGGCGAAGGCGGGGGTTTCGAAGTCGGCGAGCGCCGCGCCGGTGATCGTGATCTCCTGTCGGCCGCGGGAGGAGGTGACCCTCAGCCGGGGGGCGTCGGAGAGGACTGGAGGGGCGCACTCGTGGAAGGGCGGCAGCGCCAGGGAGGCGGTCAGCTTGGGCTTCTTGAACACCGCCCGGGGGAGGCGGAATCGAAGCGTGACGACCCATTCACCCGATGTCGTCGCGTGGAAAAAGGGGCCGCCGAGGGCAAGCTCGGCGTCGGCCGCCCTGACGCGGACCACCCCGCGCTCGTTCCACTCCGTCGGGGCCAGCAGGTCGCCGCCGAGTTCCTCAAGGCGATCGACAATCAAGGACAGGATGCGACCATCCCACCGGGCGGGCCGGCCGTTGCGGGCGGAGCGGTCCTCGGTGTGCCACTTGCGGCCGTTGCGTTCCCAGGGCGCCGCCGCTTCCGGAAGGGGACCGGCGGCGCGGCCGTTGCGCCGAGCCGCCTCCGCGTCGGCTTCGGCCTTGGCCGCCTTGCGGGCCGCCCTGGCCTCGGCGGCGGCTTGGCGAGCGGCCTCCTTGGGATCGTATCGAGGACGCTCGGCGTGGGGGCTGGAGGCGAGCGCTTCCTTCAAAAATTTCGACGTATAACCGCGCTTGCACTCGGATACCTCTTCGGGCGTCCCCTCGATGACCAGATCGCCCCCCTCGCGCCCCGCCTCGGGGCCAAGGTCCAGGATCCAGTCGGCGGTCTTGATGACCTCCAAATTGTGCTCGATGATGACGACCGTGTTCCCCAGGTCGGCGAGCCGGTGGACGACGTCGAGCAGCTTCCGGGTGTCGTCCAGGTGAAGCCCGGTGGTCGGCTCGTCGAGGATGTAGAGGGTCCGGCCCGAGTCGGGGCGGGCGAGTTCGGCCGCCAACTTCACGCGCTGGGCTTCCCCCCCGGAGAGTGTCGGCGCCGACTGGCCGAGCGGCAGATAGCCGAGCCCCACGTCGTGGAGGGTCCGCAGGATCTTCTTGATCCGGGGGACCTTGTCGAACAGCTCAAGCGCCTGGTCGACCGACATGTCGAGCACGTCGGCGATCGACTTGCCCCGGAACGTCACGGCCAAAACCTCGGCGGTGAACCGACGGCCGCCGCAGGCGTCGCAGTCGACCCACACGTCGGGCAGAAAGTGCATCTCGATCCGTTTTTGCCCCGCCCCCTCGCACGCCTCGCAGCGCCCCCCGGGCATGTTGAAGCTGAATCGGCGAGCGGTGTAGCCCTTCGCGCGGGCCTCGGGGATCTTGGCGAACAGTTGGCGGATCAGGTCGAAGACGCCCGAGTAGGTCGCGGCGGTCGAGTTCGGCGTCCCACCAAGCGGCGATTGATCGACGCTAATGACCTTGTTGATCCGATCCAACCCCTCGACGGCCACGCACGCCCCCGGCGAGACCTTCGCCCGGTGGAGGACCTGCGCGGCGGTCTTCCAGAGAACGTCCTCGACCAGCGAGCTTTTGCCCGAGCCCGAGACCCCGGTCACGACCGTCACCACGCCCAAGGGAACGCGGACGTCAAGATCCTTGAGGTTGTTTTGCCGAGCCCCCCGGATCCAGATGGCCGGAGCGTCCGAATCGGGCCCCGCGGGCCGTCGGTTGGTGGGGACCGGAATGGCCTCGCGACCGCTCAGATATCGACCGGTTAGTGAGTCTGGATCGGATCGAACGTCCTTGGGAGTCCCGCTGGCGACCACCTCGCCCCCGAACCGGCCCGAGCCGGGTCCGAAGTCGACGAGGTTGTCGGCCGCCTCGATGATCTCGCGATCGTGCTCGACCAAAACGAGGGTGTTTCCCAGATCCCGGAGCCGCCGCAGGGCCCCAAGGAGCCGGCCGTTGTCGCGCGGGTGGAGGCCGATGGTCGGCTCGTCGAGGACGTACAAGACGCCCGTCAATCCGCTACCGATCTGGCTCGCCAGGCGAATCCGCTGGCTCTCGCCCCCGGAGAGGGTCGGCGTCCCCCGTCCCAGCGACAGATAATCGAGTCCCACTTCGACCAGGAACCCCAGCCGCTGGCGGATCTCGCGGATCAGGTCGCCGGCGATGTGCTCTCCCTCGGCGTCGAGCTTCAACCCATTGAAGAACTCAAGCGCCCGCCCGAGCGGCATCTTATTGATTTGTTCAAGCGTCAACCCTTCGAATTGAACGGCCGCCGCGTCGTCTCGAATCCGGGCCCCGTGGCAGGCGCCGCAGGCCACCTCGTCCACCATCCCCCGCAGCTTGTATCGGTAGATGAACGAGACCCGTCCCGCCTCCTCAAGCGCTGGGAAAAGCCCCTTGTATTGGAACGCGAATCCCGGCGTCCGGCCGTCGGCGGGCAGCTCGTACCAGGCGTCCTCCTTGCCGTGGAGGATGAGCCGGCGACGCCTCCCGTCCAGGTCTTCAAAAGGCGCGTCGAGGTCGATCCCCTCGGCGTCGGCCACCGCCTCGATCATCCGGGCGAACAGGGGAGCGTCGGCGAATTTGGGCCAGGCGGCGACGGCCCCCTCGCGCAGGGAGAGGCTGGAATCGCCGATCAAGAGCGTCGGGCTGGCCCCTTGCTGGACGCCCAAGCCCTGGCAGACCGGGCACCAGCCGAGGGGGCTGTTGAATGAGAAGTGGTGGGGAGAGAGTTCCTCGAAGCCTCGCCCGCAGCCGTCGCACGAGCGATGCTGGCTGTAGCGATCCACCGGCCATTTCGCCTCGTCGGCCTCGTCGCCGACCCGGGCGATGAGAACCACCCCCTTGCCCAGGTCGAGGGCCGCCTCCACCGAGTCGGCCAACCGGGCGCGGGTCGATCGGCGGACGATCGTTCGGTCGATCACCACCTCAATCCGGTGCTTGCGGCGACGGCTCAACTTGGGCGGAGAGTCCAACTCGATCGACGCCCCGTCCACCCGCGCCCGGGCGAAGCCCGATGCCTTCAAAGACTCCCAGAGATCTTCATAGGTTTCGTTGTCCCGTCGCTCGACGGGCGCCATGACGTAGATCCGGGTTCCCTCGGGATGCTGAAGGATCTTCTCGATGATCTCATCGGCCGTTTGCGAGCCGATCGCCGCGCCACAGGTCGGGCAATGGGGCTTGCCGAGCCGAGCCATTAGGATTCGGACATAGTCATGAATCTCGGTGACGGTTCCGACGGTCGATCGGGGGCTCTTGCTGGTCGTCTTTTGTTCGATGCTGACGGCCGGGGAAAGCCCGGTGATCTTCTCGACGCGGGGCTTTTGCAGGGGGGCGAGGAACTGCCTGGCGTAGCTGGAGAGGCTTTCGACGTACCGCCTTTGCCCCTCGGCGTAAAGGGTGTCGATCGCCAGCGAGCTTTTGCCCGAACCGCTGGGTCCGCCGCAGACGGTCATCTTGTTGCGCGGCAGGTCGACGTCGATTCCCTTCAGGTTGTGCTGGCGGGCCCCTCGAACCGAGATCGCGGCGAGCCCCTCCTCCGACGACGCCTCCCTTCCCCGCCCCCCCTTCTTCGTTGACTTCACGGCGCCAACGCGGCGGGAGGGGTTGAAATGAAGGACGCGTTGGAGGGCGCGCCCGGTGTGGCTTTCGGCGACCTTGGCGACGGCCTCGGGGGCCCCTTGGGCAACGATCCGGCCCCCGCCGGCGCCTCCTTCGGGCCCCAGGTCGATGATCCAGTCGGCGGTTTTGACCACGTCGAGGTTGTGCTCGATCACCACGACGGTGTTGCCCCGGCCGGCGAAGCCGTGGAGGACGCTTAGAAGCTTGCGGACGTCCTCGAAGTGGAGCCCCGTGGTCGGCTCGTCGAGGATGTAGAGGGTCTTGCCGGTCCCCTTGCGGACCAGCTCGCGGGCCAGCTTGATGCGCTGGGCTTCGCCCCCGGAGAGCGTCGGCGAGGGTTGGCCGAGCTTCAGGTAATCGAGCCCCACGTCGCGAAGCGTTTCCAGCATCGCGGCGACTTTCGGAATGTTCTCGAAATGCTCGAGCGCTTCTTGAACGTCCATGTCGAGCACGTCGCTGATGCTCTTGCCCTTGTAGCGAACGTGCAGGGTTTCGCGGGTGAACCGCTTCCCCTCGCAGACGGGGCAGACGACCCAGACGTCGGCCAGGAAGTCCATCTCGAGCTTGTTCGACCCGTTCCCCTCGCAGGCCTCGCAACGGCCACCAGGGACATTGAAACTGAACCGGCCCGGCTTGTATCCGCGCGCCCTGGAGTCGGGGAGCTTCGTGTAGAGGTCGCGGATCAGGTCCCAGAGCTTGATGTAGGTCGCCGGGTTCGACCGGGGGGTCCGGCCGATGGGCGATTGGTCGATGTCGATGACCTTGTCGAGCTGGTCGATTCCATCGATCCGGTCGAAGTCTCCCGGAGTTCCTTGTGCTCCGTTCAAGTCGCGCGCCAGGGCCTCGCGAAGGATGTCGCCCACCAGCGAGCTTTTCCCCGAGCCCGAAACCCCGGTCACGCAGACGAAGAGGCCAAGGGGAATGGATACGTCGACATCCTTCAGATTATGATGCCGCGCCCCGCGGATGACCAACTCGCGACCATCGGGAGGCCGCCGTTCGTCCGGGATCTCGATGCGGGCCTTGCCCGAGAGGTACGCGCCGGTGAGGCTCTTTTTGGATTTGCTGATCGTGGCGAAGTCGCCTTGGGCGACGATCTCCCCCCCTTTGACGCCGGGGCCGGGGCCAAAGTCGACCAGCCAATCCGCGGCGCGCATCGTGTCCTCGTCGTGCTCGACGACGATCACGGTGTTCCCCACGTCTCGAAGGCGCTGAAGGGTCGCGAGCAGGGCGTCGTTGTCGCGCGGGTGGAGGCCGATCGAGGGTTCGTCGAGGATGTAGAGCACCCCCACGAGCCCCGCCCCCACCTGGCTCGCCAGCCTGATCCGCTGGGCCTCGCCCCCGGAAAGGGTCGGCGCGGCGCGGTCGAGCGCCAGGTAATGCAAGCCCACGTCGTTGAGGAAGCCGAGCCGCCCCCGAATCTCCTTCAACAACTCCTCGGCGATCGTCCGGGAAGTCGCGTCGAGCGGTTCGACGCCCTCGGTCTCGGGCGAGTCTCCCGCCAGAGCGTCGAAGAACGCCTTGACCCGGCCGATCGGCTGCGAGGTCAACTCGACGATCGTCTTGCCGCCGACCCGCACGGCCCGGGCGCGGGCGTTGATCCGGCCCCCCCGGCAGTCTGGGCAAACCATGCTCCGCATGTACGGCTCCATCGCCGAGCGGGTTGGTCCCCCCTTCGAGTTCTTGTAGGCGTCGAGCATCTGGACGGCCGCGCCCGGCCACTTCTCGGGGTGCGACCAGACCTTGCCCTTCCCCCTCCAGTGGCAGACGATCACCCGGTCCCCCGCCCCGTACAGCCAAACCCGTCGCGTGGCTTCATCCAGCTTGCTCCAAGGCCCCTTGAGCATCGCTCCCTTGGGGGGACCGTCGGGATCGGCCTCGAAATTGGCGGCGACCGACTCGAAGATATGTCGACGCCACTTCCCCATCTTCTTGACCGGCCCCAAAGGCGCGATCGCGCCCTCCCAGACCGAGAGCGACGGGTCGGGAACGAGCAAATCCGGGTCGAAGTCGTGCCGAACGCCCAGACCGTCGCACGACGGGCACATCCCCTGTGGACTGTTGAAGCTGAAAAGCTGGGGACTCGGCGGATCAAAGCCGATCCCGCAGGCCGCGCAGGCGTAATGTGATGAAAGGATCAGGTCGGGCTGGCCCTCAACCGCGACGATCAAGGCCCCGTCGCCAAGCCGAAGCGCCTGCTCGACGGCCTCAACCAGCCTCCCCTTGGCCGATTCGGCGGTCGTCGCCTTCAGGCGGTCGACGACGACCTCGATGTCGTGCTTGATCCGCCGATCGAGCCGAAGATCGTCCGACAGATTGTGAATCTGCCCGTCCACCCGAGCCCGCACATAGCCGGCCTTGGACAGGTCAATGAACAGGTCCTTATGCTCGCCCTTCTGACCGCGAACAACGGGCGCGAGGACGCTGAAGGGGGTTCCGGCGGGGAGCTCCAGAATCCGCGCGGCGATCTGCTCGCGGGTCTGGGCCGAGACCGGCCGGTCGCAGTTGGGACAATGCCCCCGACCGATCCGAGCGAAGAGAACGCGCAGATGGTCGTGAATTTCGGTGATCGTCCCGACCGTCGACCGGGGGTTGCGCCCCCCCGTCTTCTGCTGGATCGAAATCGACGGCGAAAGCCCCTCGATCCGGTCGACCGCCGGCTTGGGCATTTGACCCAGAAATTGCCTGGCGTAGCTGGATAGGCTCTCAACGTACCGCCTTTGCCCCTCGGCGTAGAGCGTGTCGAAGGCCAGCGAGCTTTTGCCCGAGCCCGAAACCCCCGTCAAACAGATCAGCCGCCCCCTCGGCAGCGCGAGCGAAACGTCCCGCAAATTGTGCTCGCGCGCCCCCCGGATCACGATCTCCGACGACGCCATCCCTGAAACGCCCCTTCCCTCGTCCGGCCACCCCCCGATTCGTTGTCCCATGGCAAATCACTATACAACCGTCCGCCCCCGCTTGTCCATCGCGCGGGGACGCCGGAAAGGCGGTCCGTCTTCGAAAATGAACGAGCGCCGTCGGCGTCTCCGCGCGACGGCGCTCGTCCGAACCGAAATCCATCGTTTCCGCGTCGTCAGATGAACACGCCGCCGGTAAACGTCGGCACGGTGAATCCGAAGGGGGAGTTCATCGAGCTGACGAAGTTGTTGAAACCGGTTCCGAACTGGGAGTTGAAGCCGGTCGGCGCGATGCCGAAGCCGGGGAAGCCGCTTCCGCTGGCGAGGAAGCCGTTGTTGAAGCCGCTGTTGAAGTTTGTGCTGGTGAACGCCGGGTTAAAGAGGTTCGGGAAGGTCGCGCCGGTCTGGAAGAAGCCCGTGGGCAGACCGGTGGTTGGCGTGACGCCGAAGAAGCTGTTGATCGGCGTCGCGAAATTCTGGAAGGCCGGCGTGAACTGATTCTGGAACGTCGTCCTGAATTGGCTCAGATCGAACGGGCCCTGCTGGGGTCCAACGACCGGACCGCCGGGCGCGCCGACCGCCAGCGCGACGGGCTGCGTCTGTGGGAAGCTGTTGATCAAGGCGTTCAGCAGGCTCACGTTGGGCAGGCCCGTCTGGGGGTTGGTTCCGGTGGCGAAGAGCGCCTCCTGAAGTTGGGGAGCCAGCGACTGACCGTTGGGGAAGACGGAGAGAACGCCCGCCAGTTGGGTTGCGGCGGTCCCCAGGGCGTTGGCGTAAAGTTGCTGGAACGCCGGCACGGCCGAAGGGATGAAGTTGCCGTTGGCGTCAAAGATGGTCTGCGCGGCGATCCCCTCGACGCTGTTGACCAGGGCGCCGAAGATATTGTTGATCTGGTTCACCGCCTGCTCGCCCAGGTATTGCGTGATTGGAATGCGTTGGCCCGTCGTCGGATTGACCGAGAGACGGCTCAGCGGCGTGTTTTGGAAGAAATTGCCGAGCGCGGCGGTGTCGGCCCTGAAGGTCTGGTTGATGTCGCGGTTGACCACGCGCTGGAGCAGCCGTTGCGAGTTGCCGGCGCGGCCCGAGTCGATCAAGCGCGAGACCCTGCTGGCCAGGCTGTTGGGCTGGAGGCCGCCGAACGAGTTCTGGACGGCCTCCACCACGCGCGCGGAGCGGGGAAGAATCGACATCTGGGCCGAGAGACGGAAGACCGTCGCGTTGATGCCGCCGGCCATGGAGTCGCTGTAGACCCCAATCGCCGCCTGGGTGGGTCGGCCGTTCGGCCCCAGATTGCCGGGCGTCCCGAAGAGCGCGGCCGCCTGGTTATTGGCGAATTGCGTCAAAAAGTTTCGCGAGGCATGGAGTTCGTTCAGGTAGGTTCGATGAATCTGCCGCAGCGCGAGTTGTTCCTGACGCGCCGCGCCCAAGGCGCCCGCGCCGATCAACGCGCTTCGGGGCGTCGCGTTCAGGACGACGCGGTCCTCCAGACGAATATCGTTCAGGGCGGGTCGGAACGCGATGCGATTCTTGCGAGGCGTGGCGCTCATGGTGTTCGACTCTCCGTTGGAAAACCGGCCGG
>Ga0180220_1001916_pt1 | contig 14290 bp, 15 predicted proteins | sample eDN5th37CBELigBY_FD_151335 | JGI IMG/M metagenome (GOLD analysis project Ga0180220, IMG submission 151335) | Enriched backyard soil microbial communities from Emeryville, California, USA - eDNA 5th pass 37_C BE-Lig BY (version 2) (version 2) | ecosystem: Environmental > Terrestrial > Soil >... | reverse complement strand
GACCACTATCCCTTTCCTTCAGGACCCACTTAAAACTCTTCTTCAGCACCCTCGGCTGTGCGCACCCTATTTTCTTGCTCCTTCTGACCACTATCCCTTTCCTTCAGGACCCACTTATAGCTCTTCTTCAGCACCCTCGGCTGTGCGCACCCTATTTTCTTGCTCTTTCTGACCACTATCCCTCTTACTAAGGGAGCGCAGCTTCCCCATTTTGTCGAAAACTTTCACTTTACACAGGAACACATGTTTGATATTCTATGAACAGAATGAATGTTCGTATTAAAGGAGGGGTTTTTGTGGATCAGTTAAGCCTGGACCAATTTAGGGACCGTTTTCACTCGGAGAATGTCTGCGTAGATTATCTATTTCAAGCCAAGTGGCCAAATGGGTTTATTTGCCCCAAATGCAGCCACCGTCATTTCTATAAAATCACTTCACGCCGGCTTCCCCTCTATGAATGTGCCGGATGCCACCATCAAACTTCATTAATAGTAGGAACCATAATGGAAGGAAGCAGGACCACCTTGCAAAAGTGGTTTACAGCGATTTTCCTGATCTCTCGTACCGAGCCTGGGATCAATGCGGTTCAATTAGGGGAGATCATTCAAGTCACCTACAAAACAGCCTGGTTAATCTACCACAAAATCCGTCATGCAATGAGTCAATCCGATTCCTCGAATCTGTTATCTGGCATGGTTCAAGTCCACGATGCTTGTTATGGACACCCCTACAACATTTACCACAAGACACATCCCAAAGAGCATTTCCTCCTTGTCGGCACATCTCTGAATGAACAAAGACAACCCACCTATATTAAAATGAAGCTTCTCATGGAGCCACCAAAAGAAAAGCACATTTCCACTGTGGAAAAAAAGTCTTTTGCAGAAAGGTATATTGAAGAAAAGGATTCAAAAGTGGAATTTATGACGCAACGACTTAAGCCGCGCAGACTCAAAATGGGATTCCCTTATTTCAAGAAGGCTTCCCAGTGGATCAACGAAACCTTTCATGGGTTGGGCGTTCGCCATTTGCAGGCCTATTTGGACGAGTTTTGTTTTCGGGTCAACCAGACACTGGATCAAACCCCTATTTTCCAGAGTCTTATTCAATCATGTGCATCTACTCAAAGCATCAGTTATAAATCCTTAAAAGAAAAGGGGAAAAGGGTGCGATATGCTCATATGATCGGTTTACCTTGGTAGCATGTTCCTAACGTTCTAATCCAACTAATGTTACCATTGTTGGTTTATTTGGTGTGACTGCCGGCTAAAAACCAAAATTCTTTTCACAGCAAAATGTTATAAGGCTCATCAATAGGAAAGATGGGTTATGGTTCTTTCCAACAAGATAGATAAGTCAACGAAATTTCTGAGGCAAAGGGATAATGGTCACAAGGATAGAAAAAAGATACAATACTCGAAGTCTTGACAGACCTCTCTCCGTACTCCCCCGAAAACCTCCCTGAGCAAGCGGAATAGTGAACACAAGAAATAAAAAATTATAGTACAACACCGCCCCGACAAACACCAAGATACTTACTTACGAGATTTCACTCCTGAGTCAATGGAATAGTGGGCACAAGGAGACAAAAGATAATATAACAAAACACCTTCTTCGACAAACAGGCCATTAGGTCTAAGCAGCGCTGTACCACCGTCACCCCACACAAAAAAAAGGCGTGAACATCCCCCACAAAAGGGAATTTCACGCCTTAACAAATGATCCTACTTATTTTACTGGTCCAGCAGTTTCAATGATATCCATGAATGGGAAATTCACATGGATGAAATTCAAGACACTGTCTGGGACGATCCCGACGCCTACTGTACCGATGAACGCAATCAGGACGATCACGGCGATTCCGGCTGGTACGCGAAGCGGTGCTTCGGTTTCACCTGGGCGCATGTACATTTGGCGGATGATGCCAAAGTAGTAGTAATAGGATACGACACTGGTAGCGATCATAATGCCGGCTAGCCAGTAGTTACCCATCACCAGGGAACTCATGAAGATGTAGAACTTCCCGAAGAACCCGGCGGAAATAGGGATACCGGCAAGGGATAACAGGAAGAACGTCATCGCGATGGCCAGGAATGGCGCACGGTGATAGAGTCCGGCAAAGCTGCGGATGTCTTCTGTTCCCCGATCCCCAGTGACAATCATGATAATCGCGAAAGCTCCCATATTCATCAGCAGATAAGCGATCAGATAATATACGGTTTGCTCGAAAATCAGCGATGTGAGCGTTGCAAACGGCACGAGAATATAACCGGCTTGAGCGATGGAAGAGAAAGCCATCATCCGCTTGATATTCGTTTGGCGCAAGGCCATCGTGTTTCCGACGATCATCGAAATCGCTGCGAGAATTCCAATAACGAGCAATAGCTCAGAAATAAACACGGATTGTGGTCCATTTGGCGCGTTGTAATCAACGATCGAACGAAACGCCGTGATAAAGAAACGGATGATCAGTGCGAAACCGGCGGCTTTGGAAACGACCGAAAGAAACGCAGTGATCGGCGTCGGTGCTCCTTGATAAACATCCGGAGCCCACATGTGATATGGGACGGAGGAGATTTTGAAGCTTAAACCGACAAACGTTAGGAAAAACGCGATATAGATCAACAGGGCATTTCCTGCCATGTAGGCTTCTCCCAAACGATCCGCCATTTCAAAGAGGTTGGTTGTTCCAGTCAAACCATACAGGAAGCTAATCCCATAGAGAACGGTGGCTGAAGCAATCGAACCGCTGACCACGTATTTAAACGCAGACTCATTTGATAGCAAATGCTTTTTCCGTGTTCCTACTAAAATGTAGGAAGAAATGGAGAGAAGCTCAAGGCCGACAAAGAGCGTGATCGCGTCCGCCGAAGAAGACATGATCATCGAACCTAGCAAAGCGGTTAACGTCAGGTAATAGAACTCCCCGTGGTGAATAACCTCTTCTTTTCCATCTCCGCGATTCAAATAATTGATCGACATTAACAAAGTGAAAATGGTACCCGCTAAAAAGATCAGTTTGAACACATTTCCGAATGCATCGATCCGATAAGAACCATTCAATATCTCTACAACGCCGTGGCCGACATTTTGGAAAACAAACCATCCAGCTAGCAAGCTTCCGGCGATTCCAAACCAAGCCAAAACCTGGCGATTCTTATTATTTGGCATGAGCAAATCAATGACCGAGATCAACGTTGCAACAATCAGGATGGTGAACTCGGGTGCCATAACCGACCAGTCATATTGGGCTAAAGGACCCCATCTACTTTCCATCGGCTCACCCTCCTATCCTTGGAACAATATTTTGTAAGGTCGCTTGAAGTGGTTCACTAAGTACCGAAGGATATACCCCGATTAAAACGATGAAACCAAGCACCAAAACCATTGGCAAAACCTCAAGCGGCTGCGCGTCGGCAAGAACTTTCCACCTGTCAGCGGTAGGACCGAAGGTCGTGTTTAACACCGCGCGAAGCAGGTAAACGGCTGTGAGGATAATCCCCAGCGTACCGATCGCCGCAATAATTGGCATTTCCTTAAAGAGCCCCAGGAAGGCCGTAAACTCACTGATAAACCCAGACATTCCTGGGAGACCAGCAGAAGCCATCGCCGCGGTAAGGAAGATCCCCGATACAAACGGCATCGATTTGGCAATCCCACCCAGATCGTCGAGACGGTCTGTGGAAGTCCGTTCAAAAATCACACTGACGATAAAGAATAGGAGGGCGGCGATTAAGCCGTGGGAAACCATTTGGAAAACAGCCCCCTGGAACCCAACCTCGTTCATCGCAGCAACCCCGAGCAAAATGATCCCCATATGACTGAGACTGGAATAGGCCAGAACCAGTTTGAGGCTATTTTGCACAAGCGCAAGAATACAACCATAGATAATATTGATGACCCCAAGCACAGCGAGTAAGCCTGCGAGTTGCCCGGCCACATCCGGGAAGAACCCGACGTTAAAACGAAGCAAACCGTATGCCCCGATTTTGATCAAAACCCCTGAAGAAATCAACACCGCAGGTGTCGGTGACTCCTGGTATGCCTTGATCATCCAAGTGTGCAAAGGAGCGATTGGCATTTTAATCGCGAAGGCAATCAGCAATGCGATAAACAAACCATAGCGCAACCCTTCACCGATAAAGACCGGTGAACCCTGTGCGTTAAACGGTGAACTGGAATCCGTGAAAGCTGTCTTGATTTCACTGAAATTCAATGTCCAGACACTCATGAAAAGTGCCACAAACACGATCAGCATAATCGCCGAACCGATCCCATTATAGATAAAGAACTTGATCGCTGCTTTTTCACGATCCTTAAAGCCCCAAATTCCAATCAAGAAAAACATCGGAACCAAGGTCATTTCAAAGAAAATAAAGAACAAGAACAGGTTTTGCGAGGTAAACACCCCAAGCATCCCCGTTAACGTAATCGTGAACAAAATGTAAAACTCTTTCCAACGCTTATCCACAAAAATCGTTCCGGCAATCGCCGCAAAGAAGCCGATAATGGCAGTCAAAACCACAAGCGGCATAGACAAGCCATCGACGCCAAGCTCATAGTTGATCGGAAACTGCACTTGTTCCGCCGGAATCGAAAACCACTCCAGCTTTTCGACGAACTGCAACCCAGCCTGCTTCAAATCAAAAGCCCCGTACATGACGAAAGCGAGTATCAAAGGCAGTACAGATGAGAGGACCCCGATCAGCTTCAGTGCCCCCGTTTGCGTGCGAGGGATGAAGATCAACAGGATCAATCCAAGCAGTGGTGAAAACGTCAGTAATGTCAGCAATATGGAATCCATCTTAACCTAGATACCCCCTTCCGAACGTCAGCCCAATCACCAGCAGCACAATCCCCAAAAAGGCAATGACACCGTAGGTTTGGATCTGACCGTTTTGCACGCGAGCGCCGGCGTGTCCGAGCTCTTTGGTAAAGGCCCCAACCAACTTAACCAGCCCATCAATGATATATACATCCACCATGGTGAGGAATTCCCCAAACACCCGCAGTGGCCTCACAATCACATTGTCATACAATTCATCGATGTAATACTTACGGTACGACAATTGGTATAACCAAGGGAACGGCGCAGCGATGACATCGCGGGCAACCGACTTTTTCCCATACATCAACCAAGCCAAGAAGATTCCGAACAAGGATACCAAGGTTGCTACAATCGAAATCCAGAACGGCGCATGATGCGCTTCTTCCGCACCTGCCATGCCTTCCGTTAACCAATGACCCAAAATTGGATTTCCTGGCGTGTTGATGAACCCAGCAACAACCGCCAAGACCGCCAACAGAATCATCGGCACTGTCATGACCAAAGGTGATTCGTGGACTTTTTTCGTATCATCCGCAGATTCCCCAGTGAACGTCGCAAAAAACAATCTAAACATATAAAAAGCAGTAAAGAACGCAGCAATCACACCGACAGCGAACAATCCGAGGTGACCTTCATTATAGACAGCACCCAGAATTTCTTCCTTGGACCAGTACCCGGCAAACGGGAAAATCCCAGCGATCGACAAACAACCGATCAAGAACACCGTACCCGTGATGCGCATCTTTTTAAATAAACCGCCCATTTCAAAAATATCCTGCGTATGCACCGCATGAATCACACTACCTGCTGCCAAGAACAGCAAGGCTTTAAAGAAGGCATGTGTCATCAAATGGAACGTTCCTGCAACGTAACCGGCAACAGAGGCCATCCCAAGGGCCAGCATCATGTAACCAAGCTGACTCACCGTGGAGTAAGCGAGAACGCGCTTAATATCACGCTGGGTTAGACCAATCGAAGCTGCAAAGATCGCGGTAAATCCTCCGATGTAAGCCACCACCAAGCTTGCATCCACAGATGCCTGATAAAGCGGGAACATCACCGCCACCAAGTACACCCCAGCGGCAACCATGGTCGCTGCGTGGATCAAAGCAGAAACCGGTGTTGGACCTTCCATCGCATCCGGCAACCACGTGTGGAGCGGGAATTGACCCGATTTACCAACGGCCCCGATGAAGATGAGGATCCCTACAAGGGTGATCTGCCAGGATTCCATCACGCCGTTTTGCAGGGCGGTGAAGATATCGGCAAAATTAAAGCTTCCAGTATACCAGAAGATGAGAGAGATCCCGATGAACAACCCGACATCCCCGATCCGCGTGACGATAAAGGCCTTTTTCGCGGCGGCTTTCGCTTCTGGTTTATAGAAATAGAATCCGACGAGCAGGAAGGAACAAACCCCGACCAGCTCCCAGAAAATATAGACCTGCAATAAATTTGGTGAAATCACCAGGCCAAGCATGGAGAACGTAAACAGCGCCAGGTACGAATAGAACACTGGGAACCGCTCATCGCCATGCATATAGCCTTTGGAGTAAATGTGCACCAGCAAGCTGACAAAGGTAACAATAACGAGCATCATGGCGTTCAGCTGGTTCACTTCAAATCCCATATCAATGACTTTTTCTCCAAAGGTTAGCCATTGAAACGCAAAATAATAATTCTCTGCTCCCGCTGCAAACCGTTCAAAGAACGTTCCTAAAGCCAGGACAAAAGCTGCCAAGGTAGCCAAAATCCCTATATAGGCCGAACTTTCCTTAAGTTGCCGACCGAAGGCCACCAACAGCAGAAAGGCTGCAAGCGGAAGGAGAGGAATCAACCATGCGCTAGACATCATTTGATATCGCCCTTCCTTTCACTCAAGAGTAGGTTGACATTTTCTTTTCGTAATCTCTTCGTTAGATCCATTTTTTACCTCTTCAACAGATCCATCTCATCGACATTGACCGTCCTGCGGTTGCGATATAAAGAGATCAGAATAGCCAACCCGACAGCAACTTCCGCTGCAGCCAAGGTAATGCTAAACAGAGAGAAAATCTGTCCGGTCAAATTCGCAAAGGCACCAAATTTCGCAAACGCCACAAGATTAATATTCACCGCATTGAGCATCAATTCCATAGAGAGCATCACGATCACCGCGTTGCGCTTCGTTAAAGCCCCATAAAGTCCAATACAAAACAGAATCAATGCAACCAACAGGTAGGAAGCTAAAGGTACCGTCATTTGTCATCAGCCTCCCTTTTTGCCAGAATAATCGCCCCGATGAGCGCGACCAGCAGCAAGACCGACATGATTTCAAACGGAATGACATATTGACTAAACATCAACTTCCCGATTTCAAGCACATTGTTCTGCTGCGAAAAGTTAGCAGGCGTTCCTTCGATGTTCATCGTTTGGATTCCCATGAACACGAGCACGAAGAAAGCTGCCACCACGACAAAAGCTAAAAACTTGAACTTTCCACGGCCCTCATCATCCTGTGCATCATGCCTGGTCAGCATGATCCCGAAGAGCATGAGAATCGAGATCGAGCCAGCATACACAAGAACCTGCGTAACCGCTACAAATTCCGCTTCCAACATTACGTACAAGCCTGCAATACTAAGAAAAGAAAAAGCCAGGGCCACCACCTGGTGGACCACCTTTTGCAGGCTAATCATGAAAACAGCGCCGCCAATCGTCAGAAGCGAAAGGATAAAAAACGCAACAAATTGTCCGCTCATATTAGTGCTGTTCCTTTCTGACATTGGTATTGTTTTCGTTGAGCCATTTCATATCTTTAAACAGTTCATCACGGCTAAACGAGGCCAACTCGAAGTTATTCGTCATCACAATCGCCTCTGTCGGACAAACCTCCGTGCACAAATCACATAAAATACAAATTTCAAAATTAATATCGTAAGTGTTGATCACTTTACCCTTTTTCTCCGGATCCTCCGACTTTTTCCCCGTTAAATCAATACATTGGGTCGGGCAAATCCGTGCGCATTGGTTGCAGACGATGCATTTCTCCGGGTCAAAGTGCTGAATCCCCCGAAAGCGATCCGGCATGATTAGTGGTTCGTCTGGATATTTATGCGTGACCTTTTTTCCGACCATCGTCTTCAAGGTATAGGATAATCCCTTTGCTAATCCTAACATTTTATTTCACCCCTTTGTTTTCCGTCGATCCTGAGAGTGGTTCATGTTGAACGTCACACGGTCGCACAGTTGTTTCCCTGATCTATTCCCCCATTTGCTGGTCATACCACCTTCGGCATGAACATCCGCACTAGAAGAACTCTTTCAGAAGGGCTGTTACAAAAATGTTCACAAGCGACAGCGGCAAAAGGACCTTCCATCCCAATTGCATCAGCTGGTCCGCACGCATCCGAGGAAACGTTGCCCGCAGCCACATGTAGAAAAACACCATGAAACAGAACTTTAAGATAAACCAAACAATACCTGGAATGAATCCTAGGAATTCAAATGGCGGCAGCCATCCTCCCAAGAATACCAACGTCGTAATCGACGCCATTCCGAACACATACACATACTCCGCCAGCATGAAAAACGCATAACGGAATCCACTGTACTCGGTCATATGACCAGCAACCAGCTCAGATTCTGCTTCCACGATGTCAAATGGAGTCCGGCTTAATTCAGCAAGGGAGGCGATGATAAAGATCCCAAATCCGAGGATTTGCGGGATGAAAAACCACATACCCATTTCCGCTTGCTTGTTGACGATATCGATCAAATTCAAGCTTCCGGTCATCAAGATGACCCCAACCAAGGACATGATCAGCGGAATTTCGTAACTGATCATTTGCGCAGCTGCACGCATCCCCCCGATGATGGAGTACTTGTTGTTAGCCGCCCAAGCTCCGCAAAGCGAACCCAGGGTGGTAATCCCGGACACAGCAATATAGTAGAGCAATCCAATACCCAAATCAGCAAAGTGAATCGACTCCGTAAATGGCAAGGTTGCCAAGACAGCAAAAGATGGGACGAACGCAATCAGCGGCGCCAGAACGAACAGCGGTTTATCAGCTAGGGCTGGGATGATATCTTCCTTTAGCAAAAGCTTCAAAACGTCTGCCACCGTCTGCAGCAAGCCGAGTGGACCGGTTCGGGTTGGACCGTGACGGAACTGCACCCATCCAACGACTTTCCGTTCAAAATAAATCGCATAGGTTACGAAACCGAGGACGACCGCCAGCAGCGCAACAGCGGAACCAGCAAAGATCAGTCCTGTGCCCCAGCCTAAAGGTTGTGCCAAGAATTGACTCATTACGCATCAACCTCCCCTAGCACGATATCGATACTACCTAAGATCGCAACCGTATTCGCCATGTTTTCCCCTTGCAGGAGTTCTGGAAGGATCGACAGATTGACGAAGGACGGACGGCGGAACTTCAAGCGGTAAGGCTTATCTTTACCTTCGCTGTAGATGTACGTGCCAAGCTCACCCTTCGAGCTTTCGATGCGCGTGTAGCACTCTCCAGCTGGCGGACGGATGACCCGTGGTACTTTCGCCATGAAATCCCCATCTTTTGGAAACTGAGCAACCGCTTGCTCGACGATCCGCAGAGATTGTACGATTTCTTCCAAACGCAGGCGATAGCGGGAATGACAATCTGCTTCTGTTGCGGTTGGCACATCGAATTCAAAGCGGTCATAGATCGAATACGGCTCATCGCGGCGCAAATCCCATTTTACCCCGGTGCAGCGAAGCATAACCCCTGTCAGTCCATAATTGATCGCCTGTTCCTTTGTATAGGTCCCTACCCCTATAACACGCTTGAGGAAGATTTCATTTCCGGAAACAAGCTGGTGATAATTTGATAGTTCTTTTTTCATATACTGCACGAATTCCCCAACACGCTCCACCCATCCTGGCGGAACATCCCATTTTACCCCGCCTACACGCATGTAGTTGTAGGTTAAACGAGCCCCGGACAATTCATTGAAAAAGTTCAAGATCGTCTCCCGGTCACGGAAAGCTACTAGGAACGGTGTTGTCGCCCCAATATCCATTAGGAACGTTCCCCACCACACCAAGTGGCTGGCGATCCGCTGCAACTCCATTGTAATAATGCGGATGTATTCAGCACGTTCAGGAATCTCTAATCCTAGCGCGGTCTCCACACAGTGCACGACATTGTAGTTCCCTAGCATCGCCGCTAGATAGTCCATCCGGTCTGTATAGGGAATAATCTGCGTGTAGTTCAGGTCTTCAGCGAGCTTCTCCGTCCCGCGGTGCAAGTAGCCGATGACAGGATCCACTTTTTTAATCGTTTCCCCGTCGAGCGTCACAATCAAGCGCAAAACCCCGTGCGTACTTGGATGCTGCGGCCCCATATTGAGCATCATTTCTTCAGTTGTTACTGTTCCCATACAGATCACACCTCCTCGTCGAATTGTACGTAATCTTTACGAAGAGGATGCCCTACCCAATCATCTGTCAAGAGGATCCGACGCGGGTCCGGATGTCCCTCGTAGACAATGCCTAGCAAATCGTAACTCTCCCGTTCATGCCAGTCGGCCGTTCTCCATAGATTCGCGATAGAAGGGACCTTGGTATCCTCCCGATCAGGTGTCTTCACCCGAACGCTCAGGGAATGCCTTTTCGTTAAAGAATGCAAATATGTGACAGACTCCATATGGGTCTTATAGTCTATTCCTAGTAAATTAGAAACATAGTTAAAGTCTAATTCCGGATCATTTTTTAGTAGGGTCGCAACATCCAGCCACTTCTCCCGCTTCACCACGATCGTCGGCATATCCTTGCTATTCGCGCGAATATAACTCTCCTCGATCGCGTCAGCACCAACCTTCTCCGTGATCGTCTTGACGATCAGGTCAAGGACAGGCTGTTTGGGTGATGGTGTGCTTGGAGCGGCGTCAGTTGCTCCGGCCCCTGCTCCTCCGGTGGCTTTCGCGGCTCCAGCAGCAGCGGCTTTGGCCTTGGCGGCAGCAACGGCAGCAGCCTTGGCTTTGGCAGCGGCAATCGCCTTCGCCTTATCGTCATCACCAGCTGGTTCGGCCGTGTCCGCTCCACCCTTCGCTTTAGCGGCAGCTTTTGCCTTCGCAGCAGCGACAGCAGCGGCCTTAGCGGCGGCCTTCTCTTCCGGTGTCATCTCACTAATCGGCTTCTCAGCGGCTGGCGCAGGTGCTGCTTCCCCACTTTTCTTCGCTGCAGCCTTCGCCTTGGCTTCAGCAATCGCTTTCGCCTTTGCAGCAGCTTTCTCCTCTGGCGTCATCTCACTGATCGGCTTTTCCGCCTGAGCCTCGGGTACAGTGGCCGCAGGTGGCTCAGATGCAGCAGCAGGTACTTCTGCCCCACTTTTCTTCGCTGCAGCCTTAGCTTTCGCTTCAGCAATCGCTTTCGCCTTTGCAGCAGCTTTCTCCTCTGGCGTCATCTCACTAAACGGCTTCTCAGCCTGAGCCTCGGGTACAGTGGCTGCAGGTGGCTCAGATGCAGCAGGTACTTCTGCCCCACTTTTCTTCGCTGCAGCCTTAGCTTTCGCTTCAGCAATCGCTTTCGCCTTTGCAGCAGCCTTCTCCTCTGGCGTCATCTCACTGATCGGCTTTTCCGCCTGAGCCTCGGGTACAGTGGCTGCAGGTGGCTCAGATGCAGCAGGTACTTCTGCCCCACTTTTCTTCGCTGCAGCTTTAGCTTTCGCTTCAGCAATCGCTTTCGCCTTTGCAGCAGCTTTCTCCTCTGGCGTCATCTCACTAAACGGCTTCTCAGCCTGAGCCTCGGGTACAGTGGCTGCAGGTGGCTCAGATGCAGATGGCTTCGTCCCGCCAGCAGCTGCTGCTTTTCTTTCTTTCAACTTACGCATAGCCTCTTCTTTCGCCTTCGCGGCGGCAGTGGCTTTTTCCTCTGGTGTACTCACCGACTGGTCACCCTCCTTCCAGTCTTAGCCTCCCATCGAATCTTTTCCTGAAGTTTGTTTACTCCATAGATCAGCGCGGCTGGATTCGGCGGGCACCCTGGAATATATACGTCAACAGGAACGATTTGGTCGACCCCTTTTACAACGGAATAAGCATTGACATAAGGCCCCCCTGCAGTCGCACAGACGCCCATGGCAATCACGTATTTTGGTTCTGGCATTTGATCGTAGAGACGGCGCAAAGCTGGAGCCATCTTTTTCGTTACTGTACCGGCGACGATCATCACGTCAGAGTGACGTGGCGAGGCGCGGAACAACACTCCAAAACGGTCAAAATCATAGTGAGCTCCGCCTGTTGCCATCATTTCAATCGCACAACAAGCAAGCCCAAAGCTCATCGGCCACAAAGAGTTACTGCGTGACCACGCTTTGACTTGCTCTAAGGTTGTCATAAACACGTTACGATTGAGTTGTTCTTGAACCTCTGGCGTAATTCCCTCTAGATTTAGTTCCATTCTAACACCTTCTTCTTCCAGGCATAAATTAAACCGATTACCAGCAGCGTTACAAAGATCAACATCTCAACCAAGGCAAAAAGCCCCAATTGATCGTAAGCTACTGCCCATGGATATAGGAATATTGTCTCGACGTCAAACACTACAAATAATATCGCATACATGTAGTATTTCACGTTAAATTGTACCCAACTGCCGCCAATCGGTTCCATCCCGCTTTCATATGTGGTTCGCTTTTCTGCGATGGGGTTGTTTGGACGTAAAAAACGCCCTGCAGTTAAGGCCCCAATCGGAAGAGCTAACCCAAGGATAAAGAAGATGGCTACAATCAGGTAATTATTGGAGTACAAGTCAGCCATGGATTTCCCTCCATTTACCATAATAAATATACACAAATGAACACAATACCAAGTATAGCAAATCGGGTGAGGTTATGTCTAACCTCACATGGTTTCCAACTGTTTCATTCTATAGCAATCCCTTCTTCCTGTCCTTAAAAACTATTCTATTCTCTTTTTGTGATATCATAACACCATGGAGGTGCTGAAACTGTGATAAATGTCATATTCGTTTGTTTGGGAAATATCTGTCGATCGCCGTTGGGGGAGGGTGTTTTTCGCGAGTTGGTGCGGGAAAAGGGCTGGTCCGATCTTTTTCACATCGATTCTGCAGGAACCGCCAGGTACCATGTGGGGAAGTCCCCTGATCCAGGTTCAAGGAAAGTGGCCAGACAGCACGGGTTTTCGATTGATGAGCAGCGGGCACGGCAGTTTTTGCCGGGAGATCTGGAGCAGTGGGATTTCGTGATTGCCATGGATGCCTCCAATCGGAGGAACATCGAAAAACTCGGTGCGATGGTCAAAGGGGAGCTTTTTTTGATGCGGGATTTTGATGTGTTAGAAAAAGGGGGAGACGTGCCTGACCCATGGAGTCAGGGTGATGCCGCTTTTCTCGAAGCCTATCAGATCATTCGCCGATCCTGTGAAAAGCTGCTCGACTATATTGCCAAAAAACATCATCTTACATAATGTGAAAAGCGGAACATGGGGGTGGTAGTCGAACCCTCTTTTCCGCTTTTCGTTAGAAGGGTCCCTGAAGCGTGTTTGGTAAACGCCAGGAACCCTTATCGAAGGCCAATTGTAAAGGTTTACAAAAACTGGTAAAGTTATCTTGCCTTCAACCATGTCAACAGCTCATCTGCCGAATTTCGGTAGATCTCTTCCTCTAATTTTTTGTTGAGCTGTGTCCATGTATTCAATTCATTTTCCGATAATTCCTGCGCACCCGTTTCAATAAACTTGCCAAGGTACTCCATAGGCACCTGATAGATCTGAGATAGACGTGTCATGATTTCAAAGGATGCCGATTTCCTCTGCCCCTTTTCCAACATGCTCAAATATTGCCGTGTAATACCAATCTGTTGGGAGGCTTCCTCAAGGGTATACCCTTTCGCCTCGCGCAGTCGCTTTAATTCACTACCTAGTGGTGAAGACATGAATGATTGACCTCCTCAAAAAATCGCTTCTGAACTAATATGGATTTCCTTTACTAAGCAACATTTGTTGTTTTGTAAAGGTATAACATAAACGTTTGCCTAAACAATAATGACGAAAGCCAACCATTAATTGGAAATCCGAGTATGATCTAATTACAGATTCCTTACATATCTACGTTAAAGGAAAATGGGTTATTTGTAAAGTGTACAATTGTTTACATTGCACAAAAAATTTGAATATGAACAGGAATTTTTTGTAGGGTTTTACGTTTTTTTGGGGTGGGGGGGTGGTGTCGACAGGGTACGTTGAGCCATGGTGTTTATTTTAATTGAAAATGGGGTGGACCGGCGGTGGCTTTCCTGGTAGTTGTTACGATGTACTATATTTTGCACGTGGGTGCCTATTATCCCTTCTGCTCCGGGGTGGAAATGGACGCTGATTAGTGGGGTGACCTTGAGGAGGTGGTGGCATCCACCACGGTGAAAAATAAGGGGAGAAATCCCCCCTAATTTGTGGAAGGTTACAAAATTACGTGAAATAAGTGTGGAT
>Ga0180220_1001915_pt1 | contig 14301 bp, 9 predicted proteins | sample eDN5th37CBELigBY_FD_151335 | JGI IMG/M metagenome (GOLD analysis project Ga0180220, IMG submission 151335) | Enriched backyard soil microbial communities from Emeryville, California, USA - eDNA 5th pass 37_C BE-Lig BY (version 2) (version 2) | ecosystem: Environmental > Terrestrial > Soil >... | reverse complement strand
GTTCACACCGAATGCTCCCGGGTACAGGTGCCAGGTCGGATCAGATTGTATTTCCGACGGCGCCTCTCCGGCGACCCGCACACGGGTATGGCCCGGTCGCCCTCACTCCGGGACCGGGTACCACCGATCGAGCTCGGCCTGTAACTCCCGTACCAGATCGGGCCGCTCTGCGGCGAGGTTCCTGGTCTCGAACGGGTCTTCGATCACGTTGTAGAGCTGAACCGCCATGTCCAGCCAGTCGGGACGCGTGCCGCCGCCCGTGAGCGGGACCTGGTCGTTGGGCGCGTACGGAACGATCAGTCTCCAGCCGTCCTTCCTGAGCACCGCACGGCTGATCAGGTTGGCCACAGGGTTCTCGAGATCGACCGGCGTGTGGGCGTTCAGCTCCATGAAGACGTGCTGGCGCCCGGCGACACGGTCGGCCTCATTCAGCACGTCGAAGCCATGCATCGCGGGCGCAGGGTCGATGCCCGCGGCGCGCAGGATCGTCGGCGCTAGGTCGATGGTGCTGACCAGCGACGTGGTGTCCGTGCCGGGTGATACGCGACCTGGCCACCGGATCATGAATGGCGTCCGATACCCGGCGTCGAAATAGGACAGCTTTGCACGCGTATCGGTTTCGGCCTGCCCCTGGACGATCCTCGGAGCCCAGCCATTGTCGGCGAGGTAGATGACGATGGTGTTCTCCGACAACCCTCTCTCGTCGAGAAAATCGAGGACCTCTCCGACCGTCTCGTCGAACCATTCGATCATCGCGTAGTACCTGGCCTGGTCTGCCGCGAAGAACTCGCCCTCTTCCGGGTTGCCGATTGCGGCCTGGTACTTGGAAAGCAGTCGCTCCGGCGGATTGTGGGGCTGGTGCGGCATTTCGGGAGCGTACCAGAGGACGAAGGGCCGGTCGCCGGCCGAGTCGATGTAGTCTCTGACCTGCTGGATCCCCTCGCGTCCAATCGTCAGTCCGACATCGCCGTGCCGCCCACCGTTGGTCGGATCGCCATGTGTCATGCCAGCGGTAAAACCATGGTCGGTTGGCACGCCCTCCCACCACTTCCCGGTCTGGAAGGTGAGATATCCGTGCTCCTGCAGCATTTCGATGAAATTCGCGCTGCGGCTGAACACCTCCACCATCGCCGCCCTCGCCGCCGGATCACGCTGCGTCTGCCGTCCACCTGGCGGGTCGTTGCCGACGATGAGGTGCTCGCGCGGATACAGGCCGGTAACCATCGAAACGATGCTCGGGCGACACACTGATGCCGTGTTGTATGCCCGAGTGTAGACCATGCTCTGCGCGGCGAGGGCATCGAGGTGGGGCGTCTCCAGGATCGGATTGCCCATGAAGCCATAGTCGTCCCACCGATGGTCGTCCGAGAGGATGAGGACGATATTCGGCAGATCGGCCCCGGTTTCCCCCGCAGGGATCTGGCGCGCGGTGGCCGCCCGTGCGCTTCCCCCGCCCAGGGCGACGAGGACCGCGAACAGCATTGCGAGCACCTTCGACATCGATGGCTTCATCTCTCCTCGCGTATGTGGAAGTCCGGTGCGAATCCGTTTTGGCATGTTGGCGCCCCCCCCGTAGTCGCCTCACACGAGCATTGTCTGCCAGACCACCGGCGGCGGCTGTGGCGGCGCCGCTCATCGGGCGAATCCATGGCTCGGCTGGCCCAATCCTGCTAGAATAGCGCGGTCTCGGCGCATGCGCCACGGACTCGGGATGCCGTGGGGTCCCCGAGCCGCGTGTCGAGCTCGCGCATGGAGGTGACCGTCGTCTCAGCGGCAGTTGGGCAGCTCATGTTACCGCGGCGCCGCAACTCACTCCGGGACCGGGTACCACCTGTCGAGCTCGGCCTGCAGCTCTCTCACCAGATCGGGCCGCTCTGCGGCGAGGTTCCTGGTCTCGAACGGGTCGTCGATCACGTTTTAGAGTTGCACCGCCATCTCCAGCCAGTCGGGTCGCGTGCCCGCACCGGTGAGCGGGATGTGCTCATTCGGCAGGTATGGCACGATCAGCCTCCATCCGTCCTTCCTGAGCACGCTCCGGCTGATCAGATTCGTAATCGGCCGCTCGAGCTCCACGGCCGTGTGGGCGTTCAGCTCCATGAAGACGCGCCGCGACGAGATCACGCTGGTTGGTCAGGTCGAAGCCGTGCATCTGCGCGTCCATGAAGCTGATGGTCGCCAGGTATGCCCTGACGATGGACCCCCAGTTGCCGGTCTCGATGAACCAGGAAAGGCGAGGAGCTTCCTGTCGCCAGTGGAGGTACCACGCGAAGAAAGGCACATCGTCCCGGTCGCCCTCCGGCGCTGGCGGCAGGACCGAACCACTCCTGCTCAGCGTAGAGCGGCACGTGCGGGGCAACCATCCCGAGAGCCATGAAGAACGGGTCCCGGTTGCCAGCGGCCGCAATGCTGTCGAGCTGTTGTTCTGCCCAGCTCGCCACGAGGTGGTCGGCGTGGAGAGTATCAGTCCCTGGCGGCGTCACCCCCCAACCCCATGCCCGGGTAACGCCCTCGACGAGTGTCTGGGGCGGTCGGTATCCCGGACCGAGTTCTGCGGTCACGTGGAAATCCGCATCACCACCAGCGTCGTGGTAGACCTTCCCGGCCTGCATCGTCCGGTACCCGTGCGCTGCGAAATACTGTGGGAGCGTGACGGCATTTCTCAGCACTGGCGATGCACGGAACGACGGGTTGAGACCGTAGATCCCTGTTGTCGTCGGTCGCAGCCCCGACATGAACGCTGCACGCGCCGGATTGCAGAGCGGGATCGGCGTGTGGGCGTTGGTGAAGAGCGTCCCCCGCGTCGCCAGTCGGTCGATGTTGGGCGTCTCAACCTGTGGGTGCGTGCCCAGCGCGCCGAGCCAGTCGTTCCAGTCGTCGACGACGATCATGACCACGTTCGGTCGACTGTCGGCGCCCTGTGCCCGAAGCACCGCCGGCGAAACGCCCGCCGTGAGCGTGGCCAGCAGCGCAAGGAGCGCGACCAACGTCGCGTTGCCGGCGCGGCACCGCGTCGAAATCCCACTCCCTGGCCTCGCCCGCCGAATGCTGCACGCCCGCCGGGCGCACAGGACATCGAGCGCGGAAGTCGGATACTCGGGTGTCCGCATGGGTACACTCCCGCCACTGCCTGATACGAGCATCGGCAGCCGACCACACGCCCGGATTTCGGGGCGGCGCGGCACCTCGTTCGGTGGCTCAACGCATCTGCTTGTTGGATGCTGCCAGAATAGCGCGAACCCCGCGGCGGCGCCATGGTAGGCGCTGCCACGGGGCCGTCGTAATGCGAAAGGCGATTACAGGTGGCCGTCGATGCCCCGGCGGCTCGGGAGCATCGTTGGGTCGATGGGCTCTTCCTCCCAGAGCCATTCGCCTTCCGGTCCGGGGGTCAACGAGCGGGCCCGGCTCCCCGGAACCGCAGGTCGGTCGATCTGCGGCAGCCACCTGGCCAGCTCCGCCTTGATCTCCCGGTACTGCTCCAACCCGGCCAGATTCGTCCATTCGTTTGGATCCACGCGGAGATCGTACAGCTCCTCCGACCCGTCGGCATAGCGAATATAGCGCCAGTCCGTGGTCCGAACCGTGTGGTTGCCCTGGTTGTGCGTCGTGATCGCCGGCCGCGTCCTCGGCTCGCCCCGCATCTGCGGCACCAGCGACAGACCCTCGAGACCCTGGGCTGGCGGCAGTCCCGCCAGCTCGACCAGGGTGGGATACATGTCGAGCAGCTCGACGGGATCGCTCACCCGACGAACCGGCACACCCGGCCCGGCGAAGATGAACGGCACGTGCGTCGACTCTTCCCAGAGCGTGTTCTTACCGGTGATCTCCTTCTCGCCCATGTGATATCCGTGATCGCCGAGCACCACGATGATCGTGTTGTCGGCAAAACCTTCCTCCTCCAGCACCTGCATGACGCGACCGAACAGCATGTCGACATAGGTCGTCGCGGCAAGGTATGCTCGCGTCAATCCCGCCACTTCGCCGTACTCTTCCAGGAAGGCGAGGCGCTGTTCGGGAAGCCGCCAGTGCAGGTACCAGGAGAAGTCCGGAGTGTCGTCCCGGTCGTCGCGCTTGATGAGTGGGGGCTGGACCGTCTCCAGCGGCAGCCGGTCGAACCACCGCTGCGGCGCGTAGATCGGCACGTGTGGCAGTGAGAAGCCGAGCGCCAGGAAGAACGGACGATCGCGCGGCATGTTGCGTAGTTCCTCGATCGCCGCGTCGGCCCGGGCGTAGTCTGTCGTCTCCTCGTCCCGTTCCGGCCACGGACCCCAGTCGACCAGCGTGCCTCCTGAGTCACCGCCGGCCAGCCGCTCCGGCGGCCGGGTGCCGCCCGGCGGCTGGATCCATCTGTCGAACTCCTGCGACCGGTATTCCTCTTCCAGGACGTGGTACGTCTTGCCAACGTTGACCGTGTAGTAGCCGTGCTGCTTGAAGTATCCGGGCAGCGTCACGTGATCCGCCAGTTCGGCGTAGTTCGCGAGCGCCACTCGGAACGAAGGCTGGAGCGAGTAGATGCCCGTGGTAGAGGGTCGAAGGCCCGTCAGGTAACTCGCTCGCGACGGATTGCACAGCGGCGCCTGGGCGTGCGCATTGAGGAAATTCGTCCCGCGAGCCGCGAGGGCGTCGATGTTGGGCGTGTAGGCCTGTGGGTGTCCACCCGTCGCGCTGGTCCAGTCGTTCAGGTCGTCGAACTGGACGAGCAGAATGTTGGGGCGCTGGGCGGGAGGCGTAGTCTGCTGCGCCCTCGCCGAAGACGGGACAACCGCCATCGCGAGCGCCAGGAGACTCGTACACGCGCCGGCCCGCCACCAGAGCTGCCACTCGTTGTTGGACATGTCTCCTCCTCCCGGATCGAACCGTAGAGTCGTGGGTGGAATCATACTGCGCGCAGGTCCGCCGCGGCATGCCCGAAGCGGGCCGGGGGGCGCACCGGTCTCACCACCCGGGATTCTGCGTCAGAGCGCCCTTGCTAGCCTCGATTTCCCGGGCCGGAATCGGTAGCAGGATCTTCCACGGTTCGATGTGGAAGGACCCGCCCAGCTCCGGGTTCGTCGCGAGCGTCCTCTGCGACCAGTTCACCATCACTTCGTACGCAACGCCGAACCGGATGAGATCGAACATTCTGTGGCCCTCGCCTGCCAGCTCGATCGTCCGCTCATTGAAGATCGCGCGGCCAACGTGGTCTGATTCGAGGTACGTGCCCGCCACCAACGGATTGGAGCGAACGCTGGCCACGTCCACTGGCAGCAGCCCGGCACGCTCGCGGATCAGGTTGACGTAGTTGATTGCCTGCTCGCTGTTTCCGAGACGCCAGTGCGCCTCTGCCAGCGAGAGTATCGCATCCGCGTAGCGGAACAGGATCGAATTCCCGGCTTGTTGCCCCTGCGCGTTGATGTGTTGTGGCCAGATGAATTTCCAAAGTATGGCCTTCGTAGAATCGGCGGCCTCGTCGAACCAGAAGAAAATGCTGGCTTCCAGCCGCTGGTCGCCTTCCTCGTATTGCTCGACGAGTTGCATGGAGACGAGCTGGTCACCGTTTGTTCCCACCGCATTCGGGAGGATCTTCCCGCGCGATTGCTCCGGCAGGAGGCTACCGATCAGGCCCATGTTCGGTTGGCCGGCCACGCCTGCGCCGAACTGGAGCTCGAAGATCGATTCCGCGCTGTTGATGTTCGAGGGATTGAACACGTCCCGGTAGTTTGGCATGAGTTGGTAGCCGTACGGCGACGCGCCACCCGCGCCCACTACGTCCTCGAGCGCGGCCCGGGCGTTCTCGTAGTCCTGCGTCAGCAGGTACGTTCGGCCAAGGAGGAACCGCGCTGCACCCCTGGTCGCACGGCCGCGCTCCGCCGCCGCCCACGAGACGGGGAGTTTCTCGGCAGCGTCCATCAGGTCATCGATGATCTGTGCGTAGACTTCCGCCACCGGGCGGCGCCCATCCGGGATCGCCTCCCCGAGAGTCCGGACTTCCGTGAGCACAAGCGGCACCTCGCCGAAGAACTGGACGAGATACCAGTAGGCCAATGCACGGATGAACTTGGCCTGCCCGACGATTCGGTCCCGTTGCGTCTCGTCACGGAACTCGATGGAGCCGATCCGACCCAGAATGATGTTGGTCTGCGCGATTGCGTGGTAGGCACCGCTCCACAGATTGGCGAAGAAGTCGTTGGTCGCCGTCGCGTACCACTCCGCGATCGGCTTACCCGACGGACTCGTGCTGAGACGGTGCGGGTCGGTGATGCAACAGTCGAAGCGAAGCTCGGTGTTCACCCTGAATGCCGCGTTCGAGACTCCGGCGAACGCGCGCAATCGCGAATAGGCGCCGTTGACCGCCGCCTCGAAATGCTCGGGCGTCCGGTAGTAGTTCTCCGTAGTCGTGAACGAAGCCGGATTCGGTTCCAGGAATCCTTCGCAGCCGCCAGCGGTGAGCTGGAGCCCCGCCAGCATCACTGCCACGAATGTCGATCTCGCATATCGCATGATGCACCTCGCCGCAAGCATACGTCCGAATCTAGAAGGACATCTCGACTCCGACCGTGAACTGCCGGGCGATCGGATACGCGTGATCCTCCACCCCGAGTTGGAGCGACCCTGCGCTCTGGTTGGCTTCTACATCGGGATTTCCTCGATATGACGTGAAAACGAGCGGATTCAGCGCCGAGAGATAGATGGACATCTGTCCCAAACCCGCGAATCCCTGAGGCACGTTGTAGCGGAGCGTCGCGCTCCTGACCCAGATGTTCGATCCGTCCGCCACCGCGCCACTGTGCTGGGTATGGAAACGCCGGATCGCCTCACGATTGCCGATCGGCGTCGGCATGGTGCCGGGCTGATCTTCCGAGATCCACATGTTCTCCACGTATTCGGCCGCGACGTTGAACACGCCTTCGACGTTCATGGCCGACTGATAGTAGCCGAACCGGAGGATGTCGCCGCCCTTGCGGCCGGTCACATTCACCCGAAAGTCGAACCGACCCAGGCTGATCGCATTGTTGATGGCGAAAGTGAAATCGGGGTGCGGGTTGCCGATGATCCCGTAGTCACCGTCGGGCGCCCGGCCGATGGTGATCTGTCCGTCACCGTTGACATCCTTCCAGCGGATGTTGCCGGGCTGAACCCCCGGATCCACGGGACCGGCTGCGACCTCGGCCTCGTTCTGGTAAATCCCGTCGTGCACCAGGCCGATCATGAGTCCGAGCGGTTGACCCTCGGCCGTCACGTGCGTCGGCTGCCCGCCCCAGTTGCCGGTGTAGATGGGCTCACCGCCAGGTAGCGAGAGGACCTTGTTCCGGTTGAGCGACCAGGCGAAGTCCGTGGACCAATTGAAGCCCGGTCGAGTCAAGTTTGTGCTGTGAATGGCGATCTCCATCCCCCGGTTCCGCACGACCCCCGTGTTGGCGGTAATGGTTCCAAACCCGGAGCTCGTGGGGAGAGGGTGGTCGATCAGAAGATCGGTGGTCCGCCGGTTGTAGAGCTCCACGGTTACCCCGAGGCGCTGGTCGAGTAGCGCGGCATCGATCGCGAAGTTCGTCTCGAACGTGCGTTCCCACCCCAGCTCCTCGTTTCCCAGCGTAGTCACCCGCCGCCCGCCAACGACCGAGCCGCCAAGCATGTAGTCATCCTTCTGGACTGTGCTCAGGCTCGAGTAGTTGCCGATCTGGTTGTTTCCGGTGACGCCATAGGACGCCCGGATCCTCAGCTCCGGCACCGATTCGCTGAGGCCGGACATGAAGGCTTCGTTGTGCAGGTACCACGCAATCGCCGCCGAGGGGAACAAGCCCCAGCGGTTTCGGGCGCCGAACCGCGACGAGCCGTCGATGCGCGAAGTGGCCGTGAAGACCAACCGCTCCTTCCAGTTGTAATTCGCCCGCGCGAGATACGAGACGAGCGACCACGCTGACTCGTTGCTGTTCCCGGTGATGTTGGACGCCACATTGAGGGTGCGGATGTCGTCATCCGGGAACTGCCCGCTGAATGTCGAGCTGTACGTGTTCTGACGCTGGAAAGTGATTCCGGCGAGGCCGTCGAGCTGGCCGGGCCCGAACGGGGTAGCCAGGTTGACTGTCGTCTCACTCAGCCAGTTCAGACTCCGGCCCGACGAATAGGATCCCGTGGGAATCGATGGCGGCGGGTTGTTGTTGGACCCGATGGTGGATGGCTGGAAGAACTTTCGCTCGTTCTGGCTCCACTCGGCGTTGAGGTTCGTCCGTATGGACAGGAAGTTGGTGACATCGAGATGCAGATATCCGCTCGCCAGCGCGGTGAGGGCGTTGCGCTCGTCCTGGATGTTGTTCACTGCGTATAGCGGATTGATCAGTCTCCAAACACCGGGGCAGATGTTTCCGCTGTCAATGAACGGCAGCAGGTTGCCTTCCTCGTCATAAGCCTGTCCGAGCGGACATGCCAGCATGGTGATCCCGGTGCCGGCCTGGCGCCCTTCCCCGCCCGCTGTCGGCTGGTTGCGCCGGGAGTAGCTTGGACCGACGCGCAATCCGGCGCGCAACTGGTTGGTGATCTGGGCATCGACGTTTGCCCGGAGCGACAACCGCGTAAAGTCAGTGCCGGGAACGACGCCATCCTGACGCTGGACGCCCGTGGAGAAGAAGGCCCGTACGGCTTCGTTGCCGCCACTGACGGACGCCTGAACGTCGTACGTGTACGACTGGCGTCGCATGAGCGCGTACCAGTCGGTCCCCTCGCCGTACGCTTCGGGGTTGCGGTAGGGTTCCGGGATTTCCGGGATCAGACCCTCATCGACCATCGCCTGGTGGCGGATCTTCTGCCAGGTCACGAACTGGCGGGCATTGGCCATCCGCGGCCGCGTCCACTCGATGTCGTTCTGAACGCCGGACGACGCCGTGACACTCGCCTGGAGTGAGCCGGCCTGTCCGCTCTTCGTGGTGATGATCACCACACCGTTGGACGCGCGCGAACCGTAGATGGCCGCGGCGGACGCGTCCTTCAGCACGGTGATGGATTCGATGTCGCTCACCGGGATATTCGCGAGCGGGTTCCGGAGCCTCGCGTCTGCCTCGTTCTCGGGCTGGGGCAACGCGAAGCCGTCGACGACGTAAAGGGGCTGCTGACCCGCGCCCACGGCACCCAGACCACGCACCCGAACCTGCGGCGCGGCTCCCGGCAGACCCGTGGGCGTCGTCACGTTGACGCCGGCGATCTGCCCGACCAGCGCCTGGTCCGGGCTCGTGAGCGGAATCGAACGGATGCTTTCCTGCCGTACCACCCCGACCGATCCGGTGACGTCCGCACGGCGTGCCGTCCCGTAACCGACCGCGACGATCTCCTCCAACCCGACAGCGTCGACGTTCAGGAACAGCTCAATGGAGACGGTTTGCCCTTCGGCGACTGTTACCGTCTGCGTCGTGGGCACATAGCCGATGCTCCGCACCGTGAGGGTGTGCGTGCCCACCGGCACGTTGGGCAGCGTGAACGATCCGTTGGCTTGCGTCAGCGCCGACACGAGGTTCTCTCCGATCGACACCTGTGCCGCAGCGACCGGTTGCCGGGTCTGGGCATCGAGAACCCGGCCGGTGACCGTGCCCTGTCGCAACGTCGCCCGGGAAGCGGTCGTCGTGACGGCTCGGGGCAAAATCCGCACTTCACCGGGCTCACGCGCGAACTGCGTGGCGAGCTGGCCTCGCAGTTCCGAAGGTCCAGGATCCCGCTTCCTGATAATCAGGATCTGGTCGAAGACTTCCGCGTACCCGAAATCGGTACCGGCCAGGATCCGGTCGAGAACCCTCGCGACCGGCAAAGACTCACAGTCGCAGTTCACCCTGCGATTGAACGCCGGCGAGTTGGGCTGGAATGCTACGCCCACACCCGATGTCTGCGTCAGGACTGCCAGCGCCTCCGCGATGGTGACGTCTTCGACTTTGATCCCGGCTGGCCTGGCCAGGAGTGACGTCGCTTCGGGCTCGACGCCGGTAGTGGCCAGCACCATGCCAACGCCTGCGCGCTGCTGTACGGCGGACAATTCGGCGCTCCCCACGAAGAGGAGACTTGCACACAGTGTCGCGGTGATCATGTGTGAACCTCCATGCTCGCCTGTTTCGCCCGTTGGAGATTTCGGGTTCCGTCAGCGGAGTTGGATCGTGACCTCTGTGTCCTCGACGCTGCACCGGGCATCGATCACGTTGCACACCATCGTGAGCGCGTCCTCCAGAGTGCGTCCGGACAACCACATCGTGAGCGTCGGCTCGACCGACATCTCACCGGCGACGACCACATCCACGCCGTACATGTCCTCGATGTCGGCAATGGCACTGGACAGCGGTGTATCCCTGAATACGAGGAAGTGACCCAGCCAGCCCGCGGAGAGCTCCGACAATCTGGGTGCGGCCTCGACTGCCCCGAGCGACCTCCCCTGGCGCCGCACCATCTGCCCTGAGCCGAGCTCGACGTGTTCGCCGATGCCATCGACGGCCACCCGACCATCCAGCACAACCACCCGGACCTCCGAGGCGTCGGCGTCCACCTGAAAGCGGGTGCCGAGCGCACGCACCGCACCTCCGGGCGTATTCACCCGAAACGGGCGGTCTGGATCGCTAGCCACAACGAAGAACGCACGACCGTCGAGCGAGACCTGGCGTTCCCCCCCCTGGGCGGTGATCCGAAGGCGGCTCTCGGGGCCCAGTCGGACGATGCTGCCGTCGCTAAGCAATATCGTGTTGGTCTCTCCGGTGCCGGTGACCAGCTCCTCGACGGTGAACACGGCATCCGCTCCGATCTGAATCCAGGGACGCGCTGCGATGACGATCAGCGCCGCTGCCGCCGCAACGCCGAGAGCCGCTGCACCGTATCGGTAGAGCCTGCGAGATGCGCTGGTGGTGGACGACGACGCGCGCAGGATGATGTCGCCGGCGGCGGGCGGCTCGGGGAGCTGACCGAACGTCTCCAGCTCGGCGATCGCCGCGATGTCCGCCAGGCTCATGGGCTGTCCGCTTCCGCGCACGCGCTTTTCACCCTTCGAACTCGATTCGTGGTCGAATATCATGGTTCAAGTTGAATGGCGTCGGATCATCGTACAGACGGTCGCCCGTGGGTCACCTGCGCACGGAGCGACTCGATGACGGCGTGGCTACCAGTCACCGCCGATCGATGTGTCCGTCACTTCACGTAATGCCGCCCGGACTGCCTTGAGCGCCGCGGCGACCTGATTGCTCACGGTCTGTTTCGAGATCCCCAGCACGTCCGCCGCCTCCTCGTGAGAGAGACCTCGTAGGAATACCAGGCTGAAAGTCTCGCGACGGCGCTCGGGGAGTGCGGAGACTGCCTGGTTGAACGCCCGAGTGATGGCCGAGCAAGTGAACTCGTCGTCCGGTGTGGCGGGTGAGGCGTACCGCAAACCTTCCCGCGAGTACGCCCAACGGGCCCTCACCTGCCGTTTCCGGCGCTCGTCGATGACCCTGTTGCGCACCATTCGGAAGATGTATGCGCGGGGCGAGCCGCCTGGGGTCCACGCCGCTCTCCTCTGCCAAAGGTAGACGAACGCGTCCTGGACCACGTCTTCCGCGAGCTCCGGGTCACCGAGTTCCCGGGCCGCGTACCGGAACAGGTCGACCCACAGGGCGTCGATCAGGCGTTGCAACGCCCGGGCGGAGCCACGTTTGACGTTCCGCATGACGTCTTCCAGGAAATCTTCGTCGGTCATGCGCGCCTGGCTTGGGCTCGGGCTTACACGGCTATCGCGCCCGTTGGCCGACCCGTTTTCGAAGGCCGCGACATGCCGGGGCCCCGCAGGTCGAGTGCTTTCCATGGCGTGTTCCGGGACAGTCTGTTATGGCAGTCTATCGAGTAAGCGTTCATTGGGGGCGATACTACTATCCACGCGGGCGGGGACGTCACACGGCTGCGGTTGTCACAAATCGATGGCCGCACCCGGGCGCCCGGCGCTCTCCGGGGATACGCAGGTCAGTGCGCGATGAGGGGCGCCCGTCTGCAGCGCCGTTCAGGTATTTCGGCTTCGATGGAGGGCGTTTGCGGCCTCGCCGGCCAGGCAAGGGTTCGGGCGCGTGCGACCACCAATGTCGCACGCCATGGGCCACCTGATGTCAGCCACCACCAGGAGAGGAATGATCTACGGCATTGCTAAGCGGCTTTCTGCCGCTTTGCCGTCTGGACCGAAGATTCGCCACGGATTCGGCAACGAGTCGCCCGAAATGAGGGCAAGCGGAAGTCGCCGCCTGCAGGCGCGATGCGGAAGGCCCGAGAGTCGAGCCGCGCGAATGCGCCGACTCACTCCTCGACCGGGTACCACCGGTCGAGCTCCGCGAGCGGCTCGCGCATGAGGTCCGGTCTCTCGCCCGCGAGGTTCCGGGTCTCGAAAGGGTCGTCCCACACGTTGTAGAGCTGGGTGTCCAGCGTCAGCCACCACGGCCGGGCCCCCTGGTTGGTGAGGGCCACGTCCTGGTTCGGCGCGTAGGGAACGATCAGCCTCCACCCGTCCTTCCGGGTCACGCTCCGGGCGATGAGGTTGGAGAGCGGCCGGTCGACCTCCACCGCCGTGTGGGCGTTCAGCTCCATGAACGCGTACTGGCGTTCGGCCACCCGGTCGCGCTCGCCGATGAGGTCGAATCCGCGCATTCCCGGGAGCGGGTCGAGCCCGGCCGCACGCAGAACCGTTGGCGCCACGTCGAGCGAACTGGCGAGGGAGGTCGTGTCCCGACCGGGGGCAACGCGTCCCGGCCACCGGATCATCAGTGGCGTCCGGTAGCCGGCATCGTAATACGACAGCTTCGAGCGGGTGTCGTTTGCTCCCTGCCCCGGCTCACTCGCGGAGATCCAACCGTTGTCCGCCAGGTAGATGACCACCGTATTCTCGGCGAGCCCCTTCTCCTCGAGATAATCGAGGAGCTCCCCCACGGTCTGGTCGAACCACTCGATCATCGCGTAGTACGCAGCCTGCCGACCGATGAAGAATTCGCCTCCCGGCGAGTCGCGAAGCAGTGCCTGGTATTTCGCGAGGAGCTGCTCCGGCGGGTTGTGCGGCATGTGGGGCATGATGGGAGCGTACCAGAGGAAGAATGGCCGGTCCCCGGCCGAGTCGATGTAGTCCCTGACCGGCTGAATCCCCTGGCGGCCGATGTCCAGGCCATCATCGCCGTGGCGTCCACCCCGGGTCGGGTCGCCGTGCGTCATCCCCGCCGTGAAGCCGCGCTCCGTGGGGTTGCCCTCCCACCACTTCCCGGTCTGGAAGGTCGCATACCCGGCGTCACGGAGCATCTCGACGAAGTTCGTGTGTCGGGCGAACACCTCGACCATTGCCGCCCGCGCCGCCGGATCCCGCTGAGTGGCGCTGCCGCCCGGTGGGTCATTGCCGGTGATCCCGTTCTCGCGGGGGTAGAGGGAGGTCAGGAGCGACGCGATGCTCGGGCGGCACAATGACGCGGTATTGTATGCGCGGGTGTAGACCATGCTCTGCGCGGCCAGGGCATCGAGGCGGGGCGTCTGGACCACGTCGTTCCCCATGAAGCCGTGGTCGTTCCAGTTGTGGTCGTCCGAGAGGATCAGGACGATGTTCGGACGCTCCTGCCCCGCTTGCGCAGCCTCACCGACCCCAGGAACCGAGCCGGTCAGGATCAGGAGACCTGTCAGCAACCATGCGGCATGTTTCATCGCGAATCTCTCCAGCCTCTCATCGCCAGCGGCCGAGTGCGCGTCTGCCCGGCGCAACGGCATTTCGCGTTTGCACGGTGCTCCGGTGTCCGGGAGAAATCAACGGACCTGTTCCCGCCACTCCTCGAGCTTTCGCCGCATCGATGCGAGCTCCTCAGTGTATTCCGGATCACCGACCAGGTTGCGGAGCTCGCCGGGATCGCGGGTCAGATCGAAGAGCTGATCGTACTCCCACTCAGGATAGACGATGTACTTCATGTCGCCCCGTACCACGGCCTGCGATGCCGGAATCCTCTCCCTGCTCGTGATGGTCGGGTGCTCGTAGAAGAACTCGTCCCGCCACTCCACGGGTGTCGTAGAGAGATATAGCGGGGCCAGGTCCGTCCCCTGCACACCGTCCGGAATCGGCAGGCCGGCCGCCGCAATGAGCGTCGGCGCGATGTCGATGTTGAGCACCATTTCGTCACGCGTGACACCCGACTCAGTGGCCCGCGGATCCCGGATGATGAACGGTACGCGGATGGATTCCTCATACGCATACCACTTGTCGGCCAGTCCGCGATCGGCCTGGAAGTATCCGTTGTCGCCGATGAAAACAATCAGGGTGTTGTCGTAGACACCCTGAGCCTTCAGCTCGTCGATCACGCGCCCGATCGCGTCGTCCATCTC
>Ga0180220_1001910_pt1 | contig 14322 bp, 6 predicted proteins | sample eDN5th37CBELigBY_FD_151335 | JGI IMG/M metagenome (GOLD analysis project Ga0180220, IMG submission 151335) | Enriched backyard soil microbial communities from Emeryville, California, USA - eDNA 5th pass 37_C BE-Lig BY (version 2) (version 2) | ecosystem: Environmental > Terrestrial > Soil >... | reverse complement strand
GTCGAAGGAGTCTCCCTCGGGTCCGCCCTCCTGGAGCTGGACGAGAAATCCGGCGTCAGCCTGATCTACAGCCCCAGCAGGCTGCCGAAGCATCCGGTGACGTGCCACTGCCGCACGCTCTCGGTGGCCGAAGCTCTTTCTCGCCTGCTGATGGGCACGGGAATGAGGTATACGATCTACGGCGAGCACATCATCATCGAGCCCGGTCCCACCGGTCGCCGGGCCGAACCGGCCACACAACTCGCGGCGGCCGCGTCTCCGTTCGTGCTCAGCAGCCTGATGACGGGGCTCGATCGGCTCGAGTACCGTGTCGTCCCGACCGCACCGGCCGTCGTGGGCACGATCGTGGGTAGGGTCATTGACGGCCAGACCGGCATCCCGATCGTTGCGGCCCAGGTCCGGGTGGAGGGCACGGAGATCGTCGCGCTCACCCAGCCGGGCGGCGTATTCAGCCTGGGTAACGTGCCCGCCGGCACCCACACCGTCGTTGCCGAGCGGATCGGCTACAGCTCGTCGAGCGTTCCGGTCACGGTGCTCGACGGCCAGACGGTCAACATCGAGATCGTGCTCAACATCGCGGCGATAGGGCTCGAAGAGATCGTCGCGGTCGGGTACGGCCAGACCCAGCGCGTCAATCTCACCGGCGCGGTCGGCACTGTGACGCCGACGCAGATCCAGTCACGGCCGGTTGCCCGCGTGACCGAGGCGCTCCAGGGAATGACGCCGGGACTCACGATCATTCAGCGATCGGCGCAGCCCGGTCGGCAGAACATCCAGTTCGACATACGTGGCCGCAACAGCATCAACACGAGCACCACGCCCCTCATCATCATCGACGACGTCCCGGTCGGGACCGGTGAACTCAATCAGCTCAATCCCAACGACATCGAATCGATCTCGGTGCTGAAGGACGCGTCCTCGGCCGCGATCTACGGCTCCCGTGCAGCGAACGGCGTGATCCTCATCACCACGCGGCGAGGTGCGGCGAGCGGCAGGCTCCAGATATCGTACGACGGCTATTACGGCGTGCAGGATGTCGCCACGTTCCCCGAGATCCTGGGCCCCCGCGAATATCTCGAGCTGATCAATGAGGCCCGGGTCAACGCCGGCCTGCAACCGACCTACAGCGAAGAGTACATCGCCAACACCGAACGCGCGCTCAGGGGTGAGCCGGGCTACAGCCAGTACGACTATCCGTGGACGGACTGGCTGGACGTGATCTTCGATCCGGCACCGATGCACGAGCACACCTTTGCCGTGCGGGGCGGGAACGAATACGTGCGATTCAATGCGTCATTGAATTACCTGAACCACCAGGGGATGACTCCCCTGGTCGGGGCGGACCGCGTCGGGCTCCGGATCAACACGGATATGACGCTGACGGAGCGACTGACGGGTGCGCTCGACCTTTCGCTGAGGCGGAGCACCGACTCCGAGCCGCAGAATCAGGGGCAGGTTCTTTTCCGCATGTTCCACGACACTCCGCCGACCGTTGTGCCGAAGTATCCGGACGGTACCTACGGGTGGAGCCCCAATCGTCACAACCCGCTGGCGTACGCCGAGGACTCGGGGCGTAACGACCGGATGTTCCTGAATGGCATGGCAACGGCGCGCCTGGACTACGAGCTGTTCCCCGGGCTGTCGATCCGGTCGCTGGCTTCCGTCGGCGTGGGCGTCGACAAGAACCGCACATTCCGCAACCAGGCCGTGTATCGCGATTACAACAACCCGAGCGTGATCATACGTTCGGTGAACACCAATCAGATTCAGCACTCGATGGCGGAGAGCCGAAACATCACGCTGCGCGTGATGGGTACGTACGGCGCCGCGCTCGGCCCCCATTCGGTCTCGCTGGTCGCTGGTTACGAGCAGAATCAATCGGACAACAGCAACGTCTCCGCATCACGGCAGTCGACGTACAGCAACGATCTCCAGGAGGTGAGCGCCGGCGACGCGAGCCTCCAGACGACCGGTGGCAGCTCCGGCGCGTCGCGCCTGCGTTCGGTATTCGGCCGCTTCTCCTACAATTTCGGCGACCGTTACCTCTTCGAGGCGAACGCCCGCTACGACGGTTCGAGCCGATTCGCGAAGGGTAACCGCTTCGGCTTCTTCCCGTCGTTCTCGGTCGGCTGGCGCATTTCCGAGGAATCGTTCTTCCCCGAGACGAATGTCCTGAACGAGCTGAAGCTGCGGGCTTCGTGGGGGCGCACGGGCAACCAGAACATCGGCAACTACGAGCACTGGCAGACCGTGTCGTTCACCGGCAACTACGTGTTCGGCGGGAGCCTTCAGCAGGGCGCGGCGATCACCTCACTGGCGAATCCGGACATCTCGTGGGAAACCACGACGATGCGGAACTTCGGGGTGGACGCGGTGCTGTTCGGCGGCAAGCTGTCCTTCACGGGCGATGCCTACCGCAACCTGACCGAGGGTCTGCTCCTCAGCATGGTGATGCCCCGGACGCTCGGGCTCGGGAACACGGTTCGCGAAAACGCGGGCAAGCTGGAGAACCGCGGGTGGGAACTCGGCCTGGCCTGGCGCGACCAGTGGGGCGATCTCGGCTACAACATCGGGCTCAATCTCTACGACAACAGGAACATGGTGCTGGACCTCGCCGGGAACCCGCCCAACATAAGCGGCCGGTCCCTGACGGCGGAGGGTTACCCGCTCGGGACGATGTGGGGGTACGAGGCGATCGGCCTCTTCCGGGATGAGGCGGACGTTGCATCCCACGCCGATCAGAGCGGGATTTCCCCCGACTTCGGGCCCGGCGACATCAAGTTCCGCGACCTGAACGGTGACGGCGTGATCCGGCCGGAAGACGACCGGACGGTCATCGGCAATGAGCTGCCGCGCTACACCATCGGATCGACGATCGGCCTGAACTGGCGCGGGTTCGATCTGAGCCTGTTCCTCCAGGGCGTGCTCCAGGTCGATGCGTACATCGAGGGCGCGCTGACCGAGGGGCCGGTTTGGGAGAACTTCACCACGCGGGAGTGGCTCGATCGCTGGACGCCGGAGAATCCGAATCCGAACGCGAAGCGGCCGAAGCCGGCGCTCCAGAAGCACCACAACCACGGTCAGGTCAGCTCGTTCTGGGTCCAGGACGTCAGCTACATCAAGCTGAAGAACGCGCAGATCGGCTACACGTTCCGACGTTCCCCCAGCACGGATGAGCCGCTGGCGCAGCGAAGCGTTTTCAACCGTATCGCCTCGTACCTGCCCGTGCTGAACTTCCAGCAGATGCGCGTCTACGTGTCGGGTCAGAATCTCCTGTCCTTCACGAACGACGCCCTGTTCCTCGACCCGGAATTCCCGTCCGGTCGCGGCACGGTGTACCCGCAGACGCGGACGATATCGGTGGGGACGAGCATTCAGTTCTGACGCGGCCGGGCGCGACGGGGCGGGCCACGGTGATCCGCCCCGCAGCGCTTCCGGCATACGGCGTTCAAGGTGAATACGGGTCCTGGAGCCATACCAATGATCAAGATACGATCGATAGCACTAGCCCTGGCCGTTGCGGCGCTCTCTGCGGCGTGCGATGATGACTTCCTGCTGACGATCCCGCCGACATCCATCTCGGACGCGATATTCTGGAAACAGGAGAAGGATGCGGTTCTGGCGGTGACCGCCGTCTACGCGCTGAACGCCGCCATCGACATGACAGTCCTCATGGAGTCGACCAGCGACAACGCCTTCGCCCAGAAGTCGTTCCACGCCTGGTATCCGATCGGCCGGGGGGCGCACAATTCGACGACCGGGTCGATCTCGGGAGTGTGGAACAATGCCTACGACGCGATCGGGCGGGCGAACCAGATTATCGCCAACATCGACAACATCCAGGACATCAACCCCACGCTGAAGTCGAGGCTCACGGCTGAAGCGCAGTTCCACCGCGCGTACCACTACAACAACCTGGTCAACCTCTTCGGCGACGTGCCGCTCATCCTCGAGCCGATTACGCTGGCAGATTCGCGCGAGCTCACGCGCACGCCCAGGGATCAGGTGGTCCAGCAGATCCTGAGTGACCTGGAAGCCGCCGCGGCGGCGCTGCCTACCTCGTACACGGGGAGCGACCGCGGTCGCGCGACGCGCGGCGCCGCTCTCGCGCTCAAAGCGCGCGCGGCGTTGTATGCGGCGAGCTGGAAACACTTCCACGAGAACAACAAGAGCGCCGCCGACGTTCTGTACACGCAGGCTGCGGCCGCCGCGAAGGCGGTGATGGACCTCGGCGTCTACGACCTGCATCCGACTTTCGGTGAGCTCACCCGGTACGCCGGGAACAATAGCGCGGAGATCATCTTCGCGGACCAGCGCCTGCAGAACCAGCGCGGGCAGAACTTGTTCAACCTGGTGGGACCGGCCTCGCTGCAGGGAGGCAACGACGTGGTCCCGCTGCGAGGCCTGGTGGATTCGTTCCGGATGGCGGGTGACGGGTTGCCGATCGACCAGTCGCCGCTCTATGATCCGGCCAATCCATACAGCGGCCGCGATCCGCGGATGTACGCCACCATCCTCTATCCGGGAGCCCAGTTCCACGACATCACGTACAATTCGCTCCCCGGGAGTGGGACGGGCGACGAGGTCGCGAAGGACTTCAATACGACCGCGACCGGGTACAACTTCATCAAATACGTGAACTGGGAAGACCGGAACGATCGCGGCAACAGCGGCGTCCACATCATTCTCCTGAGGTATGCGGACGTTCTGCTGATGTACGCCGAGGCCAGGATCGAGCTGGGCCAGATCGATCAGTCGGTCTTCGACGCGATCAACGCGGTTCGTACCCGCGCGGGCATGCCGACCGTGGATCCGGGTGCGTCGGCCGCGGAGCTACGCGACATTGTCCGCTACGAGCGCCGCGCCGAGTTTGCCATGGAGGGGCACAGGGCCTGGGACATCCGGCGCTGGAAGGTCGCCGAAAACGTCGTCCCGGGTCAGACTTTCGGCATTGACTACATGGAAGGTGGCGAGCTGAAGCGCATCCCGGCGGATTTGCGCCAGTTCAACCCCGGCCGCGACTACCTCTGGCCGATCCCGCTCACGGAGATCGAGCGGAATTCGAACCTGACGCAGAATCCAGGTTACTGACCCTCCGTTCCTGTTCCGGTGCTTCCGCCACCGCGCGGTCCCGCCGCACGGTGGCGGTGCGCCGTTTGGAGCGATATACTAACGGCATTCCAATCATTCCGGGTGGTAAGGAGGCGGCCCGTATGCTTTCGAGCGGATTGAGCGCTCGTGCACGCTCTATTCTTGCCGGCATCATGGTCCTCACGATCGGCGTGGGTTGCGTTCCGGAAAGCGGGCCGGTGGATCCAGACACGCAGGAGTGGATCCAGCTCTTCAACGGGACTGACCTGGCGGGATGGCTGATCAAGTTCACCGGTTACGAGCTCGGCGTGAACCTGAACAATACGTTCCGGGTCCAGGACGGCCTGCTGCAGGTCCGGTACGACGAATGGGAGTCGTTCAACGGCGAGTTCGGCCACATTTTCTATGAACGGCCGTTTTCGCATTACATCGTCGCAGCGGAATACCGGTTCGTGGGTGAACAGGTCACCGGCGGGCCGGGCTGGGCGATCCGCAACAACGGCCTGATGCTGCACTCGCAGTCTCCCACGAGCATGGGACTGGAGCAGGATTTCCCGATCTCCATCGAGGTCCAGCTCCTGGGCGGCCTCGGGGAAGGGAACCGTACGACCGCGAACCTCTGCACGCCGGGCACACACGTGGTAATCGACGGTGAGCTGCACACCGCGCATTGCCGGAACTCCACATCGCCGACATTCCACGGAGACGATTGGGTCCGCGTCGAAGTGATGGTGCTCGGTGATTCCATAATGAAACACATCGTCAATGGCGATACCGTCATGTCGTACACTCAGCCGCAGATCGGCGGCGGCAGTGTGTCGGGTCACGATCCGGCCGTGAAGGAAGACGGTAAGCTGCTCTCCATGGGGTTCATTGCGCTCCAGGCGGAGACTGCGCCGATCGACTTCCGACGGGTCGAGGTGCTCGAACTGGTCGGATGCACCGATCCGGCGGCGCGCAACTACAAGTCGTATTATCTCATGTCGGACAACGAGAGCTGCATCTACGCGAACTGAAAGCCCCCACCACTCCATGTTGAACAGGCGATCATGAAGCCCACTGCCCTGACTCGCCCGGTGCTCCTCGCCGCCGTCGCGGTGCTCGTCACCACATCGGCCGCGGCGGCGCAGTACTTTGCGACGCCGATTCCGCCGACGCAGAACCGGCCCGAGCCGATCCCAGCGGAAGGACCGGTGACGGTGAATCCATCGGTCGAAACCCGGATGCGGAACCAGGTCACGGTTCCGGAGGGATTCGAGCTAACGCTCTTCGCCGGTCCTCCTGTCGCAATGTATCCGATGTGCGTGGCCGACTCGCCGGATGGCGCGATCTACGTTTGCGTGGATCCGAACTCCTCGCTGTCGCGCATCCAGGGGATTGGACGGGTCATGCGGCTGGTCGACGAGGACGGCGACGGAACGGCCGACCGATACACCACCTTCGCCGAAATGGACAGCCCCCGGGGGATCGTGTCCGACGGCGAAACCGTGTACGTGATGCATCCACCGGAGCTCACGGCCTACCGCGATACGGATGGCGACGGCATTGCCGACTGGTCCCGCACGCTGATATCGGGGTTGGGCTTCGGCCTCGACTTCCGGGGGGCGGACCATACCACGAATCAGATAACACTCGGCATCGATGGCTGGATCTACGTCGCGGTCGGTGACTACGGTTTCCTCCGCGCCGTCGGCACGGACGGCACCGAGATCTCGCATCGTGGCGGTGCGATCGTTCGCGTCCGCCCGGACGGGACGAATCTGGAGATCTACGCCACGGGGATCCGCAACGTCTACGACCTGTCCATCAGCCCGTTCCTCGAGCTGTTCATGCGGGACAACACCAACGATGGCGATGGGTGGAACACTCGCCTCCACTACGTCCCTGCCGGCGCGTTCCTCGGGTATCCGACGCATTACCGCAATTTCGCCGACGAGCACTTTCCGTCGCTGTTCGACTACGGCGGCGGGTCCGGGGTGGGGTCGGTGTGGCTGCAGGATCCCGCTTGGCCGGCTGAGTACCGCAGCACGCTCATCACGGCGGACTGGACGACGAACCGGATCTATCGGCACCCGCTCTCGCCGGCCGGTTCTATTTTCGAGGTCGAGCAGCACGAATTCCTGAGCATGGTCCGGCCGACCGATGTGGTTGTGGATGGGCGGTCGCACATGTACGTGACCAGTATGTCCGGCGGGCAGTTCAACTATTCGTCCGACACGGTCGGGTACGTTTTCCGGGTGGCCCCGGTCGGCGTCAATACCACGCTGCCGAACGTCAATTCGCTGGCGGACGCGGCTCTCGTCGATCTCCTCGTCGGAGAGCGGCTCACGCACAGGCGGTACGCCCAGAGCGAAATCGTACGTCGGGGCGCCCGGCCGCAGATCGTTTCGGCGCTGGAAACGGCGATGCGCAACGGTTCGCTCGCCGCGGACGCACGGGTCGCCGCGATGTTCGCCTACAAGCAGGTGCTGGGGGCAAGTGCCAATACGTTGCTCCTCAGTCTGGTGAACGACAGCGACGCACGCATCCGCGCTCTCGCGCTCCGGGCACTCGCTGATCGGAGGGACCAGCTCGACGGCGTACCGACTTCCGTATTCGTGACAGCGCTCCAGGATCGGGATGACCAGGTGAAGATCCAGGCCATTAACGGCCTGGTCCGCCTGGGCGCCGTGGAGGCCGCAGATGCCCTGATGCCGCTGGCCGCCAGCCCGGACCAGGGGATGGCGCACCTGGCGGTCAATGCCGTCGTACAGCTCGGGGGCCGCGACGCCGCGTTCCGTGCGTTCGACAGCGGCTCGCCGGCGGTTAAGTCGGCCGCCATCCGCGCGCTCGGCATGATGCACGATGAGGCTACGGTGAGTGGCCTGATCACCCGGCTGTCGAGCGCCGACGCTGCCTCCCGCCAATTGATCCTCGCCGGCCTCGCGCGCCTGTACAATCGGGAAGGGACGTGGCGAGGCGACTGGTGGACCACCAGGCCATCGTTCATCGGCCCGTATTACGCTCCATCCGCATGGCAGGCGAGCCCCAGGATTCGCTCGGCGCTCCGGCAGGCGCTGCTGGACGCACAGGGTGAGGACCTCGCGTCCCTTGTCGATCTCCTGGTGCGCAACCGCGTGCTGCCGCAGGGGGCCGCGGAGCTCGTCACGGCGGCTATCGAGGCCGGCGGCGAGGTGCTGGCGGCCGTGGACGCGCTGCTCGGTCTCCATCAGATCGACGATCACGTGCTCGAGCGGCTCACCGCGGTCGACATCGATGGCGCGGGGCTCGGAGCGGAGCTGCTTGCCATGCTGACCGCGCAGCCGAGTCACACGCCTGCCGCCATCCCCATCCTCCGCGGTGCGGCGCTGGACGGGAGCCTCTCCGAGGAGCTGCGCGAGTCCATCCTGAATGCGATCGCCAACGTGCCGGGCGAAGCCGGTACGAGGGCCGCGGCGCCGATATTCGCGATCCTCAACCCGGCAGGCTACGCGCCCGGCGATTCGCCGATCGAGGACGCCTGGCGCCGGTGGGTCGGGAACAATCGGCGTAACCAGGAGATCCCGTTGTTCATCGAGTTGACGGAATCGACGAACGCGGAAGAACGCGTGCTAGCCTACGCGGTCCTGCTCCAGCGGATACGCGGCAACAACGTTCCGGCGGAGCGCCGGGCGCAGGTCGAACCCGTGATCGAGGCGGCGCTTGGCAACCAGGCCCGTGCACGGGAACTGGCGCGGGCGGTCACCATAATGGATCTCATGGAAGACTACGGCGATCGGCTGCGTGCTGCCGGCGCCCTCCAGGACTGACGCGGACCGGGGCCATCCGCGGCGCGCTGCAGCCGTATCGGCGCGGCGCGCCGCGGGAGGGACTGGTTCGGCAAGGACGACCGGCGGGCGCCGTTGGCCTGTCAGTGAGATCGTCCCGGAAGCTCGCGAGCTTCCGGTATCGCAACCCTGCTACCTCGGAGAACCGACGTGAACGTATCGGTGGGTCGCTGGCTGATCGGGTTGGCTGTCGCGGTGGCGCTGCTGGCGTCGTCAGAGACTGTAATGGCCCAGCAGGGCGGACAGCAGCAGGAGCAGGGTCCTCGTATCAGGGCACTCATGGTCGCTGGTGGGTGTTGCCATGACTACCCGGTTCAGGGCGCGATCCTGATGAAGGCGGTACAACGGACGCTCCCCGTGGACTGGACGTACGCGTATCTGGGTGGCACGAACGGGCAGCACATTCCGGCGTTCTACGAGAACCCGGACTGGTACGTGGGCTACGACATCGTCGTCCACAACGAGTGCTTCACGCCGCCGTACGCGTCATTGCCGGAGGGATACCTCGAGAACATTGCCCGGGCCACGAAGGCAGGAATACCGGCAATCGTGATCCACTGTGCCATGCACAGCTTCCGCGATTCGCCCACCGACGAGTGGCGCGACGTACAGGGGCTGCGTAGCGTGCGGCACGGCACGCCATTCAACATTCCGGTGCGAATCGCCCAGCCGGACCACCCGGTGATGCAGGGGATCCCGTCGGACTGGGTTACGCCTGTAGACGAGCTGTATGCCATTGACTGGGTGCGGGAAGGCACTGTGGTGCTCGCTACCGCCGTCGAGAGGGCCGACGGTTCAGAATACCCGCTGATCTGGGCTCACGAGAACCAGGGCGCGCGAGTATTCGGGACGACGCTGGGACATGGGATGGCGACCTGGGAGGACCCCGTTTTCCAGCAGTTGCTCGCCCAGGGTTTCCGCTGGGCGGTAGGTCGCTGAAGCGGGTTATCGTCCCTCCAGGGTCGACCGCGGCAGCGAAATTGCACGGCCGCCGTAATGGCCGGGGTGCGACGATCAACCGGGACAAGTCGAGGTGAACCATGGGACGAACGTCGACCGGGTGGCAGGCGCGCGTGCTACGCGGGTGGTGCGCCGCCCTCCTGACCATGGTGGTATCGGCGGCCTGTGCAGCGCAGGGCGTGCCTGGCCGGTCGATGACCAGTACCAGGTACATGCTCACGGCTGACGAGCTCACCCGGGCGAGTCACGCAAACGTATACGACGCGATCGACAACCTCCGTCCGAACTGGCTCCGCCCTTGTTGCGTCGACAGCTTCACGAATCCCTCACGGGTGCAGGCCTACGTCGACGATGTCCGGATATCCGGAGTCGAGGAGCTGAGGACGATCGCGGTTCAGGACGTGCAGTACGTACGGTGGTTCAACGGGGTGGAAGCCAGCTCCCGCTGGGGGCTGGACCACGGGGCCGGCGCGGTTTACGTGGCGCTTCGTTAGCTCGCCCTGACACCAGCGGGGCTGTGGCCGTCGCCGCGCCGGCTGAGGATTGCGAAATCTGCGAGGTCAGAAGCGGCAGACCCGCGGCGTGAGCACTGGGCGCCGGGGAGTGCAGGGGTCTCCGGGGCGGAGCTGAATCAGGGAAAGCAGGGGACAATGGAGAATCCCCCGGGGCCGTGAGGTCCCGGGGGATTCTTCACGTCGGACGGCGGGCAAGCTCACGAATGAGCTGGTGGACCCGCCTGTTGTCCGTTTGCCCGGCTCACCCGGCGCGCCGTATGGCGGCCGGGTGAGCACCTGGCCCGAGGGTGTCGTCAGTTCCCGCCGAGCCGCGCGAGCGCGGTGTCGGGGATCGCGGACGGACCCCTCGCGAGCAGGGCGAGGAGAGCATTCCGCTGGTTGCCGCTGAGAGACAGCAGCAGGTTTTCGGGCTTGGCCGACTCCGTCGTCAGCGTCCGGTTCGAGATCTCCGACACGGGGATCGTCACGGAGGTGCGGCCGTCGACGGCAATGGTGACGCTGTTCGCGTCCTCCGCGGTGACGATACCCCTGACCGTCTCACCGTTGGACCGCGTGATCACCGTCGCGCGATACTGGTCGGGCACCGACGCATGCGGATCGACCAACTTCGCGACGATCTCCGACCGCGACAGGCGCTGATTGACCGTGCTGAGGTCGGGCCCGAACGAGTTGCCAATGGGTCCGAACGTGTGGCACGACATGCACGCCGCCTCGAACGCCGCGGCTCCACCCTCATGGCTCGTGTTGAGCACGCTCGGGTTGAAGACCAGGCTCTCGATGGCTTCCGGCATGAGCGGCAGGGCGGCCGCGCCGCCACCACCGCCACCACCGCCCCCGCCGCCACCACCACCGCCCTGCGGGGTGATCGCGGCGATCCGGGCCTCGAACGGATCGGCCAGATTGGCCGGAATATTGTTGCGGAAAGCGTTCCGGGCCTGCCCGAGGAATGTGGCGAAGGTGTTGCCACCGCGCCAGCCCTCACGGGCCGCGGTCTCGTAGAAGGCGGTCATACGGTCGAGCGACTCCTCGTCCCAACCCTGCGTGACGAAGCTGAGCACCCAGGCGTAGTGGATCAGCTGTTCGCGCTCGTCCGTATAGAGGCACTGGAAGCAGTCCACCGTGCCCAGCGTGAAGTCGGTCTCTCCCTCGCCCTGGGCAAGGCGCGCGGTGATGGCCGGCACCGAACCGGGGGTCTGGAGGGCGGCGAGCACGCGGGTGATCTCGCGGTTCAGGCGCCAGTCGTTCGTCGGGAAGCGCTCGAGGAGCAGCTCGCCGATCTGCTGGAAGACGGGGCCGCCGCCACCGCCGCCGCCACCACCGCCACCGCCGCCGATGCCGGGCTGCGCTCCGCCGTAGATCCCGGTGGCGCCAGGGCCCTGCATGCGACCGGGAGTCGGACTCTGCGCGGCCCAGTTGGTGACGCCGTTGCTCTCGAGGATCGTGATTTCGATGAGGCGGAGGAGCTGGAGCAGGTCCTCATCGCTGGGATTCGTCCGGAGCAGCTCGAGCTGCCGCTGTGCCAGCCGGCGGACTGTGTAGTTGTCCGGACCGGTAAGCGAATACAGATACGCGATCTGCGCGTGCACCGCCTCCGGGAAGCCATCCAGCGCGATGGCCGCGTTGGACCAGTCGTTCGGGTTGAGCTGCGAGAGGAGCAGCCGCCCCGCATGGCGCACGTGCTGGTCGTCGCTGGCGAGCAGCGGGAAGACGTCGGCCACCGGATCCACCGGTACGTCGCGTGTCGGGTGCACGCCGGTCCGTAGGAGCGCCTCGGCGGCGCGCCGCTGCACGAAGGGATCGCTGTCATGGAGCCGCCGGGCCAGCTCGCGCTGAGCGGACTCCGTCGTCTTCATGCCGAGGTAATACGTCGAGGCTGCCCGGACCTCCCACGCGGCGTCGTTGCCGAGAGAAACGAGCAGCTCCTCGGACGGCACCGGACCGAAGACCTGGAGCAGTTCGAGGGCGCGCACGCGCTGCTCGGCCGGACGCTGCGTGTCACGGGCGACGGCCACGAGTTGCGTCTCCCAGGCGTTCCCCATCTCCGCCTTCGTCTGACGCGCCAGCTCGCGGCTGTAGGCCGAGCGCGGCTGGATCATGGTCAGGACGCGGTCGAGTGGCGTCGCGGCGGGCGGCTGCCCCATGGCGTCGTTCCCCACGTACCGCACGCGGTAGATGCCGCCCATCGTGCTGCGGCCACCCAGCGCGAAGTAGAGGTTGCCGTCCGGGCCGACCTCGAGGTCGGTGACGTTCAGCGGCTCGCCGTAAATGAAGTTGATGCTCTCCGCGCGATACGAAGCGCCGTCCTTGATCAGGCGGGAGCCGATCACGCGGCCGCGCGACCAGTCGGCCGAGAGGAGCATGTCATAATACTCGGCCGGATAGTTATACGTCTGGAGGAACGTCACGCCCGTGGGCGAACCACGGCCCGCGTCCTGGATCGGCGGGACCTTGTCGGCGAAGTACCATTCGGCCTTGCCCGTGCCCTCGCGGTAGCCGTGGTCGTGGCCAGGGATCACGTGGGCGATGGAGGTGCCGCGGTACCACGGGAGATGCCGGTCCCACTCCATGTCCGAATCGTACGTGAACAGCTCCCCCATGAGATTGAAGGCACCGTCGTACTGATTGCGGAAGCCGTGGGCGACCAGCTCCCAGTCGCTGGCCCGGGCTGCCGCCGGGACCGGGTCGAAGCCGGCACCCTTGCTCGGCAGCGGACGGCGGAAGAACACGCCGCCGGGTCCTCCCTCGTACTGGTTGCCGAAGTTGTCCGGGCGCTCCAGGAGGTTCCACTCCTTGTAGTTGCGGACCGGCGACAACGGCGAGGGGTCGCGGTAGAGATTCGAGAAGTTGCCGTGTGCCCAGTACAGGTAACCATCCGGGCCGAAGAACGGCGCGTGCGGCCCGTGGTCGCTGATGGTGCCGTCAGCCAGCTCGATCAGCTCGATGGCATCCGCACGCGAGTCGCCGTCGTTGTCGATGACCCTGTACAGGCCGACGCCCTGCGGGCCGGAGCCGTCGAAGATCAGGTCCGGTCCGTCGAAAAACAGTCCCTGCGGCTGGTAGACCTGGTCCGTAAAGATGCGCTGCTCATATGTCCCGTCCGGCTGCGGGTACAGGGTCACCGCGTTGCCGAACTCCTTCCCCAGGACCATCCGGCCCTGCGAATCGAAGGTGAGCGCAACCACGCTGTACGCCAGTTCCGGCGGGAGGACCTCCTCCACGACGAAACCTTCCGGGACGCGGATGTTCCGGACGTCCGCCTGTTGCTGCTGCGCCAGGGACGACCAGACATCCGGGAGCACCGGCTGCCCGTCCTGCGGCCCGGATACCGCCGTGCGGTACACGAGCCCCAGCGCGATGGCGAGCGGCAGCGCTGCCAACACGACTCGTTTCAACATTAGGGACCTCCTCGGGGACCCATGACGTGATTGTTTGCGCCAGCACATCGTAGCGGCGCACGAAAGCAGATTCAGCGCGGATGGCACGGCGTTCGTCGCGAGGGGCGGCCCGAGTGGAAGCGAATACCGGGCACCGCGCAGTGCACCGGAATGGCGCACCACGTCAATGCCCGGTAGTCTCTCGACTCGGATTCGCCCGAACGATGTTCGCCATGCAACTCGCGCCTGGTCCGGTCCGTCGAACTGACGTCGCGCCGCGGCAAGAGTGGCGGGAGCGCACGCACGTCGGCCAGACCGTTTACAACATTTGTGCGTCAGTATGCCGGGCAACTCGCCGCGTGTCAACTGGATCGGCCCGGAACGGTATCTGGAGCCGGGCTTCGGCACATTGCAGGGTGCGTTGAAGGGTAGATTGCCTTCGCGGCTCTGCAACTTCGCGGCACCAGTGCGGCTGAACGCCGCAGGGCCGATCCGACCGGCGGCGAGACCCCGGTCGACCGTTGACCCCTTTCACGACCGGGCGGTACTTTGGCCGGGGCGCCGAAGCCGCGCGAA
>Ga0180220_1001909_pt1 | contig 14328 bp, 19 predicted proteins | sample eDN5th37CBELigBY_FD_151335 | JGI IMG/M metagenome (GOLD analysis project Ga0180220, IMG submission 151335) | Enriched backyard soil microbial communities from Emeryville, California, USA - eDNA 5th pass 37_C BE-Lig BY (version 2) (version 2) | ecosystem: Environmental > Terrestrial > Soil >... | reverse complement strand
AGCGTTCGCTGCGGGCGGCGGCTGGTCAGGAGTTCGAGCTGGGCGGGGTCCACCCCTTCGCGCGCCAGCCCGGCCAGTTCCGAAACCAGCGTACCGGCAGGCCCGCCGCTGGTTTCCTCGATCAGGGGAGCGGCGGCCACTAGGCACCCCTTGCCCGGACGTGGCCGGCTTCCGCCGCGCGGTCACTGCGGGAGACGCACGACGCCGGCCGCCCCGGCTCTCGTCCGGGGACGCGGTCGGCTGCCATGGCCATGGGACAGCGCACCCTCTCGATCTCCCAGTTGCACGCGCTAGGACCAGTCGATCCTGAACCTGTCTAGGGTCCAACACCTTAAGAAACGGTGCGGCGCCTGCAACAGAAACGGGCGACGGCCTCGCTATGCGGCCAGAACATCGGCCCATTCGCGATGGCGGCGGAATTCGGCGGCCACATAACCGCAGACGGGCGTGATGCGCATGCCGTTCGCCCTTGCGTCCTCGACGGCATGGGCGACGAGCCGCGCCCCGACGCCCTTGCCGCGCGCGGAGGGCGGCACGAAGCTGTAGTCGATCAATATGTGGTCGGGGCTGCTGCGCACATAGGTGAGATAGGCCTCCTCGCCGCCCGGCATGGGCAGGACATAGCGGCCCTTGCCGCCGTCTTCGGCCTTGCGGATTTCGGTTTCCATGATCGTCATTGCCTTTGCTGCTTCAGCACGTCCGCCCATTCGGGATGACGCTGGAACTGGGCCGCCGCGAACGGGCACAGGGGGATGATCTTCTGGCCGGCGGCGCGCGCATCCTCCACCGCGCGCGCGACCAGCCGCGCGCCCACACCCTGGCCGCGAAAGGCATCCGGCACGCCGGTATGGTCGATGATAAGTTGCTTGCCCACTCTGGTGAAGGTCATCTCGGCTTCGGCACCGTCCAGTCCGTGCAGCACATAGCGGCCTTTCGGGCCGTTCTCTTCTAGCTCGATTTGGGGTAGCTGGTCGTTCATGCAAATGCTCCTTGCAGTGCCGGGACGGACAGGAAACGGCTCTACGGGAATACGCTTCCAGCCGCGCGGTCAAGTTGGACGGGCAGACCCATCATGTCCAGAGCGCTTCCGACGACAAGACCCGCGCCATGGCGGCGCGGGTCCAGTCTCTCGTCAGGTATGGAACACCGGTTACTGAACCATCATCCGCTGCTGGTCGCGGTTGGCGGCGTAGGTGTCCTTATCATAGGCCGGATGCGCCTCGAACTGTTCCTTGGTGAACTCGGTGTACAGATACTTCTTGCCGTCCTTGTCGGCCATCACCTTGAACGTATCCATACCGACCGCCACCGGCTTGGAGCCGACGCCGAGGAAGCCGCCGACGTCGACGATCACGGCGTCGACCTGACCGTCGGGCGTCAGCACCACGTCGCCGATCTCACCCACCTGGGCGTCATCGGCGCCATACACGGTGGTGCCGTTGAGGTCGTTGGCCGTCATGTCGGTCATCTGGACTTCGGTCAGGGTCGATTTGTCGATCGCCCCGGTCGAGTCAGCATCCGGAGTTGTCGGCGCCTCGGTCGTCTGCGGAGCGGCCGGTGCGACCGGCGTGGTTGCATCCGGCTGCGCCTCGGGGTTGGCGGCCGTATCTGTCGCCGGGGCATCGGTTGTCGCCGGCGCCTCGGTCGTCGCCGGGGCATCGGTCGTCGGGGTCACGGCCGGAGGAGTGTCGGTAGCCTCGGCGGATGCGGCCGGGGCCGGATCATAGCCGCGACGGTCGAAGTCGGGCAGGGCCTCGAGCGATTCCTTGGTGGCTTCGACGACCAGCCAGCGATCGCCGTCACGCTCGGCCCACTCCGCCTTGTTGAAATCGAAGGCGACGTTCTTCTGGCCGATGCCGAGGAAGCCGCCGACACCGATGACCAGCGACTCGGCCTGGCCGGCCTTCGACAGCACCACATCGTTCACCTTGCCGATATCCTGCGCATCGTCGCCGGTACCGTTGTAGACGCTCTCGCCGATGATCAGCGAAGCGAGATTGCCCTCGACGGGCTCGACGGCGGGGGCGGGTTCCGCCGGTGCCGTCTGCATGTCGGTGGCCGGCGCCTCAGCCGTGCCGTCGGGCGAAGCGGTGCCGTCCGTGGGAGCCACGCCAGGCGCTTCAGCCGCCGGCGTCACCGGCTTGTAGGGCGTGGAGTCGAAAGCCGGCTGGGTTTCCAGCTCCTCCTTGGTCACAGCCGCGATCAGCCAGCGGTCGCCATTCTTTTCAGCCCATTGCAGCTTGTCGTAGTCGAAAGCCACATCCTTGGCCCCGATGCCCAGGAAGCCGCCGACCCCGATGATCGCCGAGACGGCATTGCCATCCTTGTCGAACACGAGGTCGCTGACCTTGCCGATGTTCTGGGCATCGTCTGCGGTGCCGTTATAAACGGTCTCGCCGATGATATTGGAAACCAGGTGGCCGTCGGCCTGCACCACTGGCGCGGCCGGCTGCTCGGTCGTCGTGGGCGCTGTGTCCGCCGGCGCGGTCGTCTCCTGCGCCAACGCACCGGTGGCAATCAGCGACGCCAGCGCTGTCGTTGCAAGAAGCTTGCGGATCATGTCATCTCTCCTCGTGTGTGTTCTGGTCAATCGACCTTCGCACCGCCGCGGTAATCTCGGAGACCCGCAGCGTGCCTGCTGAGTAGAAACGTGTAGTCACCGCTCTTGTTCCGGGGATGGGCCGCTCTTTTTCTTGTGAAATTCAAGCACATTGAGGGAACCAAACACGCAACGCGCCGTTCTGGCGGGCACTTGTCTTTCCGGCGGGCAGGCTTGTTCAGTTGCCAGAGGTTTCGACCATGCGATTTGCCGCAGTGCTCAACAAGGACGGCGGAACCCTGCGTACGACCGATCTCGACGGTTTCTGCGAGCGCATGACCGGGACGCTGAAGGCGGCCGGTCACAGCATCGCAATCGATATCGCGTCCGGTTCCGATATGCCCGGCGCCCTCGACAAGGCTGTAAGGAAGCGCAACGTCGACGTGGTCCTTGCCGGCGGGGGCGACGGCACCATCTCGGCCGCCGCCGCGCGTCTGATGGGCAAGAAGAAGGCGCTGGCGGTGCTGCCGGCCGGCACCATGAACCTGTTCGCGCGCGGCCTGGGCATCCCGCAGACGCTGGACGGCGCGGTCGCGGCCTTCGCCACGGGCAGGATCAGGCCGGTGGACATGGCCACCGCCAACGGCAAGCCCTTCGTGCATCAGTTCTCTATCGGCATGCATGCGCGCATGATCCACCTGCGCGACAAGATGGACTTCGGTTCGCGGCTGGGAAAGATCGGCGCCTCGTTCAAGGCGGCCTGGACCACGCTGGTCGATCCCCCGGCAATGGACGTCACGCTGCTCATCGGCGAGGCGGAACTGGAAGCGCATGCAAGCGCCATCGGCATCACCAACAACCTGTTCGGCGAAGGCCACCTGCCCTATGCGGACGACCCCGCCGGCGGCACGCTGGGCGTATATGTGACGGTCGCCCGCGAGCGCGGCGAAGTGCTGAAATTCGCCTTCAACGTGGCGCGCGGCAAATGGCGCGACAACGAGCATGTGGAAATCCACCAGACAGACCATGTCGTCCTGAAAATCCGCCACTCACGCAAGAAGCCCTATGCAGCGATGGATGGCGAGCTTGTCGACCTCGACAAGGAAACCGAACTGAAAATCCACCCCAAGGCGCTGAACGTCCTCGTTCCTGCCGAGGCCTGATGCGGCGAGAGCAGGTGTCCGGCCTCTCCAATCACTGAGCGGCGGGAGCCGTCTCGGTCTGGGTGGGAGTTGGCGCCTCGTCTCCCGGCACCACCAGTTCGGCCACGCCCCATGCCACCAGCGCAAGCACGACGCCGCAGATCAGGATGACCAGCACACGCCAGCCGCTGCGACCCTGTTTGGCTTTCTGCTCGGGAAATATCCTGGCCATCATCGTCTCCTTGAGTCCCGGCCGTAACCGGCTATCGCAAGGTCAACGGCATCCGGAAGCGAAGGTTCCTGCGCTCCCGGCTCAATCCTCCTCGGTGTCCATGGGGTGGCCGCCGGGCCTGGCGTTCTCGCGATAGATGGCATAGGCCAGCAGGGCGAAGGCAGGCCCCAGCACGAGCCCCGGCCCGGCGCGGCTGCGCAGCAGGGCCGGCAGCGCGGCCAGCGCCGCCGTGGCGCCGAGCGCGGTCATGTCGGCGGTGCGCCTGCGTCTGCGGCGGCGGGCCCGCGAGCCCGCGCCGAGACGAAAGATCAGCAGGATCAGCCCCGCAATGACCAGAAAGCCGATGCCGAAGCCCAGTGTCGCCTCCAGCACGCCATAACGCGCCGAAGCCCAGATATGCAGGGCGCCGATGAGGAAGCCGATGCCGCACAGGGCCGCAACACCCGCCAGCCCATAGGCGATGGCTGCAAGCCTGGCACGCCGCAACGCCGCAGCGGTCTCGCCCGAGGCGAAACCGGCGATCAACGATAGCAACGCCCCCATGAGCCTGACGCCGTCAGCGGCGCGACAGGAGGGCGAACAGGAAGCCGACGCCGGCCGCGATGGCGAGCGACGTCACCGGCTTCTCGCGCACACTGGCAAGCACCTGCTCCTCCAGGTCGCGGGCATTGCTCTTGAGGCTGTCCATGGCCGCCTCGCCCTGCACACGCAGTTGCTCGACGCCCTGAACCGCAGCCCTGCGCGCGGTGCCGTAACCATGCTCCCCGGTTTCCGCAAGCTGCTTGGCCAGTTTCTCGATATCGGCCTTCAACTGGCGGATGTCGGCTTCGAGATCGGGATTGGTCTTGTTGTCGACTGCGGATTTTCCGGCTGCTGCGGCCATGATCAACTCCTTGTGTTTCGTGTAGCCGGGATCACAACGCCGGGCATGCGCCAAGGTTCCAGCCTCGTTGCCCGCAGACCCGCCTTCCTTGCGACACCCGGCTGCCTGCCCGCTCAAACGAGCGGCCGCTTGCCTTCGTCCAGCCCCTCCCAGCCGGAAATATACAGAAGTTTCTGGAGGTCAACTACCTCGCAGCCGCCGTCGCGCCACTCGATGACACCGCGCTGGACAAGCTTGCGCAGCGTCTTGTTGGTGTGGACCAGCGACAGGCCCAGCGTGTCGGCGATATGCTGCTGGGTGATGGGAATGGCCACCCGGCTGCGCGTTCCCAGCCCTCCGGCGCGCGCCCGCTCATGAATGAAGGCGAGCAGATAGGCCGCGCGCTCGATCGCGCTGCGGCGGCCGACGCTCAAAAGGTTTTCGTCCAGCATCCGCTCCTCGCGGGAAGCGAGCCAGGTGATGTCATAGGCGAGGCCCGGATGCTTGCTGTAGAGTTCCAGCAGCTTGTCGCGCTCGAACACGCACAGGATCAGTCCCGAAAGCGCTTCCACCGAATGCTGCATCTCGCCCATGATGCTGCCTTGCAGGCCGATCAGGTCCCCCGGCATGACATAGTTGAGGATCTGGCGGCGTCCATCCGGCAGCAGCTTGAAACGGAAGCCCCAGCCCGACAGCACGGTATAGAGATGCGGGCTGTGGCTGCCCTCGACCAGCACCGTCGCCCCCCGGTCGACGACCAGCTCGCCGCGCTTGAAACGGGCGATGAACTCCAGCTCCTCAGGCTCGAACGCGCGAAACGCCGGCAGCGGCCTCAAAGGGCATTCTTCACATGGATAACGCCGTGCCGACCCCGTTTCCGGCAAAAGCTCCCCGCTCTCGTTCCCCATTTCCGCCTTCATCCTCCTGAAATCGACCGCAGCCCGGAAAGTTCCGGCCCCACACCGACAATCCGCCCCGATACCGACGATCCTATGTCATTTTTAAATGACAACAGCCCCCCTAACAGACATGAGTGCCCTCCTTTGAGGGAGTACCTGCCCGTGGCCACCCCGCTCGACGGTCTGCACATTCTTCTGGTCGAAGATGAATATCTGATCGCTCTGGATGTCGAGACGATCTGCCTCGACCACGGCGCCGCGCAAGTCTCCATCGCGGGGCGGCATGCGGAACTCGACGATGGCAGCCTCACCGATGGGATCGACGCCGCCATCGTCGACCTGATGATCAACGGCGTGCCGACCCTGGATTTCGCGGCCCGCCTGCAACAGCAGGGCATCCCTTTCATCTTCGCTTCCGGCCATATGATGACGGACGAGATCAGGGTGCGCTTCCCATATGTCGAGCTGGTGGAAAAGCCCTATTCCGGTGACGATCTGGTAAGGGCGCTGGCGGCGGCCCACAGGGCCGCGCCTTCTCAGTCGGCCGGCGACGTCATCACCTGAGTGGAAATGGCGTCTGGCCCGAAATCCTCCTCGCCCGAAATCTGCATGATCTCCTGCAGGCGCGAGCGGGCCCGGCTGACGCGGCTCTTGATGGTGCCGATGGCACAACCGCAGATCTCGGCCGCCTCTTCGTAGGAAAAGCCCGAGGCGCCGATGAGGATGATGGCCTCGCGCTGGTCTTCCGGAAGCTGCTCCAGCGCGCTGCGGAAATCGTCCAGATCGAGCTGCCCGTGCTGGGCCGGATGGACGGCCAGCCGCGCGGTCATGATGCCGTCCGTGTCCTGCACCTCGCGGCCGCGTTTGCGCATCTGGGAATAGAATTCGTTGCGCAGGATGGTGAACAGCCAGGCCTTGAGGTTGGTGCCGGGCTGGAAGCTCTCATGCTTGTCCCAAGCCTTGACGAGCGTTTCCTGTACGAGGTCGTCCGCCTTGTCGACATTCTGCGACAACGACACGGCGAAGGCCCGAAGACTGGGGATTGCCTTCAGCAGATCGTCCTTGAAACCTGCGGTCACGGCCATGCATCAGTCCTTGTCCTGAGCCGTCTCGGCTCGCTCGAGCTGGCCCAGCAATTCCGCAAAACGATCGGGAACCTCGTCATGAACGAGGTCGTCGTAATATTGCTTGAGCTTTCGGCCGATTTCGGAATTTGGCCCGAGCGGGTCCGCAGTACGGCTCTCGCGCCCCGGAGCGCTGGCCGTCGTGTTCTTGTCCAATGTTTTCATTCTGCCTTCTGTCCCATACCCTGATCGCCTGTCCCATCACGCCCTCGCACGAAACGAAACAAGCGCAGCCCCCGCGTTGATCGATCCAGCCGCAAACGTCCCTTAGCCAATTTAGTTCCATCCAGGCTGGAACTTTTTGCATTGCAGCGTGTTTTTGTGCCTCAGGCCTTGCAAACCCTTGCATCCGGCTTTTCATGCAACGCGTCATATGAGGGAGACGTACATCGTGACTCTGTCCGCTACAATTGCCCCGCACCTGCCTTTCCTGCGCCGATTCTCGCGTGCCGTCTCCGGCTCGCAGGAAAGCGGCGATGCGCTGGTCGCGGCGATGCTCGAGGCGATCATCGCCGACACCAGCATTTTCCCCGAGGCCTCCAGCGACCGCATCGCCCTCTACAAGATCTTCGCCCGCATGTTCACCTCGGTGGCGATCCGGATTCCGCAGGAGCAATCCGCCCTTCCCGACTGGGAACAGAACGCGGCCGCCAATCTCAACGCCCTGGCCCCACGCCCGCGCCAGGCCTTCCTGCTGGTCGCCGTCGAGGGATTCGATGAAAAGCAGGCGGCCGAGATCCTCGACCTCGACGAAGCCGAGTTCTCCCGGTTGCTGGCCGAGGCGAGCAGCGAGATTTCGCGGCAGGTGGCGACCGACATCCTGATCATCGAGGACGAGCCGCTGATCGCCATGGACATCGAGGAAATGGTGGAAAGCCTGGGCCATCGCGTGGTCGGCATCGCCCGCACCCATGCCGAGGCGGTCGGCATGTTCGCAAAGTCGCATCCGCGCATGGTCCTGGCCGACATCCAGCTCGCCGACGGCAGCTCGGGCATCGATGCGGTCAACGAGATCCTCTCCGCCACGCCGGTGCCGGTGATCTTCATCACCGCCTTCCCCGAGCGCCTTCTCACCGGCGAACGCCCGGAGCCCGCCTTCCTGGTGACCAAGCCGTTCAACCCGGACATGGTCAAGGCCCTGATCAGCCAGGCCCTGTTCTTCGACCGGCAGGCAAAGGCCGCCGCCTGATATTTTTCCGGCAACTGCGGAACCATTGCCGTGAGGCGGCGTTTTTTCAGGCGAATGTGCCAGAGAAGATAAAGAGGAGTTCGATCAATGCTTTACTGGACGCTTGTATTCCTCGTCGTCGCCATCATAGCCGGCGCGCTCGGTTTCGGCGGCATTGCCGGCGCTTCGGCCGGCATCGCCAAGATCCTGTTCTTCATCTTCCTGGCCTTCCTGGTGATATCGCTGCTGGCCGGTATTTTCAGGCGTGCATGAACGAACGGTTTTCCGAGAACTGGAAACCGCCCCCCTCAACCGGTTTCCAGCCGCCGCCGGGCAGTGCTTTGCAATGAAGCGCTGTCCGGCGGAACGCATTTTTGACGGAATCTCATTAGGCGTGTCGTACGGCCGGTACCCAGAGAGTAGATAAAATGGGTTCAAAAACCGATTCCAGGGCACCACCCCAGGTGAGCGACCCCAAGGCAAGCGACGAGGTCATAGACCCGTCACTACGCGACGAATCCCAGCTCGGCAGGGCTTTGCTCCACGCCTTGCGCAACGCCGGCGTGTCCGTCCTCTATCAGGACAGGGACCTGAGGACCGTGTGGGCCCGCAACATGGCCGCCCCCTGGATGCAAGGCGCCGAGGGCGACACCATCCTGCCGCCGTCACAGACTTCCCGCATCATCTCCGCGCGGGAGGACGCCATCGCCACCGGCAACGCCCACCGCTTCGAGATCAACGCCCCCGGCGACGACGGGCTGCGCTGGTTCGAGATCTGGGTCGATCCCGATCACGACGAGAAAGGCGTCGTCCGCGGCGTCATGACCACCAAGGTCGAGACGACCGAGCGCAAGCGCCGCGAACAGAGCCTGCGCGCCCTGCTGCGCGAGGTCAGCCACCGCTCCAAGAACCTGCTGGCCATCATCCAGAGCATTGCCAGCCAGACCGGCCGGCATTCGGAGACCATTTCCGACTTCCTGACCAGCTTCCAGGGCCGGCTGCAATCGCTGGCCGCCTCGCAGGACCTCGTCACCTCCTCCAACTGGCGCGGTGCCGAGCTGCGCGAGCTGATCCAGGGGCAGTTCGGCCACAACGCGGCCTATAACGAAAGCGAGCTGCACTTCGAAGGCATAAACCCCTATCTCAACCCCAATGCCGCGCTCCATATCGGCCTTGCCATGCATGAGCTGGTGGTGAACTCGCTCTCACACGGGGCCCTGTCGCATCCCGGCGGCAAGATCAACGTGCGCTCGGAAATGGCGGATAGCGGCGATGCGACGGACAGCCCATCCCTGCATCTGTCATGGGTCGAACGGCTTGACCGGGGCAGCGAGTTGCCGCCCAACCGGGATTTCAGGCGCGTCACGTTGGAACGCGTCGTGCCCGCGGCGCTCAACGGCCAGGCATCGCTCGAACTGGTCGACGACCGGCTCGAATATCGGCTGCTCATTCCAAGCGGGAATTTCGAGGCCGACTGAGCGCCGGAGCGGCTTGACGCTCTCCGTTTGAGGCTCTTGTTTCCACGACCTGAGGTCATTGGCGGATCGGTTCCGACTATTGGGCGATACGCCATAGACCCTTGGGCAGGCTCGCAGAACCGGAACCTTGGGTCACCCTGTGCGTTTCCTTGTCCAGAGGACAACGCCATGGAACACATTGCTGCAGTATTGCTGATCATCGGGTGTTCGGGTGACCTTTCGCAATGCGCGGAGTTGCCGGCCCCGACCACCGTATTCGAGACCGTAGAGGAGTGCGCTGCAGAAAAGCAGCCGGCCCTGAACGCGTTCTCGAAGCGTACGGAGCGCGTCTTCGGCACTTGCATCGCGGTCGATCCGGCTCTTGAAGACGAATATGCCGAGATCGTGTGGCAGGTGCATCCAAACGGCACGCTGGAAGCGACGGTCGAAAAGGGCGGCATGCAGGTTGCCTCCAACGGTCATCGCCCTTGAAAAGCCCATGTTGCCGGCAAGGGAAATCGCTGGCACAACCTTGACGGTAGTGTGTTAATCGGCATGTGATCGCCACGAGGCGAGGGACATTGAAGCGAGAGGAGTGACTAAATGCGGAAGATCATCGTCGTCGTTGCGGCGTTGGCGGCCCTCAGCGGCTGCACGACCACCGAACAGGATGTGGGCGTCGGCGCGGCGGCCGGTGCGGTCATCGGCGGCATTGCCGGCGGCGGCAGGGGCGCCCTGATCGGTACGGCGGTTGGCGCCGGTTCCGGCTTGCTGGTGCGCAATCTGCGCAACGGCTATTGCCAGTATCGCGACCCCGATACGCGCCGCATCTACACCGCCCGCTGCAACTGATCGGGGCAACGAACAGGACAACAAGGAAGGCCGGGCATCCCGGCCTTCTTTTTTGGCCCTGTCACGGTCACCAGGCTTTCCAGCCGGCGGGGCCGGAAAAAGGTGGGGCGGCGTTCGGACCGGCCTATTTCAGCGGGATCCTGATCTCGACCTGCAGGCCGCTGGGCAGGAAGCGGCGCTCGATGGAGCCGTTCAGCTCGCGCGTGATGTTCATATCGATGAGCTTGGTGCCGAAGCCCGTGCTTGCCGGTTCGGCAAGTCCCTCCTGCCCGGATTCGCGCCAGTTGAGGACCAGCATCCGTTTCCGGTCGAGCCGCTCCATCCGCCACTCGACCTTCAGCGCATCGACCGAATGCCCGGCCTCGCCATATTTCAGCGCATTGGTGGCCAGCTCATGGAAGGTGAGGCCCAGCGCCTGCGTCGCCGTCTCGTCCAGCAGGACCTGCGGGCCGGACAGCAGGCCGTCCGGCAGGTCCTTGCCGAACACCTGGCCGAGCTCGATGCGCAGCAGTTCGCTGAGGTCCGCCTTCTGCCAGCGCGAGCGGGTGAGCATGTCCTGCGAGGCGGCCATCGCCTGAAGGCGCGCGGCAAAGGAATCGGAGAATTCCTTGACGTCGGTGGCGCGCGACGCCGTCTGCCGGGCGATGGCGAGGATGCGGGTGATGAGGTTCTTGATCCGGTGCTTCATCTCCTGAAGCATCAGGTCCTTTTCCAGCAGGCTCTTTTCCGCCGTTTCGTGAAGCTGCTCGGCCGCATGATAGGCGCGCTCCTTGTAGCGGGCGACGAGCGCAATGGCCCCGGCCAGCAACAGCCCGAACAGACCGAGCATGACCGGGATGACCCGCGACGATGGCGGCGAGAACGCGCTTGTCGGCTGGAATTGCAGGATCCACTGCCGCCCGGCGACATTCATCCGCCTTGTATCGACGATCCCGCCGAGGGTGGTGGCCGCCGGGGTGGCGGAACTGAACATCAGCCGCTGCGGCTCGACCTCGCCGTCGTAGATTTCGACATGGACCGGCAGCAGGGGTATGCGCCGCAGCGCCAACTGGAACAGTTCGTTGGCGCGGAAGGCGGCATAGAGAAAGCCCTGCGTGACCGGCGTGCTGGTCGCGACCGTTCCCGGCGATGCATCCTGCTTCAACCGGGCGAAGACGATGAAGCCCGGATAGGGCTCGACGCCGCTGTTGCCGCCCAGCATGACCGGCCCGGTGGCGTGATGCGCGTCGTCCTTCATCGCCGCCTCGATGGCCTCCCGGCGGGCCGGCTCGCTGAACATGTCGAAGCCGATCACCGAATCGCTCGACGGCTTGAGCGGCTCGAACATCAGGATCGGGGTGCGCCATTGCTGGGTCGATTCCGGATAGACCTTGCGGTCGAGCCCCTGTTCCTGGCGGATGGCGCGCTCGGCAAGTTCCTCGTCTCCCTTGCGGACAAGCTGGAGGAAGCCGATGCCGCGCAGGCCGGGGAAATTCACCCCCACATCGAGCGCCGAGATGAAGGCCTGGAATTCGTTGCGGGAAACGTGGTTGCCATGGGCATCGAAGAACGCCTGGGTGGCCCGCAGCATGGTCAAATGCAGGTCGAGACGGGTGTCGATGCGCGAGATCGCGTCGTCCACCGTCGCCTCGAACTTGATCCGTGTCGCTTCCTGCGTGGCGAAATAGGCGAAGCCCGCCATCACCATGCTGATCAGCGCAACGGCCAGAAACGTCAGAAGCGGGAAAAGTCTCTTCAACTGGCTACGCGATCCTTGCCTGGGACTGCATTTCTAGCAAGTCCGCGCGCCTTGACAAGCTGGCGCGTGCCCGGGCTGGTCACGTTGTTGCATTCATGCCGCTATCTTCAGCGCCCCCGGCCCCGGGATGGCGCCCGGCGGGCATTTCCCGAGGATGATCATGCCCAGCACCTCGTCCTTGGTGACGTCCTGGGTCCTTGCCGTTCCGACTACCTGGCCGTTCTTCATCACGCAGACCCGGTCGGCGAGATCGAACACGTCGTGGATGTCGTGGCTGATGAGGAAGATGCCGATGCCGTCGGCCTTGAGCTGGCGCACAAGCTCGCCGACCTGCGCCGTCTCCTGCGGCCCCAGCGCCGCCGTCGGCTCGTCCATGATGAGGATGCGGGCATTGAACAGGATGGCGCGGGCGATCGCCACCGACTGGCGCTGGCCGCCCGACAACTTGATCACCGGCTCCTTGAAGCGCTGGAAGCGCGGGTTGAGGCGGCCCATCACCTTGCGCGCCTCGGCTTCCATCGCCACGTCGTCCAGCGTGTTCCACCGCGTCATCAGCTCGCGGCCGAGGAACAGGTTGGCCGCCGCATCGACATTGTCGGCCAGCGCCAGCGTCTGGTAGATCGTCTCGATGCCGTATTTCTTGGCGTCGCGCGGATTGTTGATCACCGCTTCCTCGCCATTGACGAAGATCTCGCCGGCATCGCGCTTGTAGGCGCCCGACAGGATCTTGATCAGCGTCGACTTGCCCGCGCCGTTGTGACCGAGCAGCGCCACCACCTCGCCGGCATAGAGGTCGACGGAGGCGTCGTCGACGGCGCGGATGCCGCCGAAGGCGATGGAGATGTTGCGCATGTCGATGAGCGGCACGGCGCTGCTGTTTGCGGCTTCCGCCATGGTCGTTCCTCCTACACCCGCTTGCGGTAGACGGTGTCGAGCCACACCGCGATGACCAGCACGGCGCCGACGACGATGTTCTGCAACGGCGAATCGATGCCGAGCAGCACCATGCCCGATTGCAGCGACTGCATGAGCAATGCGCCGAGCATGGCCCCGATGATGGTGCCCGAGCCGCCAGCCAGCGACGTGCCGCCGATGACGGCGGCGGCGATCACCAGAAGCTCGTCCAGGGTGCCCAGCGCATTGGTCGCGGCATTGAGGCGGGCCGACGAGATCGCGGCGCTGATCGCCACCAGCACGCCCATGATCATGAACACCTTCATGGTCACCCAGCGCGTGTTGATGCCGGCGAGGTTCGCCGCCTCCGGATTGCCGCCGATGGCGAAGACATAGCGGCCGAAGCGGGTGCGGTTGGTCACGAAGGTCATGACGATGCCGACGGCGACCGCCATCAGCACGGGAATGGCGATGCCATGGGCGATGAACAGACCGCCTTCCGGCACCTCGATGCCACGCGCCTCGGCGTAGCGGCGCACGATGCCGACCGGCCAGGGATAGGAGTTCGCCACCCACACCGCGCCGAGGATCGCCGCGCAGGCGACGCCGCCGAGCAGCACTTCGGCCCAGACCGGCCGCAGGGGGAAGCGGAAGCGCTTGCGCTGCCTGCGCCCGTTGAGCATCAGGAAGGCGACACCGAGGCAGCCGGCCACCGCCACCGCCCAGCTCCAGCCGGCCCCGATCGAGCCCATCGGCCCGCCGCCCATGAGCTGGAAGGTGGCGTCGAGCGGCGCCACCGTCTGGCCGCTGGTGACCCACCAGGCGGCACCGCGCCAGATCAGCAGCCCGCCGAGCGTGACGATGAAGGCAGGGACCTCGAGATAGGCGATGATGAAACCCTGGAACGCGCCGATGAGCAGGCCCGCGAGGATGCCGCAGGCAAGCGCGATCACCCATATCCATGGATCGCCGAGCGGAAATCCCATCACCCGGATGAGGATCTGCGCCTGCAGGACGCCCATGATCATGCCGACGATGCCCTCCATCGAGCCCACCGACAGGTCGATGTTGCGCAGCACGATGACCAGCACCATGCCGGTGGCCATGATCGCCACCGAGGAGGTCTGCACCGACAGGTTCCACAGGTTGCGCGGCGTCAGGAACAGGCCGCCGGAAAGAAAATGCAGCACGATCCAGATGAGCACCAGCGCGCCGAGCATGCCCAGCATGCGGGTGTCGAGTTCCGTCGCCTTGAGGAAGCGGCCGAGCAGGCCGAGATCAGCCTCCCGCGCCCGGTCGGCCGTCGTCGCTGAGGTCGCATCGTTCATGGGTTCCTCCCGCCGGCCAGGACAGGCCGCCAAATGCGCCGCACGGTCATGCTAGAGCATCGGACCGAAAAGTGGAATCCGGTTTTCGGTGAT
>Ga0180220_1001908_pt1 | contig 14341 bp, 6 predicted proteins | sample eDN5th37CBELigBY_FD_151335 | JGI IMG/M metagenome (GOLD analysis project Ga0180220, IMG submission 151335) | Enriched backyard soil microbial communities from Emeryville, California, USA - eDNA 5th pass 37_C BE-Lig BY (version 2) (version 2) | ecosystem: Environmental > Terrestrial > Soil >... | reverse complement strand
AGTCTGCCCTAGTGTAGTTATACACTTTTTGAATCAGCTCTTCTACGTCATTGACGCCATGGTTATGCTCGAGGCGAAACAGCAGCGCCGTAAGATTGTTTTCGGGCAGTTTGCCGGTTTCGACGAGAGCGCCTTCGTCGACCAGCAGGTACTGCAACTGCGGCAGGTAGCGGCGCAGACCTTGGGGCATGAGTCCGATTAGCTCGGACACATTGAGCGCAGCGTTCCAGCGAGGCACGCCGCTGTAGATGACGATGGGCAGTACGACAGGAAGCGGCTCACCGGGCTTGATCAGCTTGCGCGCGAGCAGGGCTTCGTAAAGCAGGCCTAGGTATGTCAGTATGCGCAGCGCCATGTAGAAGTCTATCTTGGACTGATGCTCGATCATCAGCAGCAAGTACACGTCGCGCCCATCCAACCTGGGCAAGCGCCAGACAATGTCTCCTTGCCGCTGGCGCAGCTTGTCGCTGATGTAGTCTGTAGGCAAGGGCGCGAGCCCGTCCCAATCGAGCAAATCCAGCCAAGGCGCCTCGATGATGCCCTGAAACAAGCCTCGCACAATAGCAGGGTTGCTGAACAGCAAGCGATAGCTGGCGTCGTGTTTGTTCACGCATGCGCTCCGAAAGGAGTTGGCGATACGTGAACTGTATGGCCAGGTGGCTTTTCCCGGGACGTCGGGTGAATGGATTTGTCTTACGGAGAAGTACGGAGGCAAGTTTCGTTAAAGTAGAACAGCGAAGTTGAATAACGGCTCACGCAGCCTCAAAAGTGTGCAAAAATTTCCAAAACATGTCGGTATCAAGTCGCCCGAATCTTCAGTCCTCGCTGACTATCAAACGTCTTTCAATATTCCGCGGCTTATCAATCCGTCGGCCCAGGCTGCGCGGATTATCGATCTGCCGACTGCGGTAGCGGCAAAAACAGAAAGGGAATAGTGTTTCGGTGATAGATAGCGCGAGTTCGGCTGGAAGTGATGTTTTCTGCGGTGGCCCGTTCCATCCGAGTCTCGGCGCATATTTCGGACGGCTAGGGGCACGGTCCGGACACCTTGCCCTGCAAGCTGCCAGCGCGCTGATTCGCTGGCTCGCCATGGCGGCGCCCAAGGCGCTGATCCGCCGGCATGCCGTGGCTGCGTGTTTATGGTTGCTGCTGTGCGTCGGTTCAGCGGCCAGCGCCCAAAGCTATTTGGGCAGGGACATTCCGCTCCGCTGGTACGAAGACAAGTCCGCCGCGCTCGATATCGAAGGGTTCATGGCCCTGCCGGCCGATGCGCTTGCGGCCCAGCGCAGCATATTGTCGATCGGCTATACGAAGTCGCCCATATGGCTGGCGTTCTCCCTGCCCGCAAGCTTGTTTCAGGCGGAGAGCCGCTGGCTGCAGCTCGGCCCCAATTTTCTCGACGACGTCACGCTTTATTATCGTCCGTCCGCCGGCGGCGGGGCCTGGTCGATCCACCGTTGGGGCGATATGTGGCCCGATGCGCGCGGCGATATCGATTACCGGTTTCCGGTGTTCGAGTTGCCGCCGCCGTCAGGCGCGCCGGGCTACGACGTTGTGGTCCGGGTGCGAAGCACCAGCGCCATACTGCTGGATGGGTCTCTTTGGGCGCCGCAAGCGTTCTTAAAGGAGGCCGCGCGCGAGACGGCATTCTGGAGCTTTTACTTCGGCCTGGCCGCGCTTTCGACCGCCCTGGCGGTATTCATGGCCTTTTTCCTGCGCCGCCCGCTCGCCTGGGCGCTGTGCGCTTTTTCCCTTACGTATTGGCTCGTTGCCTGCATTCAAGGCTATGTCGACTGGCTGTTCGGCGGGCGCGGGCTGCATCTGCAGCATTACCTCACCGGAATACTGACCCTGCTGGCCTACACGAGCCTGCTCTGGGTGACGACCGAGGCGCTGAACCTGCGTGAGCGCCGGGCGGGCCTGCATCGCTTGATGATGACGGCGATAGGCCTGAGCCTGTTGCTGCCGCTCAGCATCCCGCTCGATTTTTACGATGTGGCCATCAATATCCAAGGCGTGTTGTGCATTTCCACCGCCCTGATCCTTGCGGCGGGCGCGTGGACCATCTGGCACGAGGAGCGCGATGTCATGGCGCTGGTGCTGGGCGTGATGCCGATACTGTATGTGGCCGCCGGACTGGTGGCGCTGATGTCGCTCTTCGGCTGGATTCCATACGACAAGCACATCTATGGGATCTGGCAGTACGTGGTAATGGTCAACATGCTGACCGTACTGGGCTGGGCGGCGTACCGCATCCGGCACGAGGCGCTGGAAACTCAGGAGAAGCGGCACTTGGCAAGCGAGCTGAGGCTGGAGCGCGAAGCCAGTTTCCATCAGCGCCAGTTCATCGGCATGGTGTCCCACGAGTTCCGCAATCCGCTGGCCGTCATCACGCACGCCATGGAGAATCTGCAGCTGCCTTCTGTTTCTGAGAAGCAGCGCAGGCGCCGCTACCAGAGCATCAGGCGGGCGACGCGTCGGCTGGTTCAGCTGACCGACAATTGCCTGGCCGATTCCCGCCTTCATGCGGACGGCCTGCAGCTGCAGATGGACACGATCGACCTGCTCGAGGTGGTTCGCTCCGCGGCTGAAATCGTTGACGGTTCGGAGGACCATCGTTGGCGGCTGACCGTGCCAGGGCAGGGCGCCGGCGAGCGGACGGGGCGACGGATACTGGTGCACGCCGATATCGCCATGCTGCGCATTGCCATATCCAACATTCTGGACAACGCGGTGAAGTACAGCAAAGGGGGCTACGTCGACATCGACGTGGCTTTCAGGAATGAATTTGCCGTGATCAGTGTCCGGGATCACGGGCCCGGCATTCCGGAGGAAGATGCCGCGTTGATTTTTGAGCGCCATCGCCGGCGGCGGGCGCCGCCGGCCGCGGGTTACGATCCGGGCGGTTCCGGCCTTGGCCTTTACGTCGCGAGGCAGATCGTCCAGGCGCATGGCGGCGAACTGAAGCTCGTCCAGAGCGGGCCCGAAGGCAGCTGTTTTGAATTGACTGTCCCCCATCCGCCAGAGGTGCCGCGCCATGACTCGACGCAGTGAAGTACGGATTGCGATTCTGGAAGACAATCTGGACCTTCAAGAGGAACTGACCTTCTTCTTCGAGGCAAAGGGTTACAGGGTATGGGGTGAACGCAGCGCCGAAGCGTTCTGGAAACGCCTGCACGCCACGCCTGTGGACATCGTGCTGGTCGACATTGGATTGCCCGGAGAGGACGGGCTCAGCGTCCTGGAGTACCTGCGCGGGCTCGGCCCGTACGGCCTGATCGTCATGAGCGCGCGAGGCAGCCGGGAAGACCGGCTTCGGGGAATGGAAGCCGGCGCGGACGTCTATCTCGTGAAGCCGGTGAACTTCGCCGATCTGGTCCTGGCAATTGATCAGTTGTGGCAAAGGCTGAGGAGGCCGGCCTCGGATACCGAAGCATCCGCATCGGCCGCGCCCGCGTCACCGCCCGGCTTGCATGGCCTGGAAGGCCGGCCGCCCGACATGCAGGGCGAGGCCGGGCGGGACGCGGTGGCGCTGCTCGCCGCCGCGCTCAAGGAAGAAACGGCGGACACGGCCGCCGATCGGCTTTCTCTTGAAGCGGCTTTGCGGCAAAGGGTCATTGCGTTCGTCGAGCAGAACATTCATCGGCCAGAGCTTTCTCCCGGCTTCATCACCCGCCGCTTCAACGTGTCGCGCTCGCATCTGTACCGGGCGTTCGCATCCGACGGAGGGGTGGCCAAATTCCTGCGCGACAAGCGGCTCGACGTTGCGGCCCAGGAATTGACCCGGGCGGGCGCTTCAGCCGTGTCGATTGCCGAACTGGCCCACAGGCTGGGCTTTTCCAGCGGCAACCAGTTTCTTCGGGCCTTCCGCAGCCGGTTCGGCATCACGCCCAGCCAGGCACGAGAGAAAGGATCCGTGCCGGGCGCCAGGCGGCCGGCGGCCCGGTGAGGCGCCGCGCGGGTTGAAGGCGCCCGACCGGTGGCGGCCGGGCGCAGGCCGGGGCGTCAGGGCTTCGCCGCCAGCAGGGACGGCGGCGCCAGCTGCGGCTTCAGCTCGATGCTGAGAACTTCTTTTGCATCGAGATCGAGCGTCTTCAGGTCGATGCCGCGCAGAACGGGGTCGTCATAGGTCTTGACGTAATAGCTGCGGTTGGCCAGATCCGCCACGCTGGACCATTGCGTATATTCGAGCGGTTCGCTGCCCTGTTCTTGGTCGCGCACCCAGCCCTTCGGGATGTCGAAATTGTTGACGATATGCTCGGCCAGGCGCACGCTTTGCGGCCCGCTGGGCACGGGCGCGGCGGAAAGCGTGTACCCGAGCGCCCGGACGAACCGGGAGGGCGGCGTGCCGTCGCCGGGTATGCCAAGCAGGCCCGACCCCTGGCCCAGCGGCGGGATGGTGACGCCGCCCACCTTGAGAGGCGGCGCATTCACGCTCGAGAGCTTCACGTAATTGCTCAGGTTGGTCAGGTGCCAGTCGAAGGTCGGCGAGTTGGTCATCACGCCCAGCGGGTTGTCATAGACCTTCAGCTTGCCGTCGATCGGTTCGATCACAAGCGACGCCCCGGTCGCGTCATGCAGGGTGTAGTGCAGCGGCGGGGCGATCTTCAGCGCCTCCTGGACCACGTCGATCACCGCGACATCGGACAGGGCGGCCTTGACTTCCGCGACGGTGGCGTAGCGGGTCAGCGCCCAGGTCAGGAAGTCCCATGGCGCCAGGGATTTGGCCGGATCGGCTTTGGCCGGGTCGGTATAGCCGGCATAGCCCGGGAAATAAAGCACGCCGCCCGCAAGGCCTTTTTCGTTCATGCCGTCGACCAGCGCCGTCATGCCGAGCGCATTGAGGCCGACCGCGGCGTACTTACCGGTCCAGCTCATGGCGGGCTTTCCGTCCGGCCCGGTGGACGAGAGTTCGTGGGCGCGCGGGATGACCATGGCGCGCGACTCGAGCTCAAAGCCGAACTCCATGGTGCGGCCGTAGACGGCGCCGCCGTCGGTGCTGCGGATCAGGAAGCTCGTGCAGGCCGACGCCCATTGCGGCGCCAGCAATGCGGCGGTCAGCACGGCCGCCGCTGTCTTGCGGGCGCGAGGCCGCCACGAAAATGTAAGAGACGGTGCAATACGAGGCATGTGGCTTGGCTCCTTTTTTTCATTTGGCACGCAACAGAGTAACTGGGCAGCACGGTGCAGTGTCGCCGCGACGTCTCATTTATATCGGCGTATCGTCCCAAACCGTTTGTTTTCGACTCTTCCGGCGTGATGGAGGCAAGGCCTGGAGATACACTTCGAACCCGAAAAGTGGCGTCGCGAGGCGGCCTTCTCCACTTGCCTTCCAGAGCAGATCCGGCCGCGAATACGAACAGGAGAGCGTCGATGGGGTCCAAGAAAAACGGAATAGCATCATTTGCCTATGTGGCCGTGCTCAGCACCGCGCCGGGCGCCGCCCAGGCGCATTGCAGCATCTCGGGCGCGACCGAGACCTGCAGCGGCAGTGTGACCGGCGGCGCCATCGTCCACAGCCAGAACGAGGTGCATACGCTCACGGTCTCCGCATTGGCCAACACCATCGACGCGGCCGACAGCACCGACGTGAGCAAGCGGAACGGTCCCGTCATCTTCCTGCGCGATCCCGGCGGGGTGACGCCCGCGCCCTCCGACTGGAAGGATTCCAATCGAAACGGCCAGGCCGGCATCAATGGCGCCGCGGGCAGCAATCTCAGCGCGGCGGTCAGCCTTGACACGGGATACTCACTTACCGGGCCGAGCGGTATCTGGCTCCAATCATATGGCTGGGCCGGCAGCAAGGCCCACGAGGCCCAGCACACGGACAAGCATGCAACCGGCGGCAAGGGCGGCGATGGCGGCAAGGGCGGCGATCTTTCACTCACCGCGGCCGCGAAGGGCGGCGGGCAACCGGCGTCGCCGGTCAAGGCCGGCAGCGCCGATGCGGCGTCGACGGGCATTCTCCTGGCTTCGACCGGGGGCGATGGCGGCGACGGCGGCTGGGCCGATTCGCATGGCGGACTCAAAGATGCGCAGGGCGGCGCCGGCGGGCGCGGCGGAGCCGCCGGGAAGATCTCGGCGCAATGGCTGGATGGCCATGCGCTGAGCTATTCAGGCGCCGGCGTGGGCTTCGCCGCCACGGCCGAGGGCGGCAACGGCGGCACGGGCGGGTATGGACAAGTGGATGGCTTCGATGCCGACTCGTCCTATGGAGGCGCGGGCGGCGCGGGCGGCAGCGGCGGAGCCATCAACGTCGCGGCCACCTCCGGCGTCAGCTCGATCGTCACCTCCGGGGTGGCCGGCATTGCCCTGCAGAGCCTTGGCGGCGACGGCGGCGCCGGGGGCGCGGGCAAAGGCGGGCACGACCACGCCGGCGACGGAGGGGACTCCGGAAGCGGCGGCGACATCAGCGCGGATTTTTCCGTGAACGTGACGACGAGCGGGCCGCAAAGCGGCTATGGCGTATATGCCAAAAGCGCAGGAGGCTTTGCGGGCGACAGCGGCGGCGATTCCGGCGGTATCAAGAACCATCCCGGCAACCCGGGCGAGCCCGGCCAGGCGGGGAGCGTCACGCTCGGGCTGACGTCCTCGCGCATCGACACCGGCAACGCCGAGGCGGACGGCATCCTGGTCCAGAGCGTCGGCGGAATGGGCGGCAATGGAGGAGACAGCTCGGGCCTGTTCTCCTATGGCAGCAAGGGCGGCAGCGGCGGCGCAGGCGGAGCCGCCGCAGTGACGCTCGACAAGACTACGGTGACGACTGGCGGCGACCACGCCGCGGCACTGCTGGTGCAAAGCATCGGGGGCGCCGGCGGCAAGGCCGGAAAAACGTCCGGCATTACCGCGCTGGCGGCCGCGGCGGGCGCCGGCGGCACCGGCGGGGCCGCCAGCGCGGCGCTCAAGGGCAGCACATTGCAAACCACCGGCTCGCATTCGACGGGCGTCCTCGTTCAAAGCATCGGGGGCGGCGGCGGCAGTTCGGGCGCCGCCACCGGCGTCTATGCCGTCGGCGGCAGCGGCGGCCTGGGCGGCGCTGCCGGCACGGTCGGCTTTACAGCAGACGGCGCCGACATCACGACGCAGGGCGACAATGCGGTCGGCATCAGCCTTCAGAGCATCGGCGCGGGCGGCGGGGAGTCGCACTCGCCGACGGGTGCGATCGCCCTCGGACAAGACGGCGGGGGCGGCGGCAACGGCTCCACCGCCACTTATTCGAGCCAGGCCGCGGGGGTGAATGTTTCGACCTCGGGCGACCTGTCCGATGGCGTCCTGGTCCAGTCCGTGGGCGGCGGCGGCGGCCGCGGCGGCAGCACCTTCGAGGCGATTTCCGGCTTTTCCCACCATGTGGGCTCGTCGGGCGGAGGCGGCGGATCAGCGGGGGACATCCACTACACGGGCTCCGGCAACGACGTAATTTCGACAACAGGCGACCAGGCTCGCGGTCTTGTGCTGCAAAGCATAGGCGGGGGCGGCGGCAGCGGCGGGAACATCGTTACCATCAGCACGGGCCTGACCTTCAGCGGCGTTTCAGGTTCGTCTTCAAACAGCTCGACACAACATCATGGCGGAACCGTCACGGCGAATGCCGCCGGCCACATCACCACCACTGGCGACGGCTCAACCGGCATTCTCGCCCAGAGCCTGGGCGGAGGCGGCGGATCAGCGGGCAACAATATCTCCATCTCCGTCGGCATCGACCTCGACCATGCACAAGGCGCCAGCGGACAGGCGGGCGGTCATGGCGGCGCGGTCAACATGACTTCGAGCGCCGATGTCTCCACCGGCGGCGCCAATGCCGACGGCATTCTGGTCCAGTCCATCGGCGGAGGCGGCGGCCATTCCAGCAACGTCGTCAAAGCGTCCGTCGGCGTTTCGATGAAGGGCGTCAGCTCGCAACAGGGTGCGAGCGGCGGCGCCGGCGGCGATGGCTATGACGTCGACCTGACGTCGACCGGCGCCGTCTCGACGCAGGGCGACAATGCGCTCGGCGTGGCCGCCCAAAGCATTGCCGGCGGGGGCGGCAAGGCCGGCAACACCATCTCGGCGACCGTCGGCCTCGATCTCGACAGCGCGACGCTGGGCCAATCGGGCGGCTCGGGCGGCAAGGCGGGGAAGGTATCGCTTTCGAACCAGGGGGATGTGACCACGGCGGGCGAGTCGGCCAGCGCGGTCTTCGCTCAGAGCATCGGCGGCGGAGGCGGCCATGGCGGGCTGGCGGTCAATGGCGACGTCTCGGCCGTCTCCGCCAGCCTCACCCAGGGCGGCGGAGGCGGCAAGGGCGGCGCGGGCGGAGCGGTCTCGGTCGACAATGCCGGGTCGCTGGCGACCACCGGCGGCGGCGCCACGGGCATTTTTGCACAGAGCCTCGGCGGCAGCGGCGGCGCCGGCGGGACGACGGTCCATGGCGCCTTCAGCGTCGTGTCCTTGTCCAGCAACCTGGGCGGCGACGGCGGCGACGGCGGCACTGCTTCGGCCGTTGCGGTCAGCAATTCGGGCAAGGTCGGCACCTCCGGCGACCAGGCGACGGCCCTCTTTGCGCAGAGTCTCGGCGGCAGCGGCGGCAAGGCCGGCACGCTGGTCAACGGCACCGCGACGGGAGGAGAGTTTTCGGGCGCCTTGACCCTGTCCGTCGGCGGCGCCGGCGGCAAGGGCGGCAGCGCTTCGGATGTGAGCGTCAAGCAACTGGCCGGGGGCGAGATCAGCACCACGGGCTACAACGCCAACGGCATCACCGCGCAATCGACCGGCGGCGACGGCGGCAGCGGCGGCGATGTGTACTCCGGCGACGCGGCGGTCTCCGAAAGCGGTTCGTTGAGCCTCAACGTCAGTGTCGGCGGGGCGGGCGGAAACGCCGGCAAGGCCGGCAAGGCGAGCGTCCAGAATGCCGGCCGCATCAGCACCTCGGGCGCATACTCGGATGCGATCTTCGCGCAATCCATCGGCGGCAATGGCGGGGACGCCGGGTCGAGCTACGCGCTTACGGCCGGGTTGAGTGGCGGGACCAGTCTCGAATCCACGATTACCGTGGGGGGCAGCGGCGGTTCCGGCGCCGTCGCGTCCGACGTTGACGTGAGCAGTTCCGGCGCCCTCTCGACGACCGGCGGCAATGCGGCGGGCATCTATGCGCAGTCGATCGGCGGCAATGGCGGCGTGGGCGGCCATGGTGTCGCTTTCCTGGGCGACTTCGAAGCGACCAAGGAAAACTATCTTTCCCTCAAGGCGGACGTTGAGGTCGGCGGCGCCGGGGGCACGGGCAGCCACGCGGGCTCGGTGAGCGTGACCAACAGCGGGGACATCAAGACGGAGGCCGATACGTCCGCCGGCATCTGGGCTCAATCGACGGGCGGGGGCGGCGGCGACGGCGGCAACGCCGGCGCCTATTCATTGGGATATCTCGCCAACCTGGCCGAAGGCGGCGAAGAGCCCGAGAAGAAGGGGTTTTCTCTCAGCGTGACAGTCGGCGGCGGTGGCGGCGGCGGCGGGAACGGCGATACCGTCGGCGTATCCAACACACACACCATCGCCACGTCGGGCGCGGCGTCGTACGGCATCTTCGCCCAAAGCCTGGGCGGTGGCGGCGGCAGCGGCGGCAATGGCAGCCCGGGGCTGGAAGGCTGGATCGCGGACGTCTACGAAGACTACGAAAAACTCAACCAGTGGAAGGAGGCCTACGAGCAGTACGAGAAGCTGACGAAGAAGGACTGGAAAGGCCTGTTCCTGGAGGGCTTCTCCGTGGACGTCGGCGGCAGCGCGGGCGGCACCGGCGATGGCGGCGATGTGGCCGTGACCAACAGCGGCGCCATCGCCACCACCGGCGCCTCCGCGACGGCGATCTACGCGCAGTCGACTGGCGGCGGCGGCGGAACCGGCGGCGACGGCTCGCAAGGCATGCTCACCTCCGTCACTGTCAGCGGTTCGGGCGGGGGCGGCGGCAAGGGCGGCGCGATCAAGGTCGACAACCAGGGCGCCATCCAGACTTCGGGCGAAGGGGCGATGGGCGTCTATGCCCAGTCCCTCGGCGGCGGCGGCGGGTCGGCCGGCGATGTGGAGGGCACCATCGTGACCAACATCGAGGGCCTTGAGCAAATTCTGGGCTACAACATTTTCGGCTCCACCGGGGGCAGCACGGGCGACGGCGGCGATGGCGGCGACGTCACCATCAAGAACTCCGGCTCGATCGTCACCACCGGCGTCAACGCGCATGGGATCTGGGCGCAATCGGTCGGCGGCGGAGGCGGAGCCGCCTCGTCCTATGGCAATGGCGCGGGCGACAACGGCGTCGGCAGCGATGGCCTGAAGGGCAGCAGCGGCCACGTCTCGGCCAACGTCTCCGGAACCATCGACGTGCGTGGTGAAGGCGCGCACGGCATCTTCCTGCAAAGCGCTTCAGGGGTGGGCGACAACAGCCGCGCCGGGGGCGTCGATGTGACCCTCTCGGGTTCGGTGACGGCCGGGGGCGCCAATGCGCGGGCGATCCTGGCGCAGGCCGCCTCCTACGCCGCGGACGCATCGACCAACGATCCTTCGGCCGCGACCGTGCAGATCACCCTCGACAAGGGCGCCACGGTAGCCACCACGAACCCGGCTGCCTATGAAACCATCGCAATCAAGGGCGGCCGTACCGTCATGGGGGATTCCGGTTTCCTGGTCTCCAACCAGCTCTTCAACTCCGGCACGCTTACCAGCGCCACGCCCGCATCAGTGGTGCTCGCCACCGACGACGAGGCCGGGCTGCTCGTCCATAACATGGGCTTGATGAGCGGCTCGGTTTCGGCCGGAAGCAAGAATGCGGTCCACTTCTACAACTACGAGAGCGGCGTCTTCGCACTGGGAACGCAAGTCGACCTGGGCACGAACAGCGGCACCTTCCTGCAGAACGACGGCGCGGTGTCGGCCAGCGGGGCGGGCGTCGTGGGCGCTTCGACGGTGACCACCGGACGCTTCGTCCAGGGCGGCGCGGGCGCGATCCAGGTCGACCTGAGCAAGGCCAATGCGCAGACCTCCCTTACCGGAGACCGGATCGTGGTGGATGTCGGCGGCAATGGCGGAGCCGTCACCCTTGTCGGTTCGATCAAGCCCTATTGGGTGGGCGGCACCAGTTTCGTGTCGGGCGACACCGGCGACTTCGGCATACTGGACACGGCCCACGGGCAGGCCATCGACAGCACCGGCCTGGCCATTGCAAACAGCGCGACCGCGGCCTACTCGCTGGCGAGCGTCGACAATGGCGCCGGGCTCAAGGGCCAGTACACCATCGACTACACCGGCGCGGCCAGCGGGGTGAGCCTGGGCGACAACGAACTGAGCTTTGCGGAGTACTTCAGCGCCGCCATGGCGGCGATGCCCCGTGAGGAAGCCATGACCGACATCCCCCGCGCAATGTCCCTGCTTGCGACCGAGTTCCTGAACACAGCGTCCGGTGCGGAGCTGGCGCGGGCCTACGGCGAGCACACGCTCGACGAAAGCGTCATCGGCGTGGCAAGGGCCGTGTCGACGTCCCACGCCCTGCATTCGCTCCTGCAGAGCTGCCCCAACCTCGATCGCCACGCGGCCGGATCGGCATTCCTTCGCCAGCATGAGTGCGCCTGGGTCCAGTTGAAGGGCGGGAAATACAGCCAGGATGCGACCGGCTCGATGCCCGGCTTCGACGAATCGGTCACAGGCGTTTCCGGCGCGGTGCAAAAGCGAGTCGGCAACGACACCTTCGTCGAACTGGGCGGCAGCCTGGAAAAAGTCGATGTGCGGGGCGGCAATTTCTCCGACGACGGCCACCGCGTCGGAGTCGGCGTCGCCGTCAAGCGCGAGTTGGGCGTCTTCACGCTCTCTTCCACGCTGGGCGCAGGCTATTACCGCTTCGACAAGCAGCGCGCCTATTCCTTCGGCGGCGACCGGCATCGCGCTGCGGCGGACACCAGCGGCACTTTCATTACCGCCGAAGCGCGCGTCTCCGCACTGCTGCCACAGGACAACTTCTATTTCAAGCCGGCCATCGCCTTGTCGGCGACCCGGCTGCGGCAGGACGGGTATTCGGAAAGCGGGGCCGGGCCTTTGAACTGGCAGGTGGACAGCATCTCGAAAACCGCCGTCGCGCTGCATCCCTCGTTTGAACTGGGCTATGCCTTCGACCTGTCCGACCGTCCGGCGGTCGCCTACTTGCGGGCCGGGCTGACATCCATGTTGAGCAACACCGGGATAGGCGTGACGTCCCGGCTGTTGGATGACGGCGCGACCCTGGGCGACCTTACGGTCAATTCAGACACCGACCGGCACCAGTTCGAACTGACGGGCGGCGTAGACCTGGACCTTGGGCGCAACCTTTCATTGTCCATACAGGGTCAGACGGCGCTGTCCAAGAACGCCACCAACTACGGCGGATACGCCCGCGTGAGGTATCGCTTCTAGGTCACGCCACCTCACGCAAGGGCGTCAAGTGCATATCCACATGGATATCGTCAAACGGACACTGCAGCGCCCCGCTTTCGGTCTTTTCCAGCAGGCCCAATGCAACCAGGATCTGGGCGTCTTCGTGAACCCGCTTTACGCCCCGGTCCAGCCGCCGGGCCAATTCGCGCACGCCAACGGTGCCGCGGCCCATCATCATCCTTATCAACTGCCAGCGGCGTTCGGTCAACTGCCCGAAAAAGGCTGCAGGAGATTCGAAATTGAGGCTTTCGCCCTGGTATTTCCCAGTGCCCAGCGCAGTGGCGGCACGGCCGCCCGCCGCGCGTAGTGCGTCTTGCCAGTTTTCCCCGGTTGTGATCGTCAAAGTTCGCTTCATGGTTGAATCCTTCGCTTGTTCACCTCGGCGATAAAGTCTTCGATCAAATGCTCCAGATCAAGAAACCGATAAGGCAACTCAGTTCCCTCCAGGTGCATATGATCGCCTTTGCCTCGTTCATTATCAAAGCCGACAATGCGTCTGCCGTCGCGTATGTAGACCAGCCGATACTTGAAGCCGTGGGTCGTTGGCGGAACAGATTCGGGAACGCTCCAGATTTTTAGCTGCAGAATAGCTCCGGTCACATCCACGGTTTTGTGATCGAGAAGGAGCTGGGCCTTCATGTTGTCTACTATGACAACATTATTTTTTGTTGTCAAGTAAGACAACAAAGAGGCCGAGATAGTGCAAAGGTGAAGGAATGCGTGCCATGTCGGTCGCCCCGTACAAAAGTCAGATAATGGCTCACTACTGTACGCATCAGTGAATCGCCTGAGTAGGGCGACACGCAAAAACATCACCCCGAAAACCGCTTCACCCAATAAGCCGTAGAAGCATCATGCCCGTCATCCTTAGCCTTCGCGCCTGACAGTTCTTCAGTAATGCCCTGCGCCAGCACCTTCCCGTACTCCACGCCCCACTGATCAAACGGGTTGATGCCCCACACCACACCCTGCACGAACACCTTATGCTCATAAAGCGCCAACAGGGCGCCCAGGGTGTAGGGGGTGAGCTTGGGCAGGACGATAAGGTTGGAAGGCCGGCCGCCGGGGTGGACGCGGTGCTTGGCGAGCCATTCGGCTTTTTCCTGGGGTATGCCCGCGGCCAGGCACTCCTGCAGGGCGTCTTCGTACGACTTTCCCTGCAGCAGGGCTTCGCGCTGGGCCAGGCAGTTGGCCAGCAGGCTGCGGTGATGCTCGGGCCAGTGGTGGCCGGCTTCCTGGCAGACGATGAAATCCACGGGCGCGCCGTCACTGCTTTGGTGCAGCCACTGGAAGAAGGTGTGTTGGGCATCGGTGCCGGGCATGCCCCATACGGCGGGGCCGGTGGCGACGCTGACGGGGTCGCCGTCCAGGTCCACCGACTTGCCCAGGGACTCCATCTCGAGCTGCTGCAGGTAGGGCACCAGGTTGGCCAGGCGGAAGTCGTAGGGCGCGATGTTGAGCGAGGCGTAACCCAGGGCGTTGCGATTGACGATGCCAGCCAGGGCCATCTGGATGGGGGCGTTCTTTTCAAAGGGCGCATTGGCAAAGTGTGCGTCCATGGCGGCGGCGCCGGCGTGCATGCCGGCCACCACATCCGAACCCACCGCCAGGGCGGTGGTCAGCCCCACGGAAGACCATAGCGAGAAGCGGCCGCCCACCCAATCCCACAAGCGGAATATCTGCGACTCGCGCGCCCCCCAGGCCTTGGCCAGATCCGGCCGGGCGGTAACCACCATCAGGTTGGCATAGGGGTCTTCCACGCCGGCATTGCGCTGCCATTCGATGGCGCGCTGCCCGTTCTGCAGGGTTTCCGCAGTGGTAAACGATTTGGAGGCCAGCACGATCAGCGTGTCGTGAGGGTTGAGGCCGGACAGGGCGCCTTCGATGGCGTGGCCGTCGATGCTGGCCGCAAAGC
>Ga0180220_1001906_pt1 | contig 14343 bp, 13 predicted proteins | sample eDN5th37CBELigBY_FD_151335 | JGI IMG/M metagenome (GOLD analysis project Ga0180220, IMG submission 151335) | Enriched backyard soil microbial communities from Emeryville, California, USA - eDNA 5th pass 37_C BE-Lig BY (version 2) (version 2) | ecosystem: Environmental > Terrestrial > Soil >... | reverse complement strand
ACGTCGTTCTCGAACGAGCCGTCGGCGACGCCGGACTTCGCCGTGTGCACGCTGGCGCCGCCGAGCTCCTCGGCCGTCACCACCTCGTTGGTCACGGTCTTCACAACGTCCGGGCCGGTGACGAACATGTAGCTCGTGTCGCGCACCATGAAGATGAAGTCGGTCATCGCCGGCGAATAGACGTCGCCGCCCGCGCAGGGGCCCATGATGACGCTGATCTGCGGGATGACGCCGGAGGCCAGCACGTTGCGCTTGAACACCTCGCCGTAGCCGCCGAGCGCGGCGACGCCCTCCTGGATGCGCGCGCCGCCGGCGTCGAACAGGCCGATGATCGGGCAACGCGCCTTCATCGCCATGTCCTGCACCTTGATGATCTTCTGCGCGTGCGTCTCCGACAGCGAGCCGCCGAACACAGTGAAGTCCTTGGAGAAGACGTAGACGGTCCGCCCGTTGACCGTGCCCCAGCCGGTGACGACGCCGTCGCCGGGAATCTTCGCCTTCTCCATGCCGAATTCGTTGGAGCGGTGCTCGACGAACATGTCGAACTCCTCGAAGGAACCCTTGTCCAGCAGCAGCTCGATGCGCTCGCGGGCCGTCAGCTTGCCGCGCTTGTGCTGCGCCTCGATGCGCTTTTCGCCACCACCGAGCCGAGCCTCCGCCCGCCGCGCTTCCAGCCTGTCGAGAATGTCCTTCATGCCCGTCCCTGCCCGTGTCGTCCGGATTCCAGCAAGAGGCATACCATGGCAGATTTGCCTCTGTCGTCACCGGTTGCCTGGTCGTCACAAGGCGGGGCCCGTCTTTCCCTCTCCCCGTTCTGACGGGTAGAGGGTGGCAAGCGCAGCGAGCCGGGTGAGGGGCAGCCGCCGGCGCGGCCCCTCACCCGCCTCGCTCGGCTATGCCTCCGCTCGGGCACCCTCTCCCCGCAACGCGGGGAGAGGGAAAGCACACCCGTGGCACGGTCTACTCTGACAGGCTTGGCGCAGCCCCAAATCCCCCTTAGAAGCGCCTGCGATGACCGAAACCACAGCGCACAAGTCCGCCGCCCAGCTCCTGCAACAGGGCCTCTTCCACCACCGCCAGGGCCAGATCGCCCTTGCCATGGAGCGGTACACGGAAGTGCTCAAGACCGACCCCGACCACGGCGAGGCGCTCTATTACGTGGCGGTCGTCTGCTGTCAGGAGGGGCAGTACAAGCAGGGCGCCGAGCTCGCCCGCAAGGCGATCGCCAACGGCCTCGATACGGCCAAGGTGCATAACCTGCTCGGCCAGGCGCTCGACCGGCTCGGCGAGCCGCTGGAGGCGATCAAGAGCTTCGACAAGGCGATCGCGGTCGATCCGGACTTCGCCGACGCCCATGGCAACCGCGCCAATATCCTGGTCGACGCCGGCATGCCCGAGGAGGCGCTCAAGAGCTTCGCCCGCGCGCTGGCGCTCAACCCCAATTCCCCGAGCGACCTCGTCAACCGCGGCGCGCTGCTGCAGGACCTCGGCCGCCACGAGGAGGCCCTCGCCGACTACGACGCGGTGCTGGCGCTGGCGCCGGGCGCGCCCAACGTTCTCACCAACCGCGCCAACGCGCTGTCGATGCTCGGCCGCTTCGCCGAAGCCGAAGCCGTCTACGACACGGTGCTCAAGGCGCAGCCGAAGAACGCGCTGGCGATGGCGCACCGCGGTCTCGCCATCAAGCATCAGGGCCGCTACGCCGAGGCGCTCGCCGCGCTCGAGCAGTCGGTCGCGCTCGAGCCGAAGGACGCCAACAACGCCGTCGCGCTCGGCCACCTGCTGATGCTGCTCGGCGAATGGCGCAAGGGTTTCGCATACTACGAGCAGCGCGTGGACATGCCGCTGGCGCCCTACACGCCGCTCGATTATCCGAAGTGGCAGGGCGAGCCGCAGCGCGACTACCGCCTGGTGCTCGTCTCCGAGCAGGGCCTCGGCGACACGGTGCAGATGGCGCGCTATGCCTCGCTGCTCGCCGGGCGCGGCTATCCGGTGTGGCTGCTCACCCGCGAGGTGCTGGCGCCGCTGATGCGCACGCTGCCGGGCATCGAGCGCGTCATCACCTCGGTCGACGAGTTGAAGTCCGATCCGCGCCGCGTCCTGTGGGCGCCGCTGATGTCGCTGCCGCGCCTCCTCCACCTGACGCCGAGCGCGGTGCCGGCGCAGGAGCCCTACCTGACCGCCGAGCCGGAGCGCGTCGCGCGCTGGGCCGACAAGCTGAAAGGCGACGGCCTCAAGGTCGGCATCGTCTGGCAGGGCGTGACGGCCGGCAGCGCCGCGCCCCTCGCCGCTCTGGCGCCGCTCGCCGAGCTCGAGGGCGTACGCCTGATCTCGCTGCAGAAGCAGCCCGACCCGGCCATCGACCAGGTCCCCTTCGCGGGTAAGATCGAGCGCCTGATCGACGAGAACGACCTCGGCGCCGAAGGGCTGCTGGAGACCGCGGCGCTGATGGCCAACCTGGATGTGGTGGTCAGCATCGACTCGATGCCGGCGCATCTTGCCGGCGCGCTCGGCAAGCCCCTGCTTCTTGCGCTGCCCTTTGTCCCGGACTGGCGCTGGCTCACCGAGCGGTCCGACACGCCGTGGTATCGCGGCACGACCCTCTTCCGCCAAGGCGCCGACCGCGACTGGCAGCCGGTATTCGCGGCGATCGCCGACAAGCTACGGGCGCTTTCACATACCTAAAGTTCTAGTTTAACATATCAAAGTTCAGTCCCGTTAGGGCGGCCATGGAACCATAACGGCTCCCCAGTATTCCCTGGCTGCAGGGGGAACACCTTTCAAGCACGAGGACATGACACGATGAATGAGCGTACGACGACCCCCCGCCTGAGAACGCCGACCGACCTTGGCTCCAACGCCACGAAGGACATCGCCGGCGCGCTGAATGCGCTTCTGGCGGACGTCTTCGCCCTCTACTTGAAGACGAAGAACTTCCACTGGCACGTGAGCGGCCCGCATTTCCGCGACTATCACCTGCTGCTCGACGAACACGGCGACCAGATCTTCGCCATGACCGACGACATCGCCGAGCGCGTGCGCAAGACCGGCGGCAACACGTTGCGTTCGATCGGCGACATTGCCCGCCATCAGCGCATCTCCGACAACGACGCGCCTTACGTGTCCCCCGACGACATGATCGCCGAGCTGCGCGACGACAATCAGCGCCTCCTCACCGCTCTGCGCGAGGCGCACGACGTCTGCGAAGAGCACAACGACATCGCCACCACGAGCCTGCTCGAGACCTACGTCGACGAGACCGAACGGCGCGTCTGGTTCCTGTACGAGATCAGCCGCCGCGGCGATCCGACCGGTCATTAGTTGAGCCATCGGCGACCTGTGACCACCGCCTCATATGTCGCCGGCGTGCCGCGGCTGGTGTTACGCGCCGAAGGCGCGGCGCTGCTTGCAGCCGCGGCATTTATCTACTGGCAAACAGGCGCCTCATGGTGGCTGTTTGCCGCCCTCTTCTTCGCGCCGGACCTGAGCTTCCTCGGCTATCTCGCGGGCCCGCGCCTCGGCGCCATTGTCTACAACACAGCACATACGCTGGTCGGCCCCTTGGCCCTGGCCTTGGCAGGCCTCCTCCTGCCAGCCCCCGGCGTCACCGCCGCCGCGCTGATCTGGATCGCGCATATCGGCTTCGACCGGCTGCTCGGCTATGGCCTGAAATATGGCGCCGGTTTTGGCTACACCCATCTCGGCCCGATCGGACGCTCGCCCGCAGGCGAGACGTGATTTGAGAATTGCGCCGTCGGCGGCGCGCCGATGGTGAATGGATCGTTAGCCGCTGGACCGCCGATTGCAGCGTGAACGGATTCCCGTGCGAATCCCGCAGGATTCACGCATCGCGTAAACAGTTTCTAAAATGGTTCATTGTTATGGGGGTCTGTTACATCGGCGGGGGTGCCCTGGATGTCGCAAGCCCGTTTGAAGATCGATGACATTGCATTTCTCGAAGACGTTGCGTTTGTCGACAGACGCAGCGAGCCGCGCATTATTGTCAGCATCGCCGCGCGCTACGCCCTGACCAACCGCATCGATCCGCGTGGCAACCGTCGCGAGTTCTCCTGCCGCATCGTCAACGTCTCGCCTTCCGCCATGACGCTCGTGGTGCCGGTGCTCGGCCGCGTCGGCGAGCGCGTCATCATCCGCTGCGACGAATTCGGCAAGCAGGAAGGCACGATCTTCCGCACGCTCGACCGCAGCTTCGTCGTCAAGATGGCAACGAACGACGAGGACCGCGCGAAGTTCGCGGCCAAGATCGAGTGGTACGAAAAGAAGAAGAACCACGACATCCACGACAGCCGCGCGCATAAGCGCGTCATTCCCACGGACCCGCGCTCCGTCCTGATCCTCGCGGACGGCACGCAGATGGAATGCTTCGTCATCGACATGTCGATTTCCGGCGTCGCCATCTCGGCCGACATCAAGCCGCCGATCGGCACGCCGCTGGCCGTCGGCAAGGTGGTCGGCCGCGTCGTCCGTCACCGCCAGGACGGCTTTGCCGTGCAGTTCATCCACCTGCAGGACTACGACAGCCTCGAGCTGCGGCTCATCCAGTCCTAGCGCGTTCGCGGCTTATCGCGCGTCGCCGGCAGGCGCCGCCCCTGCCCGATTGAACCGCCACAGCGCCAGCGCGATCACCAGCAGCAGCACGCCACCGAGCAGCACCGACAGCGGCGACGCCCCGAGGCGCTCGAACCACTGCGTGTAGAAATGGATGGCGCCGAATACGGCGACCACATTGACCAGCCAGCGCCGATTGGCGCGCGTCGCCCAGACGCCGGCCGCGACCAGCACCACCGCCCAGCCGATGATGAACACGAGCGGCGGAACGATGACATCGTCGAAGCGCGCCGGCGTATAGCCGTTCATGCGGCGCATGAGCAGCAACGGATCGCCCCACAGCGAGCCGATCCAGAAGCCGAAATTGACGAGGAAGATCGACGTGCGCGCCGCCGCGAGCGCGACGCGCTCATAGTCCGCCGGCAAGCGCTTGGAGCCGACATAGGCGGCCAGCGCCAGCGCGGCGAACAGCACGATGGTGAGCGTCGGCTCGAAAATGGCCAGCGAGTAGACGGCGTGACTGTAGCCGGTGCGCGCGCCGAGGCATCCGGACGCCGCGAGGACCGCGAGCACTGACAAGAGACTGGAGCGCGCGACGATGGCGGCGCCGGCCAGCGCCGCAGTGACGATCAGCATCGAGGCGAGCGAGCCTTCGCCGAAAGCAATCACGCCGCCGCAGAACATCAAGGCGCCGATGATCAGCGTGATCTGTCCGAGCAGGCTCCACTGCTCGATGCGCTGGAGCACAAAGGCGCAGCCGATGCCGAACATCGCGACGCCGAGCAGCATCGCCGTCAGCGGCGTCGGCACCAAGGCGACCGCGCCGACGGCCACCGCCACGACGCCGAAGCTGACCAGGATATTGATGCCGAGCGAGCCGGTCTCGTGAGAGGCGAGCGCCGTGAGCTTCTCGGCCTCGGCGGGCGTGAGCTTGCCCTCCTGCACCAGCCTGGTGATGTCGAGTGTGATCTTCATGGCGCCCCTTTCGCGCTCATGAGGCTATCACGAGTCGCCGCGGCGCCGGCCGGTGCATCGAGGCACACGCAAGCGGTAAAGCAGCAAGACGTGCGCCTCGCCGCGCGCCGTTGTCAGTCGGTCAGCGCCAGCACCGTGGCCGCCGCCTGCATCTCCGCATGACGATAGGCGCGGCGCTCGAGCGCCAACGTATCCTCGCCCCACTGCGCCATCTGCCAGTCCTCATCGACATGCGCGGCCGCCCAGGCGCGCTCGGCGTCGATGGCGCGGTGCGCGAGCGCAAGCGCGAGCAGCGCCGAGCCGGTCAGCGTCGTGATCGAGGACACCGCGCCGAGCCGCCAGATATCGGCCGGAATGGCGGCGCGCGCCGCCGCGACCGCCTCCCGCGGCTGCGTCGCGTGGACCACGCCCTGCACCTGCATGAACAAGGCGCCGAGTTCGTCGCGGGCCCAGGAAAGAACCGGATCCCACATCTGCGCTTCGCGCGCGATCAGGCCTTCCGGCGCGTCGGCGCGATAGAACAGAAGATCGCTGTCGAGATAGCGGGCGATTTCATCGGCCACGGGCTCCGGCCTCTCGGCGACAGCATCGATCACCGCATTGGCCAGACGCGTGAGCGGCATCCGCGCCGGATCGATCACGTCTTCCTGCGCATTCCACTCGTCGGCGATCGCTTGCGCCAGCGCCTGCGTCGGCGCGGCCAAAGGACGGCGCGCCGGCGTGCGCACGGGCTTGCCGTCGAGCAGCACGGCAAAGCCGCCCTCTCCCGGTGTCTCGCTCGCGGTTGCGCGCTCATAGAAACGCTTGCGCAAATTCGCACGCGCATTGCGGCGCGCGGACTCGACCGGATCGAGCGGCTGATTGGTGAAGATGTCGTCGAAGATATCACGCATATGTTTTCGACTGCACAGGAACGGCGATCGATCGCGCACGTTCGTTGTTGGAATGGTTATGGACGACCCGCCGCCGAATGCAACGGCGCTCCGCTGATCGAGATGAAGAGCAAGAGCGCTGCCATAACGCAATATCGGACAACCCGCGACGTCCAACCTCGGCGCTTGTAGCAGCCGCGGGCGCGGAATCCCAGTCGGGCGACGCTACGCAATGGAGCGTTACATGATGGTCAAGAAGCTCGTCACTTTCGCTGGGGCCGCATTGCTTGCGATCGGCCTTGCGGCTGCACCGGCGCTGGCGCGCGGCGGCGGTGGTTTCCACGGTGGAGGATTCCATGGCGGCGGCTTTCACGGTGGCGGTTTCCATGGGTTCCATGGCGGTGGATTTCACGGCGGCTTCGCACATGGCGGCTTTGGCCATCGTCACTTCTTCGCCGGCGGCTTTGGCTTCTACGATCCGTTCTATTTCGACGGGCCTTACGGCTACGACGATGGCGCCTATGACGATTGCTACACGCGGCTGGTGCGGGTGCATGGGCATTGGGCGCGCCGCAGCTACTGCGGTTGACGCCCGCTAGGCCGGTGACGCCGCGTTGATGGTCTGCGGCGTCGCCGGCCACAGTTTCTCGATCGCGGGCGCCAAGGCGTCGAACGTGTCGATCACCTGACGCGCCCCGGCGGCGTGCAGATCGCCGACCGGATGATAGCCCCACGACACGCCGATGCCGGTCGCGCCGGCAGCGCGCGCCATGGCCATGTCGAACGCGGTATCGCCGATCATGACGGTGTCGGCGGCATCGACGCCGGTCTCCTGCATCGCCTGCAGCACCATGCCCGGATCGGGCTTGGATGGCGCGGTATCGGCCGTCTGCACCGTGACGAATACGCCGTGCAGGTCGTGCTGCTCCACCATCGCCGCGACACCGCGCCGCGATTTACCGGTGGCGAGACCGAGCAGAATGTCGTCGCGGCCGCGCAGCGCCTCGATGGCGGCGCGCGCGCCCGGATAAAACGGCGACGGCTCGGTGCCCGCCGCGCGCAGATGGAAGAACGCCTCCTTGTAGCGGGCCGCCAGGCTGTCGATCGGATGGTCGGCACCGCCGGCCAGACGCTGCAGCGCCTGCTCGAGCGAGAGGCCGACGATGGACAGCACCTGCGGTACGGGCGGACAGACGAGGCCGTGATCATCGTAGGCTTGGCGCATGGCGGCGCAGATGATGCGCTGGCTATCGATCAGGGTACCGTCGACGTCGAAGAGAACGAGCTTCATTTGCGTTATTTCAAAGCACTGTGCGTTGGGCTGCGGAACGGTGATGAGCGGCGGGAATTCTTTACGTTATATGGGCGCGCCGGGCGCGCTCGTCCACCGAAAGGAAGAAGCCATGGCTCGCCCTCTGTTTCTCGGATCGCTTGCGGCGGCGCTGGTCGCCGGCGCCTTGATAGCCCTGCCGGCCTTCGGCCAGGCCATCGCCCCTAGTGGTGGCGGCGGTGGTGGTGGTGGTGGTGGCGGCGGCGGAGGCGGCGGTGGTGGCGGTGGCGGCGGCATCGTTGCCGCACCCGGTGGCGGCGGCGGCGGCGGCGGGCCGGCGCCCGGCGGTGGCGGCGGCGGCGCTGTGTTCAGAGGTGGTGGCGGCGGCGGCGGCCCCGGCCCGATGATCAGGCCGGGGGGCGGCGGAACCTACCGCGGCGGCGGCGCGGCGATCGTGCCGGGTGGCGGGCCGCGTTATGCCGGACGTGGATACCATGGCCATCGCCGCTATTACGGCTACGGCGGGCCGGCCATCGTCGGCGGATGGGGCTGGGGTTGGGGCTGGGGCGCGCCCTATTACTATGACTACCCCTACTACCAACCCTATTACGGCTATGAGCGCTGCTGGACCCGGCGCGTCAAAGTCAAAGGCAAGTGGGTACGCCGGCGCTATTGCGAATACTGAGCAGCGCTCGCCCCTATAAGAAACAACGCCGGCCCACAGGGCCGGCGTTTGCCGTTCAGGACGGTGTCACGCCTATGAACGCCGGCACACATTCGTTGTGCGATGCCGAAGCCGCCGCGTGCAGTGCGGCGAATTCAAAGCAATATTGCGTCAGTATGTTTGTGGCTTTCAGCCGACGAAATGCCGCGCCAAATCGCCGTTTTTTGCACGGTCCCTCCCTAAGGATGAGTAGATTTGAAATCTTCCAATGCTAAGATCGCGGCATGGGAGTCGATGTCGCATCGCATGAAGCGACGAGAGGCCGGCCACATAAGGCTGGAACGCGAGCGCACAGACAGTAGCCGTTGCGCGGCGCGTGACGAGGAGTTCAATGAAGAACACGGACACGTCCGCGCCCGAGTACTTTCATAAAGTCGTCGATTGCCAATATGCGTGCCCGGCGCACACGCCCGTTCCCGAATACATCCGCTTGATCGCACACGGGCGTTATTCAGACGCCTATATGATCAATTGGCAGTCGAATGTGTTTCCGGGAATTCTCGGCCGCACATGCGACCGCCCGTGCGAACCGGCTTGCCGGCGCGACCGCGTCGAAAACGAACCCGTCGCGATCTGCCGCTTGAAACGCGTCGCGGCCGATTACAAAGACGACATCCGATCACGTTTGCCGAAGAAGCCGGCGACGAAGAACGGCAAGCGTGTCGCGCTCATCGGCGCGGGCCCTGCTTCGCTCACCGTCGCACGCGATCTCGCGCCGCTCGGCTACAGCGTCACCGTCTTCGACGCCGCACCGAAGGCCGGCGGCATGATCCGCACGCAGATCCCGAAATTCCGTTTGCCGGATTCGGTTATCGACGAAGAGACCGGCTACATCCTCGATCTCGGTGTCGACTTCCGCGCCGGCACACGCATCGACAGCATGAAAGCGCTGCTCGCGGAAGGCTGGGACGCGATCTTCGTCGGCTCCGGCGCGCCGCGCGGACGCGATCTCGATATTCCCGGCCGCAGCGAAGCAGCGGCCAACATCCACATCGGTATCGACTGGCTCTCGTCGGTGTCGTTCGGCCACATCGACAAGATCGGCAAGCGCGTCGTCGTGCTCGGCGGCGGCAATACCGCCATGGATTGCTGCCGCTCCGCCCGCCGCCTCGGCGGCGAGCAGGTCGATGTCGTCGTGCGTTCCGGATTCGAAGAGATGAAGGCGTCGCCTTGGGAAAAGGAAGACGCGATGCACGAGGGCATTCCGATCCACAATTACCTCGTGCCGAAGGAATTCACGCACGCCAACGGCAAGCTCACCGGCATCACGTTCGAGAAGGTGAAGGCCGAGTACGACGCGAAGGGCCGTCGCCGGCTGGTGCCCTCGGGCGAGCCGGACCAGCACTTTCCCTGCGACGACGTGCTGGTCGCGGTCGGCCAGGAGAATGCCTTTCCCTGGATCGAGCGCGATATCGGCATCGCCTTCGACGACAAGTGGGACATGCCGCAGGTCGATGCCAAGACCATGGCCTCGACCCATCCGAAGGTCTTCTTCGGCGGCGACGCGGCGTTCGGCCCGAAGAACATCATCTGGGCGGTCGCGCACGGCCACGAGGCCGCCGTGTCGATCGACAAGCTGCTGCACGGCGAGGACATCACCGATCGCCCTGCTCCGGCGGTCGAGATGATCAGCCAGAAGATGGGCATCCACGAGTGGTCCTACGACAACGACATTGCGCTCGACCACCGTTACAAGGTGCCGATGCGCGACAAGGTCGTGGCGCTGAAGGACATCAAGGCCGAGGTCGAACTCGGCTTCGATCTGCATCTCGCGGTGAAGGAAGCCCATCGCTGCCTGAACTGCGACGTGGAGACGGTGTTCACCGCCAAGCTCTGCATCGAGTGCGACGCCTGCGTCGACATCTGCCCGATGGACTGCATCAGCTTCACGCAGAACGGCGAGGAAGCCGAGCTGCGCACGCGGCTGAACGCGCCGGCGAAGAACCTTTCCCAGGACCTCTACGTGCAGGATGGCCTGAAGACCGGCCGCGTCATGGTCAAGGACGAGGACGTGTGCCTGCACTGCGGCCTGTGCGCCGAACGCTGCCCCACCGGCGCGTGGGACATGCAGAAATTCTTGCTTGAAATGACGAAAGCAGGGCCTTCATGCCGACCACAACGCCGATCAGCCGCGTAAACGACTTCGTCATCCGCTTCGCCAACGTCAACGGCTCCGGCTCGGCGAGCGCCAACGAGATGTTCGCCCGCGCCGTCATGCGCATGGGCGTGCCGGTCGCGCCGCGCAACATCTTCCCGTCCAACATCCAGGGCCTGCCGACCTGGTACGAGGTGCGCGTCTCCGAAGCCGGGCATATGGGCGCGCGCGGCGGCACCGACTTCATGGTGGCGATGAACCCGCAGACCTTCGACAAGGACATCGCCGGCATCGAGCCGGGCGGCTATCTGTTCTACGACTCGACCAAGCCCTACCCGCCGTCGAAATTCCGCGACGACATCACCGTCATCGGCGTGCCGCTCACCGCCATCTGCAACCGCGAATATAGCGATCCGCGCCAACGCCAGCTGTTCAAGAACATCATCTATATCGGCGCGCTGACGGCGCTCCTCGACATGGACGTTGCCGTGGTCGAGAAGCTGATCGGCGAGCAGTACAAGGGCAAGGAAAAGCTGATCGAGCCGAACATCAAGGCCCTGCATATCGGCCGCGATTACGCGACCTTGAACCTCGACTGCCCGATCGGGCTGCGCATCCGCAAGGCGGACAAGATCGGCGATCGCATTTTCGTCGAGGGCAATTCGGCCGCCGCGCTCGGCGCCGTCTATGGCGGCGCCACGGTGTGCGCCTGGTATCCGATCACGCCATCCTCCTCGCTCGCCGACGCCTTCACCCGCCATTGCGCGAAACTGCGCGTCGATCCCGTCACCAACGAGGCGCGCTACGCCATCATCCAGGCGGAGGACGAACTCGCCTCGATCGGCATGGTGATCGGCGCCGGCTGGAACGGCGCGCGCGCCTTCACCGCCACGTCCGGCCCCGGCATCTCGCTGATGCAGGAGTTCATCGGCCTCGCCTATTTCGCCGAAATCCCGGCCGTGCTGTTCGACGTGCAGCGCGCCGGCCCGTCGACCGGCATGCCGACGCGCACGCAGCAGTGCGACATCATCTCGTGCGCCTATGCCTCGCACGGCGACACCAAGCACGTGCTGCTGTTCCCAGAGGACCCCACCGAGGCCTTCGACTTCGGCGCGCAGGCCTTCGATCTTGCCGACCGGCTGCAGACGCCGATCTTCGTCATGCTCGATCTCGACATCGGCATGAACACGCATCTGTGCAAGCCCTTCGCCTGGGACGACAGCAAGGTCTACGACCGCGGCAAGGTCATGACCGCCGAGGAGCTCGAGGCCGGCCGCGAGTTCGGCCGCTATCTCGACGTCGACGGCGACGGCATCCCCTACCGCACCTATCCCGGCACGCATCCGACCAAGGGCTCGTTCTTCACCCGCGGCACCTCGCGCGACCGCTACGCGCGCTACACCGAGGAAGGCGCGCCTTACGTCGACAACATGCAGCGGCTCCTGCGCAAGTTCGAGACGGCCAAGGATCTCGTGCCGCGCCCGCTGATCGCCAACAGCGCCAAGCCGAGCAAATACGGCGTCATCTATTACGGCTCGACCGCGCCGGCGATGGACGAGGCGATCCACATGATCGAGGCCAAGGGCCACGCGCTCGACCGCATGCGCATCCGCGGCTTCCCGTTCCACTCGTCGGTCAATTCGTTCGTCGCCGACCACGACTTCGTGTTCGTCGTCGAGCAGAACCGCGACGCGCAATTGCGCTCGCTGATCGTCAACGAATGCGGCATCGATCCGGTGCGGCTGGTGCCGATCCTGCATTACGACGGCACGCCGATCACCGCCCGCTTCATCGCCAAGGCGATCGGCGAGAAGCTCGATACGCTAAAGGTGAAGCCGTTGAAGGTGACCTCGTGAGAGTTCTTGGAAGCCGCGGCATTCTCTCTTCACCTCCCCCTGGAGGGGGGAGGTCGGCGCACGCAGTGCGCCGGGAGGAGGTGAAGCGGCCTCTCGATCACCCCACCCCGATGCGCTTCGCGCATCGACCCTCCCCCTCCAGGGGAGGGTAAAGGAAGAGCTCATGACCTACCTCGCCAAGCCGAAATTCCACCACCCCGACCTGCCGAAGAACGCGCTGGGCTACACCCACCGCGACTACGAAGGCACGGTGTCGACCTTGTGCGCCGGCTGCGGCCACGACTCCATCACCGCCGCGATCATCCAGGCCTGCTTCGAGCTCTCGATCGAGCCGCACCGCGTGGCGAAGATCTCGGGCATCGGCTGCTCGTCGAAGACGCCGACCTACTTCCTCGGCAACTCGCACGGCTTCAACTCGGTGCACGGCCGCATGCCGTCCGTGCTGACCGGCGCGAACCTCGCCAACCGCGACCTCATCTATCTCGGCGTCTCCGGCGACGGCGACAGCGCCTCGATCGGCCTCGGCCAGTTCGCGCATTGCCTGCGGCGCGGCGTCAACATGGTCTACATCGTCGAGAACAACGGCGTGTACGGCCTGACCAAGGGCCAGTTCTCGGCCACCGCCGACCGCGGCTCGAAGTCCAAGCGCGGCGTCATCAACACCGACAACTCCATCGATCTCGTCGCCATGGCGCTGCAGCTCGGCGCCTCCTTCGTCGCCCGCTCCTTCTCCGGCGACAAGGCCCAGCTCGTGCCGATCATCAAGGCGGCCATCGCGCACAAGGGCGCGGCCTTCATCGACGTGATCTCGCCATGCGTCGCCTTCAATAACCACGCCGGCTCGACCAAGAGCTTCGACTTCGTGCGCGAGCACAACGAGGCGGTGAACCGGCTCGATTTCATCTCCTCGCGCATGCCGATCGAAGTGAAGCAGGAGCCCGGCACGGTGGAGATCGTCGAGCAACACGACGGCTCGCGCCTCGCGCTGCGCAAGCTCGCCGCCGACTACGACCTGCACGACCGCACCGCCGCCCTCGGCTTCCTGCAGCATCATGCCTCGAAGGGGCAGATCGTCACCGGGCTTCTCTATGTCGAGGAAGATCCGCAGGACCTGCACGAGCACCTGCGCACGGTGAAGGCGCCGCTCAACACGCTCAATGCGCAAGAGCTGTGCCCGGGCCAGGCGGCGCTCGACAAGATCAACGCCGGCTTGCGCTAGCGGCGGCCTCGCCCAGCAACGGCTTCACCTCCCTGGAGGGGGAGGCCGACAGGCGAGCGCAGCGAAGGCTGGCGGGAGGGGGTGACGCTGTCCCACCCCGGCGTGCTACGCACGCCGACCCTCCCCCTTCAGGGGAGAGTAAGAAAGGCACCCCATGCAATTGCGTCCGCTCGGCCGGTCCGGCCTTCAGATCGCCCCCTTGATGCTCGGCGGCAATGTGTTCGGCTGGAGCGCCGACGAGAAGACCTCCTTCGCCATTCTCGACGCCTTCGTCGACGCCGGCTTCAACGCCATCGACACCGCCGACAGCTATTCGCGCTGGGCGCCGGGACACACCGGCGGCGAGTCCGAGACCGTCATCGGCCGCTGGCTCAAGCAGAGCGGCAAGCGCGACAAGGTGGTGATCGCGACCAAGGTCGGCTCCGACATGGGCGAAGGCCGCTGCGTGCGCAAGGACTACATCCTGCGCTCGGCCGAGGCGTCGCTGAAGCGCCTGCAGGTCGAGAGCATCGACCTTTACCAGACCCACTTCGACAACGAGGAAACACCGGTCGAGGAGACGCTCGAGGCCTATGCCCAGCTCGTTGCGGCCGGCAAGGTGCGCGCCATCGGCGCCTCGAACCTGTCGCCGGCGCGGCTCACCGCCTCGCTCGCCGCCAGCGCCAGGCTCGGCCTGCCGCGCTACGAGACGCTGCAGCCGCTCTATAACCTCGTCGAGCGCAAGGGCTTCGAAACCGACTATCTGCCGATCGCGCGCGAGCAC
>Ga0180220_1001905_pt1 | contig 14344 bp, 9 predicted proteins | sample eDN5th37CBELigBY_FD_151335 | JGI IMG/M metagenome (GOLD analysis project Ga0180220, IMG submission 151335) | Enriched backyard soil microbial communities from Emeryville, California, USA - eDNA 5th pass 37_C BE-Lig BY (version 2) (version 2) | ecosystem: Environmental > Terrestrial > Soil >... | reverse complement strand
CCTCTGGCTCGACGAGGCCGGCAACGCCCATCTGCTCTACCTGAAATCCACCAGCTCGCCGATCTTGCGCGATCGCTTCTTCCCAGGCGAGCCGATCGTCACAACCTTGGAATACGCGACCGTCGAAAACGACCGAATCATCCATCATGAGCCCTTGGCGACGGGCGGCGAAAGCCGCGCCGAAACGCCGCGATACGGCCGGTTTCACGCGACGAGCGACGGAGCGCTTTACGCCGTTTACTCCATCCACGCGCGTGACGAAAATGGAGCGGCCCGCCTCGAGAACCGCCTCTTGCGGCTGACTCCCAAGCGCGACGCCGAACCGACTCGGTTGGACCTGAAGAACCCCTTCGGGATGTTCTTCACCGCCACCGAACGCGGCGGAAGCGCTCCATCCGACACCCTCGACCTGCTCGGCCCCGGCTCGGGATCCGAGATTCGCCACGCCCAAATCCGCCTGCGCTGAAGCCCGCCCGATGCAACCATATGCTGACATGTTTTCGCAGTGGCTGATTTACCACGTCGCCAGCGGCCACGCCTACTTCACGGGCGCGGCGTGCCTGATCGCCGCGGCCTTTGTCTCTCGGTTCGATCAGCGGCGCGGCGTCCGCGCGGGCCGCAACCTTCTCGTCGCCGTGGGCGGCGCGGCGGTTGCGGCGTCCGCGACGCCTTTGCCGGTCTGGGCTTATCTCCTCCTGGGGCTCGCGACGCTCTCGTGGCTCGCGGCCGAGGCGTTCCGCAAGCATGACTCAGGCCGCTTCACCGCCGCATTGCGGGTGGTGGTTGTGCTGGCGTGGTCGGCCGCCGCGCTCGCCGAAGTTCCCTTCCACCGGACGCCTCGCCTCCCGACGATGGGAAGCCCCACCCTCGGCGTCATCGGCGACTCGCTAACGGCGGGGATGGGCGGGGGCGAGGGCGAGGCCGCGACCTGGCCCAGGATCCTGGCCGACCGCCGCGGCGTCGAGGTCCACAACCACGCCCGAACGGGGGCGACCGTCGCCTCGGCGCTACGGCAAATCGACGAATTGTCCGCGAACGAACGGCTTGTCCTGCTGGAGATCGGCGGCAACGACCTTCTGGGGGGAACGGCGCCAAGGGAGTTCGAGGCCGGGCTCGATCAACTGCTTTCCGCCGTCCGCCGCCCCGGCCGCGTCGTGGTCATGCTGGAACTGCCTTTGCCTCCGACCTACAACGCCTACGGTCTCATCCAGCGCCGTTTGGCCCGCCGCCACCGAGTCCCGCTGGTTCCCAAGCGGGTCTTGCTCGGCGTTCTGGAGCAAGAGGGCGCGACCCTCGACTCAATCCACCTCTCCCCGGAAGGGCATCGGCAAATGGCGAAAGCCATCTGGGATATTTTGCGAACAGCCTACGCGGGTTAAGAAGGAGGTTTGGGATCAACTACGTACGGGACGTCCTCAAGCCCCCGGCGCCGTCGAGTGGTTTGGGAAGCGTCCCAAGCCCCCCCTCGTGGAATCGTCTAACCAAAGGATATCTCACGGCTCCGCCGTAACCGTCGACCGCCTCTTTTCGGTTGACGCCGCGGCGGGCCTCATCCGCTGTCGCGAGAGATCAAACGGGCGGCGGCTCGAAGCGCTGGGAAACGCAGCCCGAGTCCAAGGCGGCTTGCGCGGCCATTGCGGGCGAGTCCCACAACGAATCGCCCACCACTTCATGAGCGGAACTGACGGCGAAGAGGTAAGAGCGTGGCGCTTCGCCCGCGTACTGGCCGATGGCGTGGTAAAGAACCGCAATGGGTTCTCCGGTCTCGTAGTCGAAGCCGAGTTGCCCGGCGCTGGTTGGAGCCACTGAAAGCACCAATGCCCCGTCGAGGGTCCGTGGGACGTCTGTAATGCGCATGGGGAGCGGCCTGACTCGAATTGGCTCTTGAGACCGCTCCCCGCTGGAGAGATCGACCCGACAACGGGTTTTCCCGCTCAGGCCAGCGCCTCGCGGCAATACTCGGCGCAGCGGGCGACTTCGGCGACGGCGGTGGAGCCCTTGGGGATCTTGTATTCCAACTCGATGTCGGCGGGGAAGGTCCACTTCTCGCGCTTCATCAGTTGGAGAACCTCCCTGATGGGGGTCTGGCCTTGGCCCCAAGGTAGGTTCCCGCCGTCGACGGTCCGATCCTTGAGGTGGAGGTTGACGATGCGGTCGTGATACTTCTCCAGCACCGGGATCGGCGACTTCCCCTTCGAGCCGGTGAAGTAGTGGCCGATGTCGAAGCTGAAGCCGAACTTGGGGCTGATGTCCAGGATCGGGTCGTGGCGGTCGAGGATCGGCAGGTTGTTGGTGTGGTTGTGGAAGCCGATCCGGATGTCGTGCTTCTCGGCGAACGGGGCGAGCCGCTTCGCCATCTCCTCGGAGCGCTCCAGCGTGATGCCGTCGCAGCCGAGAGCCTTGGCGACCTCGAAGTTCACTTCGATCGCCTCGTCCGACTTGCCGAACGGAATCTTATGAACATGGATGTCGACGCCCGCGTCGTTGTAGAGCTTCCGCATCTCGACGCACTTGGCGAGGATCGCCTCGCGCTGCTTGTCGGTCAGCTTGGCGTTTGGATTGTTTGGGAGACCGGTGAAGATTCGAACCGGAATTTCCTTGATCTCGACTTGGCTCAAGCCCGCCGTCAGAAGCGCCTGGAGCGTGTCCTCGGCCGACTCAACTTCGCCGCGGTAGCTGTAGGTGTTGGTGCCGATCCGCACGCCGCCGAAATCGTCCTTCGCCGCCCGCGCCGCTCGCGACGCCAGAACAATCGCGGCCGACGCTCCCAGAAAAGACCGACGGCTTATCAAGTCGTTTCCGCCATTCCAAACACCCACGGCAACGCCTCCGCCAAGCAAAACAACTGAATCCAATAAACGACCGCGCCCCCGACGCGCGGCCCCATTGTCGCCCGGCCCGCGCCCCAAAACAAGCAACCCGCGAAGCGGACGACCCCCGCAAGCCCGCGGGGTGGGATCCGCCCGCCGGAGAGGAGCCCGGCGGGCCTGACGCGCCCCTCCACCAACCGCGGGCCTTCTCGCGTTTCCCGCGCGGAAGCTCAGGCGAGGGCCTCGCGGCAGTACTGGGCGCATCGAGCGACTTCGGCGACGGCGCTTGAGCCTTCGGGGATCTTGTACTCAACCTCGATGTCGGCGGGAATGGCCCACTTCTCGCGCTTCAGCAGTTGGAGAACCTCTTTGAGGGGAGTTCCGCCTTCGCCCCAGGGCAGGTTGCCGCCGTCGACGGTGCGGTCCTTCAGATGAAGGTTGGTGATTCGGTCGTGGTACTTCTCGATAACCGGGATCGGCGACTTCCCCTTCGAGCCGGTGAAGTAGTGGCCGACGTCGAAATTGAAGCCGATCTTCGGGCTGATGTCCAAGATCGGGTCGTGGCGGTCGAGGATCGGCAGGTTCTCGGTGTGGTTGTGAAAGCCGACCATAATGTCGTGCTTCTCGGCGAACGGGGCGAGCCGCTTCGCCATCTCCTCGGAGCGCTCCAGCGTGATGGCCTCGGAGCCGAGCGCCTTGGCGATCTCGAAGCGGAAGTCGATCGCCTCGTCCGACTTGCCGAACGGCATCTTGGGGATGTGAATGTTGACGCCCGCGTCGTTGTAAAGCTTCTTCAACTCGACGCACTTGGCGAGGATCGCCTCGCGCTGCTTGTCGGTCAGCGTCGCGTTCGGGTCGTTGGGAAGACCGGTAAAGAGCCGAATCGGCCCGTCCATCAACTCAACCTCGCCAAGTCCCGCCTTGAGAAGCGCCTGGAGCGTGTCCTCGGCCGTCTCAACCTCGCCGCGGTAGCTGTAGGTGATGCAGCCGACCCGCACGCCGCCGAAATCGTCCTTCGCCGAAGCCGCCGAAGCCGCCCTCGCCGCGATCAACGCCGCCGCCGAAGCCCCCAGGAAGTGTCGACGGTTCATCGAGTCGGTTTCGCTGTTCCAAAGACCCACGGCAACGCCTCCGCCAAGTAACGCGAACCAATTCAAACAACGACGCGCCCCAAACTGGCGCGGCCCCATTGTCGCCCGCCCCACGGGCCAAGGCAAGCAGCCCGCGCCGGCGTCGCTCCATGGCGATTTCCTGGTAATCAAAGGCGTCCGGCCATTCCGGGGGGCGGGGGGTTCTTTAGGTCCCGCGCCCCGGCCGAAGTTTGGGAACATCTCCGTTGAACCTCCACAAACACAATGAAATCGCACGCGGAAATCCGCCATTCCCGCCTCGTCGACGATTCCCGCAAAACCCTCCAAACCCCTGTCGGATAGAGCCTTGTAGGACAACCTTCGCGGTTAACTCATCAAACAGCCTTTGCGATACGCCTAATTAAAATTTTGATTGGGTGGTTGACACAACGCTTGCTGTCATTAGACTCGACCTGACAAACCAGGCAAGATGCGCAACTATCAGTCTTGCTTCATCGCCCCAAGTTTCTCTGAAGCCGAGGTTCTTGTGATGAAACGCCGCACTCGCCCAAGTCGGTTTCTTGGAAGCGTCCGTCGTCGGAAGCGCCTTCTCACGGTCGAGGCGATCGAATCGCGAGTCCTGTTGTCGACCCTGTTGGTCAACAGCGCGGACGACTCCAACGCGCGCGACGCGGACCTTACGCTTCGGGAGGCCATCCTGGTCGCCAACGGCGAACTGGCGCTCGACGCGCTCACCGTGGAGGAGCGGGCGCGGATCACCGGCGATCTCAACACCGGCTCGGATGCCGACCTGATTCACTTCGACCTGCCGGGCGACGGCGCGCGGACGATCGCCTTAACATCGGCGCTTCCCGACGTGATTGATTCGGTGGTCATCGACGGCGCGACTCAGCCCGGTTATGCCGGTTCGCCCTTGGTCCGCCTGCTGGGAACCGGAGCCGGCGGGGAGGCGAATGGGCTGCGACTCGCGGCGGGGTCGAGCACCGTCAAGGGACTCGCCATCGTCGGCTTCGCCGGCGCGGGGATCGCCGTCAACAGCGACGGCAACACGATCCAGGGCAACCACCTGGGAATTGACCCCGACGGTTTGACGGTCTTGGGCAACACCGGCGGGGGCGTGGTCGTCACCTCGGCCAACAACCAGATCGGCGGAACGACCGCCGCCGAGCGGAACCTGATCACCGGCAACGGCGGTCTCTTTCAATCTCCGACCAGCCTGCCGATGGACGCGGCCCCCTTGGCGGTTGGGGTGCTCGTCCGCTCCGATGGCGGCAGCTACCTCGATAGCCTGGTGACCTTGGACGCCAACGGCAACATCCAAACGCGCGTCAACAAGGGGGACGGCACGTTCCACGCGCCAACGACGGTGGCGACCCTGCCGGGCGCGACCCAGATGATCGTCGCCGGATCGGGCATCACGAAGGACATCAATCGAGATGGCATAGCCGATCTCGTCGTGGCCAACGCCACGACCGGCGAGATTCATGTGTTGCTGGGCAAGAGTGACGGCGCCTTCCTCGCGCCCGAACTGGTCGCCACGATCGCTTCGCCGCGAGCGATCGCGATGGTTGACCAAGACATCGCCGTGGTCTCCGGCGCCGATGGAGGGAGCGTCCAAGTCTTGCCCAACTCGGGCGACGGCGAGTTCGGCGCGCCGATCACCCTGGCCTCGGGTGTCAATCCGGTGGCCATCACCGGGGCGTATTTTGAATACGATGGGGATTCATTCGAATATATTTGGGCGATCGCCGTGGCCAACCGTGACGACAACACCGTCACCGTGTTGGAGCGGAACATTGATGGGACGTACCAGGATCCCGTCACCATTTCGGTGGGAACCGCCCCGGTGGCGATCACGGCCGCCGAATTGACCGGCTTGGGCTGGGGAATCTCCCCGCAGGACCTCATCGTCGCCAACTCGGGCAGCAACGACATCACGATTCTGCTTCGCGCCGCCGGCGGCGGCTTCAACGTTCGAACCTTCGCGGTGGGCGATTCGCCGAGCGGCGTCATCGTGGGGGATTTTGACGGTGATTTCCAACAAGACATCGCCGTGACGAACGCCGGCGACAACTCCGTCAGCCTGATCCTCCGCAGGCCCAGCGGCCAACTCATCCCAGCCGTCTCGCATCCGGTCGGCTCGAAGCCGATCGCCATTGCGGGGGGGAACTTCTCCTCCGACGATTACTACCTTTCGCGCCCCGAACTCGTCACGGTCAACGGCTTGGGCGACGACCTGAGCGTCTTGCTCACCAACACCGGCCCCATCGACGGAATCACGCTGGTGGGCGCCGGCGCCACCGGCAACATCATCCAGGGGAATTGGATCGGCGTCGACGGCTCCGGCAACGCCGCGCCGGGCAACACACGCGCCGGAGTCTTCGTCGATGGCGCCTCAAACAACCAGATCGGCGGGTCGGCCGCCGGCGCGGGCAACCTGATCTCGGGCAACCTCCACTATGGAGTGGGCGTTTCCGGTGGTTTGGGCAACACCATTCAGGGCAATCGGATCGGCGTCAACGCCGCCGGAAACTCGGCCTTGGGGAACGTCCAGGCGGGAGTGTTCATCGAGGCTTCCAGCGCCAACCAGATCCTTGACAACCTGATCTCGGGCAACCTGCAAAACGGCGTCCGGATTCAGGGAGTCGTTGATTTCGACGAGGCTTACAATCCCCACTTCACCGACGCGGCGAACAACGTGATCCAGGGGAACATAATCGGCCTGAACGCCGCCGGCGACGCCAAGCTGGCCAACGGCAAGTGGGGCGTTTCGACCGAAGCGGCCACCGGGACGATCATCGGCGGCTCTTCGGCCGGTCAAGGCAACATTATCTCCGGCAACGTCGACCACGGCGTCGACATCCGGGGCAGAGGCGTTTACAACTTCGACACCGCGGAAATTGAGACTTTGGGAGCCGCCGGAACCCTGATCCAAGGCAATTACATCGGCGCGAGCGCCGATGGCGAGACCGCCCTGGGCAACGGCGGCGAGGGGGTGTACCTCCAAGACGCCCCGGGAGTGACCATCGGCGGCTCGGGCGCCGGCGAAGGCAACCTGATCTCCGGCAACGGCGATGACGGCATCGCGGTGCGCGGCTCCGACGACGCGGTGATCCAAGGCAACCGGATCGGCACCAACGCCGCGGGCGACGCCGCGTTGGGCAATGGCGTCGATTCGTCCAAGGTCGCGGCCGGAATCTTCGTGGCCGACTCGGCCAACGCGCTGATCGGCGGCTCTGGAGCCGGCGAGGGCAACCTGATCTCCGGCAACATCGGCCGAGGACTCCTGGTCAGCCGGCCCAAAACTCAGGGGGCCCGCATTGAAGGCAACCTGATCGGCACCGACGCGACCGGCTCGCTGCCGCTGCCGAACTCGCTCGATGGGATCACGATCCACAACTCCACCTCGAACAACGTAATCGGTGGAACCTCGCCTGGCGCGGGCAACGTGATCGCCTTCAACGGCGGCGCGGGGATTCGCATCGACTTGGGCGACGAGCCCTGGCCCTCCGGTCAATTGCCGACCGGAAACCAACTGCTCGGGAACTTGATCGTCCAGAACACGGACGGCGCGATCCTCTCGCCCTCCGAGGCGGCGGCGCCGTCGCCCTCGCTCACTTTGGCCTGGCTGGTGGGCGACGAGCTCCGTCTGACCGGGAACGTCAACGGCCCGGCCAACGCCACGATCCGGGTCGAATTCTTCAGCGCCAACCCCGGATGGCCCATGTTCCTGGGCTCCGCGAGCGTCTCACTCGACGCCGATGGTCAGGGGACATTTGACGTCAATCTCCCCGGCGCTCCCCAAGGGCTCAGCGCCGTCGTCGCCACCGCGACTTCGACGAACCCGGTTTTGAACACTTCGGGCTTCTCGGCGTCGATTCCAGTCCAGAGCGTTCCCCCAATTTTCGTGGACCTGGTGATCGGCCAGACCGTCGCGCCGACAACCGGCGTGGTTGGAGAAAACCTGGTTTACACGATCACGGTCCAGAACCGTTCGGCCAACGCGGCCAACGGCGTCAGCGTGACAAGCACCCTGCCGGCGAGCTTCACGTTCATCGCCTCCAGTCTCGCGCCGGCGTCGAACGCCAACGACGTCTTGACGTTCCATCTCGGAACCCTGGCCGGCAACGAGACCCGAACGCTCACCATCACCGCGAGGCCGACGGCGCCCGGAGAGTTCGTCCATGTCGTCGCCGTCGCGGGGGACCAAACCGACCCCAACCCGTCGGACAACACCTCCACGTTGAAAACCACGGTCGTGAATCCGGAAGTTCCCTCCGACCCGGTCGCCCACCTGCAACTCAGCCTGACCACCTCGCCGACTCCGATCGTCGCCGGCCAGAACGCGGTCTTCACCTATACGGTGACGAACGCCGGTCCCGACGCCGCCGCGGATGTCGTCTTCACCCTGACCCTGCCGGCCGGCGTGATCCTCATCTCGGTCGACCCCAGCCAAGGCGCCGTTCAGCCCTCGGACGCGGCCTCCCTCTCAACCGAATCCATCCAGGCCGTCAACCTGGCCGCCGGATCATCGGTGATCGTCAACTTGGGCGAACTCGCGGCGGGGTCATCGGCGACCATCACGATCATTCTTCAACCGGCCGAAGCCGGCAACCTGGTTGGCGAGGCCCGCGTGACATCGGCCGCCACCGATCCGAACCCAGAGGACAGCGCGATCGCTCCGGTGATCGTGGTTGAACCGGGCGCGGTCACGCCCGAGCCCCCGCCCGCGCCCGTGGTGACGGACCTGGAACGGGTGGGCGTCCACTATGACCCGACCGTGCTGGTGATCAGCTTCAGCCAGCCGCTCGACCCATCGACCGCCGAGGACCTGAACAATTACGCGCTGGTCCATCCCGGCCGCGATGGTCGGCTCGGAACTCGGGATGATCGCCCGATTCCGCTGGCCTGGGTGAGTTACGACTCGATGAACCAGACGGTGGTGCTCGCTCCTCGTCCCCGGCTGGCCTTGCGGGGCCGATATGGCCTGCTGATTCGCAACGGCCCCGATGGCGTGACCGGCCGGGACGGTCAGCCGCTCGACGGCGACGGCGATGGTCAACCCGGCGGCGACTTCAGCACGGTCTTCGGCCCCGGGATCTGGCGAGGAGGTCGAGCCGCCCCGCGGTCGGTCCCCGCGGGCCAGCACCGGCCGTTGATGATGACGCGAGCGCGGGTTCCCCTCCCCCGAGGCCCCCGAGCCATGATGGCTCATCCAGCCTTCGCGCAACGGCTCGCGATGAGGCAAGCCCATCTCCGCGGCTGATCCGCCCGGAGACCAACCGCGATCCCCCAAAGCGGCGAACGATCGCATGGCGCGCGATCTCCAAGTGAGACCGACGCCATGCAATTGCTCGCCGCTCTACTTCTTCGGCAGCGCGACCGGGAGCTTTAGGGTGGCCTCGACCGCCTCTGGTATGAACATCGGCGGGGCCATCACCGCGGCCAGTTCGTTCACGCGCTCTTGCAATTCGGCCACCTTATCCGGATGCCGCGCCGCGAGGTCGGTCCGCTCATACGGGTCTTCGGCGAGGTTGAATAGCTCCACGGCCTGAGGAAGCGCCGGGCGCCAGACCAGCTTCCAGGCGCCCCGCCGGATGGCGGCGGCCGAGGGCTCGATATTGTAGACGATCTCCGTCCGCGGCGATGGCTCCCCTCGGCTGATCGTGGTCCAGACGTCGACTCCGTCGAGCGGCTTGCCTCGATCCGTTCGCCCGCCGGCGAGGGCCACGAATGTCGGGAACAGGTCAACCACGTGGATCAGCCCCTCCACCGTGGCGCCGGCCTTGATGCGACCCGGCCAGTTCGCCAGCGCCACCACCCGGCTACCGCCCTCGTAGAGCGACCCCTTGCCGTCGCGCAACGGGCCGTTGTCGGCCACGGGCTTCGCCGGGGCCTGTCCCGCGATCTTCGGGTTCCGGAGCCCGCCGTTGTCGCTGTGGAAGAGGATCAACGCGCGCTCGCGCAACCTCGCCTCGTCGAGCGCCGCGACGACGCGACCGATCTGGTCGTCCATGGCGGTGATCATCGCCGCGTAGGCGCGGCGGTCCGGGTCGGCGATGCTCGCGTACCGGTCCAGGTATTCCCGGGGCGCCTGATACGGGGAGTGCGGCGCGTTGAACGCCAGGTAGAGGTATAGCGGCCGGGCCGGGTCGTGGTCTCGGATCACCCGCGCGGCCTCATCTCCGAGAAGGGTCGTGGAATAGCCCTCCTCCCGGACCGGCTCATTGTCCCGCCACCAGTCCGGCACCCCAACCACCTCGTGGGTGAAGTAGTCGATCTCGCTGGTGAGGTAGCCATAGTAGTGGTCGAAGCCGCGCTGGCGCGGCCGGAACTTCGGGTCGGCGTGGCCGATGTGCCACTTGCCGACGATCGCCGTGCTGTAGCCGGCCTCTTTGAGGGCCTGCGGCAGGAGCCACTCGTCGGTCGGCAGCCCGTAGGTTCCCGAGGCCGGGATGACGAAGGACTGGAGCCCGTAGCGGAACGGGTGGCGGCCGGTCAGCAGCGCCGCCCGAGTCGGGGTGCACAGCGGGGTGGAGTAGAACCGTTCGAGCCGCGCCCCCTCGGCGGCGAGCCGGTCGAGGTTCGGGGTCCGGATGTCGGGCGACCCATGGTACCCGATGTCCCGCCACCCCTGGTCGTCCGAGACGATGTGGATGATGTGGGGCCGGGGAGCGTCGGCGTCCCCCGCCGTTGCCTCCGGGGCCGCGAGGGCGAGGAAACCGGCCAAGTTCATCAGGCTGAGAAGGAGCCGCTGGTCGAGTTGGTGGCGCATGCGAGCCTCGATTGGCGGTGGAACTCTGTCGGGGACCTTCCGGATCGCGATCTCGTGGACGACGACGATCGAGAATCCACCATTAAGCGTAGCGTGCCTCAGGCCGTTCCGTCGTCCACGTTTCTTTCGCCGTCGCGACTTCTTCCGGTCGCGGTATCGACTCCTCGGCGCACGATCGCCGCGCGCTCGCCACAAGCGCTCGACCGCCACACGAACGTGGAAGTCACTCGATCACGAGGATCGGCCGCTCGGCCAGGACCTTCAACGGCTTCGGCCAGATCATCTCGACTTCGACCCCGAGCACCATCGCCGGGCGATCAGGTTGTCCGAAATGACCCGCCAAGGCGGTTGGACCCCGGAGGAATGCGCGGAGAGCGAGGAATTTGTTCGAGCGGGAAATGAGCCGGCGACCTTCCCGTCGAAAGCCCCCATCGTGTTCATCGTGTTGCGCTGTAATGATTCTAGCGCAACCTGGACATAGGAGAACTGAGGAGGTAGGGTGAGAGACGCTTGCGCGCTGTTTGGAGTTTCTTCCAAAGTTCAAATGCTGTGCGGTCGGAATCCCTGAATCTCGCGTGGAATCTTCCCGGTAAGGCTCTGACCTTTTGCCGACGCGACGATTCGACCACATCGTTCGGCCGCGACCGCCGAATTCCTTCTTGACGGTGCTCGCGGGCCGCGGAGGCGTTCCCAATGTCATGGGCTGGGAAGTTGCCGGCGCTGATCTCCGGCTGCATAAACGTGTTTCGACTTTGGCGCGTCTCGTCGCCTTCAATTGCCGCGAGGCTCCCATGAAGAACGTTCTCTTGAACCGCCGGTGGATTGTGTTGAAGGGCGCGCGAACGGGCTTCACGCTCTTGGAGTGCTTGGTCGTCATCACGATCGTGGGGCTTCTGGCGGCGCTGCTGCTCCCAGCCGTGGCGGCGGCCCGGCGCGCCGCGCTTAGGGCTCGTTGCCTGAACAACCTCCACCAGATCGGCATCGGTCTGGCGAATTACGCTTCGGCTTTTGAAAACTTTCCCCCGGGGAATTTGCGCCGCAACTCGATCCACGTCTCGATCCTGCCGTTTGTGGAACAAAAGAATTTGTATGACGCCATCAACTTCGAATCGCCCGTCTCCGAATCGATGGCGAACACGACCGTCATGTCCGCGACGATCGACGTTTACCTCTGCCCCGCCGACACGCGCCACCCCGTGATGCTCGGCGACTGGGCCTGGACGAGCTACGCGGGCAACGGTGGCGTGGGAGTTCAAGCTTCCGGTCAGACCGGCGCGTTTTCGCCCGGTCGCGGCGGCGTCGTCCGGTTCAGCGAGTTCCGTGACGGGATGAGCCGGACGGCCTTGATGTCCGAATGGACGCTTGGCGGCTATGAAAGGACGGATCGAGACCCTCGGAGAGCGGTTTTTTACGTATCCTCGACAACGGAAGATTTTGAACAATTGGACGTGTTCGCCAAGCTCTGCCACAACCTCGACGCCTCGACGGCGGAAGTCCAACGCCGCCGCAAGGGGTTGGACTGGACGCGCGGCCAATTCGGCTACTCGGTATATAACCACACGGTTGGCCCCAATGATTACTCTTGCGACGGCGGGAGTCCCCAAGAGGGGGCGTGGACGGCCGGGAGTTGGCACTCCGGCGGTCTCAACGTTTTATACGCCGATGGCGGCGCGCGATTCGTCCGTGAAACCGTCGCCCCGTCCGTCTGGCGGGCGCTGGGCAGTCGGAGCGGCGGGGAGGTCGTCTCCGATGACGCCTATTGAGATGGACTCGATTGTCCCATCCAAAAGGGCGGTTTCGGGGTCATCGGCTCACGCGTCGAAGGGCGGGCCGGCCTCGCGCGAACCGAGGGAGAAGGATCGACGCGGCCCTACGTCGCCTCTCCGTTGGAGCGAGCTGGGCGGGGGCGTGGGAGGATCGAGGTGGAAGTCGATCACCAGGGGGAGGTGGTCGGAGGCGTCGCGGGCCAGGCGCGAGCGGGCGATCCGGGCTTGGCGGATCACCAGGCCGTCGTTGACGAACGCCTTGTCGATCGCCGTCATGGGGAGGTAGGCGGGGAACGAGCGGAATCGCGAGCGTGGGGAGGTGAGCTGACGGAAGCCCTCGCGGGTCAGCGTCCCTTTGGCCAGGGTGTTGCGCCAGTCGTTGTAGTCGCCGACGATCAGGGTGGGTAGGTGGCGGGCTTCGCGGAACAGATCGTGCCCGAGCAGGTGGTCAACCTGCCAGCGACGCTCCCTCTCCGACAGACCCAAATGCACGTGGACCAGGTGAAACGGTCCTTCGGGGGTCGACACCACCAGCATCTGCGCCCCGCGGGGCTTTCGGCGCTTCAAGCGGAGCGAGAGCTGATTCCGGGTCTCGAAGGGCCATCGCGAGAGCACCAGGTTGCCGTACCCTCCCCCCTTCTTGAACCGGACGTTGAGTTGGTAATGGTGGGCGATCGGCCGAAACGCCTCGATGAAATGCATCGGCTGATCATCGTGGCGGGTTCGCGCGGCCAGATGATTCACTTCCTGAAGACAGATCAGGTCCGGGTTCTCTTGCTCGATAACCTGGATGATCCGATCGAGGCGATAGCGGCGGTCGCGCCCGCCGATCCCCTTATGGATGTTGTAACTTAAGAGGCGCATGGAACTTCGGCGTTTCCAATCCAACGATTTTCATCACGGCCCATCGGCCGATGACTTGAGACACGGGGACTCGACCGAATCATCCTCGTCGTCGGGATGGGAGGAATCCCCGCGATCTTCTTCCGTATCCGAATGTTCGTCCAGATGCAACCGCTTGAGGTACTCGCCGAGCCTCGCCCCGCTGGGAAGGGCCTTGTGGCGGGGCTCTCCCCGGTCGTCCCGCGAGATCGGCTCGTCGAGCGCCTCGTCGGCGATCCATCGGGTGGGGATCGTTCGCTTAAGGAGGCGCCTGATCCGCCAGTACGCCAGAAAGTGGGTGCCGGCCCGATACACGAACCAGTAGCCGATGACGTTCGGCCCCGGCAAGAGCGCCAGCAGGAGGCCGGGAGGAGCCAGCACCGCGTCGATGGCCCCCCAAAAGACGTGCCTCCCTCTCCTCCTCCTGAGGAATCGCCTCCAGGCCCGCTTCATCTCCCTCTCGGACTTCGAGGCCGGATAATGCAACTGGACCTCGTCGGCCGAGCCGAAGTGCGCGAACATCGCCTCGTCGGGATACTTGAACGAGCGGAGCCAGTTCCAGACCCGCCCGACCCAACTCGAGACCCCCCCGTTGGGATCGTCCTTCGCGTCATGAATCTCTTGCAGCTTGCGCTCGGCCCATCCCCGAATGCCCGTCGAGGGGGATTTCGCGCCGTCGCGCTTCTCCTCCGACTCGTCGTAGTAGAAGAAGGGCTTTCCGTTCTCGGCCAGCAGATAATAGACGTTCACGGGAGGAAGAAGTCTCCGACGTCGGAGGCCGTGGCGAAGCGTCCGCTAAGGGATTTGGTGAACGGCGAGCACGTTCTCGAGGATCGTCCAAACGGGCTCGCCGCCGGATAATCGCTGGGCCGGGCGCTTGACGCGGGCGACCGACTCTTCCTCCCTAAGAATGGACGCGGAAATTTAGTGAGCTTGCGTAGCTTGCTTCTTGGCGAGCCGGCGGAGCATCAAATGGATCATCGCCAGATGGATCATCGCTTCGCCGGTCTCGTTCCAGTA
>Ga0180220_1001904_pt1 | contig 14353 bp, 5 predicted proteins | sample eDN5th37CBELigBY_FD_151335 | JGI IMG/M metagenome (GOLD analysis project Ga0180220, IMG submission 151335) | Enriched backyard soil microbial communities from Emeryville, California, USA - eDNA 5th pass 37_C BE-Lig BY (version 2) (version 2) | ecosystem: Environmental > Terrestrial > Soil >... | reverse complement strand
TGACAAGCCCGAACTGAGCGGCAAGACCGACGGCGCCGTGGCCGAGGACGGCACCACCAGCGCCACCGGCAAGCTCGACGTCACCGACGTCGACACCAGCGACACGCACACCTGGTCCGTCAGCAACAACGGCAAGGGCCAGTACGGCACCTTCACCGTCGACCAGAACGGCAAGTGGACCTACACGCTGGACAACGACAGCGCCAAGGTCCAGGCCCTGAAGGATGGCGAGAAGGTCACCGACACCATCACCGTGACCGTCGATGACGACCATGGCGGCACCGCCACCAAGACCATCACCGTCGATATCACCGGCACCAACGACACCGCGGTCATCAACCCCAGCAAGCCGGACGATGATGCCGGCAACGTCAAGGAAGACGAGACCCTGACCACCGGCGGCAAGCTCGACGTCACCGACAAGGACGCGGGCGAAGCCACCTTCAACCCGCAGACCGATGCCAAGGGCGACCACGGCACGTTCTCCATCGACGCCAACGGCAACTGGAAGTACGAACTCGACAACGACGATCCCAAGGTCCAGTCCCTGGCCGTGGGCGAGAAGCTGGTCGAGACCTTCACCGTCACCACCGCCGACGGCACCACCGGCCAAGTCACCGTCACCATCGACGGCACCAATGACAAGCCCGAACTGAGCGGCAAGACCGACGGCGCCGTGGCCGAGGACGGCACCACCAGCGCCACCGGCAAGCTCGACGTCACCGACGTCGACACCAGCGACACGCACACCTGGTCCGTCAGCAACGACGGCAAGGGCCAGTACGGCACCTTCACCGTCGACCAGAACGGCAAGTGGACCTACGTGCTGGACAACGACAGCGCCAAGGTCCAGGCGCTGACCGAAGGCCAGAAGGTCACCGACACCATCACCGTGACCGTCAACGACGGCCATGGCGGCACCGCCACCAAGACCATCACCGTCGATATCACCGGCACCAACGACACCGCGGTCATCACCCCCAGCAAGCCGGACGATGATGCCGGCACGGTCCAGGAAGACAAGATCTACACGGCCAACGGCAAGCTCGATGTCGCCGACAAGGATGCGGGCGAAGCCACCTTCACGCCGCAGACCGACTCCGTCGGCAAGTACGGCACGTTCTCCATCGACGCCAACGGCAACTGGACCTTCAAGCTCGATAACGACGCCAAGGCGGTCCAGCAACTTGGCGCCACGGAACACCTGACCGAGACCTTCACCGTCACCACCGCCGACGGCACCCCCGGCCAAGTCACCATCACCATCGACGGCACCAACGACGTCCCGACCATCACCGGCACGGCCACCGGCCAGATCAAGGAAGGCAGCGATCAGGAAATCACTGGCCAGCTGACCCAGCATGACGTCGACACCAACGACAAGCACACCTGGTCGCTGAACCACGACGGCAAGGGCCAATACGGCACCTTCTCGCTCGACCAGAATGGCAAATGGACCTACAAGCTCGACAACGCCAACCCGGACGTCAAGGCGCTCAAAGACGGCGAGCACCTGGCCGACACCATCACCGCGACCGTCGATGACGGCCATGGCGGCACGGCCACGCAGGTAATCACCATCACCGTCGATGGCACCAGCGACGGCGCCATCATCACCCCGAACAAGCCGGGTGATGACGCCGGCACGGTCCAGGAAGACAAGATCTACACGGCCAGCGGCAAGCTGGACGTCACCGACCCTGACGCCGGCGAGGCCGTATTCCGTCCGCAAACCGACTTCGCGGGCAAGTACGGCACGTTCTCCATCGACGCCAACGGCAACTGGACCTTCAAGCTCGACAACGACGCCAAGGCGGTCCAGCAGCTTGGCGCCACGGAACACCTGACCGAGACCTTCACCGTCACCACCGCCGACGGCACCACCGGCCAAGTCACCATCACCATCAATGGCACCAACGACGTCCCGACCGTCAGCGGCACGGCCACCGGCGCCGTCGCCGAAGACGGCACCACGACCACGTTCGGCCAACTGACCAAGACCGACGTCGACGTCAATGACAAGCACACTTGGTCCGTCAACAACGACGGCAAGGGCCAGTACGGCACCTTCACCGTCGACCAGAACGGCAAGTGGACCTACGTGCTGGACAACGACAGCGCCAAGGTCCAGGCATTGACAGAAGGCCAGAAGGTCTCCGACACCATCACCGTGACCGTCAACGACGGCAACGGCGGCAAGGCTACCCAGGTCATCACCGTCGATATCACCGGCACCAACGACACCGCGGTCATCAACCCCAGCAAGCCGGGCGATGATGCCGGCACGGTCCAGGAAGACAAGATCTACACGGCCAACGGCAAGCTCGATGTCGCCGACAAGGACGCGGGCGAAGCCACCTTCACGCCGCAGACCGACTCCGTCGGCAAGTACGGCACGTTCTCCATCGACGCCAACGGCAACTGGACCTTCAAGCTCGACAACGACGCCAAGGCGGTCCAGCAACTTGGCGCCACGGAACACCTGACCGAGACCTTCACCGTCACCACCGCCGACGGCACCACCGGCCAAGTCACCATCACCATCAATGGCACCAACGACGTCCCGACCATCAGCGGTGAAACGGCCGGCAACGTCAAGGAAGACGGCACCCAGACGGTAACGGGCCAGCTGGCCATGGCCGACGTCGACGTCAACGACAAGCACACCTGGTCGCTGAACCACGACGGCAAGGGCCAGTACGGCACCTTCACGCTCGACCAGAACGGCAAGTGGACCTACGTGCTGGACAACAACAGCGCCAAGGTCCAGGCCCTGGCCGAAGGCCAGAAGGTCTCCGACTCCATCACCGTGACCGTCGACGACGGCAACGGCGGCAAGGCGACCAAGACCATCACCGTCGACATCACCGGCACCAACGACGCTCCGACCATCGGCGGCACGGCCACCGGCGCGGTCAAGGAAGACGGTACGCTGGTCACGACCGGCCAGTTGACCAAGGCCGACGTCGACACCAATGACAAGCACACCTGGTCGTTGAACAACGACGGCAAGGGCCAGTACGGCACCTTCATGCTCGACCAGAGCGGCAAGTGGACCTACGTGCTGGACAACGACAGCACCAAGGTCCAAGCACTGAAGGAAGGCGAAACCGTTACCGACACCATCAAGGTCACGGTGGATGACGGCCATGGCGGCACCGCGTTCAAGGAAATCACGGTCACCGTCACCGGCACCAACGACATCGCCAAGATCACCGGCCTGCCCACAGGCGCCGTGATCGAGGACAAGACGCTGGTGACCACCGGCAAGCTGACAGTCTCGGACGCCGACGCCGGCCAGAGCATGCTGGTCGCTCAGGCCAACGTGGCGGGCAAGTATGGCACGTTCTCGATCGACGCCAACGGCAACTGGACTTACACGCTGAACAACAGCCTGAAGGCCGTCCAGGACCTGCCCGCCGGCAAGATACTGAAGGAGACTTTCGAGGTCACCTCGGCCGACGGTTCGGCCAAACAGCTCATCTCGGTCGACGTGATCGGCACGAACGACGCGCCGGTAGCCGCCGACAACGCCACCACGGTGGATACGGGCGGCAGCCACATCTTCACGGCCACCGAGTTCAACTTCAATGACGGCGCCGAGGGCAACCAACTCGACAGCGTGATCATCACGCGCCTGCCGACCGACGGCACTCTGACGCTGAATGGCCACGCGGTGTCGATCAATACCGTGGTTTCGGCCGCGGACATCGCCGCGGGCAAGCTGGTCTACACGCCATCGGCATCGGGCCAGGATACCTCGTTCGGCTTCCAGGTGCGCGACGACGGCGGCACTGCCAACGGTGGCAAGGACACTTCGGGCGACTATAACTTCGCCTTGACGACCAACAACATGATTACGGGCGACAACACCGGCAGCGGCACTGGCACCAATCCGCCGATCAGCGGTGGCAGTGGCGACGACATCATCGTCGGCGACAAAGGTGGCACGGTCACCAATGTCGAACCGGGCAAGAACTACAACATCGCGCTGGTGGTCGACACGTCCGGCAGCATGAAGTGGGGCCTGGACGGCTCCACCGGCGCCTCTTACGAGCAATCGCGCATGAAGCTGGTCAAGGATGCGCTGACCAACCTGGCCACGCAACTCAGCAAGCACGACGGCGTGGTCAACGTTGCACTGATCGGCTTTTCCACGACGGCCGGAGAACCGATGACCATCTCCGGACTCACGCCGGCCAAGCTTGCCGCCCTTCTGACCGCGATCGACGCGTTGTACGCCAACGGCGGCACCAACTACGAATCCGCGTTCAACACCGCGGTGCAGTGGTTCAACAACCAGAGCAACCAGGGCAGTTCGACAGCGACCGGGTTCGAGAACCTGACCTTCTTCCTGACCGATGGCAACCCGACATACTACATGACCACCGACTGGTGGGGCCTGACGGTCGGGGGCGATGGCAACAGCACCGACAAGACGACGGTGCAGGAGTCCCTGGCCGGCTTTGGCCCGCTTGCGGACGTCAGCAAGGTGCACGGCATTGGCATCGGCCCGGAAATCAACAAGGACCTGCTGCAACTGTTCGACAATACCGGCGGAAGCGGCGCGAAATCCTATGCCGGTATCGGTTCCGGCAGCAGCACCACGCTGGCCGACTTCAACAGCAATTCCAACTCCAGCAGCAGTTGGAACAACCTGAATAACTGGAGCCGCAGCAACGCCGACAGCGGTAGCTCCATTGACCGCACCGGCAACACGCTGCAACTCGTCGACGTCAACGGCGGCAGCCACACGACGGCGGGAAGCCCGACGGTCGTCACGTCCAACTACGTGAAGTTCTCGTTCAGCGTCAGCACGACCAACTTCGCGACGGGCGACTCGTTCTCGTGGACCATGCAGCGCTGGGATGGCAGCAAGTGGGTTGCGGTGGACAGCGGCAAATACACCGCCGCCGTCTCCGGCTCGCAGACGGTCACCACCGGGCTGTTCCCGCCGGGTTCGTACCGCCTGGTCTATGACCTGTCGGACAATACGGACAACGGCCAGAGCGCCACGGTCCGCATTGACAACATTGTCCAGACCTCCTACGCCTCGTACAACGTGGTGAGTTCGACCGGCGGCGACGTCGACATCGTACTGAAGCCCGGCGACCTCGACGCCGCCTTGCAAGGCGGCAAGATCAACACGGATCCGGCGGTGGTCGGCAACGACATCATCAACGGTGGCGCGGGCCATGACATCATCTTCGGCGATACGATCAACACGGATCACCTGACGTGGGGCGATGTCGCGGCTGGCACGCACGACGGACAAGGCATGAAGGCACTGGTGGATTACCTGACCTTCAACCTCGGCCGTCCGGCGACCAGCACCGACGTCTACTCGTACCTGAAGGACCACCACGCCGACTTCAACCTCCCCGACGACCCGCGCGGCGGCGATGACACGATCCACGGCGGCACCGGCGACGACATCATCTACGGCCAGGGCGGCAACGACACCCTGTACGGCGACGATGGCAACGACATCCTCTACGGCGGTGCGGGGGACGACAAGCTGTACGGCGGCGACGGCAATGACGTGCTGCACGGGGGTTCGGGCAACGACGTGCTGGAAGGCGGCAACGGCAACGACCTGCTGATCGGCGGCAAGGGCGACGACACGCTGATTGGCGGCGCCGGCAGCGATACCTTCAAGTGGGAACTGGGCGACCAGGGCACCACCGCCAAGCCGGCCGTCGACACCATCAAGGACTTCTCGCTGGACAAGCCCGCCGATGGCGGCGATGTGCTGGACCTGAAGGACCTGCTGGTGGGCGAAAAGGACGGCAACCTGTCGCAGTACCTGAACTTCCACAAGGAAGGCAACGACACTGTCATCGACGTCAACACCCAGGGCAAGCTCGGCTCCCAGGGCGCGGACCAGAAGATCGTGCTGGAGAACGTCGATCTGACCCACAACGCCACCGGCCAGGCCCTGACCAATCAGGACATCATCAACGACCTGCTGCAGAAGGGGAAGCTCAACGTCGATCACCACTGATCCCGGAACGGCGGGCCGGCCGCGCGGTCGGCTCCCGCCCCGGTCTGGCCGCTCCCCCACGGGGCGCGGTTGTTGCAGCATGTTCCCGGAATCGCTTCCTGGCGGGGCGATTCCGGTTTTTTCATGGGTGATACGGCTGGAATCGGACAAAAAATGTGAAAATCCGTTGCATGCCTTCACCGCTCCGCTACCGACGCGTGCTGACTCTGTGCCGCCTGGCGCTGGCGTGCCTGGCCTGCGCCTGGGGAGTCAGCCTGGCCCTGGAGATCGACGCGGGCAGGCTGCAAAGCCTGGCGGCCCGCTACGGCGCCAAGGGCTCGCGCGCGGTGGCGGGCTGGCTGCAGCTGCTGAACACGCCCCCGCCGCCCCAGGAACGGGACCGGCTGGCGCTGGTGAACGATTTCTGGAACCGCGCGCTGCTCTCGGGCGAAGACGCCATGATCTGGGGCCAGACCGATTTCTGGGCCACGCCGCTGGAGTCGCTGGGCAAAGGAGCCGGCGACTGCGAAGACTATGTCATCGGCAAGTATTTCAGCCTGCTGGCGCTGGGCGTGCCGGCGGAAAAACTCCGCTTCATTTATGTGCGCGCGCGCATCGGCGGCGCCTATAGCAGCACCCAGGTGGCGCACATGGTGCTGGGCTATTACGAGAAACCCAACGCGGTGCCGCTGGTGCTCGACAGCCTGATCTCCACCATCCTGCCGGCCACGGAGCGGCGCGACCTGACGCCGGTTTTCAGTTTCAATGCCAACGGCGTGTACGTCGACGGCAAGCCCGCGGCCTCGGTCGACCGGCTGAGCCGCTGGCGCAATCTTCTTCAACGCATGGAACGGGAAGGCATCCGCCCGTGATGCGCCTGTGATGCCCCGGGAAACAGATATGTCCATACTCAGACAGCTCCTGCTCAGCGTAACCCTCGCCATCGGCGTGATCCTGCTCGGCACGCTGGCGCTCAGCGTGAACGCGGCGCGCGAATACCTGTCCGGCCAGCTGCGGGTGCAGAGCACCGACGCCGCCGTGTCGCTGGCGCTCTCGCTCTCGCAGCCGGCCAATAACGATCCGGTGGTGCAGGAGTTGCTGGTGTCCGCTCTTTTCGATGGCGGCCATTTCTCGCTGGTGCGGCTCAGCGATCCGGAGGGCAAGGTGTTGATCGAGCGCCGCTCGACCGCAACGCCGGTGTCGGTGCCGGGCTGGTTCAAGGCGCTGGCGCCGCTGACCTCGGAGTCGGCGACGCACGCCGTCAGCGATGGCTGGCGCCAGATCGGCGAGGTGACGCTGGTGGCCAACGATGCCTACGCCTGGGAAGCGCTGTGGCGCAGCAGCCTGAAGATGATCGCGCTGGTGGTAGGCGCCGGCCTGCTGTGGGCGCTGTTCGCGTTTGCGCTGGTCGGCTGGATCAAGAACCGCCTGCTGCGCGAGATCAGCGATCACGTGCGCAAGATCGGCCAGCATGCGCCGCCCGAGCAGGTGCAGGCGCGGGTGCCGGAGCTGTCGGGCGTGGTGCAGGCGCTCAACCAGACGCGCGAGCGCGTCTACGCCAGCGCCGAAGAGCAGAACGCCAAGATCGAGTCGCTGGAACTGGAGCTCAACCAGGACCCGGTCACCGGCCTGCCCAACCGCAAGTACTTCGTCAACGAGTTCCGCCGCGCGCTGGAGTCGGCGCCGGCGGCCGGCGGCCATGTCCTGGTCTTCCGCCAGCGCGACCTGGCCGATCTCAACCGCCACATGCCGCGCGAGTTCATCGACCAGTGGCTGCGCACATGCTGCGAGCGCGTCCAGGCCACGCTGGCCTCCTGCGGCGTCGGCCCGGCCCTGCTGGCCCGCCTGAACGGCTCGGATTTCGCGCTGCTGATGCCGGGCGCGCCGGCGCCCCAGGCCATGCTGATCGCCGAACGCGTGCGCGCCGATCTGCACGCCTCGCGCATTCCGGTGGGCGAAGGGCATCTGTGCCGCTGGGCGCTGGCCATGGCGGACTACGCCGCCGGCAACCCCGCCGGCCCGGTCCTGGCGCGCCTGGATTTCGGCCTCATGCAGGCCGAGAGCGCCGGCAGCGACCAGGTGGTGCCGGTGGGCGAGACCGATGCGCAAGGCCCTTCCGCCGCGGGCGAACAGGCCTGGAAAGACGCCATCCTGACGGCGCTGGAAGCGGGCCGCTTCGCGCTGTCCACCGAGCGCCTGCTGGACGAGCGCGGCGAAACGCTGCGCACCGAGGCCATGCTGATGCTGTGCATGGACCCGTCCCAGCCGCCCATGCCCGCCACGCTGTTCATCCCGCCCGCGGTGCGGCTGGACCTGGTGGCCGATTGCGACCTGGAGGCCGTGCGCCTGGGGCTGGACTGGCTGGCCGGCCATGCGGGCGAGCTGGCGGTGCGGGTGGCGCTGCCCTCGCTGCGCGCGCCCAAGTTCATGCGCCAGCTCGCGCTGCTGCTGACCGAGCGCCGGCCGCTGGCGTCGCGGCTGTACCTGGAAGTCGACGCGCATAGCCTGGTGGAATGCCATGAACAGGTGGCGGCATTGGCGCGCATCGCCTCGGAATTCGGCGCCCGCATCGGGGTGCGCCGCCTGGCGCAGCAGTTCGGCGCGGTGGCGCAGCTGCACACGCTGCCGCTGTCGTATGTGAAGCTGGGCGGCGGCTTCGTGGGCGGCATGCGCGCCAGCCCCGGCAGCCAGCAGCTCACGGCCTCCGTCATGGAGACCGCGCGCGAGCTGGACATCGACGTCTACGCTGAGGACGTGCCGGACGCGGAAACGCGCCGCATCCTCGCCGATCTGGGCATTCGCCACATGCGCGGGCCGGGCGTGCCGTGCGGAACGGGCGCCTGAGCGGCGGCGCAAAACGCCGGCACGCCGAAACAACGCGGCCGCAAGACGACGCGCCTCAGCGCGCGGCCGCCTTGCCCTTGCGCGACTGCTCGTAGAGCGGCAGCACCTGCTGCGAGGCTGCCTGCAGATCGGCGATGCGGGATTGCGCCGAGGGGTGGGTCGAGAGAATCTCGGGCGGCGCACTGCCCTGCTCGGCCGCGCCCATTTTCTGCCACAGGCTGACGGCGGCGCGCGGGTCGAATCCGGCCCGGGCAGCCAGTTCCACGCCCATGCGGTCCGCCTCGGTTTCGTGGGTGCGGCTGTTGGGCAGGGTGAACATGACGCTGGTGAGCTGCCCGCCCAGGTCCGAGGCGAGCTGCGAGCCGGTCGCGATGGACAGCACCTGCAGGCCCAGGCTGGTGGCCATTTGCTGGGAGACGCGCTCGCGCGCGTGCTCGCGCAGCGCATGGGAGATTTCGTGGCCGAGCACGGCAGCCAGTTCGTCGTCGGAGGGCTTGATCTTGGTCAGCAGCCCCGTGTAGACGGCGATCTTGCCGCCGGGCATGCACCAGGCGTTGACCTCGTCGCTGGACAGCACGTGGACTTCCCACTTCCAGCCGGAAGCGTCCGGGCGAAACACCGGCGCCTGGGCGATGAGCCGCTTCGAGATGGCGCGCACGCGCGAGGTCTGCTTGGCGTCGCGGTCCAGCAGGCCCTTGGCCCGGGCCTGGCCGATGATATCGGCGTACTGCTGGCTGGCTTCCTGGTTGAGCGTCTCGGACGGCACCAGGCTGGACATGTACTGGGTGCGATTGACGCCTATGGCGCCGGACTGCGTGGTGTTGACGCCCGCGCAGCCGGCGATGGCAACGCACGCGAGCGCGGCGGCCGCGCTGCGCAGGAACGGGTGGGTAAGGCTCATCGGACTCTCCGGTTGGAATCGGCGATGCGCAGTCACCGCGCTTGCCGTCAGTACTGGCCGCCGCACTGGCCGCGGTGGCGCAGCGCGTGGTCGATCAGCACCAGCGCCAGCATCGCCTCCGCGATGGGCGTGGCGCGTATGCCGACGCAGGGGTCGTGCCGGCCGAGGGTCTGCACCATGACGGGCTCGTTGGCGCGGTTCACGGACCGGCGCTCGACCCGGATGCTGGACGTGGGCTTGATGGCCACGGACACGGTGATGGGCTGCCCGGTGGAAATGCCGCCCAGCACGCCGCCCGCGTGGTTGGTGAGAAACCCGTCCGGCGTGATCTCGTCGCCATGCTCGGAGCCACGCTGCGCAATGCAGTCGAAGCCCGCGCCGATGGACACGCCCTTGACGGCGTTCAGGCCCATCATGACGTGGGCGATGTCGGCATCGAGCCGGTCGTAAATGGGCTCGCCCCAGCCGGCCGGCAGGTTCTCGGCCACGACCTCGATGCGCGCTCCGACCGAATCGCCGTCGCGGCGCAGCTGGTCCATGTAGGCCTCCAGCTCGGGCACGATGGCGGCGTTGGGCGCGTAGAACGGGTTGTTGGGAACCTCGTCCCAGGACTCGAACGGAATGGCGATCGGGCCCAGCTGGCTCATATAGCCGCGGATGCGCACCCCATGCTGCTCGGCCAGCCATTTCTTGGCGATGGCGCCCGCAGCCACCGTGGGCGCGGTCAGGCGCGCCGACGAGCGGCCGCCGCCGCGCGGATCGCGCAGGCCGAACTTGCGCCAGTACGCGTAGTCGGCGTGGCCGGGGCGGAAGGTGTCGGCGATGCTGGAATAGTCTTTGCTGCGCGCATCGGTATTGCGGATCAGGAGCGCGATGGGCGTGCCGGTGGTCATGCCCTCGTACACCCCGGACAGGATCTCGACCTGGTCGGCCTCCTGGCGCTGGGTGACGTGCCGCGACGTGCCGGGGCGGCGGCGGTCCAGCTCGCGCTGGATGTCGGCGGCATCGAGCAGCATTCCCGGCGGGCAGCCGTCCACCACGCAGCCGATGGCGGGGCCGTGCGATTCGCCGAAATTGGTGACGCAGAAAAGAGTGCCTAGGGTGTTACCGGACATAGGGGCTAGGAGTGGGATTGCGGGCAACCCAGATTATGACACCCCCGACGCCAAAGCCTCGATCTCGCGCGCCGGCGCCGGACGGCCCAGCAGAAAGCCCTGCATGACGCGGCAGCCCAGCGACTTCAGTATCTCGCGCTGGCCCTCGGTTTCGACGCCCTCGGCCACCACGGGCAGGCGCATGGCCTGGCACAGCCCGAAGAGGGCCGACACCACTTCCCGGCTGCCGGCGTCCGATTCCAGGGCGGAAATGAAACTGCGGTCGATCTTCACCCAATCGACGGGCAGGTGCCGCAGATGGTTGAGGCTGGAGTAGCCGCAGCCGAAATCGTCCAGTGCCACCGAAACGCCCATGGATCGCAGCGTGTTGAGCATTTTTATGTGCTTTTCGTAGTGCAGGATGAAAAGCGACTCGGTGATCTCCAGCACCAGCTTGCGCGGCGACAGGCCGGTGGATGCCAGCACGCCGGCCACCAGCGGCACCAGATCGCCGGCTTCCATCTGCCTGACCGAAAGATTGACGTGCACCCGCCAGGCCGTCGGCCACAGCGCCGCCTGCGAGCAGGCCCGCTCCAGTATCCAGGCGCCCAGCGGGACGATGAGCCCGCTGCGCTCGGCGATTTCGATGGTGACGGCGGGAGATACGCTGCCCAGCACCGGATGATGCCAGCGCAGCAGCGCCTCGCAGCCCTGCACGCAGCCGGTGCCGCCGTCGCAGACCGGCTGGTAATAAAGCTCGAACTGCTCCATGGCGGGAGTCGACAGGGCCAGGCGCAGGTCGTTTTCCAGGCCCTGGCGGTCGCGCTCGCGGGCCAGCATGCGGAAATCGAACAGGCTCCAGGCCGCGTCTTCCTTGCCGTTGTGCGGCAGCAAAGCGACGCGCACGCAGCGCTGCAGTTCCTCCACGCTGCGTCCATGGTCCGGATACAGGGCCGCGCCGATGCGAAAGACCGCGCTGATGGGGCGCCCGCCCAGCGCGTAGGGCGCGGCCAGCTCGTCCAGCAGCTTGGCGCAGATCTGCACTGCCCCGTCCTCGTCCACATCGGGAATGCACAGCGTGAAAGTATGAATGCCGGTGCGCGCGACCATGCCGCCCAGGGCACGCGCCGCCAGGCGCAGCCGCTGCGCCACCTGGACCAGCAGCTCGCGGTCTTCGCCGGCGCGCAGCAGGGCGCAGATCCGGGCGTACTGCTCGAAGCGCACCAGGAAGAAAGCGCCCCGGTGCGCCTGCTGCCGCGCGCGCTCCAGCCACTTGCCGGCGCGCCGGTCCAGCTCCCGGTGACTCAGCCCGCCGGTCAGTTCGTCCTGCATGAGGGCGCGCCGCAACGCGCGCTCCCGGCGCAGGAACAGCACGCCCACCACCACCAGGGCGCCGGCGAGCGTCAGGCACAGTGCGAGCAGATAGCACTCACGCACGAAACCTCCTTGTCGCGGCGCGGCCGCGTTGCGGTCCGAGCCGGCGCCCTGGGCACGTAACTTTTCTTAAATAGCGCATTATTGTTGCAAAAACACCTCGATTCAGAGGCAACGTGCCCTGTTGTGCTGCAGTGGGAAGGTCTGGCTGGCTGCGGCGCGGGCGGGCCGGCTCGCGCCCTCCCTCCCGTGAGTGAATCCGGATTTGCTAGTACTACGACAGCGGAGGCCCGAAAATTAATACGCCTTGCTGCAATACTTCCCGCCCGGGGACACATCAAGCGAAATAATTACACAGCTTGTCTGATGTCCCCGTAGATTTCGTAATATTCTGTATGTTCTATGACACGGGAGATTACAACCCAGGCGGCGCGGATGCGGTATTAGTAACGTGTGTCACGTTTCTTATCCATATCGGCCGCAAGGGAGAGACCCACATCGCCCGGCGGCATTCGTCGCGCGCGGGCTGGACGGGCGGGCGCAGCAGTCTCGCCGCTCGCCGGAAGGGGAAAAGACCATACACATGCTCACGATCCGCAGGCTCCTCGTATTCAGCGCGTGCCTGATCGGCCTGGTCGTCTTGGGCACCCAGGCCCTGAGCATGCTCGCGGCCCATCGCTACCTGCACGGCCAGCTCGCCCAGCAGAGCCAGGGCGGCGCACAGGCGCTGGCCTGGGCGCTGTCGCACGCTCCGGGCGACGCCCGCAAGCGCGCGACCCTGGCCGACGAGCTGTTCGGCCAGGGCGCCTATTCCCTGGTCCGGATCACCAACGAACGGGGGGCCACCGACATCGAACGCCGCATGGAGCCCTCGGACGACGCTGACGGCGCCGACGACTGGGTCGAAGACTGGCTCCTGCCCGAGGCGCCGGAATCCTCTCAGCCGTTCGTCTCGGACGATGGCCGGTTCCGCGGCACGGTAACCGTGCGCGCCGATCCGCAGCCGGCCCGGGAAACCCTCTGGCAGGGCGGGCTGCGAGTGATCGGACTGGCGCTGGCCGCCGCCCTGTGCTGGCTGCTTTTCGCGGCGGATCTGCTCAAATGGCTGGAAAAGCGCACATCGCGCGGCGCCTCCGAGGCCGCGCCGGCGCAGGAAGTCGCCGCGACCGCCCCGGCCGAAGCGCAGCGCGTGGCCGCGGCGCTGCAGGCGCAGAACGCGCGCATCGAATCCCTGCAGAGCGAGGTCTACCGCGACCCCGTCACCCGGCTGCCCAATCGCCGGTTCTTCATGGAGCAGTTCCGCGCGGCGCTGGCGAGCGCCGGCGGCGCCGGGCACATCCTGATGTTCCGCCAGCGCGACCTGGCGCAGATCAACCGGCACCTGTCGCGCGCCTTCACGGACCAGTGGCTGCGCGCCTCCGCGGAACGCCTGCGCCGGCTGGTCGCCAGCCACGGCGGGCCCTCGATCACGCTGGCGCGCATCAGCGGCTCTGATTTTGTGCTGCTGATGCCCGGCAGCTCCGCGCCCCAGGCCAGCCTGCTGGCCGAGCGCGTGCGCCGCGAACTGCGCGCCCTGCGTGTGCCCATGGACCGGCAGTCGTGGTGCCGCTGGGCCCTGGCGATCGCCGGCTTCTCGCCCGGCGACAGCATGAGCGAGATACTGGCCGGACTGGACCACGCCCTCATGTGCGCCGAAAGCGCCGACGACGACCAGGTCAGGCCCGCCGGCCAGGCACCGCAGGGCTCGCGCATCGGCGAATACAGCTGGCACGACGCGCTGCTCACCGCGCTGGACCAGCACCGATTCTCGCTGGCGGCCCATCCCCTGCATGCCATCGACGGCGCGCTGCTCCAATACGAGGGCTGCCTGACCCTGCACGACCAGAGCAGCACGCCGCCTGTGCCGGCCAGCGTCTTCATGCCGCCGGCCGTGCGGCTGGGGCTGTCCGGCGAGTGCGACATACAGGCGATCCGCCTCGGCCTGGACTGGCTGGTCACGCACCCGGAGGCCCTGTCGGTGCCCATCGCGCTGGCCTCGCTGTCCCAGGAAGCCTTTCTGCCGCGGCTGCGCCGCATGCTGGCCGACCGCGCCGACGTGGCGCGCAGGCTCATTCTGGAAGTGGACGCGGCGGGCCTGGCGGCCAACGAGACCGAGAC